>Ga0102939_1000817_pt1 | contig 11504 bp, 9 predicted proteins | sample SalPon2_B_H2O_MG_FD_78214 | JGI IMG/M metagenome (GOLD analysis project Ga0102939, IMG submission 78214) | Salt pond water microbial communities from South San Francisco under conditions of wetland restoration - Salt Pond MetaG R2_B_H2O_MG | ecosystem: Environmental > Aquatic > Non-marine Saline... | reverse complement strand
GACGCCGGGCGCCCGCGACGGCGAGACGGCCGCCGACTACTTCGTCCGGAAGTTCGGCCCCGAGGCCTACCAGAACCTCGTCGAACCGCTGTTCGGCGGCATCTACGGCTCCGATCCGGCCGAGATGCCGGGCGAGTACGCCCTACAGACGGTGAAAAAGATGGAGCAGTCGGGCAGTCTGATCCGGGCGGCGGTCAACCGGCGGCTGGAGGGCAAAGAGCGCCAGCCACCCATCTCCTTCGACGATGGCATGGCCCAACTCCCCCGCGCGCTCTACGAACACAACGCCGACCGGGTGGAACTGGAGACGGGAGTGGATCGGATCGTCCCCGAGGGGTCGGGATACCGACTGGAGACGGCGGCCGGTGACCGACTCGTCGACCACGTGGTCGTCACGGCGCGGGCGGACGTGGCCGCCGGCTTGTTGGCCGACGTGGACGCCGACAGCGCCCGCGCGCTCCGCCGCCTCTACTACAACCCGCTCGCCTACGTCCACGTCTACTCCGCAGCCGACCCGGACGGCTACGGCTATCAGGTGCGCCACGACGAACCGCTCCGGACCCTCGGCGTGACCTGGAACGCCAGCCTGTTCGACCGTGACGGCGTCTACACCTGCTTCCTCGGCGGCATGGAGAATCCGGGGCTCGTCGACCGGTCCGAGCGCGAACTCGGTCGAATCGCGACCGAGGAGTTCGAGATGGTGATGGGCGCGTCCGCGGAGGTGTTGAACGTCACGCGCCACCCGCGGGGCATCCCCGCCTACGACGGGTCGTGGACGGCGATGGCGGACGTGAACCTCCCCGATGGGATCACGTTGGCCTCGAACTACGCGGGCCGAATGGGCGTTCCGGCACGGATTCGAGAAGCGAAACGGCTGGCAGAGCGGTTCGCAGGCGACGGCGCGGACGCCGAAGCCGTTCCCGCCGAAGCTACCGGCTGATCGACTTCGCCGTCTCGACGAACGCCTTCACCGATTCGACGGGCGTGTCGCGGTTGACGCCGTGACCGAGGTTGAGGATGTGGCCCTCCGGCCCGGCGGCGTCGATGACCTTCTTCGTCTCCTCGCGGACGAACTCGGGCGAGCCGAACAGGTACTGCGGGTCGAGGTTGCCCTGCACCGGCTGATCGCCGAGTTCGGCCCGCGCCTCGGCCATGTCGACGGTCCAGTCGAGGCTTACCACGTCCGCGCCCGTCGCCTGCAGGCTGTCGAGGCGGCCACCCATGTTGCGTACGAAGACGATGGCGGGGACGGAGAGGTCGGACAGGATTTCGCGGTGCAGCGGGAGGACGAACTCGCGGTAGTCGGCGGGTGAGAGGACGCCCGCGTAGGTGTCGAACAACTGGACCACGTCGGCGCCGTGGGCGGCCTGGTACTCCAGATACTCTCGCACCACGTCGGCGAACTCGCCGAGGAGGGTGCGGAAGGCCTCCGGATGACGGGCGCGGAAACGACGGACTGGGCCGTGGTTGCGGGAGGACCCGCCCGCGACGACGTAGGAGGCGAGCGTGAAGGGCCCGCCCGCGAAGCCGATGACGGCCGTCTCGTCGCCGACCCGGTCGACGAGTCTGTCGAGGAGCGCGCCGACGAAACCGAGGTCGGTCGCCACGTCGCCGCGGGGGCGTTCGGCGTCCTCGGGGCCGTCGACCGGGTTCTCGACGACGGGGCCGACGCCGCTTTCGATGTGGTAGTCGAAGCCGAGCGGTTCGAGCACCGTGAGGATGTCGGAGAACATCACGAGGCCGTCGGGCTCGTACAGCTCCCACGGGAGGAGGGTGATGCGCTCGGCCACCTCGGGCGTCTCGATGGCTTCGCGGAACGTGTAGTCGGCGCGTATCTCGCGGTACTCGGGGATGTGTCGACCGGCCTGACGCATCAGCCAGACGGGCGGCCGCTCGGTCCGCTCACCGCGGGCCGCGCGGACGAGGAGGTGGGTCATGGAGGGGGATTGGGCTGTGGCCCGCTAAGTATGTCGCATCGCGTCCAGCCGGGAGTATATGTGCGTCCGGACCGTACCCCGCGCGTATGCGATCCCGCCTAATAAATAGTGACAGTACGTCCCCGCTCGACCTGACGCTTCTCGGGATCATCGCCGTCATCATCGGGTGGTACGGCCGAACGATGTCGGTGCCGGCGACCACGAAACCGCACCTCATCCGGTTTTTCTCCGTCTCGCCGGACCGGACTTACCCGGCGGTGATGCCCCAAGACAAGGCGCTGCTCCTGTTGAACGACCCGGCGACCGGGCAGGCGGCCGGGGAGGCGACGGCGAGTACCGCCGGCGCACTGAACGGCGTCTGGGCCCTCGTCGCCCTCCTCGGGTTCATGCTGGTGCTCGCCGGCCCGGCGCTCGTGTGGATCAACCGGGGTAACTAGTGCCGTCTCGGACGTACTAGGCCGTCGACTCCTCCGCAATCCACTCTCTTGCCCAGTCGCCGATGGCGTCGAACACCGGGCAGAGCGACTCCCCCTTGTCGGTCAGGGAGTAGTACGTCGCCACCGGCGCGTCCTCCTCGAGGCGTCGGTCGACGAAGCCCATCTCCTGCAGGTCGTCGACGACCCGCGAGAGCGTCCGCGAACTCGCGCCAGTCGAGCGTTTGAGTTCGTTGAACCGCTTTTCGCCCTCCTGGAGGTCGTGCAACACCGCTAGCCGCCACTGAGAACCGATCTGTTCGAGCGAGTCGATGACGTAACACGTCTCGGCGTCGTCATCCGTTCCGATGGCCATAGCTACCCAACGGCGCCCGCCGGATTAGCAGTTTCGTTCAGAATCAGGTGTCAAAATGTCACCGTGCTACCGTCCGCCCCAGTGACACCGACGACACCCGGTAACACCAATGTCAGATAACGTATATATCCGTGGGCAGGGTACGTGGTGTACGATGATCGACCCATCGACTCACGACGTATCGCTCGCACCCACCGCGGCCACGGAGGCGCTTTGATGGCGTTCGACACCGCCGGCGCGGGCCTCGCCTTTCTGCTTGCGCGCGTCCTCTTCGGCGCGGTGTTCGCCTTCACCGGTCTGAACCACTTCCTCGACGCGGAGGGGATGATCGGCTACGCGCAGGCGAAGGGCATCCCGATGGCGTCGCTCGGCGTCCCGGCGTCCGGCGGGATGCTGATCGCCGGCGGCCTGGGCATCGCTCTCGGCGTGTATCCGACGATCGCCGCAGGCGCCATCGCCGTCTTCCTCGTCGCCGCCACGCCGACGATGCACGACTTCTGGAACGCGCCCGAGGAGCAGCGACAGGGCGAGTTCAACAACTTCCTGAAAAACGTCGCGCTGCTCGGTGCCGCGCTCGCCCTCCTCGCGTTCGCGAGCGAGACGTGGCCGCTCGCGGCGAACGTCGGGTTGTAACTGCGCCGAAACCAGTTTTTATCACTCTCGTCCCATTTGTTCAGGGATGATGAGCCTCGATTGGACGCGCCGCGTTCTGGCCGGCACGCTCGTGAGCGTTGCGCTCGCCGCCCGCCCGGCGGCTGCACACGTCGACTACGTGACCGATCCCGGCGGCTCGGGCCCCAGCGTCGCCGAGTTCCTCGCGGCCGTCTTCGCCCAGCCGCTCAACGTCGCCCTTCTCGTCGCCGGCGGAGCCGGCGTCACCGTCGCGACGCTCGGGTGGCTCCGATACGGCGACAGCGTCGCGGACGTGACGGTGACACGGCAGACGCTCCGCTCCTACCAGCCGTATCTGGGCTGGCTACTTCGGCTCGCGACCGGCCTGCCGCTGATGGGCGCCGGCTTCGGCGGCTACTTCTTCTCGCCCGTCGTGAGCGTCGAGGCGCGTCTCGTCCAGATCTCTCTCGCTTTCCTCCTCCTGTTCGGCCTGGCGACGCGACTGGCGGCGCTCGCCGGCCTGCTCACCTACGCCGTCGGCCTCACCACCCACTTCCCGACGCTCCTGCTCAGTTCGGAGTACGTCGCCGGGTTCCTCGGCATCCTCGTCGTCGGCCCCGGCCAGCCGAGCGCCGACCTCCTGTTCCGGCGCCTGGTCCTCACCGACGGCACGATCATGAGTCGCTTTCGGGGCGTGACGACCGTCGGTGACCTGCTCTCCGGCCTGGGCATCGAGAAGTCGGTCGCGGGCCTCCCCATCCGCGTCTTCCTCGGCTTCAACTTCGCCTACCTCGGCGTGACCGAGAAGTGGCTCGACCCCGGACGGGCGCTCCAGGTCGTCGCGAAATACGACCTCACGGCCGTCTTTCCCATCTCCCCCGAGATGTGGGTGTTCGCCGCGGGCCTCGGCGAACTCACCGTCGGCGTCCTCATCCTGACGGGCACGTTCACCCGGAGCGCCGCCGGTGCCGGCTTCGTCATCCTCACGACCACCCTCTTCGGGCTCCCCGACGACCCGGTGCTCGCCCACGTCACCCTGTTCGGCCTCACTTCCGCCCTGCTGATCACCGGCAGCGGCCCCTTCGCCGTCGACCGGGCCGTGATTCCGGCGCTCCGCCAGCGCATCGGTCGACCGCCGGCCGACCCCGAGACGGCGACCCCCGCGGACTGATACCGTCGTACCTGTTTACCGGTGGTTCGCCGGCCCACCGGCCCTGACGTACACCACCCCGTCTGAGTCGGGCCAAAATTCCCAGCCGCCCCCGATTATCAGACCTTGTACTTGCGGGGGTGCGATTATCTAATAGTAGATAAAATCGGGGCCCAGACATGGGTATCCCCTTTCTGCACCGCGTCCGAGAACGGTACGGACTCAAACTCGCGGTGGCGTTCACGGCGGTTCTCCTCCTGACCGTCGGGGTCGGGACCGTCGTGAGCGCCGACGCATCCGCACAACTACGCGACGACGTCGAGGGACACATGGTCGAGACGGCCGACAAGCAGGCCGACCGTCTCGACACCTGGTTGACGGGCGTGACGACGCAGGCCCGCGTCGCGTCGGACCACCCGGCGCTCCGCAGCGACGACCGCGAGACGGTCACGGCGTATCTCGACGAACTGGCGAGCGACGAACGCGCCCCACCCGGCGTCGTCGCCGCCCACTACGTCGACGCCGACTCCGGCGAAATCGTCACGAGTTCGAACGCGGACCTCGTGGGCGTCGACGCCCGCGCTCAGGGCGCCCCGTTCGCACAGGAAAGCGTCTCCTTCGCCGGCACGAGCGACGTGCTCGTCACCGATCCCTTCCGGCCGTCGGTCGTCGACTTCACTACCGTCGCCGTCGCGACGCCGGTCGACGGACGGCCCGACCGACTGCTGGTCTACATGGTCAACTTCGAGCAGCAGGTCGAGGCGTTCGCCGGCAGCGCGAGCGATAGCGACACCGTCGTCGTCGGGTCTGACGGCACGATCATCGCCCACCCGAACACGGAACTGATCGGCTCGCCGGTCGCGAAGACGTCGACGGTCGTCCCCGCGTCGGCGTTCGAGGGGACTACTTTCCGGGAGGTCGACGGCGAGGCCGTCGCGGCGGCGCCGATGTCGACCACCGACTGGGCGGTCGTGGTCTCGCAACCCGCCGCGACGGCCTTCGCCGTCCAGCGGTCCATCGTCTCGGGCATCGTCGGGCTCATCCTCGTCTCCGTCGTCAGCCTCGCCCTGATCGGCGTCACTATCGGGAGCCGGACGACCCTCTCCCTGCGCCGACTCTCCGGGAAAGCCGAGGCGATGGCCGACGGCGACCTTGACGTTGATCTGGAGACCGGCCGAACCGACGAGATCGGGAGGCTCTACCGGTCGTTCGACGCGATGCGCGAATCGCTCCGCGAGCGGATCACCGAGGCGGAGGAGGCACTCGCCGACGCCGAATCGGCCCGTACCGAGGCGGAGAACGCCCGCGCCGAGGCGGAAGCGGCCCGTACCGAGGCCGCACGGACCAACGAACGGCTCGAACGCACCGCGGAGGCGTACGGCGAGGTGATGCAGGACGTGGCCGACGGCGACTTCACTCGCCGGATCGACGTGGACGACGCCACTGACGCGATGGCGACTATCGGCACCGCGTTCAACGACATGGTGTCGTCCATCGAGTCGACCATCGAGGAGGTGAAAGCCTTCGGGGCGGACGTGGCGAACGCGGCCGAAGCGGTCGACCGAAACGCCACGGACGTGATGGCGGCCGGCGAGGCGATGAACGAATCCGTCGCCGAAATCGCCGACGGCGCCCGCACACAGACCGAGAGCCTCCAGGACATGACCGGCGAGGTGAACGACCTCTCGGCCAGCGCCGAGGAGATTGCGGCGACCGTCGATACGGTCGCGGACACCTCCGAGCGGGCGGCCGACGCCGGCGCGGACGGCCGTGCCGCCGCCGAAGCCGCCGTCGAGGAACTCGACGGGATCGAGGAGACGACCGAATACACCCAGACCGAGGTCGAGGCGCTCAAAGACGAGATGGCCGAGATTGGCGAGATCGTCGACGTCATCTCCGACATCGCCGAGCAGACGAACCTGCTTGCGCTCAACGCCTCGATCGAGGCCGCCCACGCCAACGGCGAGGCGGGCGACGCCGACGGCTTCGCCGTCGTCGCCGACGAGGTGAAGAACCTCGCCGAGGAGACCAAGGAGTCCGCGAGCGAGATCGAAGCGCGGATCGAGTCGGTCCGCGAACGGACCGAACAGGTGGTCGAGGGAACCCAGGAGACGAACCAGCGCGTCACCGAGGGCGTCGAGACGGTCGAAGGTGCTATCGACGCGCTCGAACGCATCGCCGACTACGTCGAGGACATCGACGCTAGCATCCAGGGCATCGCCGACGCCACCGACGGCCAGGCCGACTCCACGGAGCGGGTGGTCGAGAGCCTCGACGAGGTGGCGGCGATCAGCAAGCAGACGGCCGAACAGGCCACCGACGTGACCGAGACGGCGGACCGACAGGAACGGACCATCACCGAGGTGGACGACGCGGCGGACGAACTCACCCGCCGGGCCGCTCGCCTGCGCGAACAGCTCGCCGACTTCGACGTGGGCGGGGCGGAATCGACGTCGACCACGACCGCGGCGGCCGGCGGACGCGCCGACGCGCTCGGCGACGGCGGCCGCGACACGGGAGGTATCTGAGATGATCTCATCGACAACGACTTGGGCGGCGCTCGGCGCCGTCGGCATGGCACTCGGAACTGTGCCCCCGCTCTGGGGCCTGACCAACGACCCCGAGCGGCGCAACCACTACCTCGTCCTCGCGGGCGTCACCGGCGTCGCCGCCGTGGCGTACACGCTGATGGCGTTCGACGTCGGGACGATCACCGCGTCCGGCCGCGTCGTCTCCATCCCGCGGTACGTCGACTGGCTGATCACGACCCCGCTCATCCTCCTCTTTCTCGCGATGCTCGGGCGGACGGGATGGAGCTCGCTCGTCCGCCTCGTGGCCGCCGACATCGCCCTGTTGCTCCTGGGCGGCGCCGCCGTCGTCGTCTCCGGCCCCATCCGCTGGGTCGCTTTCGCCGCCGGCGTCGTCTGTTTCGGCGTCTTGACCTACGAACTCTACGTCACCATCCCGCGCGTGGCGACGTTCCCGACCGAGCGGACGCGCATCCTGTTCGTCACCCTGCGCAACCTCACCATCGCGCTGTGGACCCTGTACCCCGTCGCCTGGCTGCTCGCACCCTCCGGCATCGGGCTCCTCACCCGTGACATGGCGATGCTCGTCGTCGCCTACCTCGACCTGATCAGCAAGGCGGCGTTCGTCGCGCTGGCGGTCGACGGGATGGACGCCCTCGCCGACACCGGCGCCAACCGTGGCGACACCGGCGCCGTCACGGTCGACCCAGACGAGTCGACGCCGGCGGCCGACTGACCGATTCCTTTCACCTCCGTACCCTCTCCACCGATGCCCCAGCCGACATCCACCCCGTCGATCGACGTGCTGTACGTCGGCGACGACGCGTCCGCCGCCACCGCCGAAGGGGTAGCACGCGCCGCCGACCGGCTGTCGGTCCGGCGGGTCGCGTCGGTCGACGACGCACTCGTCGCCATCGAAACCGATCGACCGGTCGACTGCGCCGTGATCGACACCCGCTTCTCGGCCGGGTCCCTCGCCGCCCTCGCTGCCCTCCGCGACGCCGACGCGACCCTTCCCGTGCTCCTCCATCTCGGCCCCGAACACGACGTGGCCGTCGGCGACGCCCTCGACGCCGGCGCTACCGACTGTGTCAGGCACGTGCCGGGTGCGGGGTACGACCTCCTCGCCCACCGTCTCCGGGACGCGGTGGCGAATCGCCGAACCGAGCGTCGCCTCCGCACTCGGCGCTCCCAGTATCGGCAGCTCTTCGACGACGCTCCGGTGATGTTCGCGGTCTTCCGGAGCGTCGACGACGAACCCGTCATCGAGGACTGTAACGACCGGTTTCTCGACTGCCTCGGCTACGACCGCGACGCACTGATCGACCGCTCGGTCTGGGACCTCTACGCCGACGAGTCGATGGACCGCGCCGTCGACGGCTTCGACAGCGGGCGACAGGGGACCTTCGGCCAGCAGGAACGGACGCTCGTCACTGCCGACGGCGAACGCGTCGAGACCATCTTCCGGGCGAGTCCCCGTGTCGACCGGTACGGCGACGTGATCGGTACGGTCGGCTTGTACCTCGACATCACGGAGCGAAAGCGCCGCGAGCGGACGCTCGAACGCCTGCACGACGCCACCCGGAACCTGCTCTGTGCGGAGAGTCGGGCGGCGGTCGCGGAGGTGGTCACCGACGCCGTCGGGGACGTACTCGGCTACCCCCGGAATCTGGTCAGACTCGTCGACGACGGGATGCTCCGTCCCATCGCCATCACCGATGCAGCCGAACGGATGCTCGGCGAACGCCCCGTCTACGCGGTCGGCGAGGGCACCGCCGGCCGTGCCTTCGCCGAGAGGGAGACGCTGATCTACGACGACGTTCGCACGGTCGACGACGACTACGACCGGCGCGGCGCCCGGGCGTCGATGTTCGTCCCCATCGGCGACCACGGCGTCCTGAGCGTCGGCGACACCGAAGTCGGCACGTTCGACCGATCGGACCGTCGCCTCGCCGAGATATTCGCGGCCAACGCCGCGACTGCCCTGACGCTCCTCGATCGGACCCGGAACTTAGAGCGTCAGAACGACCGCTTGGAGGAGTTTGCGAGCGTCGTTTCACACGACCTCCGCACGCCGCTGGCGGTCGTCGACGGTTCGCTCGAACTCGCCTGTACGCGGTACGACGACGAGAATCTCGACCGCGCCGCGCGGTCCCTCGGCCGGGCGTTCGACCTGATCGAGGATCTGCTCACCCTCGCTCAGCGGGACGACGTCCCCGACCGTCGACCCGTCGACCTACCCGGCGTCGCCGAGGCCTGCTGGCGGACCGCCGACACGGCCGACGCGACGCTCGTCGTCGACGGGGAGCCGACCGTCCGGGCCGACGAACCGCGACTCCGGCGGCTACTGGAGAACCTGTTTCGGAATTCGGTCGAGCACGGCTCGACCGCTCCCCGCTCGGATACTCGCGGGGATAGCGTGGAACACAGTTCCACTGACAACCGGACGGAGTCCGGTGATAGCGCCGAATACGGTTCCACGAACGACCTCACCGTCACCCTCGGTCCGCTCCCCGACGGCTTCTACGTCGAAGACGATGGACCGGGACTCCCCGACGACGACGTGTTCGAGGCGGGTTACACCACCGATTCCGACGGGACGGGACTGGGGCTCGCCATCGTCGAGCGAATCGCGGAAGAACACGGGTGGTCGGTCGACGCCATCGACGCCGACGGCGGCGGCGCACGCTTCGAGTTTCGCGGTTAGGGCGCTTCGCCAGTCTCGATAGTGAAGTCGGCCTTGGGGTAGGCGACACAGGTCAGCGTGTAGCCGTCGCCGAGTTCGTTGTCGTCGAGCATCTGCTGGTCGTCGTGGACGACGTAGTCCTCGGAGTTCCCGCCCGAGGTGATCTGCCCGGCACAGGAGACACACTGGCCCTGTCGGCAGGCGTAGGGTAGGTCCCAGCCCTCGTCCTCGCCGGCTTCGAGGACCGTCTCGTTTTCCTTGACCTCGATGGTCGACCCCTCCTTGGCGTACTCGATTTCGAAGATTTCGGCTTCGTCGTCGGCCACGTCCCAGGGGCCGGACTCCTCGGCCGCCTCGGCGCCGCCTTCGAGTTCGGCACCCTCCGCCTCGCCGGCGACGGCGCCGGCTGCGACGGCCCCGCCGCCGCCGGCGCCGATGGCGCGGTTCATCGGCTCCGGGAAGTCCGTTTCCGGCACCGACTCGGCCCGGCGTTCGAGTACTTCCTGGCTGATGTCGGTGGTGGGGGTCCATCCCGTCCCCTTCGATAGATGGAGCGCGACGGCGGTGAGCGTCAGGAGTGCCCCGATGCTCAGCCCCACCAGATTTACCTCGACCATGACTGACGGTTTGGATGCGGGGGTTAAGGGGATTGTGATTGTCGCGCCCCGTCCTTACTCCCGGCGTGCGACCTCGTGGCGTCCGAAGCCGTAGCGCAGGCGGTTGGCGAGCCGCCGCGAGAACCGGTCCCGCCGCGACGCGAACCGCTCCGCGAGTGCCTGATGGATCAGCGGTACCGGCACCTCCCGTTCCAGTGCCTCCTGAACCGTCCACGTCCCCGTCGATCCACCGGCGACGTGGTCGGCCACGTCGCCCAGATCACTCCCCTCCTCGCGGAACGCCTCCTCGCAGAGTTCGAGCAGCCACGACCGGATCACGGCGCCGTTGTTCCACGTCCGCGCCACGGCTTCGAGGTCGAGGTCGTACCGCCCCTCGTGGAGGAGTTCGAACCCCTCCCCGTACGCCTGCATCAGCGCGTACTCCACCCCGTTGTGGATCATCTTCACGTAGTGGCCCGATCCCGCCGGCCCCATCCGGTCGTGGCCGTCCGGACCCGTCGCCACCGCGTCGAAGACGGGCACCAGTTCCTCGTAGGCGTCCTCGGGGCCGCCGACCATCAGCGAGAAGCCGAGTTCGGCCCCCGCGGGGCCGCCGGAAGTGCCACAGTCCAGATACGCCGCGTCGGTCGACTCCGCGCGGCGCGTCGAGTCCTCGAAGTGGGAGTTGCCGCCGTCGACGACGATGTCGTCGTCGTCGAGGTGTGGCTCCAGTTCCGCCAGCGCGGCGTCCACGGCGTCGCCCGCGGGCACCATCATCCAGATCCGTTTCTCCGCGTCCAGTCGCTCGACGAGGCCGTCGAGCGAGTCGGCCGGCGTCGCCCCCGCGTCCGCCGCCGCCGTCACCGCCTCGTCGTCGATGTCGAACGCCACCACGTCGTGTCCGGCGTCGAGTACGCGGTCGACCACGATCCGTCCCATCCGCCCCAGTCCGACGACTCCGAGTTGCATAGCCCGCCCTCCGCCGCGACGGGAGGTAGTGGTTGTGGTTCGCTCGCCCGTCGCGCTTTTCACCGCCGCCCGCCACGGCCGCACATGGACGACCGCATCCGCGCCCACGCCGAGGCGCTCGTCGACTGGAGCGCCCGGGTCGAACCGGGCGACGAGGTGGTGATGCGCGTCGCCGAGGGCGCTCACGACCTCGCCGTCGCCGTCGCCGCCGAACTCGGTGCCCGGGGGGCGACGCTG
>Ga0102939_1000814_pt1 | contig 11520 bp, 14 predicted proteins | sample SalPon2_B_H2O_MG_FD_78214 | JGI IMG/M metagenome (GOLD analysis project Ga0102939, IMG submission 78214) | Salt pond water microbial communities from South San Francisco under conditions of wetland restoration - Salt Pond MetaG R2_B_H2O_MG | ecosystem: Environmental > Aquatic > Non-marine Saline... | reverse complement strand
GTCTGTGACCCTTCGCGAGCGGCTCGCCGACCCGCCAGTCGAAGACGGGTTGCCGGTGGATCGCGCGTGGGCCGGACTCTGTACGGCGACGCCGGACGGCGACCCGCTCGTCGGTCCGGTCGCCGACCTCGATGGCGTCTTCGTCGCCGCCGGCTGGCAGGGACACGGGTTCATGCGTGCGCCGGCTATCGGTGAGCACGTCGCGGAGGGGGTACTGGCGTCGCTTTCCGCCGACTGCAGGCCCGACGACCCGTGGATCGACGCCTTCCATCCCGGTCGGTTCGACGGCGACGAGACCTTCGAGATACGCGACGGGATGACCGTGGAACGACGAGACGAGGGGTGATCGAAAATGGGTTCGCTGTACGGGGCGCACCGCGGACCGGCGTCCGGTCGGCTAGGCGGCGTCTGACGAGTCGTCGACCGAGTCGCCGTCTGTCGAGTCGTCGGCCGCGTTCTCTTCGACGACCGTCACGTCGCTCGCCGCGTCGGACTTGGGGATCTCGACGTGGAGCGTCCCGTTCCGTGCGAGCGTCGCGTTTGCCCCCTGCGGCGTCACGTCCGCGTCGGCCGGCAGATCGACGGTTCCGGACAGCGAGACGCCTCGCCCGGGGAAGATCAGATCGTAGCCGTCGTAGAAGTCGCGGAAGCGGTCGAGCGTGACCTCGACCGTGTGATCGAGGAACGTGACGTTCAGGTCTTCGCCGCGGACGCCCGGAGCGTCGAAGACGACGAGGTAGGCGTCGTCGCTCTCGAGGAGGTCGTACGAGAGCGGGCGACGCTCCTGCATCTTACTCCATCCCCGGCCGACGCGTTCGAGGGCTTCTCGGAGCGCCGACCGCCCGGCCTCGACGAGTCCGCTCATGTGTCACACCTCGATTTCCGCAAGGTCGTTCCCGCCGCAGTACGGACACGAGAGGTCCGTGACCGAGTGGTCGTCCGGAACGTCGTAGGTGTAGTGATTCTCGAACATGTCGAGCTCGCAGTCGTCGGCCTCGCACCTGACCTCCATGGTCGATGGCATATACACCAACGTTGGACCGGCGGCGGCTTAAACGACGTGGCGACGGAACCGTCCCGTTCGGAGGTCACGCCCGGTGCGTCACTCTCTCCGGCGTCGTCGCTTCTGCTCGCGTCCGTTCCGATCTCCGTCGGCGATCGAGTCAGGCCCACTCGACGCCGGTGACCGTTATCCGTGCGCCGCCGTCGGCCCCGCTCGCGACCTCGGCCTCCCACCCGTGCGCCTCGGCGACCTGTGCCACGATCGGGAGTCCGAAGCCCGTGCCGTCTTCCGCCGTCGAAAATCCCATCTCGAACACGTCGTCGCGGACGTCTTCCGGGATTCCCGGTCCGTCGTCTTCGACGTAAAACCCGCTTCGTGCGCCGCCGTCTGGAGACTCCGCGCCGTCGCCGCGCTCGTCGAGTTCTCCGACGGTCACCGTCACGTCGTCGCCGGCGTGTTCGACCGCGTTGCGCGCGAGGTTCTCGACGAGCTGCGCCAGCCGGTTCGGGTCCGCCTCGATCGTTCGGTCCGTCTCGACCGCAAGCGTCGCGTCGCCGGTGGCGACGTTTCGCCACGCACGTTCGACGACCGTCGACAGCGACACGGGCTCCGTCTCGGTTATCCGCTCGCCGCTCCGTGCGAGCGTCAGGAGATCGCCGATGAGCGACTCCATGTGTTCGTGAGCGGCGGCGGCGCGGTCGAGGTGCTCGCTTTCGACTTCCTCGCGGGCGAGTTCCACCCGACCCGCCGCCACGTTCAGCGGGTTCCGGAGGTCGTGTGAGACGATACTCGTGAAACGTTCGAGTTCTCTGTTCCGCCGCTCAAGCTCTTCCTCGTAGCGCTTTCGCTCGGTTATGTCGAAGATGAACCCTTCGAGCACCGGCTCGTCGTCGTCTTCCGGTGTGACGAGTTGTCCCCGCTCCCACATCCACTTGATCGACCCGTCCTCCGCGTAGATGCGGTACGTGACTTCGAACTCGCTGCCGGAGTCCATCGCCTCCTGTACCTCTTCCCACATCTCCTCCGCGTCGTCGGGGTGGAGGACGTCGTCGCCCCAGACGACCTCGTTGCTCGCGAGCTCCGCCGTGGTGTAGCCGGTGACGGATTCGCTGTCGCCTTTCACGATTTCCATCGGCCACTCCGGCTCGTTCCGACAGCGGTAGACGAACCCCGGGAGGTTGCTGATCAGCGTCTCCAGTCGCCGGGCGTGGTCGGCGTGCCGCTCCGCGGCGTTCGCGTCGCCCTCGCCTCGGTCGTCTCGCTCGTCTCGCTCGTCTCGCTCGTCGCCTCGACGCGTTCGGGCGACCGCCGATCGGACCGCCTCCGCGAGCCCGTCGGCGTCGTGGCCCGCGTCGGCGTTCCCCGCGTCGCCGGTCTCGGTGGTGTGGGTACGCGGCACGTAGTCGGTGACGCCGGCGGTGATCGCCTCGCTGGCGACCGTCTCGGACCCGTCGGCCGTGTAGAGGACGACCGGCATGTCCGGAACTGCCTCGCGCACCCGTTCGAGGAACTCGATTCCGTCCCACTCGGGCGGACGGTGGTCGGAGACGATACAGTCGATCGACGCCGAGCGGGCTCGTTCCAGTCCGGCCGATGTCGTCGTCACGGTTTCGACGTGCACGTCGCAGTCCCGATCTCCGAGGTCGCGCAGGTCGCGACCGACGACTGCCGGGTCGCCGCCCGCTGCGAGGACGCCAATCTCGTCCGCGACGGCGTCGGACATACCCCGACTATTCTCGATAGGTGTAATAATTGTTAGGGGTCAGATACGCTTTGTGGGTCGTCGGGAAAGCGGGCACGCTCGCAGGGCGCGCCGAGTCTCCCCGCGTTCCGCACGCTTTTCCCGTCTCGGCCGCCAAGACCGGGTAAGATGACCGATTCGTCTGCGGCCGCTCGCGGCTCGCTTCCGCCCGACCCGGCCGATCTGTCCGTCACCATCGTCGACGGATACGTCGACGAGCCGGCGCACTTCGGGGTGCCGCCGTACATCTCGACGTATCCGCGGTACACGGCCGGCGCGCTCGTCGACGCCGGCGTGCCCGCCTCGCAGATCACCTACCACACGATCGACGAGCTCCGTGACGACCGGAGCAAACACGCCGACGTCGCCGACGCGGATCTGTTCGTCTACGTCGGCGGGATGACGGTGCCCGGCAAGTACGTCGGCGGCACCCCGGCCGAACCGGACGAGGTGCGGGAACTCGGATGGACCGCGGAGGGCGTCACCCTGCTCGGCGGACCCGTCCGGTTCGGTGTCGGTGAGGAGAACGCCGGGGCCACGGAGACCGAGCGCGACGACCTCGACTACGACTTCGTCGCGATGGGCGACGTGGAGGCCGCCGCCTACGACCTCGTTCGCGAGGGGTTAGAGGGGTACGGCAACCGGATGCGGGGAAACGAGGAGGTCGACCGCTGGGCCCGAAAGGGGGCGTTCGTCGTCGAACAGCATCCGAACCACCCCGACTACCTCATCTGCGAGATGGAGACCTCCCGCGGCTGCGCGTACCGGTGTTCGTTCTGCACGGAACCGCTGTACGGGAGCCCGGCGTTCCGCGACGCTCGCTCCGTCGTGAGCGAGGTCGACGCGCTCTCGGATAGGGGAGTCAAACACTTCCGACTCGGCCGGCAGGCCGACATCCTCGCGTTCGGCGGCGACGGCGAGGCACCGAATCCGGACGCCTTACGAGAGCTGTACGGCGGCATCCGCGAGGTCGCGCCCGACCTCCGGACGCTCCACCTCGACAACATGAACCCCGTGACGATCACGGAGTACCCCGAGGCCTCCCGCGAGGCGATCCGGGTCATCGCCGAACACAACACGCCCGGTGACACGGCGGCGTTCGGGCTGGAGTCCGCGGACCCGGTCGTCCAAGAGCAGAACAACCTGCTCGTCACCGCCGACGAGTGTCTGGAGGCGGTCCGCGTCGTCAACGAGGAGGGCGGCTGGCGGCCGGGCGACGACCCCGAGTCGACGCCGGGCGACCCGGATCGACTCGTCGGTCCCTCGACCGGTCCCGACGCGAGCCCTCGACTGCCGAAGCTCCTTCCCGGGATAAACCTCGTCCACGGGCTCGCGGGCGAGCGTCCCGAGACGTACGAGCACAACAAGCGGTTCCTCCAGCGCGTCTACGACGAGGGGCTGATGCTCCGCCGGATCAACGTCCGGCAGGTGATGGCGTTCGCGGGCACCGAGATGGCCGAGACGGGAGCCGAGATCGCACAGGAACACAAAGACCAGTTTCAGTCGTACAAACGGGAGGTGCGCGAGACGATAGACAACCCGATGCTCGACCGGGTCGTCCCGCCGGGAACCGTCCTGCCGGACGTCCACTTGGAGTACCATCAAGACGGGAAGACGTTCGGTCGCCAGCTCGGCACCTACGCGCTGCTCGTCGCCGTCCCCGGCGAGCGCGAGCTGGGGACCGCGATCGACGTTGCGATCACGGACCACGGCTACCGGTCCGTCACGGGCGTCCCCTACCCGCTCGACGTCAACGCCGCGTCGATGGACGAGCTGACCGCGATCCCGGGGATCAATCGGAGCGCCGCGGGCGACGTCGTCGTCGGTCGCCCGTACGAATCGATCGACGAGGTCGACGCCGGCGTCGCGGACCTCTCGCGGTTCGCGGTCGTCGACGACGTCGACGTCCCGATCCCCGGTCGCGATCGAACGGGAGCCGGTCCCGGTCCGGCCGCCCGGTCGCTTCTCGACCGGCGAGACCCCTCCTCGGTCGGCCGCGGCGACTGACGATGGCGGGGAGCCGCGAGGGGTCGACGCCGCCGGAGCCCTCGATCACCCGCGTCGCGGTACCGGTCGACACTCGCGCCCCCGGCGGAACGACGAACGCGTACCTCGTCGACGGCGTCCTCGTCGACCCCGCGGCCCGCACGCACGCGCTGGACGCGGCCGTCGGCGTCGGCGACGCGGCCGACAAGCGTGCAGCCGATAGCGACGCGGACGGTCACGACGACGCATCACCTCACGCGATCGAGGCCATTGCGGTCACTCACGCGCATCCGGATCACGTCGGTGCGGTCGCCGAATACGCAGACTTGACGGGCGCGACCGTGGTGGCCCACGCCGACCACGCGGAGCGCTTCGCGGCCGCGACGGGGGTCGAGCCGGACGAGACCGTCCGCGACGGCGACCGGATCGGCGCAACGGGCGTCCGCGCGATCGAGACTCCCGGTCACGCCGCCGATCATCTCGCGTTCGCGGTCGCCGGCAGAAGCGGTGGCGGAACCGGTGGCGGGGACGCCACAGCCGATCGCCGCGAGGTGATCTGTGGCGACCTCGCCGTCGCGGAGGGGAGCGTCGTGGTCGGCGCTCCAGACGGGGATCTCACCGCGTATCTCGCGAGCCTCGAACGCGTCCGCGACGCCGGCTACGACCGACTGTGGCCGGGCCACGGACCGCCGATCGACGATCCGGCGTCGGCCTGTCAGCGGCTGATCGACCACCGGCTGGACCGAGAACGGTCGGTTCTCGCCGCGATCGAGGGGGGCGCACGCGATGTCGACGCCGTCCTCGACGCCGCCTACGACAAGGACCTCTCGGGCGTCGCGGATCTCGCCCGGGCGACCGTCGTCGCGCACGTCCGGAAGCTTCTCGCGGAGGGGCGGATCGGCTCGGAGTGGACGAAACGGCTCGATCGCGCGGACGATCGGTGAGCGCCGAGAACGGCGTAACTACTGCTGGGCTTCGAGCTCGCCCGCGACCGTCGACAGCGGCGTCTCCGTCACGTCGACGAAGCGGCCGCCGACCTCGACGACACCCCCGTCGGTCTCGGGGTCGTCGCCGACGTGGATCAGGGTCTCGGGCGCGACCCCGAGCGCGTCGGCGACGGCCTCGAACGCCTTCGAGTGGGGCTTCCGCCAGCCGCAGCCGACGCTCGTCGTGACCGCGTCGAACTCGCCGCGAAGCCCGGCGCGGATCAGCGTCTTCGGAACCAGTTCGGGGACGGCGCAGTTCGAGAGCAGGCCGACAGACCCCTGGTCGCTCACGTCGCGGACGGCGTCGAGCGCCCCGTCGCGCCGGGTCACGTCGGGATCGAACGCCGCGACCACGGCGTGTCGGACGACGTTGCCGCCGGCGTGGACGCCGCGGGACTCGAGCGCGTGTGCGACGTGCGCCGGAAGCGGGACCTCGGCACCGGCCGGTGCGTCCACGTGTCGCTCGCCGTACGCGACGTGCCAGTCGTCGGGCACGTCCACGCCGCGCGACTCCAGTTCGCGCGCGACGACCTCTGCCGGGTCGGACGGGTACGCGACGTCGACGAGCGTCCCGAACAGATCGAAGGTGACTGCCACGATGGCAGACATAGGGGCAAACCGGGATTGAAGCTGTCGGTCGCCGCGACTGGCCCGCGGATCGTTCGATCCGGATCACCCGCCCATCGTCGGGGCGACGTGGATCGCGTAGAACCGGTACAGACCGGTGACCCACGCGCAGAGCCAGAGCAGCATGAACCCGGCCACGCCGACGCGGAGCCGCGAGCGCCAGTGGCCCATGTCCTCGTGGATCTCGTCGATGTCGACGTCGGGGTTCTCGTAGGCGTCGGCGTTCCGCTTCGCCTGGAGGATACGGGCGATCCCGGTGAGCGCGAACGCGAGCAGCGCGTACGCCTGCAGGCCGAAGAACGCGTGGATCACGGCGAGGCCGGTCAGCCGCTGGAAGAGCCGGGGAATCATCCATCCGACGACCGGGACCGTGGTCAGCGCGAGCCCGACGCCGATGTACCGCAGGTGGTGTGTGAGCACGTTCCATGTCGCGGTTTCGGCGTCGATCATGATCCACGCCCCGTAGAGGAGAAACGGGAGACTGGCCGTCACGGACAGCCCCGCGCCCGCCGCGACGACCGACGAATCTACCATCGTCCGTCGGTACGGACTCCGGCGCGTAAAACTCCTCGATCGGCCGGCGGGCTTCCCGTTGTCCACCGGCTTCGCGGGAGCGCCCGACCGTGGATCGCCGTCGCTCGCTCGGCCGCGGACGAAAACAGTTAGCGTCCGGAGCCCGTACCGATGGACGATGGAGGACACCTCGACGGGATCGGACGCCGCGCCCCGGACGGATCCGGAGGCCCAGTCGGACGAAGACTCCGGGTCGGTGAGCGACCGAGTCTCCGACGAGTCCGACGGCCTCGACGAGCTCCGAGAGCGGGTCGAGTCAGAGTACGACTTCGACGACTTCGGTCCGTCGGACATGGCGCGGATGAGCGCCGAGGAGTGGGACGCCGCCTTCGACCCCGACACGTGGATCACGGGGGACCGGCTCCTCGACCGGGCCGCAGACGAGCTGAAGTCCCGCATCGCCCGCCGAGACGTGTTCGGCGTCTTAGAACGCGTTCGCGCCGACGACGGCGAGCGGCTCCTCGTCTACTCCGACGAGGGGTACGCGATCATCCGTCCGACCGGCGAGGTGATAGGGCAGGGAACCGTCCTCAGAGACGTCGAGCCGATCGTCGCGCTCGCGGCGATGGAGTCGTACGAGGTGCCGGAGCCGCCGGACGACTGGTCGCTTCCTCACCCCGACAGCGTTCCCGAAGGGACCGGCGAGTTCGGGAACCTATTGATACAGGTGATCGCGGCCGTGCAGGTCCTCGCCGGCGCGGCGCTGCTCGTCGCCACTCTCGCGACCGATCTGGACACGATCGTCGCCCCGGCGATGGGGATATTGTTCCTCGTCGTCGGCGCGTTCCTGTTCGTGATCGTGGCGAACGCGCGGCTCTCCGATCGCTTCCGATCCGAGGAGTACCGCAACCGGTTGCGGGCGCTCCGCGAGGCGAAGGAACGCCCCGACTTCGTCCCGGTTGACGAGGGGGGCGTAATCGAGGACGAGTTGGAGGAGTGAACCGCCGATATCGAGTGTTACAGGCCTTGTAAACCCCTCCGCGTCTACGGGTTCAGTCGGTGGGTTTAAGCGCACCCCGTCCTGAGTGAACCTGTATGAAAAGGCGGGAATTCGTGCGGACGGCCGGCGGTGCGAGTGCCGCGCTCGCGGCCGGGGCCGGGGCGACCGGATCGGCCGCCGCACAGGAAGTGCAACCGGAGTGGCCGAGCGGGGTCACGAGTGGGAACCTCGGGTCGTACGTCGATGCCCGCGGCCAGAGCGAAGTGACCGTCCAAGTCGGCGCTGGCGACAGCGGCCTCGCGTTCGATCCCACCCAGCTGTGGGTCGACACGGGTACGACGATCACGTGGGAGTGGACGGGCAACGGCGGCGCACACAACGTCCAGACCGTCGAGGGCGGCGGGCCGGCGAGCCTCGACAGCGGCGACCCCGTCGGCGAGGAAGGGTACACCTACGAGTACGAAGTGACGGAAGAGGACGCGGGCATCACCCACTACCACTGCGTTCCGCACACGGCCGTCGGCATGCACGCCGGCCTCGCCGTCGGCGAGGACGTGGCCACCGTCGAGACCGGCGGGGGCGGGTCGAACGGGTGGCCCGAAGACATCGCGCACGTCGGCGTCGTGCTCCACCCGCACTGGGTCGGCCTCGCCGCGATCCTCGGCGTCGGACTCACGTTCGTCTTCACGTTCTACCAGCTGAAGTACGGTGAGTCCGCGCACACCGGACACGGAGGTGCACAATGAGTTCCGGCGAGTCTTCCTACGGCGACATCCACCGGTACGAGCCCGCAAGAGAGAGCACCGCCGCCGCGATCGCGATCGTCTTACTGACGATCATCGAGGTCGTGTTGGTCTCGCTTTTCGTCTACGGGCTCATGTCCGCGTGGGCTTCGACGGAGTTCGGCAACATGTTCGTCGGCGCGCTGCTGGCGATGATCTTCCTCGACCTCGCGTTCGTCCTCATGTTGTACCGCAAGGAGTTCCTCCCCGACGTGATGATCGTCAAAAAGCGCCGCCGCAAGTGGGAGGATCTGTACGTCCGCGAAGAGGAAAAAGACGGCGTGACGGTGGACACCGGCAGCGCGGTCGAGACGCTCAAACGCGCCGTGTACCCCTACTACAAGAAGTGATCCCCCAATGAGTCTCAAAAAACAAGACGAGATGGACCACAACGCGTGGCTCAAAAAGCAGGATCTGACGGTCATCGAGACCGCCTTTTTGACCACGCTCATCTGGCTGGACAAGCGGCTTCGCATCGTCGACTACCTCGAACTGCTGGAGACGATGTACTACCGCGCGAACCTCCAGATGCCGAAAAGCCACACCGAACAGTACGATCTGGACAACAAGTTCTGGTACTGGTACCCGCTCTACTCGCTGGGTTCGCTGTCTATCATCGCGTACCTCGTCGCGGCGATAACCGGCGCGCTGTTGGGGTTCTACTACTCTCCCTCGACCGCGGGAGCAGCCGCGCAGGGCGACCCGACGGCGGCGTACGACTCGCTCGTGTTGATCATGACCGATGTCCAGTTCGGCTTCATGCTCCGGTCGATCCACAAGTGGGCCGCCCAGTTCATGACCGCAGCGGTGTTCCTGCACATGCTCCGCGTGTACTTCACCGGGTCGTACAAGGAGCCGCGTGAGGTCAACTGGGTGCTCGGCGTCGTCCTCATCGCCCTGACGCTGTTCTTCGGGTTCTCCGGCTACGTCCTCCCGTGGAAGCAGCTGTCCTTCTGGGCGGCACAGATCGGCGTCGAGATGGCGCTCGCAACGCCCATCGTGGGCGAGTGGGCGGCACAGCTCGTCTTCGGAGGGTTCACGCTCGGTCAAGCGACCCTCGTGAGAATGTACATCCTGCACGTCTTCGTGTTGCCGTTCGTGGTGACCGGTCTCATCGCGCTCCACGTCGGCATCGTCTGGGTGCAGGGCATCGCGGAGCCGCACTAATCCAATGACCGACGACACCACTCCCATGACTGACGGAGGCACCGACGGCGAAGCGCGCACCGACGGCGGTCCGCCGGCGACGGTTCCGCCGGACGACGAGACGCCGACCTGGTCCGAGCGCAAGGAGCGCTCGCAGGGGCTCGCACAGCTCACCTACCAGTACTTCGAGCGCTCGCGCCGCGAGGACGAGGAGCTCCGCGCCGAGTCGACGTACGTCGAGCGCGACGTGCTCGGCTTCCCGGCGTGGCCCCACGAGACGCTCCGGAACCTCGCCATCACGAGCTTCTTCATCGGAATCATCGTGCTCGTCGCGGCCGTGTTGCCGGTCCACTTCGGAGCGCCGGCGAACCCGGGCTCGACGCCCGCGGTCATCCTTCCCGACTGGTACCTCTACTGGTCGTTCGGCCTGCTGAAGCTCAACCCGATAAACCCCGGACTCGAAGTGCTGGGTGGGAACATCCTCCTCGGCAACGAGTTCCTCGGGATCATCGCGCACGGCATCATCTTCGCGGCCATCACGCTCGTTCCCTTCCTCAATAAGGGGAGCGCGCGACGGCCCGTCGAGCAGCCGTTCTGGAGCGCCGTCGGCGTTACGGGAGTCGTTCTCTCGTTCACGCTCGCCGCCCTCGCGATCCAGAACTTCTTCCCCATCGGGCTCGACTTGCTCTTCACGCTCACGTTCCTGCTGCCGGCGGTCGGCGGCATCATCACCTACGCGGTGTTGAAGACGATGCGTGAAGGGTACATGTACGACCTGAATCGGCGGTACTACATGCTGCGGCCGCCGAAGTAACGGCACATCAAGGCCCGGTCGCCTTCCATCACCGTTTCATGTCTTCATCCCCCTCAGTCGCCGATGACGATCCGCAGGCGTTCGACGAGACGGGCGATCCCGTCGCGGCGGACGACCGGGACGACCCGCGGAACGAACCGACCGGTCCCCGAGAGGGACCCGCCGGCCGCGAGGTCGTCGTCCCGTTTCGGCTCTACAAGGCCGTCACGGTGTTCTCGACGCTCGCGGCGGCGCTCGCGTACATCGTCGGGTTCACGCTCATCGACGCGGCGACGCTCCAGTTGAGTGTCGTTCGGAACGTAATCGTCTATCTGCTCGGCAGCGTCGGCGTCAGCCTGCCGGACGACGTGCTCGTCGCGGTGCTCGCGCTCGCCGGAATCGGGTCTATCGTCGCCGGAACGGCGGTGTATGTCTTGGGAACTCGCTTCCGTGGACGCGGGATGGGAAAGTCTCAAGACAGCCCCGACGAATCATGAGATAATGGCAGACGAGTTCATCAAAGGGTTCGCCCTGTTCGCGATCGGGGCGCTCGCCTGGTTCACCTTCGGCGGCTGGTACCGGACACCGTCGTACTACAACATCGTCCAACTTGTCAACCCTGCGGAAGGTGTCAACACCGCGTACGGACAGATCGGCCTCCTCGCGGGCGACGTCGCCTTCTGGCTCATGCTCGTTGGTCCGATCGTGTTCTGGGTGCTCATCCCCGCGAGCCGCGAGCTTCGGAAGTCGCTGAACGACGACGCCGAAGCCGCGAACTGAGTCGCGCCCTCGGCTCGAACGAAACGGCTATTTCTGATTTCGGAAGACACGCAGTAGCTGTGCGCCCTCGGTCGTGTGCATGCCGTCTCTCGTGTCGCGTTTTTCACGGTGTATCTGCGGCGACGACAGCCACTGGAGGCCTCGCGGGTTGACAGCCTCCCTG
>Ga0102939_1000813_pt1 | contig 11525 bp, 8 predicted proteins | sample SalPon2_B_H2O_MG_FD_78214 | JGI IMG/M metagenome (GOLD analysis project Ga0102939, IMG submission 78214) | Salt pond water microbial communities from South San Francisco under conditions of wetland restoration - Salt Pond MetaG R2_B_H2O_MG | ecosystem: Environmental > Aquatic > Non-marine Saline... | reverse complement strand
GAAATAAAACGATCGGTCGACGCGTCGCCTCTCTGACCTTGTGTCGAGGATCTTTGCCACTACCGTCTCGTCGCGTGCGCGCCAGCGCAGTTCGCCGGCCCGATTCGGCCGCGTTTTCGGTGATGTATTTCGCGAAAGATATAGAATCCGAAACGGAATCGGCGGCGGATGTCGTCGACGACGCCACGCGGGCCGGATCGCGGCGGGCGCTCGTCGCGTTCCGCCGTCGGGGTCAACTCTCGCGAACGGTCGACTCGATCTCGCCGACGACCTCGGGGTTTCGAAGCGCGCTGACATCGCCGAACTCCTCGCCGCGGGCGATGTCCTCCAGCAGCCGGCGCATGATCTTCCCGGAGCGGGTCTTCGGAAGCTCCGGCGTGAAGACGATCCGGTCCGGGCGGGCGACGTCGCCGACGGACCGGGCGAGTCGCTCACCTATCGCCTCGCGGAGCGGATCGTCGGTGTCGACCCCGCTTCGGGTCGTGACGTACGCCACGATCTGGCCGTCGTTGTCCCCGACGACAGCGGCCTCCGTCACGCCGTCCGTCTCCACGATGGCCGACTCCAGTTCGGCGGTGTTGAACCGGTGTGCGCGGACGTTGATCACGTCGTCGACACGACCGAGGATCGTGATGTACCCGTCCTCGTCGACGGTCGCGCCGTCGCCCGTTCGATACCGCCAGCCGTCTTCTCCCTCCAGCCAGTACTCGCGGCGGTACCGGTCGTCGCCCTCGCGGAGCCCGCGCAGCATGCCGGGCCACGGCGCGGCGATGGTTAGGTAGCCGGGCTCGCCGGGGTCGACCGGCTCGCCGTCCTCGTCCACCACGCGCGCGTCGATCCCGGGGAGCGGCGGTCCCACCGTTCCGGGCTTCATCGGCGAGATACCCGGAAGCGTCGCGAGCGCTATCGCGCCCGTCTCGGTCTGCCACCACGTGTCGACGACGGGTACGTCGCCGCCGCCGACGTGCTCGCGATACCACCGCCACGCCTTCGGCGTGATCGACTCGCCGACGGTCCCGAGAAGGCGGATCGACGAGAGGTCGTGGGCGTCCGGGTACTCCGAGCCCCACTTCATGAACGACCGTATCGCGGTGGGAGAGGTGTAAAAGACGCTTACCGCGTTGCGCTCGATCAGGTCCCAGACGCGGTCGCGATCGGGATAGTCCGGCGACCCCTCGTAGAGCACCGTCGTCGTCCCGAGCGCGAGCGGTCCGTACACGCCGTAGGAGTGGCCCGTGATCCACCCGATGTCGGCGGCACACCAGTAGGTGTCGTCCGGGCGGACGTCGAGGACGTTGCGCGTGGTCCACGCGACCTGCGAGAGGTAGCCGCCCGTGGCGTGTTCGACGCCCTTCGGTCGGCCGGTCGTCCCCGACGTGTACATCACGAACAGGAGGTCCGTCGCGTCGCGGGCGACCGGTTCGACCGTTTCGCCGTCGTGTGCATCGACGAGGTCGTCGTAGGCGTGTTCGTCGCCGCCGAGCGACACGTCGAGGGCGTCGCCGAGGCGGTCGACGACGACCGTCTCCCGCAGGTCGCCGTCGATCCGGAGCCGGGCGTTGTCGGCCTTGGACTTCTGGTTAAACGCGTCCTCGCGGCGGTAATAGCCGTCACAGGTGATCAGATACTCCGAGTCCGCGGCGTCGATCCGCGTCGCCAACGCCTCCGCCGAGAGCCCCGCGAAGACGACGTTGTGCGGCGCGCCGATGCGGGCGCACGCGAGCATCGCGATCGGTAGCTCCGGCACCATCGGGAGGTACAGCGTCACCACGTCGTCCTCGCCGACGCCGAGGTCACGGAGCCCGGCCGCGAGCGCGTTCACCTCGCGGTGTAAATCGAGATAGGTGTACGACCGACGCTCGCCGCGCTTGCCGAACCACCGGATAGCGAGCTGGTTCCGCCGGTCGTCGAGGTGCCGATCGACGCAGTTCACCGCCGCGTTGAGCTGTCCCTCCGGGAACCACTCGTAAAAGGGCGGGTCGTCGTCGTCGAGGACCGTCTCGTACGGTTGCTCCCAGTCGAGCAGGTCGGCCGCCCTGCGCCACGCCTCCGGGCCCTCCCGCTCGAACGACTCGTACACTCCGGCGTCGCTCGCGACCGCCCCATCGCGGAACGATTCCGGCGGATCGATCGCGTCGCCGCCGCTCGCGACCGCGCTGTCGTTCCCGATCGAGCGCCGGCCGTCCGCTCCGGCGTCATCCATGGTATTTGTTCGCAATCGGAGCCATGTATACTTTGTCCGAGCCCTCGGTCGCCGACACGCGGTCGGACCCCCTCGCGCTCGCCGACCTCGACACGGTCAGACCGATTCGGCCGAGGCGAGCCCGGCGGCCTTCGACCGCGCTCGCGCCACGATCGACGGCTTCGCTTCGAAGTCGACAGTGACGTGATCGCTCGCGTACGTTTCGTCCGCGACGTGCCCGTGGTCGTGGATCCACGAGACGAGGCTCATCGCGTCGTCCGAGACGGGGAGGACGAGCCGCTCGCGCTCCCACTCCGGGAGTTCCGCTTCGACGCGGTCGCGGAGTTCCGCGACGCCCGCTCCCGTCTTCGCCGAGACGGCGACCGGGTCCGGTGCCACGCCGGAGAGCGCGGCCCGCTTGTCCGCTAACTCCCCGGGCGCGAGCCGATCGACCTTGTTGAACACGGTGACGATCGGTGCCTCGTTGCGCTCGTACAGCGTGTCGTGGCTGGTGACGAGCTTCTCGCGCATCGCCTCAACGGGCTCGCTCGCGTCCACGACTAAGAGGACGAGGTCCGCGCGGTACACGGAGTCGAGGGTCGACTCGAACGACTCGACGAGCCAGTGCGGGAGGTCGGCGATGAATCCGACCGTGTCGGTGAGGAGGACGTCGCGCTTCTCCATCTCGGCGCGGCGCGTCGTGGTGCCGAGCGTGGTGAAGAGCATGTCCTGTGACTCCGCCGTCGTGTCGAGGTCGGGGTGGCGGTCGGCGTTCTCGTCTACGTCGATCTCGGCCGCGAGCCGCCGCATCAGCGTGGACTTGCCCGCGTTGGTGTAGCCGGCGAGCGCGACCAGATCGAACCCGGAGTCGCGGCGCTGCTCGCGGCGCGCCTGCTCTTTTTCCGCGATGGAGTCCAACTCGTCGCGTATCTCCGATATCTGGCGTTTGATGTCGCGTTCGACGCTCTCGTCGTACTCGCCGAGCCCCATGAACCCCGGGCGCTCGTCGCGCTTCGCGAGGCTCGCCTTCGCCTCCGCGCGCGGCAGCTCGTACCGCAGCTGCGCGAGCTCGACCTGCAGCTGGGCTTTCCGCGTGTTGGCACGCTGACCGAAGATCTCGAGGATGAGCGTGAACCGGTCTATCACCTCGACGCCCTCCGGAAGCTCTCCGCCGATGTTGAACGTCTGGTACGGCCCCACGTCGTTGTCGAGTATGACCGCGTCGGCGTCGGTACGGAGAACCCGGTCGCGCAGCTCCGCGACCTTCCCCTCGCCGAACATGAACGCCGCGTCCTCGGTGCGGGTCTGTGACAGTTCGTCGACGACCTCGTAGCCGGCCGCGGCGGCGAGCTGGCTGATCTCAGTCAGGTCGGCGTCGCCGGCGTCGACGCGTTTGGCGACGACCGCGCGACGCTCGTTCGTTGCGTTCTCCCCTTCGACGCGTTCTCTCCCGGCGTTCCCCTCAGCTTCCCCCGTCATAACAGGAGGTCGCGAGCGGCGTACGCGGCGTGGTGTGCTGCCTGCACGGTTTCGCGTTCGCCTATGCTCTCGACGTATTTAAACTCGGGTCGGAAGCTCAGACCGACCCGCTCGGCCGGTTCCTCGTAGAACTCGCCGCCCTCCGCGACCACGGGTCCGTCCGGCGGCTCCGGCAGGTCGCCGACGGCCTCGGCCGTGAGCGCGACCGTCGCGTCGAGCGTCGGTCCTTCTCGGGCGGCCGCGAACCCCATTCCCTCGACGGAGCGGATCCGAGTCGAGTCGATCCGCGCGTGGACCGCGGCCGCTACCATCAGGTACTCGCCGCCCTCCTCGTGACGACCGCTGATGTCCACGCCGACGACTTCAGGGAGGGGCGGCCGCCACCTCGGTTCTCGGATGTTGCGCGAGCGCGCCCGCGTTCTCGATGTTCGTGTCCATGATCGCGTCCATGATCGATGCGTCCGCGTTGGTCGGCAGCCGAATTGAACGTTTCCGTTGCTCCGCCAGCTCAGCCGTCGGCGTCACGTCTTCTCCTCACTCGTCGAGTCGCCGCTTTGTCTTGTCGAGCACTTCCACGCCCGAGATACCGGTGTCGGGGTACTGGCCGTCGGCGTCTTTTTCGGCCGCCTTCACCATGTCCCAGACCACGTTAAGTCCGGTCGTGACGCCCTCTAGCGCCTCCATCTCGCAGCCCGTCTTCCCCGTCGTCTCGACGGCGACGGTGAGTTCGATCCGGTCGTCACCGACGGCGAAATCGGTGTCGACGTTCGTGATGGGGATCTGGTGGCACATCGGGATCGTTTCCCACGTGTGTTTGACCGCCTGCACCGCGCCGACTCGGGCGGTCGCTAACACGTCGCCCTTCCCGATCTCGTCGGCCGCGACGGCCGCGACGGTCGAGGGAGTCAGCCGGATCTCGCCGCGCGCGACCGCGCGCCGGCTCGTGTCCGGCTTCGCACCCACGTCGACCATCCGGACCTCGCCGGAGTCGGTCGTGTGCGTCAGTTCGTCGGCTGCCGCCGTCTCCTCGCCGGTGTCGTCAGGCATCACGCATCGCCTCGGGGAGCCGGTCGAGTAAGTCCGTCGCCACGAGTCCGTATCCCCGCTCGTCGGCGACGAGGTCGCCAGCAGTCCCGGTGACGTACGCGCCGACGGCCGCCGCACCGAACGCGTCGGTCTGCGCGACGAGCGCGCCCGTCGCGCCGGCGAGCACGTCGCCGGTCCCACCGACGGTCATTCCCGGGTTTCCGGTCCGGTTCAGCCGTACGTCGTCGCCGTCCGTCACCACGTCGTACGCGCCCTTCACGAGCAGCGTGTGGCCGATCTCGGCGGCGAACGACCGCACGAGGTCGCCCCGTTCGCCGGGGTCGTCTGCGGTCTCGCCGCCCATCCCGACCAGTTCGCCCTGATGAGGCGTACAGATCAGGTCGGCGTCCGTGTCGACCTCCGGGACGACGCGGAGCGCGTCGGCGTCGACGACCGCGCGGCCGTCGTAGTCGTCGAGGAACGCCCGGACGAAGTCGGCCGTCCCGTCGCCGTCTCCCAGGCCCGGACCGAGCACGACGACGTCGTTTTCGGCGGCCAGATCGCGGATCCGGTCGAGGTGGTTCGGGCCGATCCGGTCGCCCGGCAGGTCGCGAACGATCAGGTCGGCCGAGAAGCCTTGGATCTCGCGCGCGACGGTCTCGGGGCAGGCGACGCGAACGAGGTCGGCACCGGTTCGGAGCGCCGCCCGGGCGGTGAGCGACGGCGCGCCGGTGTACGGGCCGCCGCCGACGACGAGTACCTCGCCGTTGTCGCCCTTGTGAGAGGCCGGATCGCGATCGATCCCGAGCAGATCGCCGGGACCGGTGAACCGCTCCGCGGCCGCGGGTATGCCGATGTCAGCGACGGTCACCGCGGCGTCGAGCGCGTCGAGTCCGGGCGTTCGGTCGTGGAAGGTGACGACGCGGTCGGCCTCGACGGCCGGCGGGTCGCCGCGGATCGCAGTCGGATCGCCCGTGTCGGCCCCGGTTGGATCGCCCGTGTCAGCCCCGGTTGGATCCCCCGTGTCGGCGTCGATACCGGACGGGACATCGACGGCGACGACCGTCGCGTCGCTCGCGTTGATCGCTCGCGCCGCGCTCCGTTCCGGCTCGCGGAGCGCTCCCGTCACTCCCGACCCGAGCATCGCGTCGACGACCACGTCGGGTTCGCCGAGTTCGAAGTCGGTCGAGTCGGTCACCGTCTCTGTCGGAACCTCCGCGTCGACGAGCGCCTCCCAGTTCTCGCGGGCGATGTCGGTCCGGATCGACTCCGGCCGACCGAGCAGGGCGACCGTGACGTCGTACGCCGAGAGGAAGCGCGCGGCGACGAACGCGTCGCCGCCGTTGTTACCGCGTCCGCAGCACAGCACGACGGTTGCGCCGGGCTCTGCGGCGGCTCGAACCTCGCTCGCGACCGCGTTACCCGACGACTCCATGAGCTGTTTCCGGGGGACGCCGAGCGCGGCCGCGTTGGCGTCGACTGCCGCCATCCGGTCGGTCGTGATCATGCGTCGGGATTCGCGCGACGACTGATAAGGGTGGGGGCGCGGCGTCCGCCGAGAATACCGCCGGGCGGCGGTATCGACCGCCGGCGAGTCGTCGGTGAATGAAAATCTTGATACGGTTCGGAGGGGAACCGCTCACCGAGAAGCAGTGTCTTTCGACACCACCCCCGCCGTCTCGTCTCTGATTCGACCCGCGCTGTCTCGGAGCGGAAGCGCGCTCCGTCGGGCCGCGTCTGCGGCCGACTCAGCGCCCGTCGAGAGCTGCCTCCAGCGGACCGACCGTCGCAGACGGATCTTCGCATGAACATCGGATTCTTCACCGACAGCTACTTTCCCGGCATCGACGGCGTCACCTACACGATCAGCGCGTGGCGCGATCGGCTTCAGGACCGCGGCCACGACGTGCACGTCGTCTACCCCGCGAGCAGTCACGAGCCCGACGCCCACGAGTACCCCGTTCCCTCGCTGCCGAACCCCTTCTATAAACAGTATCGCATGCCGACCTACCGGCGGCTCTCAACGCTGCCCGACTTCGACGTGGTCCACTGTCACGGACCCGCGGCGACGGGTCTGATGGGCGCTCGGTACGCGAAGCGACGCGGCGTGAAGTCGGTCTACACGCACCACACGCCGGTCGAGGACTACTTCGTCCAAGGGCTCAAATCGGAGCGGCTCGCGACCGCCGCGGGGCGGCTGTACGTCGCGTACGAGAACCGACTGCTTCGGTCGTTCGACTGCGTGACCGCTTCCACCGACCGGATCCGCCGCGACGTGATTCCCCGGAAGCTCCCGGTCGGCATCGAGATGGACACGTTCCGGCCGACCGATCCGCTGTTCGAATCCGACTCCCCCGTGGTCGGCTACAGCGGTCGGCTCACGCGCAAGAAACACGTCGACGAGATCCTCCGGCTCGCGGAGCGGCGGCCCGACCTCCGGTTCGAACTCGTCGGAGAGGGCCCGGTTCGGGACTCGCTCGAACGCGCGGCCCCCGAGAATGTGCGGATCCGCGATTTCCTGCCGCGCGAGGACCTCCCGGCGTTTTATGCCGCCCTCGACGTGTTCGTCACGGCCTCGACCTGCGACACGCTCGGCCTCTCGACGCTCGAAGCGAACGCCTGCGGCACCCCGGTCGCGGCCGCGGATGTGTCGCCGTTCGACGAGACGATCGGCCGAGACAACGGCGAGCGGTTCGCCCACGGTGACCTCGACGACATGGAGCGGGCGGTGGACGACTGTCTCGACCGCGATCGCCCGACGCGCGACGCCGTCGAGCGGTTCTCCGTCGAGCGGACGATAGACGACCTCGAAGCGATCTACGGGGTGACGTAGATGGGCGCAGACAACGTCGACATCTTCCAACGGCTGGTGTTCAGCGTCCCCTCCCTGTCGGTACAGATCCCGGCGCTCGCGGGACTCAGCCTCGTGTACGGTGCGATAGCGTTCGCCGCCGTCTCCGCGTTCACGCCGCTCGATCCCGCGCCCGCCGGCGTGCTTCCGGTCGCGATACTGCTGTTTTTCGTCCCGTTCGCGTTCGCCGCCGAGCTGTTCTCCCGGGTGTTATCGCAGTACCCGCGGACGTGGAGCTACTTTCTGGCACTCACGAGCCAGTTCGTCATGTTCGTCTACGCGCTCGTGCTCTCCGGAGCGAACGACATCGGGAACGCGTGGAGTATCATCTGGCTGTGTTTCATCACGCTGTACCTGCTCAACATCCTGGTCCTCGTGATATCGACGGGGATCGACCGCTACAAGCGGATCCTCTTCGTCTCGCTGGCCGAGCCGGCCGCGCTCATCGCCGCCTTCTACGCGATCGGCGGGGGCGGGGACCTCGGATTTTCGACGTACCGGCACGTGTTCGCGTTCGCGTCGCTGCTCATCGCGGCGGCCTTCCTGGTGTTCGTGCTGCTCGTCGTCGACTACCTGATCCGGAGTAACACCGACGTGTCGGCGTTCGAACTCACCTCCGGAATCTTGCGGAACGACCGCGCCTCGCTCGACCTCGGCGTCGAGGCCCGCCCCGCCGTCGAGACGCTCGCCATCGACAACGGCGACCGGCTCAGGCTGGTCGCGCCGTGGGTGCATCCGGGGCCGCTCGGCGGGTTCGGAGGCGGCCAGCTCAGCAGCAACGTCATCGACGCGCTGAACGAGGACGACGAGAGCGGCTTCTTCGTGCACGTCCCGTGTACGCACAAAGAGGACCTCTCGAACCCGGAAGACGCGGCGAAGATCTTGGAAGCCGTACGCGAGCCGGCGGGCGTCTCGCGGGCGTCACGGCTCGTCCACGAGGACTACGGTGAGATCGAGTTCTACGGTCGTCGCATCGGTGATAAACAGGTGATATTCCTCCACGGCGAGGGAATAGACGACTACGATACCGGCGTCTTCATGCGCGACGTCGACACTGAGGAGGTGCTCCTCGTGGACCTGCACAAACACGACCTGCAGGACGGCCCCGAAAAGGAGGTGTTGTACGGCTCCGCCGAGGCCGACCGGCTGAAGGCGCACTTCGACGACTTCCGGGGTCGGCTCTCGTCGGAGCCGGTCCACGACTACGCCGCCGGCTTCGAGGTCGTCCGGTCCGCTCAAGACGTGGTGGCGATCGTAGAGCGCGTCGACGGCGAGTCGGTTCTGCTCATGGGGATCGACACCAACGGGATCACCCCGGACGTGCGGGCGTTGGCGGCCGAGTACGAGGCGGAGTTCGACTTCGTGCTCGTCTTCTCGACCGACACGCACGCGTCCATCCACGAGCTCGCGAACATGACCCGGTCGGACGTCGAGGCGCTCGAAGAAGTGATCGAGCGCGCGGCCGCGGACGTGGCTCCCGCGACGGTCGGGCTCGCCAGCCAGCAGACTCGCCCGCTCAAGCTGCTCAAGACCGACTACAACGGACTGGTGTTCAGCGTCAACATCCTCATCCGGCTGACGATAATCGCGCTTTTCATCCTCTACGTGGCGCTCGTGCTGTGGCTGTTCTTCTGACGACGCCGCGGTCGTCACACGGCACGATCCGCGCTACGACCGCTTGCCGATCTCCTCGCGAAGCACGTCCGAGACGACTTCGCCGTCCGCCTTTCCGCGCAGCGCGCCCATCGCCTCGCCCATGAGCCCGGAGAACGCCCCCATTCCCTCCGCTTCGATCTGGTCTGCGTTGCGCTCGACGACCTCGACGACCGCCTCGCGCACCTCGGCCTCGCTCACGCCGGAGAGGCCGGCCTCCTCGACGGCCTCCGCGGCCGACAGCTCGGGGTTCTCCGAAAGCGTCGTGAGCACCTCGGGGACGCCCTCCTTCGCGAGGTCGCCGTCCTCGACGAGGTCGAAGACCGCGAGGAAGTGCTCGTCGGTGAGGGCCTCGACCGGAGCGCCGTCGCGGCGTATCTCCGTCGTCGTCGACTCCAGCGTCGACGCGGCGAAGGTGGGATCGACGCCGCGGTCGATCGCCGTCTCGAACAGCGGGAAGCGCTGTCCGAACGCGACCTGCTCTGCGAGTCCCGCGTCGAGACCGAACGACTCGGCGTATCGGTCCGCCTTCTCGTCGAGGAGTTCCGGGCGGTCGACTTCGGTCGGGTCGGGCTCGACCGGCGGGACGTCCGTCTCGGGGTACATCCGCGCGGCCCCCGGGAGCGGTCTGAGGTATCGCGTCGTCCCGTCGTCGTTCGCGCCGCGAGTCTCCTCCGGCACGCCCTCGATGGCGGTCTCGGCGCGGTCGGCCGCCGCCTCGATCGCGAGGTCGGCGGTCTCGGGGTCGGCCGCGACGATGGCGACCGCGTCCGTCTCGCCCGCGCCGACCGCCTCGCGCAGCGCTTCGACCTCGGCCTCGGTCACGCCGTAGGCCGGCAGCTCGTCGGTGTGGAAGATCCCGCCGGCACCGTGTCGCTTCGCGTGGTCCGACAACTCCGTCCCGAGGCGGCGGTCGGACTGGATCTCGCGGCCGACGAGCCCGTCGAAGCCGAACAGGGGAACGGCCGTCACCTTCCCGCCCGAATCGAGCGCGCCGCGGATCACGCCCGACTCCGTGTCGGCGAAGACGCCGGTCACGTCCCGAACGTCGCCGACGCTCGCGTCCCGGTCGCGGAGCTCGTCGCGGATCGCGAGCAGCTCCGCCTGTCGCCCAACTTCGCCGCGGACGATGTCCTCGATCCCCGCCAGATCTTGGACGCCTTTTACCTCGACGCGCGCCCCCTCTGCGATCGAGACGTTGACGTCCTGTCGGATGGTTCCGAGGCCGCGCTTGACCGCTCCCGTAGACCGGAGGAGCATCCCGATTCGCGCCGCGGCCTCGCGGGCACCCTCGGGGGACCGGATGTCCGGGCCCGTCCCGATCTCGACGAGGGGAACGCCGAGCCGGTCGAGCGAGTAGACGACGCCGTCGTCGGTCTCTTCGACCCGCTTTGCGGACTCTTCTTCTAACATGAGGTCCGCGATGGAGACCGTGCCCTCGCTCGTCTCGATCTCGCCGTGCTGTCCGAGCAGGATCGACCGCTGGAAGCCGGACGTGTTCGACCCGTCGATGACGAGCTTCCGCATCACGTGCGCCTGATCGACGACGCTCACGTCGAGGAGGTCAGCGATCTGCAGCGCCACGGAGAGGGCCTCGCTATCGACCCGGCGGGGCGGTTCGTCGTCTTCCTCGACGAGACAGGTGGTGTCGTACGCGAGGTAGGTGAACTCTCGGTCGACGCGGCTCTCCTCTACCGCGGCGTCGTCGAGTTCGCCGAGTTCGCTCTTCGTCGGGTGGAGTCGCCGGGTGATCTCCCGGTCCGACTCCGCCGGGTCGCGCTCGGTCGTCGGGGAGTCACAGAACAGCTTCGTCGCCGTGTCGAGCTGCTGGTGGATCTCCAAGCCGGCGACGAGCCCCAGCTCCTCGTAGTCGTACGCGGGGGTCGCGTCCTCACTCATTACGCGTTCATCCGACGGCGCGCGACTAAAAGGGTGGCAGTTCGCGCGAGCGAGACGGACCGGACGGCGAACCCCGAGTGAACCGCAAGGCCGGGGAGCCGTGAGGCTACAGTTGCGGTACGAGAGGGGGTTTCGGAGGCGATCACTGTCGCAGAATTCAGGACGAGGTATCCACTCTGTCAGTAGCGGTCGAAAGGAATTGTGCGTGGGTGCTGTCGTAGAGACAACACCGTGCATCGGTGTGGCGGGTGTACCGCCGAGCGATGCGTGGGACCGGATTTGAACCGGCGGACCTCTACAGGACAGCGCCCTCAACGCTGCGCCGTTGGCCTGGCTTGGCTACCCACGCTCGCGGTGTTCTGTCGCGTTTCCCCGTACCCTTCCCCCGATTAAAAGCCCTTCCATTCGGCAGTGCCGTGCCGGGGAGTCGCAGAG
>Ga0102939_1000809_pt1 | contig 11570 bp, 9 predicted proteins | sample SalPon2_B_H2O_MG_FD_78214 | JGI IMG/M metagenome (GOLD analysis project Ga0102939, IMG submission 78214) | Salt pond water microbial communities from South San Francisco under conditions of wetland restoration - Salt Pond MetaG R2_B_H2O_MG | ecosystem: Environmental > Aquatic > Non-marine Saline... | reverse complement strand
GCAAACGACCAAGACCCTGAAGAAGTATTGGATGGGATCCACGTTGCACGTGCGTTCAACTCCGACCACCAAATGCTTTTAGCAGATCAAGCACAAGAAATCTGCCAGAACAACGACATCGGACTGGTCGTAGTTGACTCTCTAACCGCACAGTTCAGATCCGACTACGTTGGAAGAGGAGAACTTGCACAGAGACAGCAGAAACTTAACAAGCACATGAACGTTTTGCTGAGACTTGCAAACGCCCACAACATTGCAGTACTAGTAACCAACCAAGTCATGTCCAATCCAGATCAAATGTTTGGAGACCCTACAAAAGCCATCGGAGGCCACATCGTAGCACACAACTCCGCAGTCAGACTATACCTGAGAAAGTCAAAGAAAGACAAGAGAATTGCAAGACTGGTTGACAGTCCTTACATGCCAGAAGGAGAAGCAGTATTCAAGGTAGCCGACCGGGGAATAGTACCTGAAGACTTCTAAACAACTTTCCCCTTATCCATCATCTTTACCTATTTTTTACAGGACTAGATTGTTGAGTTCCTGCTTGACAAAATGCTTCGTCAAATCATCTTCAACATCATCCACAAATCTTACTCCTTCAGATGAAGTAGAGCCAAAATATACTTCGCCTTCACTGTCTGAACCAAAGTAAAAAGCTTCATCAGCATCCTCATCAGTCAATACATGCATCTCCAAGTTGGAAGAGTATACTTCATCACTATCAGGACTATAAACCATTTTAAACCCTCTTTCATCAACTTGAATTTCTACAAAATCTTGTAGCAAACCTAGCGCCCCATTATAATTTCTGTACTTTATCTGCGTAGGATCACGTACTGCTCTCCTCCTTATGTCATCCATATCTTGTTCAGCCATCATTTCCATTTCATTTCTTTTTTCATAGGATTTTCTTGCAAGTTCATGCATGTTTTCAACATTTTTCTCTGCATAAGAAACTACTTCACGCACTTGATCTCTATCAAGACCTCTAGCTTCCATTATATCGTCTATATCTAGATCTATATCGAAAAAATCTGTGAAAACTCTATCTGCATACTCAACTATAGAATTATTATCATCTTTTTCCCTATCCCACACCATGATGTCGCCATTATCACGTTCAAGATATCTAAAACTTTCTAACTCATCTTTTTGATGGTTTTTGCCATTGCCAGTGTTTTCTTCACTTTCCTTTTTCTGACCAAGATAATCTCCGATATTTTGTTCAAGCCGAGAATATAGATCCAAGTCCTCAGAATGGATACAATAAAGAGCTTCATGAACCTCCGACTCTTCCAAGTCCAACAATTCGGCAGTTCTTTGAACACTCTCTTTCCTTACTTCATAACGATTGAAAATACGTATTAAAGGGATCTTTCCGCTGCTTTCAGTCTCAAAAAACAAGTTATCATTCTGCTCTACCACTTTAGAACTACTTTCTTCATCTAGCAAAAAATATGCTCCCTCTAAACTGAAGAATCTCTAGCAATAATTAAAACCCTTTTTACATCGAACAATGTGGGAAAGCGTAGACTGAATTATTTTTTGTTTCTAGACTCGAAAATAGCGTTATTGTAAGCTTGTCTGATCATCTTTTCCATTGGATCAGTTTCATCATCTTTCTTTTTGTCTCTATCCACGATAAATACTTCTCCCACCTCTCCTTCTACAGAGTATGAGACCAAGCCTGTTTCAACACCTTCATCCAAATTCCATCCTGCGTACAACCCCAATCTGAAACCGTTTCTCCTCCATTCAACATGCGACTCCACAATATCATCTCCTAAATAACTCTCATCAGGATCATCAAAAATATTGGATTCATTTATATGAGTCTCCTGATCTTCTCTAAGATCTAAAAAAGTATTACTTGCAACGTGCAAGGGGTTAACAGGATTAGAAACACGCTTGCGTCCAAGATTTTCTTTTCGATTGAAATCGTCTTGCTTTGCTGGTAGGGCAGAGGTTTCTGATGAGGGCTGGCCTTCTAAAACATTCTCAGAGAATATTTCCGAGTCCGATTCTAAATTCGCTTCTTCAACCAATTCCTTATACACTTCTGGTTCTTCAGTCCAGTAAAAAACAGCATTCATCACATCTGACTCATCAATTCCCTTAAGTCTGGCAACATCATCAGCTTCAATATCCGGAGAAGTATATAGTTCAAATATTTCCGTTAACGCCACTCTTCGACCATCATAGTTGCGAGGTTCAAGGTAAATATCCCCCTCAATCTCTGAAATAAAAGGATATTCTTCCATCAAAAAACCAGCTAATCAGAAAATAGAAGTGAAATATTAAAGTCCTTCTGAGACAATCACAAAGTCTCCTATGGACTTGACAGCTGAGAAAGGCACGATCGTACGTCCTTGACTGTCTTTCTGTAATTGTTCATCGTTCAGGTGGTCTGTGGTCTGACTTACAAGTATATTCATTAGTTCGCCGGTATCTGCGACGAATGACACGTCTTCTACATTTCCGTATTTCTTTCCGTGTTCTTCTGATACAATTGTCTTTCCGATTATTTCAGTTCCTCTTGGATGATCATCAGCCATATTCTATTTGTCCACCTGTGTTTACTTATTCATGGATGCATAATTAAAAACTTGTATGGCTCGTGTCTTCTCCGCCATTGATATAGAGGACGATAAGGTTCTTAGAAAACTAAAAAATATTCGAGACACACTGGATCTAGATTTCTCACCAGTGAAACCAGAAAAAATGCATGTCACACTGGAGTTCTTTGAAGACATTGACCAAGATGAAATTAAGAAAATTAAGAAAGCGGTTTCAAACATAGATCTAGATTCCTTTGAAATCAAGTTACAAGGCTTGGGAGCTTTCCCTTCTGAGGACTTTATCAGAGTGGTTTGGGCAGGAGTTGAGTCAAGCAAAATTTTTGAATTGCAGAAACAGGCAGGACTACACAACATATCAACTGATAACAAGCACGAATTCAAACCACACATAACATTGATTCGTGTAGACAACATTTCACAAGGTAAAAAGAAGAAACTAAAAAGCATGATTGAAGAACACAAGGACGAGGATTTTGGAACAGTTAAAGTTGATAAAGTGAAGCTTTTGGAAAGCAGAATCACCGGAAAAGGCTCCAACTACAGAAAAATATCCGAACACAAACTATGAGAACAGAGAGATACCTGATAATTGCTGCAGTAGGACTACTTATGGTTTCCATTTCAAGCCAACAAAAAACCAAAATCGCAGATATCAGTGAAGTGAACAGTTCTGATATCGGTGAAAAAATCAGGTTACAAGGAAAAATCGCTAACTACCAGAATGTCGGTGAACATAGTTTCTTTCAACTAAGGGAAAATCAAACCAGCGTCGAAATTGCAGATTTCTCAAGGCAAAGAACTTTCCAAAACGGAGAAGAAGTAACCGTGACAGGCCGAGTAACACTTTATCACGGCAAAATTGAACTGATTGCTGAAGACATTTCAAGGACCACCAGTTCTAGCTCTCAAAAACCGGGGCCTCTCGAAAGGAAGCTGCAGGGAATAAGCCAAAGAGGCTGATAACATCAAGATAGGTGTGTTCTGAGGCAGGCCGATACCAAGCATCGGAAGCGCCAAGCTGACAAGAACAGCCGAAGCGCCTTTACGGAAAGCTGAAAGCCTGATCAAATCCCTGCTAATCAAAGTTGCAGCCATTAAAATCATTAAAGCTATTAAAACTGTGAAAAAGGCTTCATAAACATAAGAAAATGTTAAAGATAGTGATGAAGGATTCTGCAGAGAAACAACCAAACCTGTAACCACAATAACAGGAACAGAAACACTTTCAACACGTCTAACACCATACATTTTACCGGCTATAGCCAATAAGCCAAGCCTGCAACTTGCTCCATAATCTCGACGTTTACTAGTTGGCTGTAGACTGGAGCGATCAAAGAAACTATCAATGCTCCTAAAACCAGTATCGGTGCTGCTTTAAGCACAGTTATTCTTGCATGTTTAGAATCCTCTGTAGTTGAATAAAGCACTGCTAGTGCTCCAGCTCCTGCAAAAATTGTTATTGCTATAGAAAATATACTAGATAGGCTCTGCATTGAACCACTTACAAGCATTGTAACAAACACTCCATCGACAAGAGGAAGACAGAGAATTGTAATTAGACTCTTAGTCGGGCTGTCCATGTAACCGTGTACATGCCTTTGGGCGCCATCAGTTAACGAGTCCAGAGTCATGCAGAAAAAACCAGCCTCGAGAATATATGTGGACTCTGGAACAATCAATTCCAGAAGAACTTGGTAAATGTTGACATAGCAGTAGCTCCAGTCATAGAACTGACAAGTTTATCTGCCTGAACTAGAACTACCATAATAAATTTTGAAGATTTTATAATTTTAAAATTTCCCCAGTCAATCAAGGTTTAAACATTCTAGCCTCCAATCCTTCACCATGATCGGGAAAATCTTGATACTGGCAATAACTGTTCCATTCATAGATCTCTATTTACTGGTTCAGGCAACCGAAGTAATAGGCTTCTGGCAAATATTAGCCATCATACTTTTGACCGGAATGGTAGGAGCTGAAATCGTGAGAAGAGAAGGAATGTACGTATTGAAGAAGATTCAAAGATCTGTAACCGCTGGAGAAATCTCCCGGAACGTACTAGAAATAGGGTTGCTCGTAGGCGGAGGACTACTGCTGCTTATGCCAGGACTATTGACAGATCTTGCAGGAATAACAATAATCCTCAGACCAATCAGAGAAAGAATCGCAGCAAAAGCCTCAAACCAGAATTCAGGGACAGTACAAATAGAAATAGAAAGCTTCAGAAGATAAAAAAACCAAACTTTTTCCAGTAACTAAAACTGAGTTGAAGTAATATCTGTATTAACTTGAACGAATAACTCTAGCATCTACTCATTATTCCTTTTCTCTATACCTTCAATAACCTCATCCAGTTCCTGAGCCTGCCTATATTCAATAATGTAGATGTAAACAAGGACAGCACCCACAAGTATCAGGATAGCTACTACCGCTATCAGGAAAATAGGGAGGCCTTCATCATCCTCACCAGATCCTGAAGTTAAACTCGCAGATTCAGATCCTGCACTGAACATGTAATCCTCGGAACCACCGATTTCAGAAGTATAAGATAATTCCCTAGTTTCTCCCGACTCAAGAGAGATATTCCAGTCTTTAACTACTTCACCATTCCTTCTTAACTCAACTACATCATCCAAAGCTTCCTCCCGATTATTTACAGCTACAAGATTTACAGAAGCAGTATCACCATTCTCAGATGGAGTAACGGTCAAGCTTTGAATATTCAAGCCTTCAGTAGATTCTGTCTCATTCTCTCCAGTTTCCCTACCCTCAATTTCTGGTACATTTACAGCAAAAACACCATCAACACCTCCTGAATCAGCCCTAAAGCTGTCTGAAGAAACACCTTCATAAGTCACAGAATTATCAACTGCCCTCCACGAGCCACCACTATTAATTTGTACAGATACATCACTTGGAGAAGCATTTCTTTCATTTAACACAGATGCAGGTAACGTATAAGCAAGCGAACCATTAGTAAAGGAATCAATACCCGAAACCCGAACTTCAAAGTAATGTAAAACATCACTTCCCGGATCCTCAAGGCTTGTACTGTTTGAAGATTTCAAATAAACATATGCATCACCTGAAGAACTTGCTGTAAAGGTAAAACCGTCAAGATAATCCGCATCCGAAACCTCAACACTTACAAGCTGATCCTGCTCTACTTCACCTAAAGAAATGTTGGCTTCACCATTTTCCAGTTTTGAAGACTTTTCTACAGGATCATCATCGGGTAAGGGTGCGAAACCACCTCCTGCAGGCGGGGAGCCTCCACCGCCTCCGCCACCCGTAGAACCTCCTCCATTATCATCTCCGTTATTATCATCGTTCGTGTTATCATCCGTGTCGTCACCTGTATCATCTTCATCTTTATCGTTAGAGTCATCATCTGAAGTATCAACACAGAGATTAGAAGAGTTCAAACGACAGTTCAGAGCTGTAGAAGAACCATTCGTGAAGTTTACATACTCCGTAGTATTTGAACCATCTGCGAATAAATAAACATTTTCTCCAGAGCTTAAACCTTGAATATACAAGTCATAGAAACCCTCAGAACTCGTATTCTGAGTGGCCACGATACTTCCTGAAGCATTGAAAGAAACATTCAAACCTGAAATCTCAGAGCCATCAGCATCATCAGTAAACTCCCCATAAACTCTATGAGGCAGCGTTGGTTGTGCCACGGATATAGCGACAAAGGAAAGCGCCAACAGGCCAATCAGCAATAGCTTGAAAGCCTTCATGGTATATCACTTATTGGAACTCTGTAAGTTGCATTTTCACCAGACTTAGACACATCTGCCCAGTAAGCTTCTCCAGGCATAAGCTGACCGTTCACGTATCCTGTTTCATTCTTCAAAGGAGGACTTGTCTCCAATATTTTCGAACCATTTTTATACTTTTGACCTAGTACAGGATCCGTAACTGCTTCAAACGAAGCAAATGCTGAAGTATTAGTTGGCTCCTGCCTATATTCTTGTATACTTCCTATTAAATTCCAGCCATCACTGATATCTGTACCTAAGAGATCATCAGGATCTCTAATAGAGGATTCGACCTTGTTCTGAATATTTGGCGCCAGAGTAAAGTTTTCTTTAGCCTTGATGTAGTAACCTTTTCCTCCTTTCACATTGTAAAAGTCATTTTTTGGTGCCTCAGGATCATATGTAGCCCAACTACTATTCTTACGGGTCCAAACTACATCAATCTTCGAAATATTGACAACTTCGGAAATGTTCGGAGTTGATTTCGTGGCGATAGGGAAGGATACAAAGTTCCAACCCTTAACAAGTTCTCTGCGGAAAGTATTGACCGGAACCTTTTCTTCTTTGTAAAGCTCTAATTCATTACCTGAATCATCTGAAAGATTCTCTACCTTTGTAATATTCGGTACATCTCCTGTCTGAAGCTGTGCAGTATAGTTTACAGAAATGTTTGTAACATATTCTGTGTTATTGAATTTTGTCGTGTTTCCTGGAATGTAAAATGATTCATTAGCCTCCATAGACCCTGAAGATTTCTCGCTAAACTGCATGTCAATAAAGGAATAGTCTGATGAACTATTGACAGGATCAATTTCTGCATTCATCAGGATCGGGTTGGCTCTATCCTTGATTGAAGTGAAGTTCTGTTCGATACTTGGAGAGTTTCTACTTTGATCTCTGATTGTATTATTTTCAATTGAAATATTCGGTGTGAAAGCTGTGCCGCCAACAGATGTTACGTTCAAGGTTAGATTAGAACTGTTCGACACAGGATTCCAAACACTGGTCACAGAGCCGTTACTCAAGTTGAAAGCTGATCCAAAGGAGGATGAATTGTCGTAAAGATTTTCGCTGAAGTTCAAATCCAATTTGTCCAACTTGGCGTCGTTATCCGAGTCTCTAACGGATGCTTCTGTCACTGCCGGTCCTGCTCCATCCGTCAAGTTTATCTCTGTATCATTTGTCAAAGTATTACCACTCTGATCCACTACAAGGTTATTCAGGACAGTAAAGTTCATAACAGGCTCTTCTCCTGACGTACCTGTAATACCGTTAAGTGCAGTAGCGTTAACCCTGACTTTTGACGTATTAGTCTGATTTAGATCTCCAGTTCCGTTATAAACCCCTCCAGTACTATTCGAATTAATTTGAATCATTTTAAGGTCGTTAACCGCGACATGAGAATAACTGTAGTAACTTACCGAGATTTCATCAGAATCGGAAAGGTTGACGCCGTACTCACTAGTGTTATAGGTTATATTCAGGTTCTCACCTCCTGAGGAAGTGTTTACTGAAGTAATATTCCCTTTAATATTCAATTTTCTGGAGCTATTCTCTACTTCTCCGTCTACTATATCTTTTCTACTAACATTATCTAGAATCGGAGATGTTAGATTTAGAATAGTATTGTTTAAAGCGTTTCCAGCCGTCTATTCATCTACTTCAGAAGTAATTGTTTGAAGATAAAGATCTTCCTGATTATTCAGAGTCCATTCACCCAGCCTTACATCTCCATGAGTAATATTACCACTATTATTCACGTCTACGAAGATTCCATCATCCAGAGGATTATTTCTTGAACCTGAAGTATTCCAGAACCTGACAACACCCGATTCATTGAAAACTCCTGATTTACCAAGACCTGGAACATTTTCCTGTGGAGCCAATGATACAAAAGTGGAGTTAGGGCTGGAAAAGCTCGAGGAATTATATGAAACATTCACCGTAACATTGTTTGAGTTAGGATTGTAAGGACTTGAGCCTGTGAACCCTGTAGTTGCATTAACCCTGTAGGAGTTTACAGGCTCTTCAGAACTTGAAATATCATTTAAAGTGAATTCTTGACCAGCCTGTATAGTAATATTGTGGTTCGAAGAGTTCTCATCGTATATTAGTATGTCTCCAGGCGTCAAGTTTGTGCCGTTAACACTGTAAACAAGCACATCCTGATCCCCTCCAGTCTCATTAGGATTCCAAATCATATCTGCACCTGCAGTTCTGTTGTACTCATGAACCACAAAACCTCCATCCCTACTATAGCCTGTCTTTGAAGCAGATACATTGTACAACCCATTACCTATCTCATAATCAAGACTATCATTAACTGAGTTATTCACGTAATCGATGCTTGAGAGGTTCAAGGCTTTATTATATCCTTCTGAAGAGTTATCAGAGGTTACATCAACCTTGCTATCCTCTTCTGAGCAGATAGATGCCTCCATACCTGGTGCAAGCGCCTGAATACACGGAACACCATTAGCCTCAGGACTCCAACCCGAAGCATCAAACTCAGTATAATTAACACGTTCACTGAAAACAACTTCAAGAAGATCAATAGTACCATCAACATCCTCATCAAGATACCTGATATCCTGTACAATAGGTCTAAGACCATCTTTCGCAGTTATATTCATTTCGTCTTGGAAATTCTGCTCTATATCCCTGAAAGACTCTCCCTCTTTAAGTTGTACTCTAGGAGTTGCACTTGTTGGAAGTGAATCATTTAATGTTAGTATTAAATCTCCGTTCGTAGCGCCAGGAAAGGCATTACTTTTGTTAGCTTGAGTTACTTCGTAGTTCAAGCCTTTTATCAGGAAATCACTAGCCTCTGCAGTATCCCAGACCACGCCTCTGTTGTCCTTTATTTCGATATGAATTTTGTCTCTTGATTTTTCAGTATTATTACCTGAAAAATTAACTCCAGTTGATGCTCCTGTAACTCTTGGCGGATAAGAATCAACAAGCTGAGAGAATCGATTTCTATTAGTTGAAAATATATCGCTGCTTTTCACACCGATATCTTCAACTTTTGCCCTAAACCCAAATACTGCCTCTGCAAGACTGCTAGAGCTCTCAAATGATACAAAATATTTAGTGTCATCATCAATATCTAGACCAAGTCCCGAAACATTCCAAACATAAGGAGGGTTATTTGGATCGGAAGAGCTAAAATCCAAGCCAGTAACTCTCTCATCAGTATCGTCAAAATTATCATCCGAATTTGAATCTCTATATAGGCTGAGTTCTCCGTTAATTAGCTGATCTTTTGAAATATTTGCATAGTAACTTTCCTCTCTTTCAAAGACATTTGAAATCTCAAGCTTCTGGAAAACCTCTTTGTAAAGGCTGTTGGAATCTGTATCATTAATGATAGCGTCTCCATCTTGGTAAGTACTTGCATTATTGTGTTTAGTTGTTGGAGCAAAATTGTAAACTGTTTGATTTGGTATATTTCCAGAAGCTGACCCATTGGTCAACAAAGATATATTTAGAATATCTTCACCGTAGCTGTAGTTTCCTGAGCTATCATTATCTACATAGACAAGGCCTGTATCGGTTTCATTAGTAGGTGGTTGTGTAAAGTTTCTGAGATTTGCTTTTCCTGGTTCAAGGATGTAGTTTGCTCCTGAAGTTAGGTTACCTCTATCTAAAACCCCATCTTGATTTGCATCGTAGATAATAGATTCATTGCTTCCTTTCTCAAAACCTTTCTCCTTTCCTGTTTCGAAGTGGTAAACAGAGTTGCTAAAGTCATCTAAAGATGCATCTCCTGTAAGGGCAACTTCATCTGCACCCTCAAGAACATTCGGATTTGAACCTTTATCTCTTATTATGGCGTCTCCAAACTGGTAGCTTCCAGTGTTCCCACTGTCCATAAACCTGTATCCAGAGGCAAACTGCGTTATACCTGCCAAACCTGCGCGAATAATCTTATCTGATGAGTTCAAGTAAGAATTAGAAGTAGACTTTAGAATAGCCTCCCTATCCTCTTTAGTGCCAGAATCACCGCCATCATAAGCTTTATAACTGCCATCACCATTTGAATCTACAAAGTATATATCGTCTGCAGAATTGAAACCTTCAAGATCAGCACCTATATCCAATCCATTCTCTGAAACATCCCCAGCACCCACTCTCTTTGACCAATGACCTAGCCTCACATCCCCATGCGAAACGTTACCTGTAAGGTTCATATCGGCGTAAAGGCCGTCTTTCATCGGTGAAAAATCATCCCCGCCTGTCACATTCCAGTATCTCATCCTGCCGGTAGCATTGAAGTCAGGATTTGATACAAGATTAGGGAGTTCTGACTTGTTTGAAAGCTGTACAATACTGGAATTATCGTCATGAGAAATATTTACTACAACAGTATCATTTATGGGGTCATATACACTATCATTATCAGTATCATTGAATCCTAGCTCTCCAGAAACAGAGTAACTATTGTCGGGTTCCTCAGCATCACCTGAACCATTGAACTCTTCACCCACACTTATCTTGATATTGTCATTAGCTGGATCCTCATCATATAGAAGCGTCTCACCAGCAGTGATTTCATTCCCTCCTTCTAGATCATAAATAAGTACGTCTTGATCTCCTGTACCTGCTCCTTCCTCCGGACTCCAGTTTCCATCAGCACTATCCCCATTATCGTACTCATACACCCAAAAGCTTGCACTAGAAGTTGAGAGTGACGAAACGTTGTACAGATTTTTACCTAGGTCATTATTACTAGAGTCATTTTTACTGCTGTTTATTTTTTTCATTAAGGAAAGGTTGAGATCAAGGTTTCCTGTCTTAGAATCGTTCCTTGAAGTCACATTTACCTCTCCAAGCCTTATATCAGATTCGTTTACAATTTTATCATGCGTATTCTCATAGTATATCGGTTCACCTACCTCATCAAAGCCTGAAAAAAGCGATTCTTCAGATTCAAAATAGGAGACATTATTATCTTCTAAATTATCTAACCTTACAGAACCATTTTTCACTACAGAGTCATCTTCTTCTTCAAAATACTCATCACCATCACCTTTTATGATAGGGCTAGAGCTCGTAAAGTCTGAATCTCTGTCAAGATATCTCGTATCCGATGATATCTCTTCAACCCCAGCAGAACCGCTCTTCAAAATAGTATCACTGTTTTCCAAAGTGAAACGGTCAGAAACCGAGCTGTGACGTATAATGGCTTCGTCACTATTTCTGCTGAAATTGGAATCTT
>Ga0102939_1000806_pt1 | contig 11592 bp, 11 predicted proteins | sample SalPon2_B_H2O_MG_FD_78214 | JGI IMG/M metagenome (GOLD analysis project Ga0102939, IMG submission 78214) | Salt pond water microbial communities from South San Francisco under conditions of wetland restoration - Salt Pond MetaG R2_B_H2O_MG | ecosystem: Environmental > Aquatic > Non-marine Saline... | reverse complement strand
CGGGATCAGCTCCGGCCCCATGGCGCCGACGACCTCGCTGCGCGCGACGACGGTGAGGTCGGTGGTCCGCGAGAACGCCTCGCGCTCGACGTGCGAGGGGAACATCGCGTCGGAGCCCTCCTCGAACACCTCCTGGTCGACGAGCGAGTAGTCGGTGAGGAACGTCGCCAGCGGAGCGCGATCGACGCGGTCTCCTCGCCGAGACAGCCGGCGGCCGCGAGCGAGACCCCCGCGCCGACCGCACTGATTCGCGACGGCCAAACGTCGACTGGCCACGAGACGCGCCTTCGGAGCGTGTATCGCGTCACCGAGCCGCGTTCGATTATTTAAGTCCCGACGCCGTGTTCACACGTACATGTCACGGGAGGCGGCGAGAGACGCGTTCGCCGTCGTCGCCGTGCTCGTCGTCATCGCGCTCGTCGTCGGACAACTCGCCGGACAGCCGGTGTTTCTGGGATACGTCACCTCCGGCAGCATGGCGCCGACGCTGGAGGCCGGGGACGGCTTCGTCGCCGTGCCGGCGGCGGTGTCCGGCTCCGTCGGCGAGGGCGACGTCGTCGTCTTCGAGGCGCTCGAACTCGACGGCGGCGGAACGACGACGCACCGCGTCGTCGGGTCGACTCGGGACGGTTACCTGACGAAGGGCGACAACAACCCGTTTCGGGACCAGGACGGCGACGAGCCGCCCGTCACCGACGAGCGGATCGTCGCGACGGCGCTGCAGGTGAACGGCGACGTGGTCCGTATTCCGGGGCTCGGGACCGCGATCGCCGGGCTTCGAGAGGCGGCGACGGGCGCCGTCGTCGGCCTCGCGACGTCGGTCGGTCTCGACTGGTCGCCGGACCAACGCGGGCTCAGCGGGCTGTTCATCTCCGTCGGGCTCGCCCTGTTCCTGGTCGTCCTCGTCGACGACCTCCGGAACAGCGGTCGGCGGACGCGGAGCCGCGACCGATCGCGGGGCGACGACGGCCTCGACGCTCGCTGGGTCGCGCTCCTCCTGGCGCTGTTGATACTTGTCCCGGCCAACGCGGCGATGATCGCGCCCAGCGGCACGCATCACGTGACCGTCGACGGCGACGACCTCCCGGCGGGCACGGCTCCCGGCGGGCAGGTCGAGAACGGGTTCACCGCGGAGAACAACGGGCTCGTCACGATGCTCGTCGTGCTCGAAACGACCCATCCGGAGAGCGGGTTCGACCGGAATCAGTTGGCCGTCCCGCGGGGAGAGTCGGCGACGGCGACGCTGTCGACGACCGCCCCGGGATCCGGAGAACGCGCGACGGTCGCGGTCTCCGAACACCGGTACTTCCTCGTGGCTCCGCCCGCCGTGATCCTCCGGCTTCACTCGATCCATCCGGCCGTCGCGGTGGGAGCGTTCAATCTGTTAGTGCTCGGGAGCATCGGCACGCTGCTGGGCGCGCTCGTCGGATCCGGGCCGAAGCGGGTTCGAGAGCCGAGGCGGGGCGCGTCGCTCAGCGTTCAACTTCGGCGGCTGTTCAGGTAAATAGGCGGGGAGGTCTAGCTCTGAGCGGGTTTCAGTTCGAAGTAATCGATTTCGGCCGTTTTGTTGTTCCCACTACTCGTCATTCTGAAGATGAGATACAAATCGATCTGCTTCGGGGGTTCGATAGCTTCTTTATTCAATTCGAATTCGAAGCTGTTCGACCCCTTCTTCAGTTTGCTCTTGTTACCGGTACCGATCCTAGCCAGCTTGTCACCTTTGCCGTCGACTACATCGACAACCCAATCTCCGCCAGGTTGACTGTCGGAGACAACGACATCAAGCACGTACTTTTCGCTCTCCCGTACGGGCGGGAGAGCGAACCCGATGTTCGCTCCTCTCCGGTCACTTCGATTTCCTTCTGAATTTAGCGTCGCGTAGTCATCATCATCGCCGTTTACCCCAGCGGGGTTGCCGACCCACCCTTTCGCGTTGTCGCCGGGCGGAATTGTGGTTTCGTTTGTACTGTCCCTGTAGTTAGCGTCGTTCCCGTAATCCAGTCCGCAGTCGACCTCGACCCGTGACTCGGTGGTACGCGACGCGGTAATAGTGAACTCCGGATTCGACGCCTCGAACTCCAGAGCCACCGTGTACGACCCGCTGAGTCCGCTCGCTCCGTCGGCGCAGCTCACTGCCACCTCGAACGGACTGCTCTCGGTGCTCACTGTCGCGCCGATTGCTTTGCCGTCGACGACCCGCGCCTCGACCGCGATATTCTCCGCCGCGAAGGCCCCGACGTTATCTCGTATCTCGTATACCACCGCCGAGCTGCCGACCTCAACGACGTTCGCGTCCTCGGAGCGGTCGACGAACTGCAACACCGCGTCGTCGCCGTCGCCCGCGTTGACCTCGACGTCTCGATACGAGGTGATCTGCGTCGATCCGTCGGTACCGAACAGGAGGAGTCCGCCGCCGCTGGCGAGGGACCCGATCGCGGCCCGTCGCGTCCACTTCTTGTTACCGCCCATCTCTGAGTTCCGGCGGCTTCCCGTCGCTGCCGAGGTTCATCTCCCGGTTCTGGTACACGTGGAACGCCGCGGAGGCGGTGAACAACACCGCGATTACCGCCGCCCACGCGAGGCCCGGCACCGACTCCGGAAAGACGCCGACCCACACGGCGGCGACGAGGCCGAGCGAGACAGCACCGAGACCGAGGTAGTACTCGGCCCACGGGATCGAGTCCCCGGGCACGACGTCGACGTACACGTCGAGATCCTGTGCCTCCTCGGTCAGCTCGATCGCTCCGCTGTCATGCGTGATGACGCCCGTGCCCTCTAACTTCGGGATGTGGTTCTGCTGTATCGAGCTGTAGGCGAGGTGTCGCTCACTGGAGGTGATCTCGGACACCGGCTTGTCGTTCTCCCACGCCGCGACCTGCTCGGCGACGTCCGAGAGCTCCGTGATGCCGTCCTCGTTCTTTATCGCGTGGAGGGCGTATCGTCGTCGTGCATTGCTCAGTATCTCGTAGATTTCGTTGCGCGTAAGCGGCTGATTAACTGATGATCTACCGCTGACTTCGTCGGCGCTCATCGAGCTCCCAGCGGGAGAGCATCCAAAGAAGTAGTACATCCGACCACAGCCATTATGTATAATATATCACGTACTTCGATATAAACCTCTTGATAATGCCACGAACGAGATAATACCACCATAATGTTCCGAACGTCTAATTTTCTGTTATCTCTATCGTCAGATCCTCTGTCTCGGTCGCGGTCTCACCGGTATCGACTGTCGCGTTAAGCAGCGTTGTGTCGTTGTCGACTGTTCCGGTAGCAGAAGACGCTGAACCCGTGTCTCCCACGTCAGAGCCGCCGATCTGCGTGAGGAGTCGCGCGTTGGTTGCGTTCTCGGAGGTGAACGCGACGTCGAAGTTGCCGGTGCTCACGAGCGCGAAGAGATTGTTCTGGGTGAGCCTCGAGTTCGTCGGCAGTTCGTTTCCACTTGGACCGAAGACGACCGTCACGTCGTTTGCAACGAGGCTCACGTATTCGTTGTCGACGCTATCGTACGTGTCCGAGAACACGGGGAAAAGTTGGCTGCCGCTGTACGTAGTGTCCCCCGCGCTCACCGCGATGTTGCTCGAGGACGTATCAACGAGCACGTCGGCGAAATTGCCAGCAATGTTGTTCGCAATCTCGTCTTCCCTGTCCTCTATCTCTTGATCGAGATTTCCCTGATCGTCGTCATCGGGATTCAACAGCTCGATACCGTCCTCACCGCCCAGCACGTTCACTTCCACTTCGCGCTGCGCTTCGACCGTGGTGAACGCTCCCGACCCGAACGCCGCACCGGTTCCGACGCCGATCATCCCGATGGCCCCCAACACGCTTCTGCGATTCAGCTTCATTGTTACGTCATCCCCTTCGTCGGATACCCACTTACTATTAGGCCGCGTTAGCGGGTTTCAGGCCGTTATTGAAGATCATTTCCCGCCGTAACGGACGCAGTTAGACGATTCAACGCGACGCTGAAACGCCTAACGCGGTTCACTACTAACACCGTCGGTGGCGTGGGCCATACCGTGAGCGTACGGGCCGCGCCGATGCCGACGATGGCGACGATGCCGAGTAGCCTCGGCTCGGTCGTCGGGCGGCGCGACCCGATCCGGACGGCGAACGCGGGGGGAGCATGAGCCGCGCCCTCGTCGTACTCGCGGTTCTCGTCGTGTTGCTCGGCGGCGGGGTCGCGACTACCGCCTCGTTTACCGACGGCGACGACGTCGCGACGGACTCCGGCGTCTACCTGTCGCCCGCCGACGGCGAGAACGGCGAGCGGTACGTCACGTCCGACGACGCGGGAGAGATACGGATCCGGCTCGGATCGGTTCCCCCGGACGCGCGGACGAGCGTCGACGACCTGTTCTTGGTCGGGTTCGCGGGCTACGAGGGCGACGAGACCGCCACGACCGTCCGGATCGACACCGAGACGGACCGGGTGACGCTGTACCGGATGGACACCGGCGAGCGCGTGACGGGCGGCGAGCTCACGCTGCGACCGAACTCGTCCGTCACCCTCGGCGCGACCGTGGCACCGGCGGTCGGGAGTTACACGGAGATCGTGCGGTTCACCGTCGACGTCCCAGAGGACGGATCGGGCTCCGGGACGAGTCCGGGTGACGGCGAGGCGGGTGACGGGGGAACAGGTGGCGGGGGAACAGGTGGCGGTGAAGAAGACGACGACGGGACCGGTGACGATGGAACAAGTGACGGCGGGACGGACGGGAGCGGAACCGCCGGCGGCGACACCGGGACGGGCGACACCGACGGCGAGCCCGGTAGTGACGACTCGGACGGGTCGGTCGGAACGGGCGACGCCGACGGCGACGCGGAACCCGACGGCTCCGCCGACCAGGGCCCCGGCGCGGACGACGAGGCGCCGACGGCCGAGCCCGCCGGCATCCAGTTCAACGGGTTGCCGGTCGGGTGGTCCCTGTTCGCGGGCTTCCTCGCGGGGCTCACGAACTACCTCGTCCAGACTCGGGTCAGAGACGTGCTCCCGGCGTTGAAGACGGAGCGCTCGGAGCGCAGCACGCGCGTGCGGACCATCCTCGTCCGAGAGGCGGTGATCACGGTGGCCGTGATAGCGCTCACCGTACTGGTGGCGGGCGTCCTGTCCAACGCCGGCGTCACCGGTATCACGCAGCTGGTCGCGACGCTGGCGTTCTCGGCGATCGTCGGCGCCGCGTCCGGGGCACGCGGTCTTCCGAACCTCTGAGAGCGCCGTTACCCGCCCCCGGCGACGGTCCTCACAGCGCTTCCAACGTCGATCGCTCGACGTCCGTCGCCGGCATCGGCTCGCCGCCGTACTCCTCGACGAAGGCGTCGACGTCCCCCTCCTCGCTGAACGGGATCAGCTCCGGCCCCATGGCGCCGACGACCTCGCTGCGCGCGACGACGGTGAGGTCGGTGGTCCGCGAGAACGCCTCGCGCTCGACGTGCGAGGAGAACATCGTGTCGGAGCCCTCCTCGAACACCTCTTGCTCGACGAGCGAGTAGTCGGTGAGGAACGTCGCCAGCGGGGTCCGTCCCGCGTCCTCGGCGTCGAACCGGTAGGTGTAGGTGCAGGTGCTGCTGCAGAACTGGCCGGGCCGGCCGCCCTCTGGCTCGTCGTCCTCGAAGTGGACCTGCCCGACCGGACCGGGATGGTCCTCGATGATCATGCCGCACTGGTCGCAGGCGCGCTCGCCGTCGAGCGATATCGGCGTGATCGACGCGGTCTCCTCGCCGAGACAGCCGGCGGCCGCGAGCGAGAGCCCCGCGCCGACGCCGGCGAGCAGGCGCCGACGCGACGTCGACTGACGCTGGTGTTCGGTCATACGAGACAGTTACGTAACCACCGTCTTAGGCGCTCGGGACCCGTTCAGCCGTCCGTTCGAGGAACGAACCAGATCGGATAAACCCCCGCCCGCCGAACCGCAACCGTGACGCGTTTCGACCCCTACGGCGATCCGTCGCTCCCGGTCCGGCTGGCGCTCGCGGCGCTCCTGCTCGTCGCCGCGGTCGCGACGGTGGGGGCGTTCGCCGCCGACCCCGAGTCGGCCGCGCCGTCGCCGGTCGCCTACGACGACGTGGTCGAACTCGGCCTCTCCTCCGAGACGGACGCGCTGATGGCCGGGTCGGCGACGATTCCGCGGACGCAGGTGTTCTACTCGCAGCTCCAGTACGTCGTCGGCTACAACGGCGTCGAGTCGTTCGCGGCGACGTTCGACGACGACCGGACGGAGCGGCAGTTCGGGTACCCCGTCGTCGCCTACGTCGAGACGTTCGACGACGCGCGGCCGGGAACGACCGGATCGGGCCTGTTCGAGGCCGAACTGGCCGGCGAGTGGACGCCGGCACCGGAGGCGGTCTACGTGGTCGGCAGCGACGCGCGGAGCCCGGCCGGCGAGACGGTCGTCCCGTTCCGCGAGCGGGCCGCCGCCGAGGCGTTCGCCGCCGACCACGGCGGGCGGGTGATCGGCTGGGACGCGGTCAGAGAACGGTCGTTCGAGACGGACTCCGCGGCGGCGGTGCGCGGGATGGCCCCCGACCGCTGGAACGCGGCCGACGAGCGGGTCGCGGCCGCCGAGCGCCGCGCCGACAGGCCCGTCTCCGTCGTCGTCGGGGAAGACGCGCCGACGGTCGGCGCGGCGCTCGAAGCCGCGCCGGCGAACACGACCGTCGTCGTCCCGGCGGGCACCTACGAGGAGGACCTGACGGTGACGAAGCCGGTGACGATAGCCGGCGAGGGGGCGCGGATCAGCGGCGACGGGAACGGCTCGGTGATCACGGTGCGAGCGCCGGACGTGGCGATCACCGGGGTCTCGGTCGACGGGAGCGGGAACCGGACGCGCGACCCGGAGGCGGCACGAGAGGAGCGCGACCCCGACGGCGAGACGTGGGACACGAACATCCAACTCGGCTACGGCCACGGCGACGCGGGGATCCGCGCGATCGACGCGCCGGGGCTGTTCGTCGACGACGTGACGATAGCGGCGAACGCGAGCGGCCTGCTCCTGCGGGAGGGGTCGCACGCCGTCGTCCGGGACCTCCGCGTCGACGGGGCGGACGACTGGCGGGACGGCTTCATGGGGATAACCGGCATGCAGTCGCGAGTGACCGTGACCGACAGCGCGTTCGACGGCGGCCGGGACGGGATCTACCTCCACCGCGCCGACGGGTCCGTCGTCCGGAACTCGTCGTTCGCGGACAACCGCTACGGCCTCCACCTCATGTACACGGGCGACGCGCTGCTCGCCGACAACGCCTTCCGGAACGAGCTGTTCGGCGGGATCACGGTGATGACGCGCCCGTCGGGCAACGCCATCGTCGGCAACGACGTGCGGAACTCCAGCGCGGGGATCCAGGCGTCGGGGACCCGCGCGTACATCGGCTACAACACCCTCGTCGGGAACGAGCTCGGCTTCGCGACCAGCTCGCGGGGGTCGCTGTACGAACGCAACGTCGCCGCGAACAACGAGCTCGGAGCCCGCGCGACCACCGTCGTCCCGTCCAGCAGGGTCGTCGAGAACGACTTCGTCGGCAACGCGGAGCACGCGGCCGCCGGGGCGGGCGCGCTCCGGGTCTGGGCCGACGGCGACCGCGGGAACTACTGGGAGGGCGCGAACGTCGGGATCCACGAGCCGGGCGAGCGCGCGTACCGACCGACCTCGCCCGTCGACGGCGCGCTGCACCGCGAAGTCGCCGTCGTCGCCGTGCGCGAGTCGCCCGCGGCCGCCCTCCTCGACCGCCTCCGCGGGACGGTCCCCGGCGCGCGCTCGGGGAGCATCATCGACCCGGCGCCGGCGACGGAGCCGTACTCGCCGGCCCGGGTGAGCGCGGCGCTCGACCCGGAATCGGGCCCCGTCCACGCCGACTGGCGCGGCCGGATCGAGGGCGCGGGCGGCGACGGTGACGACGGCGACGACGGTGACGACGGCGACACAGACGCCAACACGATGCACGCACCCACCCGAAACGCGACGGACGACGGTATCGCTCCGGGGGCGCGCCGCGCCCGCGGGCCCACCGAGCCGACGGCGACGGGGGCGACGCATGCCTGACGCCCCCGTGGCGAGCCTCTCGGCGGCGACGCGGACGTACGGCGGCGTTCCGGTGCTCGACGGCGTCTCGCTCGATATCGAACCCGGGTTCACCGCCGTCGTCGGTCCGAACGGGTCCGGGAAGTCGACCCTGCTACGGCTGCTCGTCGGGGCGACGGAGCCGACCGCGGGGGAGGTCCGCCACCCCGGTGCGACCGGGCCGAAGCCGATCGGTTACCTGCCCCAGCGGGTGCCGTTCCGAGACGGGTTCACCGCCCGCGAGACGCTCGCGTTCTACGCGCGACTGGTCGACGACGACCCCGACGCGGCGCTCGAACGGGTCGGGCTGGGCGACGCGGGCGACCGGCGCGTCGGGGCGCTCTCGGGCGGCATGCGACGCCTGCTGGGGATCGCACAGGCGGTCCTCGGCGACCCCTCGCTCGCGGTCCTCGACGAGCCGGCGAGCGGGCTCGACCCGGGGATGCGCGAGCGGGCGTTCCGCGCGGCCGCCGGGCGCGCCGACGGCGACACCGCCGTCGTCGTCTCCTCGCACGCGCTGGACCTCGTCGACGCTCACGCCGACCGCGTCGTGATCCTGCGTCGGGGGCGGGTCGCCGCCGCGGGACCGCTGGAGCGACTGCTGGACGAGCGCGACGCGGCCGACGTGCGCGAGCTGTACCGCGTCGTGACGGGCGACGCCGGCGTCGGGACGGGGGACGCGCACGCCGCGACCGGCGGCGACGAGAGCGACGACGAGGGCGACGGCGACGCGGAGCCCGACGTCCACGTCACGGGGGTGTCGGACCGATGAGCGGGCGCCGCTCCGGGGTCGCGACCGTGTTCAGGCGCGAGCTCGCGACGGTGGTTCGGACGCCGGGGTACGGCGTGTTGGCGGGCGGGCTGCTCGTCGTCCTCGGCGGGCTCCTCGCGGCGGGCGGCGGCGGCGCGACCGGATTCGTGCCCGCGGTCGTCGACCTCCTCCTACCGACCGAGGCGCTCGTCCCGCTCGCCGCGGTGGTGCTCGGCTACCGCGCGCTGCTCACCGACGCGGCGAGCGGCGAACTCGCCGTGATCCGAACGTACCCGGTCAGCGTCGGCGAGTACGTGGCGGGGGTGTTGCTGGCGCGGCTGACCGCGCTCGTCGGCGCGGTCGGCGTCCCGTACGCGGTGATCGGCGGCGTCGTCTGGCTGACCGCCGCGCCGGACACGGGGATCTTCGCCACGCACAGCGGCGTCGACTCGCCGCTGTTGTACGTGCGGTTCCTCGCGTTCGTCCTCCTGCTGGGCGCGGCGTACGTGTCGCTCGCGGCGGCCGTCTCGGCGCTCGCCGCGAGCCGTCGCAGCGCGGTCGCGCTCGGGGCACTCGCGCTCGTGGCCGGCGTGCTCGGCGGCGACCTCCTCCTCCTCCGGTCGCTGGCCGCCGGGGCGTCGCCGACGGGCGTCCCCGCGTCGCTCGCGCTCGCGCCGAACGGGGCGTTCCGCGGGCTCGTCTTCGAGCACGTGATCGGCGTCGCCTTCGCGCCGGAGGGCGGGTTCGTCTCGACCCCTCGGGCGGTCGCGTCGCTGGTCGGCTGGACGCTCCTCGGCCCCGTCGCCGCGGGGGCGACGCTCGCGTACGGGGGCCGCGTCGACGCGGCCGTCGAGCGCGTTCGCCGCGGGATCGGAGACTGAGACGACGGTCGAGACGCCCCCTCGGCTACTCCGGCGGGGCGTCGCCGCCCACCGATCCGGGGGCGTACGCGTACACCGCGTAGAGGACCACCGCGGCGATGAGGAAGTCGAGGCTGTGTTCGAGGTAGTGGTGCACCGGCATCGGCACGACGCCGAGGACGGTCCCCGCGCCCACGACCGACCGGACGAGGAGGGCGCCGACGGCGACGCTGATGAGCGCGTACTGCGCGCTCCGTCGACGGCGGTAGGCGACGACGCTCACCAGGAAGAGGAGCCCCGTCCCGACGCCGGCGACGACCACGACGCCGAGCAGCGGCATCGACCCCTCTACGCCCCACGCGCCGGCGGCCGCAGTCGTGCTCGCGACGATAGGACTCACGGTCTCTGTGTCTACTGCGGCGGCCGACAACAATACTCTCCCGACCGCTCCCGCGCGGAGAGAACGCACGGGCCCGTTTTACGTCCCCCTCCGATACGTCACGCCGAACACCATGCCGGACACCAGAACCCGGGTCCGCCGACACGTCCGCGACACGCCCGGCGTCCACTTCAACCGGCTGAGCCGCGACCTCGACATCGCCACCGGACAGGCGCAGTACCACCTCCGCCGCCTCGTCCGCGACGGCGAGGTCGCGGTCGAGCGGATCGGCGGCCGCGCTCACTACTTCGACCCGGCGTTCGACCCGTGGGAGCGACGGGCGACGGCCTTCCTCCGGCGCGAGACCGCCCGGGGGATCCTCGTCCGGCTCCACGCCGAGGGGCCGACTCGCCCGGCGGCGCTCGCGGACGAGCTGGACCTCGCGCGCAGCACCGTCTCGTGGCACGTCTCGACCCTCGCCGAGAGCGGGGTCGTCGAGAAGTCCGACGACCGGCCCATGCGCGTCTCGCTCGCGCGGCCCGAGCGGACCGCGGCGCTCCTCGACGAGGTGTCGGCGTCGCTCCCGGACAGAATCGTCGACCGGTTCGTCCGGACCGTCGACAGCCTGTTCGAGTAGCCGGCGCCGCCCGCTGACCCCCGACCGGTCGCCGGGGACGGTCCGCGTTCGTCGATCGCACCAGATCCGTTAGGACCGAGGCACGCGACCGATCGATCATGCGCGAACTGTGGGGCGGCGTCGGCTCGCTCGCCGGGCCGTCGCTCGCCCCCGCGACGGCGACGTGTGAGCCCGCCGGGACGATCCACTCCGCGGAGCCGCTGAGCCTCGGCGTCTTCCTGCTCGTCGGCCTCCTCGGCGGCGCGCACTGCATCGGCATGTGCGGGCCGCTGGTCTCGACGTACGCGGACCGAATGCGGGGCGACGGCGCCGGACGAACCGGCGGCGGCGGCGACCTCACCGTGCGACAGGTGCGCCAGCACGCGCTGTTCAACCTCGGACGGACCGCGAGCTACGCCGCCATCGGCGGGCTGTTCGGTCTCGCCGGGAGCCTCGCGTTCGTCACGGGCCGGACCGTGACGACGGTCGCCGACGACGTCCACGCGCTCACGGGGCTCGCGGTCGGCGCGGTCGTCATCGCGATCGGCGTGCGGTACGCCCTCCGGCTGGAGCTACAGCAACTCCCGGTTCCGGGGATCGAGTCCGCCTCCGGCGTCGTGATGAACCGGATCGTTCCCCGTGTCGATTCGTGGGTCGGCGACTGGCGGATCGTCGGCCTCGGTGCCGCACACGGGCTCTTACCGTGTCCCCTGCTGTACCCCGCGTTCCTGTACGCGTTCGTGCAGGGGAGCGCGCTCGGCGGCGCGGCCGCGCTCGCCGCGCTCGGGCTCGGCACCGTCCCGGCGGTGTTCCTCTTCGGCACCGCGTTCGGGTCCGTGAGCGTCGAGACCCGCATGCGGCTCCACCGCGTTCTCGGCGTCGCCTTCGTCGCGCTCGGATACATCCCCCTCCAGCACGGGCTCGCG
>Ga0102939_1000802_pt1 | contig 11656 bp, 12 predicted proteins | sample SalPon2_B_H2O_MG_FD_78214 | JGI IMG/M metagenome (GOLD analysis project Ga0102939, IMG submission 78214) | Salt pond water microbial communities from South San Francisco under conditions of wetland restoration - Salt Pond MetaG R2_B_H2O_MG | ecosystem: Environmental > Aquatic > Non-marine Saline... | reverse complement strand
GACTCCCAGCCTATCGGTCTTCGGATTCCCGTCCGGAGAGCCCTTACTGGCGGTCGATAACACCCGTCACAGCTGCGGTCTCGTAGGCGGCATCGAGGCTGACGCCGTTGCCGAGGATCGTATACCGGTCGCGGATCTCGTGGGCCGTCGTCAACGCTTCCAGCAAGTCGTCGTCACTGATACCGATTTCGGCGGCGGTGGTCGGCGCGTCGATGCTCTTCAAGGCATCGCGGATCGCCCGCCACTGGCCGCCGTCGCCGTTGTGAAGGTACTCGGTGATGATCGAGGCGACACCGACCTGGTGACCATGGAGGGCTTGGCCGGGGGCGATCCGATCCAACTGGTGGGAGATGAGGTGTTCGGCCCCCGAGGCCGGACGCGAGGAGCCCGCGATCGACATCGCCACACCCGAGGAGACAAGCGCCTTGATGACGATCCACGCGGACTCTTCGAGGTTGGGTTTGATCGAATCGGCGTTGTCGACCAGCATCTCGGCGGTCATCTCCGAGAGCGCCCCGGCGTACTCGGAGTACTCGACGTTTTTGAGGCGGTTGGCCAGCCGCCAGTCCTGGACGGCGGTGTAGTTCGAGATGATATCGGCACAGCCCGCGGTCGTCAGCTCCCATGGGGCTTGGGCCATGATCTCGGTGTCGGCGATGACTGCCAGCGGCGGGTCGGCGGCCACGCTGTGGCGGCTGTCACCCTCCGGGATCGACGACCGACCGGAGACGATGCCGTCGTGGCTAGCGGCGGTCGGCAAGGAAACGAGTCCGCAGTTGATCTCGTCGGCGGCCATCTTGGCGATGTCGATCGGCTTGCCGCCGCCGAGACCGATGAGGTAGTCGGCGGCCTCGGCGTGGGCGGCATCGATGACGCGCTCGATCGACTCGAAGCTCGCCTCCTCGACGATGATCGTCGACGATTCGGGGACCTGCGCGCGGACACGGTCGCCCGCCAGCTCGTTGGGGGTCGGACTCGTGATGATCAGCGGCTCGCCGGTAAGATGGAGGTCTGCGATCGTTTCTCCGAGTTCGTCGACCACGCCGTGGCCGACGACGACGTTGCGGGGGAGCTTGATCCACGTCGATTTGTCGAACATGCTCGCCCCAACGGCGGCCGTCGGTGAAACTGTTTGTATCTCTCGTCGACCCGATCCCGGTCAGGCTGTCTCTTCGACCACCGGTTCGACACGGATCGAGCGGGCAACCGATTCGGGAAGGCTCTGCTCGCGGCCGTCGGGCGTCCGGACGGTCACCATACCGAACGGGGCGATGTCGACGATTGTGAGTTCGGTGCCCGGCGTAATGCCGGCGTCTTCGAGATAGGCGAGCTCCTCGTCGTCGCGGTCGGAGACACGTGTAACGACGATACGGTCGCCCTCGGCGAACTCGCTGAGGGCGACCGACTCGTCCTCGCCGAGCGGTTCGAGATCCGCATCCGGGATCGGGTCGCCGTGGGGGTCGACCGTGGGGTAGTCCAGCGCCTCGGCAACCCGGCGTTCGAACTCCTCGGAGATGTGGTGTTCGAGCCGGTCGGCCTCCTCGTGGACCTCGCTCCACGAGTAGTCGAGCTGTTCGGTCAGGTAGGTCTCAAGCAGGCGGTGATGGCGGATTACTTCGAGGGCGACGGTTTCGCCCTCGGTCGTCAGCTCGACGCCTTTGTACTTCTCGCGGTCGACCAATGTGTGGTCTTCGAGCGTGCCGATCATACTGGTCACTGTCGGCGGTGTCTTGTCCAGATACTCCGCGATCGCCGAGGTCGAGACCGGCGGGTCGCCCTCGGCCTGAAGCACGTAGATCGCCTTCAGGTAGTCCTCCATCACGTCGCTGAACATACTCCCACCTATCGGTGTCGGCGGCAAATAGCTACCGACCTACACTCCTTTGCCCATCAGGTGACTCCGCAGCACGTCCGGCGTTTTGACCCCCGAATCGGTGTTGAGCAGCACCACGGTTTCGTCGCCGTCGAACTCATCAGCCTCGCTCCAGTTCCACGCACCCGCAGCGGCCGCTCCGCCCGCTGCACCCATTTCGATGATTTCGTGTTGGGCGATGGCGGTCGCCGATCCGAGGCTGTCGCTGTCGTCGACGGTCACCGCCGTGCCGTCGAGTCGGCGGAGGGCCGCGACGGCCTCGGCTCCACCGGCCGGATCGGTTACCTCCAGTTCCCCGATGATCGTATCCGGATGGGCCCACGGCTCGGGATCGTCGAGTCCACGGTCGAAGGCCGCCGCGATCGGGCCACAGCTGGTCGGCTGGACCGCCACGATCGTCGGGGTCGACTCGGTGGCTCCGATCTCGGTCAACTCCTCGAACCCTTTGGCGATCCCGGCGACGAGCTCGCCGGTGCTCGTGGAGACGAACACCACGTCGGGCAGTTCACCGAGATCGGCGTACAGTTCGAAGGCAACCGTCTTGGCTCCCTCGTGGCGGTATGGGGTGTCGAACTCCTGCAAGGAGTGGTAGTCGGTGGCTAACTGGTCGTCGACCGCGGCGGCGGCGTCGGCATACCGCCCGCCGACGACCCGCATTTGGCCGCCGTGGACGTTGATCATCGCCTTGTTCGAAAAGGCCGAACGCGAGGGGACAAACGCGTACGAGCGGAGGCCGAGCTGACCGACGTAGGCCGCGGCCGACTGCCCACTGTTGCCGGTCGAAGCGAGTGCGAGCGGTTCGAGCGAGTCGGGGTCGTCGTGGTCCGAAAGGGCGGTCACCGCGAGACTCATTCCGCGATCGTAGACCGTGCCGGTCGGGTTCCGCCCTTCGTCTTTGATGTAGACCTCGTCGACGCCGAGTTCGTCGACCAGCCGGTTGGCCGCAACGAGTGGTGTCGACCCTTCGGCGGCCGTGACCGCGCTGTCCCGCTGAAACGGCAATAGGGCGTCGAACTGCCACTGTCCGGTGGTCGTTCCCCCATCGAAGAGGTCGGCCGGTGTGACCGAATCGTAGTCGTAGGTCGGCTCCAGCGGCCCCTCACAGTCCGGACACCGCTGGTCGACATCGAACGTGAAATCCGACCCACAACCGGTGCAGGCGAGTCCCGAAAACGCTGGAGTCAGCTCCATAATCTTGGTTACCACGGAACTAACTAAGCCCTTCCCGTCTCCAGCGTGGCGGCGTGTCGATCGACCACTCGAGTTACCAATATCAATAATATAACACCAACAGTTATATGCTATCTTCAGATGGTGAGAGTATGGACTCTTCGCCGACGCGGCGGCGAACGCTACAGCTCGGTGGCACGGCAGTCGTCGCCGGGCTTGCCGGCTGTCTCGGTGACGACCTCCCGGAGGGAACGCTGGATTTCGATGGCCTCGACCACGTCGACGAGGCAGCGCTGCCGGACCAACAGAACTATCGGACCGACGAACGGCCCTTCCCGAAGTATCGCCGATACGACGCCGACGATGCGGATATCGCGTTGATCCTCCTCCATACGGCCGCCTTCGACAGTCGGCTCCTCCAGCCGTTGGCAACCGCAATCTCGGAGGCTGGGGTCGCACACGTCGTCACGCCGGATCTGCGAGGCCATGGTCCGAACCCAGAAAACCGCGGCGATCTCAAATATATCGGACAGTACGAGGACGACCTCAGACAGCTGGTCGACAGCGTCGGCCTGATGTACCCCGATGCGAACGTCGTCATCGGTGGTCATGGGACCGGCGGCGGCGTCGTGGTCCGCTTTGCGACCCCACCCACCGGCTCGCTCGCCGACGGCTACCTGCTTTTGGCTCCGTATCTCGGCCCCGACGGGCCGACAACACGACAGAATCTCGGCGGCTGGGCGAACTTCTACGGCGATCGGATCGTCATGCTCCGGGTGCTCACCGGGTTCGGACTCGATAACTACAGCGGGATGACGACCGTCGAGTTCGATATCCCCGCGTCGGTTCGTGACGACAGTACGACGCTCGAACACACCTACCGACTCATGGCGTCGTACACGCCTGCTGAAGGGGCTGTCAGTGAGATGGTCGACGCGCCCACGCTAACAGTCGCTGGTACCGCCGATGTGACAGCCGACGCTGCAGCCTACGAACCGCTGTTCGCCGACCGGGAGGCTGCCAGCGTCGAGACGCTCGACGGTGTCTCGCATCTCGACACCGTGCTCGGGGACGCGGCCGTCAAGCCGATCGTCGACTGGCTCCGGGCGCTCCCGAAGTCGTTGTGATCTCATAGTAGCAGTTTCTTTGTATCGGCCGCCCGAATCGGCGGGTATGAGTCGTTCTGTTGTCGTCGTTGGTGGCGGGCTGGCCGGACTTGTCGCCGCACGACACCTCGCCGAGGAGGGTGTCGACGTGACGGTGTACGAACAGCGCGAGACGGTGGGTGGCCGTGTGCGATCACGCCAGCGCAAGGGCTGTACCCTCGACTACGGGTTTCAGGTTCTGTTCACCGCCTATCCGGCGGTCCGACGGGAACTGGATCTCGACGCGCTCGATCTCCGGCCGTTCAAACCGGGGGCGGTGATCGCCCGCCCCGGCAAGCGGTCGGTACTTTCGGACCCTCTGGGCGACCCGACAGCGACCATCGAGAGTCTGACCAACAGCGAGGTGTCGTTCACCGACAAGCTCCGCACGCTCGGGCTTCGGCAGGACCTCTCGACCCGCGACTACGAGGCGCTCCTGTCGCGTCCCGACGCTTCGATCCGGGAGTTCCTCCGCGAGTGGGGGTTTTCCGAGCGGTATCTCTCGAACTTCATCGCCCCTTTCTACGGCGGGATCACCCTCGACCGCTCGCTGGGCACCTCGAAGCGAGTCTTCGAGTACACGTTCAAGGCGCTCAGCGACGGCCAAAGCGCACTCCCCGCGGGCGGCATGGGTGAGATCACCCGCCAACTGGCCGCCCGCGCCGAGGATGCGGGGGCGACCATCGAAACCGACCATGCCGTCACGGAACTCAGACCGAAACGTCGACACGCCGTCGTCGTCACCGACGAGGATCGCCGGGCGGTCGACGCGGTCATCGTCGCCACCCCGCCACAGGTTGCCGCCCGGCTCACCGGTAACGACGACATCCCGACCGAGGGCATTGGCTGTGTCACGCAGTATTATCGGCTCCCCGGCGGCCCGGCGCTCGAAACCGGCAAGCGAATCCTCCTCAACGCGGGCGGAACCGAACCGAACACGGTCGTCCCAATCTCGGAGGTCGCCCCCGAGTACGCCAGCGGTGACGACCTCGTTTTGAATGCGACTTTCCTCGACGAGGACCTCTTCGACACACCGAGCGACGAGCTGGTCGACCACACACGCGAGGCGCTCGAGTCGTGGTATCCGGAACGGAGCTTCGAGAAGCTCGAAACCCTCGCAACCGACCGGATTCCGTTCGCGCAGTTCGCCCAGCCGCCGGGGGTCCACGACTCACTGCCGGACGTTCGGGACGGCGGCCCGCGGACCTATCTGGCGGGCGAGTACACGGAGTGGTCCTCGATTCAGGGCGCGATGAAAAGCGGCCGCGAGGCCGCCGAAGCGGTGGTAGAAGACCTTTCGTTCGATTAGGGAGTGATTACGGCCCGGCCTTCGATCTCGCCGTGCTCTAATTTTTCGGCGACGTTGTTGATGTCTCCGAGGTCGTAGCGGGTGGTGTGGAGGTCGACGGCGCCTCGTTCGACCAGCGCGACCAGTTCCTGGAGTTCGGCGTAGCGACCGACGATGTTGCCGACGAAAGAGAACTCGCCGTTGACCAGCGCCTGTGCGGGTTCGTGGATGTGGCCGCCGTAGCCGATGATATGGTGGTCGCCGCCGGCCGCACAGATGTCGGGGGCCAGCGCCGTCGTCTCGTCGGCTCCGACGAAATCGAGCACTTGGGCTGCGCCGGTGCCGTCGGTGATATCGCCGATGGCGGCGGCGACGTCCTCGCTTTCGGGGTCGACGGTGTAGTGTGCGCCCAGCCCGTCGGCGAGGTCACGGGCGGCCTGTTTGATATCCACCGCGACGATATCCGCGGCGCTCATCGATTCGAGACACTGCAGGCCGATGTGGCCGAGGCCGCCGATCCCGATGACGACCGCGGCGTCGCCGGGGTTGAGCCCGGCGACAGCCTTCTTTGCGGCATGGTAGGCGGTGATCCCCGCGTCGGCGTGGGGCGCGATGTCCGCGGGGTCGACGCCATCGGGCAGCGGGATGACCGACCGCTCGCTCGTGTGGAGCTCGTCGGCGAACCCTCCATCGGTGGTGAGGCCGTTGAACGCGTCGTTTTCGCAGTACATCGTCTCGCCCTGTCGGCAGGGCCGGCAGGTGCCACAGGTCTGGACCGGATGGCAGATCACTTGATCGCCCTCCGAGACCAACTGAACCTCCTCGCCGACCTCGATGACAGTCCCGGCGTTCTCGTGACCCAGTGTCATCGGGAGCGGCTGGGGGACGTACTGCTCCCACATCCCCTCGATAATATGGTTATCAGTCTGACACCACCCCGCCCCTTCTACCGCAACGATGACGTCGTCGCTGTGTTCTACCTGCGGCTTGTCGACGTCGTCAATTGATAGCCCATTCGACATGTCATCCGTGTACTCGTGGAGTCTAGCTGCATCCATAGTCCATACTGCCGTTCTCTCTAAACTGCATTATAGTTAATTAAAAATACAGCGGATGGAATTGTGAATGTGAGCTAGGTTCTCGGCAGATATTGCCAAACCGACCTCAGAGCAGTCGACGGAACTCCCCGAGCGGCGGGAACTGGAGCGTTTGCTCCACGTCGGCGTCCCAGACGATTGGTCGAAGCGCCTCGACCGACGACACGAGCGGTGACTGCAGGGCGTCGGCGCGCAGGCGGTTGAGTTCGACGCCGCCAGCGAGTCGGGTAAACGCCGGGAGGACGACCAGCTCGCTTTCACGGTAGCCTGTCGGGTCGACACACAAACAGGGTCGTTTGACACCCTCGATGGTGATCGCTGGATGATCGTGGCCGATCAGATACCGCTTGCCCGACAGCTCGGGCTCCTCGTGGCCGTGGCAGACGACCGTGCCATCGTCGAGTGTCACCGCCGACTCGATGCTCGTGGGCCACACCGTCTCCAACTGCTGGTCGTGGTTGCCTTCGATAGCGACCACATCGAGGCCGTCGTCGACACACGCGGTATACAGCGCCTCGACTGTCCCTTCGACACCGTCCGGCACCGTCGAAAAGCTATGGAGGAGATCCCCTGCAAACACGACCGTCGTCGGCTCGAACGTCGACCGGAGTGTCGCCACCCGATCCAGTAGATCGCTCCGCTCGCCGAGCGGTGCCGCAACGTTCGAGACTGCCTCGCGGCCGAGGTGGAGATCCGCCAGCACCAGCGTCTCGGTCGCCGGGAGATAGACCGCCCGATCACGAAAAGCCAAGTCGTCCACATCGACCGCTCGGTAGGCTGTGACTAAAACACCACTGTCAGCACGTGCCCGCGGGGCTTTTAATGCCCCCGCACGGACAGGGAGACATGAGCGACGCGCTGGCCGACAAGCGAACCGCCACTCGGTTTCGGGTACTCGTCGAAATCGCCGATCGCCAGCCAGCGGTGAGCCAAGGCGAGATCGCCGACGCGGTCGGCGTCACCAGTCAGGCGGTCAGTGAGTACATCCGCGAACTGGTCGACGACGGCCTCGTTACCAAGGAGGGTCGGTCCCGCTACTCCGTGACGAAAGAGGGCGTCGACTGGCTGTTTCAGGAGGCGAAATCCCTCCAGCGGTTCGCCGAACACGTCACTGGCGACGTGCTGGGAACGGTTCAAGAAGATACCGCCATCGCAACCGCCCCGATCGAGGCGGGCCAAGCGGTCACGATCTCGGTCCAAGACGGGTTGCTCCACGCAACGCCGGGGGAATCCGGCCCCGCGACCGGCGTCGCGACGACCGACGCCGCCGAGGGCACTGACGTAAGTGTGACCTCCTTCGAGGGTGTTATCGATATGACTGCCGGAACGGTTAGGATCGTTCAGGTCCCGCCAGCCCGGGAGGGCGGTAGTCGAGCCGTCGACACTGACCAGTTAGCTGATAGCTGTGCAACCGCTGATTTCGTCGTCGCCTCGGGCGTCGAGGCCATTGTCTCGCTTCGACACGCGGATCGCGAACCAGCAGTAACAGTCGCGGCTGGCGAGGTCGCTGCCGCGGCCGCCGCTGTCGGACAGAGCGTCGTCGTCGTCGCCTCGACCGATACCATCGGTCGGGTGACTGACGCGCTCCGTGACGGCAATGTCTCCTACGAAGTGACGAGCCCGGTAGCCTGAGGCTACCCGTGTGAATACACCTGTTACTGCTGTCAATAGACGCTGACGTCGTCGAAACGGCCTTCGTAGACGAGATTCCGGGGATGGGTTGGTTCGTCACCCGACAGCAGCAGTCGGTCGACTTTCTTCCAGCTGTTTTCGTAGAGCAGATGACTGAACTCGGCGAGTCCGCGGGCTCGATGGCCAACGCCTGCGCGATGCTGCACGCGCCGGGGGGCTGCTGTTTTGAGCGCCTCGACAACTGCCGCCTCGTTGTCGATATCGGTCTCGAACAGCGTCCACGCCTCGCCGACCGTCGACGGCAGGTGGGCATACGAGGAGCCGAAGCCGGGGAGGTCGAGGTCGGCGGCGATGCGCTGGCCGCGGCGTCGCTGGTGGGACAGTAGCTTGGTGTTGTAGGTTTCGATGCAGTCGATGCGATCGGCGTGGGCACGGGTTTCCGCCCAGGTGAGGCTAACGTTCATAAACGAGGGATGGGGAACCGCTACGGCTGCCTCCTGTCGCTCACATTCGGCCATCGCGGCCTCGAATGTGATGAAGTCCGCGACCGGCTCGGACAAACCAATTGCAAGGAGGTGTCGACGGTTGTTCCAGTCACCGGTGAATACTTCGCGGGCCGGGACGACCAACAACTCCTCGTCACTGTAGCGAGCTGCCGTCCGCTTGATTTCCGGGAGTCGTGCGAAGTGAGGTGCATAGACCAAGACATCGATCCCGCGACGTTTCGCCCGCGCGACGACCTCGTCGCTGAGGATCTTCACGTGCATGTCGACGCGCGTCTGCTCGGAGCCAGTCACGCTGACAGGTAGCGACTCCTCACATTAGTGGATGCCGTTTCCGCCGCGCTGGACGCGGTACGTCTTGGCTACAGTGGTTGTCTGACGCACGAAAACCGTTATAGGCCCCGCGGGCAACTCCCCACATATGCCCGGCTGGCGCTGTGGAATCGGCGACTGTGAACAGGGGTTCGAGGACGTCGAGTCGCTGATTATCCATCAGACGACCGAACACGACAAACACGAGTGTCAGGTCTGTGGGACACTCATTCCGGACGGCTACTTCGCGATCCGGCACGTCTTCGACGAACACACCCGTGCCCAGTACGTCCGGGCCTACGACGCCGACTCGGCGGCCGTCCGCCGCCGCGAGGAGATCCAGGCCGAAGTCGAGGCCACCGCCGATCTCAACGCTGTCGTCGACCAACTCGATAGCTCTCCACGACAGGTCGAGTAACAGACGCCAGTTGCCCCGCTTCGCGTGGTTACGTTAGCGGGTCGATATCTAAATACGTTAGTCGACAGTCAGGTCGACACCGGCCGTCGCTTCCCGTGGACAAAAGTATCGATTACTGTCCGAGGAGCTACCGCTTTTCGCTGTCTGCTCACGGGTGCGAAGCACCCGTTCGCATGGTCTGAGGAACTACCGTTCCTCACTATCTGCTCGCGGGCAAAGCCCGCTCGCACGGCCCGAGGAACTACCGTTCCTCGCTGTCCAGCACGCGAATCTGATCGCCGCGGACCGTCACCGGGATGGGGACGGTCGCCTCGTAGAGTTCGACGGTTACCTGATCTTTGCCCTCGTCGATCCGCTGGACGCGGGCCTTCTCGCCCTGGAAGGGGCCAGCGATGAGTTCGACGATGTCGCCCTCGGCGATTCCTTCGACATCCGGGGTCGGCGAAAGGAAGTGTTCGACCTCGGCGATACCCGAATTACCGGGGACGATCGAACGGGCATGCGGGATCTCGTCGAGTAGTCGTTCAAGAACGGCCGTACCGTCGGCTTCGACCATCACGTAGCTCGTCAGCGAGTCCGGCGAGAGGACGGCGTGGACCTCGTCTTCCTCCTTGGTTGCGATCATGTCGGCGACGGTGCGTTCCTGTCGGGCGGTGGTTTTGACGGCGAAGATACCCATCAGACACCACCGGGGAGGAAGCTCATGATCGCGAAGATGACGAACCCGATAATCCCGATCAGGATAATACCGGCACCGGCGATCTTCGAGACCTGCGAGAACTCGTTCCACGAGGGCGTACTCGCCAGTTTCAGTACGCGAATGTAGCTGTTGAGATCGTACGGAACGTTCATGGTAGCCGGTCGTTAGGTGTCGGGCTTTTTCTATCTATTGGTACTGCGCGCCCGATTCTCACTCTCGACCAGTAGTTCGCTCAAAAACAGCCTTCCGTGGGATTTCGGCCCTCTCGACCGTCCGATTACTCGACGTAGTCGATGTCGTCGGCCTCTTCGACCGACTCCGAAGCGGCGGCTGGCTGCGTGTCCTGTGAGCGGGCCTTGACAGTCTCGCTGCTCCCGTAGATCTGTGGGGAGTCGACGCCGGTGACGACGATCATCGTCCGCATACTGCCTTCGAGTTCCTCGTCGATCGAAGTCCCCCAGATAATCCGGGCGTCGGGGTCGATCCGGTCGTAGATCTCTTCGACGACTCCTTCGGCCTCTTCGATGGACATATCGTTGCCACCAGTGACGTTGACCAGTGCAGAGTTCGCACCCGAGATGTCGACATCGAGCAGCGGCGACCGAAGGGCGCTTTTGACCGAGTCTTGGGCTTTGGACTCCGAATCCGATTCTCCAAGACCGATCATGGCGACACCGCCTTTCTCCATGACCGTGCGCACGTCAGCGAAGTCGAGGTTGACGAGGCCCGGCTTTGTTATGAGCTCGGTAATTCCCTTGACCGAACGCATCAGTACCTCGTCGCTGACCTGGAAGGCCTGACGGACCGGCATCTTGCCGACCGCATCTAGGAGCCGATCGTTGGGGACGACGATTACCGTGTCACTCACGTCCCGAAGCCGTTCGAGTCCGGCCTCGGCGTTGGTACGTCGGACCTCGCCCTCGGCGGTAAAGGGTGTGGTGACGATCGAGATCGTGAGCGCGCCCGAATCGCGAGCAGCTTTGGCGACGACTGGAGCCGAACCGGTACCGGTGCCACCGCCGAGTCCGGCAGTGACGAACACCATATCGGAGCCTTCGATGGCGTCGTAGATCTCTTCTTGGCTTTCGAGGGCGGCCTCCTCGCCGACCTGTGGCAGCGAGCCAGCGCCACGTCCTTGGGTTTTCTGTTGGCCCATCAGGATTTTGGTGTCGGCCTCGATGTTCACGAGGTGCTGTACGTCCGTGTTCGCGGCGACCAACTTGGCACCGTGAATCCCCTCTTCGTGCATACGGTTGACAGTGTTACCGCCACCGCCGCCACAGCCGACGACCGTGATGTCGGTCTGGAGGTCCTGAAGGACGTTCTTCAGTTCGTCATCGGTCATGGTCCCAGACTGGGGTGTGCCGCTGGAGGGGCTGGTCCCGGTGAGTTCCTCGGATGCCTCGCCCTCGCCATCCTCGGCCTCGTCGATCGCGTCCTCAACGATAGAGTCCATCAGTATAACCGTGCCTTGCAGACCGAGCGTATTTATCTTTCCCCATTTGTCAGACAGTCGTC
>Ga0102939_1000799_pt1 | contig 11660 bp, 6 predicted proteins | sample SalPon2_B_H2O_MG_FD_78214 | JGI IMG/M metagenome (GOLD analysis project Ga0102939, IMG submission 78214) | Salt pond water microbial communities from South San Francisco under conditions of wetland restoration - Salt Pond MetaG R2_B_H2O_MG | ecosystem: Environmental > Aquatic > Non-marine Saline... | reverse complement strand
CGCAGGAACGGTCGGTTGAATATGGTCTTCGTACCGGACGAACTCCCGGATCAACTCCTAGTTGATTACGAAAACGCGACCGTGTATGGGGATTTGGAACAGGAGAAGGTGCTTCACCAAGGCGAGGTTCGTGTTCTCCCAAACGGGTGGGTTGCGTTGCCTACTGACCGGCTGCTGTCTCCCGAAGCAGTACACCACATCGATCCGTAGAGACCCTGTACTGAGCGATCAAAGCTGTGAAAATATCAACTTCTGAGGATTTCAACAGAGCCGGTCGTTCAGTATCGCTACCGGAGAATACTGAGATGTGATCTTAGTTGAGAGGTGCAAATAGAGATATCGCCGAGCAAATTGATCAAACACATCGGCGACGAAGAGCGAAATAATCCCCCTTCAGATGTCGTGATCCCCTCGCAATCATCAGATTCAACAGAACAAAGTCCTCAGGCTAGGTGTGGCTTATATTTATAAGACGTCGAATCAAAGAGAGGAACAAGTAATATGGTATTGACCGCGATTGATTTATTTAGTGGTGGCGGGGGAGCATCACTAGGACTTCACCGAGTTGACGAGGTAGAACTCCGAGGAGCGGCTGAAATCAACGATAAGGTCCGAGAGCCGTACAATGAGAATCTCCCCGTCGAAGCTGCTGATATTGATCTCACTGACGAAGACGCGTTACAACAAATACTTGACAAATACGGGTTAGAGACATCAGAGATTGACTTGGTGATCGGGTGTCCTCCATGCCAGAAATACAGCAGTCTACAAGACACAACACCACCACTAGATGACGGGCCAAAGAACAAACTCCTCAATATCTACATTGATCTGGTCCTCAACATCTCCCCGAAAGTCGTCGTGTTTGAGAATGTTCCTGGTTTGATGAGTGAGAAAAACAAACAGTACGTTGAAGACCTCAAACACTATCTTCGGAAAGCGGGATACGGTCTTGACATGCAGCTCCTGAACACGGCTGAATACGGTGTTCCTCAAGGTCGAAACCGCGCAATCGCAATTGGGATCCGTGGCGTACCTGACTCAGAGATTTCGCTCCCCGAACCGACGCATGCCCCTCCTGAACAGGCTTCTAAAGAAGGAAAACAACCCTACCGGACGGTCAGAGATGCTATCGGAGATCTGCCCCCGTTAGAAGCAGGAGAAAAACGAGATGACCTCCCGTTCAATGGCCATCGTGCTCGGAATCACCGAAAGAAAACCATTGAATTCATGAAAAAGATTCCCAAGGACGGAGGAAGTCGAACAGATCTCCCAGAGTCTGAACAGTTAGAGTGTCACAAAAATCTCGATAATAAGAATAGTGCTGGGAATGTCTATGGGAGAATGAAGTGGGATGAACCGGGTCCAACACTCACTGGTCGCTGTACTTCTCCAAGTTCTGGTCGGTTCACCCACCCTGAGCAGGACAGGGGGATCAGTCCTCGTGAGGCAGCACGTATCATGACGTTCCCTGATGATTACGATCTTCCACAAGCAAACGGGACAGCAGAGAAATTAATTGGGAATGCAGTCCCCCCGGATTTCATCGCTACCGTTCTATCTGAATTCCTCTCAGAGCATAAGTCCCTCATCGAGAAGCCACAACTGAAAGCAGCTGACTGAATTAACGTAGTTCGTTTTTATTCTTAGAGCGGAACGGATTCAGACCGTTCGAACACAGCGTCAAACACTTCAGAAACATCGCTAACCAGATCTCCTTCAAGTATCACTCCGAACTCAAAATTCCCATGTAGATTCAAGTTAGTGAGATTCGCACTTCCAATATAACACTGTTCGTCGTCAACGGAGATTATCTTGGCATGAACGGCTCCTGTCTGATATCCCGTCCGCGATGTCTCGAAGAAATCACGGATTTTGACGTTCTGAATTTCGTCTGAACTTAGCGATTTGACGATCGCGGTTACTGCTTCTAATGCTCTCTCATCGGGGTTCTCCCCAGTCACTTCACGAGTTAGAATACGTGTTTTGATTCCTCGACTAGGTAACGCCGCAAGATCATCGATAATCCATTGATCAGGGTCGAAGTACGGGTTTGAAATTCGGACCGTATCAGAGGCATCTAACAACATCCTTCGAAGTGCGATGTCGAGCCGTCCGACGTCAACTGCGAGCTCGCTCTCAATCTCTTCTGGTAATGTCGACACCAGCCTCACATCAGTAGATGAGTCCTCTGGCGAGTGTAATTGCCGGCCTGCCCGAACAGCGATCACCTGTTGGTCTAATACCTGAATAGCCTTACTTGGTGTTACGGAGAACGTATATTGACTGTACCCTCCGGTTGTGGTTTGTGATTCTGTTGCTGCGTGAGTGTTAGTAAGCGTGACTAATACAGAATTGAACTCTGCCACGGTCAACGGCTGTGCTGATTTTGGAAGACATTGTAATCGAGAGTTGAGTTCCGCTCTTGTTACCTGTATCTGCTCTTCATCATACGTCTTGAACGCTGCTTGAATATCACGTAGCCTCTCAATGTCATCAACCACTGAAGCTGCAGTATAGTCGTGACACAACACAGAACCATCTGAGAGGCTTACATTGGACATAGGACTGCTACAGTTCTGTGAGTTCGTCTGGGATACCGTTCTCAATCTCACTATCCCAGAACCCGACGATATCGCTTTTACTCCGGATTATTCGACGATCGAGATGATGATTAATTGCCTCACAAGATGTCTCTTCAATGTGGAGGCAAGCATCACAGGCTGCACCTTCCGGATTTTCACGACAGGTTGCATCAATTAGACACTGGTCAGCTAGGTCTCGTGCATCGGAAATCCAAGGATGGAGGCGTGTCTTGAATAGTGTGAACATGCTGCCAAGTGCGAAGTTCTCTGTGCTTGCTGCGTAGATTGCGATTGCAGGGACTACTGGGAGGATACGTTCGCTGAGACTTGAGGTTGCGAGTCCACATTGCTCACCTGCACGAGCTAGGAGACAGTGACTCAAGGAGTGTAAGAGACGGTAGACCCAACGAGTGATCTCGTGCTCGATTGGTGTGAATGGATTATCTAACTCGGTAGTAGCGATGTTGTTTAAGAACCATTCTTTCAGTGCTGCCTCATCAGTTGTATCTGGCCGTTGGTCTGGTGTGATTACGTCATTTGCTTCTAGCCAATTAATAATCGCTGTCCGGTCGATCTCGAAGATAATCGCTTCACTGGGAGTCCGGTCTGCGAATATCGGCGTTGTTGCTCGTTCTCGCGGGTGTGGGAAGCTACGCAGATCAACGTTATTTGACTGTGAATCAGCTCTCGTGTATCCATAGAGGATGTTCAATAACGGGAATTGATCTACAATCCATGCTTGGCGAATATGTGATGCCGTTAATTGCGATCGGTAACGACCACTTTGAGGGTGCCGATCGCGGAAATCCGGATCTGTCAAGAACTGGTTCAACGATGTCGGTTTCGGGTGACGGGTGTTTTTTAGATCCTCAGAATCTCCTTCGTAACCATTTGTCGAACGGTGGAAAGTGAATAGTTGATGAGCGATGTTTGAGTATGCTAACTCCCGCGTTCCTTCGTCAACATCGCTCTTAGTGTCTGGTGGTTCGATATGCTCGGTTTCTGCAACGAGAGTATCTCTCCCGTGAACATTCTGATCCATATCATCGAACATCTCCTGGGCATCCTCCTCACCAAGTCTACCTACCCATTTTTGATATTTATCTACCATCCCCTCGGTAGTCGCTAAGTCTTCGATAGTGTCGTTCTCTAAGTCAGCAAGACCAAGATGAACCGCCATCAGGACATGTGCCCAGGATTCATCATTAGGGATCTCCTCCGCTTTTCCTCCTAAGTAGGGAATATCGACTTCAACCGCTTTCTCTGAGTAGAATATTCGGCTACTCGCTGTTGGGAGTGGGCCGGACATGTCATTACAGACGCCGCAGAAGCCGCTTAGCGTGCCAATTTTTGTATTACATTTTCTACATTCGTACCTCCACATCGCAGGTTGGCTAGCACGCTTGTTCAGACGGATATCGTCAAATCCGTGTTGGCTACACCCATTTTTCGGGCTTGCATCTTCCAATCTTCCACAGGGACACACATTGACAAATGGGAGTTGAGTAAGAGAGTCACCGCACACTTGACACTCTCCGTCTGAAGGAAGATATCCGGGTTCCGTTGCGGAGTATACTTTCCGACAATCGCTGTTCTCACAGTAGAATACGAGCGGGAATAACCGTCCTTCGATTTTCAACGGCCGATAGATATCAATGCTGTCTGCTGATAAGTCATCCCACTCACTTGCTGTGGTAAGATTCCGGTACCGACTGATTCGGCTTTGAATGATATTCGCTACGCGTTCACGGTCAACGTCATCAATTTCTTCAACACGCCCCCATGGATTCGTTTCCATCGTGAGGCCCAATTGACCGAAGTCGAAGATATTCCGAGCGCCATAACTGTTGAGTACCTGTGCAACACCGCGTTCCATCTCGAATTCTGAGTTGCGTGACATGGTTACTTCCTGTATTCTTTGACCAACCGAGAGGTATCACTATCTGGGGCAATAGTGAGTTGTTCGTCGATATCCCGAAGATTGCGCATCGGGGTGCGGACGGAGTCATCCCGCTCCAACACCCCCAGCGGGATGAAATTATTCTCGTCTGTGTTCCGGTCGTTTGCCCGACTATCTGGGATTCTATTTTCCTGATCAAGGCAGGCATCCCAGAGACGATCAAATTCATCCTCGATTTGATCTCGATATAATTCTACACCGCTGCGGGGGTCATCGTCTGATGCGACGACATCTGCCTCATTAATCCCGTAGGCGTCAACGACAAATTCGAAGATGTCATCACGAGACAGTTTGCCACTTCTTGCGGCCTCTTCAAACCCGTCAAACATGTAGACCCGTTTCGAGCTGCTCGGATCCTCTTCTAATTCGAAGTCGTAGTATTGGAGTAGAGCAGCACAAAACACGCCGGGTATCGTGCATTGGATAGCGAACTCTGCCCACCGTTCGAGCGGTGTTGCTTCAACGAGCAGATCTTGATATGCTTGATACAGTTGGAACCGCGTGTAGTAGGAACGGTCGCGTACTCGAACTGGGTTGTGTAGCATGAAGACGGTGCCTGGCCATTCACGCCCGACACGAGAGTACGATTGAATGTACTCTGCAGTCTGTCGGGGCAGGCCGAAGAACCCAATAAAGTTGAGTCGTCCTATGTCCACCCCGTGACTAATCATCGATGTCGCAATCAGCATGTGGACTGGGTCAATCCCCTCTTCATCGTGATTTAACAGTCGCCGCATGATCGATCGCACATCACCCAAGTCTGTTTCCCCGGTGAGGAGCTCACCTTTAATTTCAGCGTACGGGTCTGTATCGTCGTTTAGATGCTGATTGATCATCGTCCGGAGAACCCGGCTCATGAGGTCCGTATTATCTTTCGAGTAATGGTAGGACACTTGGACCTCGTAATCATCTAAAACGCTCTGAAGTACTTCTTTACGTGGTTGAGAGGATGACGGGAATACACCGTCAGAGACTTCGAATGGGTCATCCACATTTTGGATATCGTGGAATAGTTTCTCTGTATCGTCTTGATATTCCTGAATGATCCTTGCGTACTCCTCATGTACTTTCTCGATAGCGTATGTTCGGCTAACACTGCGAGGGATCGCGCCCACCATTTTCCGCTGTCTCTGAATTGGGTCCTCGTACGCGTAGAATGATTGTCTGAGTCGCGGTCCCTTTTCTGGGAAGATATTAGATTTCTTCTGATAGAGCGCTCGAACTTGCCGTTTAGCACCTTCAATAGTTGCAGTTGCAGCAATAACGTTCATATTCCAATTGCCGTCTGTCACCCGGTTATTATACGCTTGAAGGAACGTCTCGTAATGACTATCGAATGCCCCGAATTCCTCTCTAAGAAGGTGTAGTTCGTCTTGAATCAGCAATGATGGTGGTTCAACTGAGTCAACCGGTTCCCAATCTTCTTCGGAACATTCCCCACTGCCCAAGATTGCGCTTTTTTGGACAACGCATTCACTCTCGCCTGCATACCCGTGTTTCTCACACCGGATCTTAGCTTGCCCGAACAACGTTCGCATCCGCCGCTGCATCCCAATGATGCTGATTTTATCGATTGTTGAAACAACAAACGTCGGTGCATACCGGTAGACTTCACGGTCAGACACGTATATCGGAAGTTCACCCTCATCGCATTCGTCACTAGTACACTGGTGAATGATCCGGCCGCGTTCTCTGTTTGCCGTTATTTCGACAGTTTCGCTTTGACAAAACGGGCACTCGTCAACATAGAGTAAATTCTGTTGTACCTCATCGTCGTCTTGAGCTTCTCGAAGTTTGTTTCGCCCTCCTTCCTTCAAAGCATTAGGTGTATTCTGCTTGCCAACTAGGTACCCGATAGAGAACTCTTCACCACCGAGCCCCTCACTTCTCCGTAATAACTCCGCTTGTGCTAACACGTTCGCCGCTCGCTGAAGTTGTTGTAGAGAGAGGAATCGAAGCGGGAATTTCGTGAAAGCAGTCATGCCGTACTCTTTTCCACGAAGCCGATCGTGGAATGCTGTGAACGTAACAACACCCAGATAAGCTTCTGTTTTACCTCCGCCAGTTGGGAAGTAAATGATGTCTGCAGCATCCAAGCTGTGCGTCATGTCCTCAGAATCAAAGTCAACATCCACGTCGTCATTAACTCCTGACGCTTGTTTCAGCATATCTGGGATAGACATGACTATAAACACGATTTGGAACATCCGCCATCGCTTGAACCCGAGTTCAGCGAATGCCTGGTTACAGAGTGTGAAGGCTTTGTAGGCTCTCTCGTCCTGTCGTAGACATTCAATGCCAGCTTGGAACCGCTCGTGTTCGTATTCGAATGCTGCTACTGAATCATCGAAGTCATCTCTAGCATCACTCGACTTTCCTTCTGTCATCTCCTCCTTGATATCCCTGTAATCGTTTGCTGCATCCTCCATCGCGTCAGAAATACGCGTAAGCGCATCAAAAACCGCTTCACGCCCGTTTTCTCCGCCGAAGACACTCATCGTAGCAACGATATCCTCAGGGTTCCTACTCAGGTACTTGGCTTGTTCATACGTTGGGACTGTTTCAGTCCGGACACCGATCGCGTCAGCAGGATCAGTATTTTCTGTCTCTTCATAGACGGGCTCAACCGCGCAGTTTTCTCCTACTCCGTGAATTGTCCCATCATATTGATATTCATCCTCAATCTCTTTTGATTTGAAATCACCCAACTCACACCCGCTTACTCTGGCAGTCACACCAATATCAAATAAGGTTGCGCGCCAGTCCTCGTACTCCGGATCGATTGCACTCTCGTAAACCTCTCCGTGCGTGTTTACTAACCGTACAGTAATCGTCACGAACTCTCGGTCGTCGTCGACCGGGTTGTCATGCCGAGCGTTCAACTCTAAACGAGCTTGCCAAAGCGGGTCTACAGTAGTTGACGTGTAAACCTCGTTGAGGTAGTTTTGGAATGTTTTCTCACTCTGTAGGGCAGTGAGTGGAACCTGATTGGCATCTCCTTCACCTACATCATCTTCACGTTCTCGGAATTGCCATGGGACATCTTCCGCCTCCTCAATCGCATCTGTAAGATCAAGTGCCTTCTCTTGTGGGGAATTCCCATCAATGAGCTCACGGATATCAGAACCAGTGATAGTGAGTGAATCAAGGTCAAAGGGGATTTTCTCGTATACACGTGTCAGTTGTTCATATCCCTCTTCAACCACATCTGAATCCATGTCCGCATCATCACTGTCTGTCTCTGGTTCGCGCTCCTCAATGAGAACGTCTGCATCATCGTTATCGTTAGCTTTCGTCTGTTGTTCCTCTAATGTTGGAAACCGACGTTGGTACCCTGAAGAACGGGGATCAATCTCGATCGTAATCTCCTCTTCGTCAAAATCTGCAGGGATGCGGAATTTCACCCCGATAGTGAACGGAGAAATATCAACGGAGTAGTTCTGAAGTGAGTCATCCTCAGCTTGGGCTTCTCTATAGTCGTATTGACTTCCAAGGGCTCCTGCGAAGTATTGATTTGAAGGTTGAGATCCATACAGTGTCTTCGCAACATCACCACGACCAGTCAGACGATTAATGAGTCGGTCTGTTATCGCACGATTCACCAACTGGTGCCGAGGATACGCCGGATCATCACCTGGTTCGTACGCTTCTTTGGGAGGGCGTGTGAACCGCGGGGCGGTTTGTTTTGGAAACGGACGTTCCATAATAGGATACTTGCCACTTAGCCTCAGTTATGTATAAAACCAATCCTCGTTATCACACCTCACTTGAGTGGATTTGTTATATATTCCGCCACCTGCCAATGGCACTCCTAGAGACAGTACCGATATCTTGTACAGAAGTAACGGTGTGTACTTCTACGAAGGACGCCCCAGTTTCATCAGTTGGATCGAGGTCGGACAATCTGATGTCTAACTCCTCGTCAATAACCGGGTCACTCCCATTATCATTAGCTATTGCTTCCTGACTCCGTTGCTTTAGTAATTTAATGAATTTGTTCTTAATACGTTGGACTTTATGATTCGCCGTCCACACGTGCTCGAATTCTTCGAGCACTTCTTCGATTTCGTAAGCTAGAGCGATCTTGTGTAAGCTTTCTTTTGACTTAGGAAGATGAATATCTCCGTAGTACCATCCACGGTATGTTGACCGGCGTTTGTCTAACCCCTCTTCTTCCATACGCTGAATGAAGTCGTCGAGACTGTCTCCACGTCGTTCAATCTCAGTATTTAGTTGATTCTTCCACAAACGACTGTAGGCCACTAAGTCTAGATGACCACTATCTAACAGTAATTTCTCGATAGAATCTCGAATCACATCCCGATCTTCGATTGCAACCACCTGTTCTCCGCTATGAATCGATTTTGCTGGTTTTTTGACTGTTGTGCCGGACCCCGGATTAACCACTTCTAATTCATCGGTTGGTCGATGAATGATAGCTCGTTGATCATCGACCTGAATCTCAATACAGTCTTCAACATTCTGGCCACCCCGTACAGAGGATGATCTGGTTGTTCCTCCCGATCTACTTCCGTTCGGACTGTACGTTGCATTCTTCGAATCGAAATCAGGCAAACTCTCATTGATAATACCCTCAACTGAATCACTTCCCGCAGAACTAACAATCTCATAATCGTCAAACGGCGTGTCTGACCCGTCTGTAGAACGCTCTAGGTCCGGGATATTAATTGAAATACCATCAAATTGGCCTGAGTCTGTACGAGAGTAGGACTGAGAGGGATCCGTTTCTTCACTATCGGCGAAAAGAGCCGGTGCGGAAATACTGTCCAACAGGTTTGATTGGAATCCCTCTTCATTTCGATCCGGGGTTGATTGGCGGAGCTCCTTGTTAATTTGTCGTACCTGTGAGTGTAAGAGTCCTAATTCATGTTTGTAGGCCAAGACACCAACATTGCGTGCCTGTGGCGTTCGAAGTAACCATCTATGCTGATACTTCGGAGGGCCATAGAGCAGTAAGTGATCTGCCGGTTCAGCATTTGGAATGGAACGGGGAGTGTGTAAATAGATTTGAGTCCGTGCTTCAGAATAGAACTCCGGTTGTCTGATCCGCAGATCAGCTTGTAGAGCCTGTCGCTCGGGTTCATCTGGCAGAACTATAATTATCTCTTCACCATCGTCAACGACTTTCTGCAAAGCCGTGAGAACAGCTCCTCGCTTCCACTGATGAGTGTCTCTCTCTGTGAGAGTATCTCGAAGTTCTGTAAGTGCATGGTGTACGTGTTCAACTGGTGTACGCCCTGCTGCAGCATCCCCCGACAGACCCTCCATGATGTGGTCAACCTGACTAATGCGCCCCGTGAGGGTCGTTGCTTTCCCGTGTTCTGCCCGATAGTTATCGCTGTACTCTAGACTCGACAGAAGACGAGTAAACCCGTTTATCGCGCGTTTAGAAACACCGACAGCCGTGTAAAGTTGCTTTTCATCAATGTCCTCTGCGGCATCTTGCAACTCTTCAAACGCATCCCACAACTGTCGGAATGCCTCCACAACAGGACCATCTGTACAAGAATAAACATGGTAATCCTGTCCGGTAGCTTTCTGCCGAATTAGTTTTTCTTCACGTCTCGTAGCATCAGGGATAATCTCTCCCGAATCATCAGCCAACCCAGTAACGTCTTGTGACACCGATTCTAGACCATATGGAGTCCAAGCCCAAACTACATCCAATTCGTTCTTTACACGCTGATAGACCGGCCCAAGAGGGTCTCTAATGAAATAAATTGTGCTTGGAATCTCATTTCGACATCGCCATTCTGCATACCTATCCCAACGATCTTCTTCAAATTTCACCGCATCATCGTAAAACACAGCACGAATGTCTTCGCTTATATCGTCATTAGGAATTCGTGTGCTGTAACGAGTGAAGATCACACCTGGCGGTGCATCAGCACTGCGAACATGCTGTGTCCTGTAACTCAACTCTCTGTCTGCTTTGACTGTAGCAAGTGGCCATTTTGCCGTACTGTACCGCATACCGTTTTCTAAATGCTCATACCGATCTCGGATAGATGTATTCGGAGAAACGATAAACACTGGTGTAAGTGTGGACATGTCCTGAAACAGAGCTGCGAGCGCGTAATAGTCGAGAAACCCACTATGGAACGTAGGAGTGATAATCCCGATATCCTTTCCCAACTCTACAGCAGATTGGATGAGTTGTGTATGGACTGATTCTGTTCCGGGAAGTTGGTAGCTACCGTCATTCAGGCGTAGTGACGGTAAATCGATAAGCTTGAGATTTCTTAGTGAAGGGCTCGAATGAGACATTACTTACCTAAAGTATATTGAAGTATACGTTCCATTAGAGAACGTTGGTAGAGTAACACTGTCACCATCTCATTCATTGACACGTTGATTCGAGTCTAATACCGCCCTACGTAAAAGGGGTTGGGTGGTAAATTTCACTTTCTAAGGATTCAACAGAGCCACTAATCGGGATATGCCTAGACTGTAGGTACTTAGGTTAACCCCACTGAAGCTATTCAGTTTGTTCCCAAAGAAGAGAATTCCCGATCTTTTTACTCCTAACTTTTCCTTCCTCTTCTAACGATTTTAATTTCAGATAGGCGGTTCGACGGTCGCAACCAATATAATCAGATATATCAGTAGTTCCGCTCGGCCCGAGTTCAGCCAAGGCGTCTAAGAATTCTTGGGACGGGTATTCTTCTGTAAACTTCCCGCTTCTCTCATCACGATCCCGGTCAGCCATACTGAAGCTAAGGGTACCACATCACATATGACTGCTGAATAAATATCCATTAGTCGAATGTCCAAAGGTTTATACCAATAGACGCATGACTAATGGGTGTGAATCCGGCCATCGGGCATTAATCGGCAGAAGTGCCCGGGTGTTGTAGCACCCAGGCTGGGTTCCAAACAACAGTCTGAAAACCCATGAGTAATCCAAGAACGGAAGCACAAGAAGGCAGCGACAGATCGACAATTGAAGTCATATCAAATAACAAACAATTTGCGCTCGGGGAAGGCCCGGAGGCATGCCAAATCTGCGACCGCAAGCTCCGGGAAGGCGACGAGCTGACCGCGTATGCCTTCCGGGCAGCTGGCAACTCCATTTTTGACATCGGATACGTGAT
>Ga0102939_1000798_pt1 | contig 11665 bp, 13 predicted proteins | sample SalPon2_B_H2O_MG_FD_78214 | JGI IMG/M metagenome (GOLD analysis project Ga0102939, IMG submission 78214) | Salt pond water microbial communities from South San Francisco under conditions of wetland restoration - Salt Pond MetaG R2_B_H2O_MG | ecosystem: Environmental > Aquatic > Non-marine Saline... | reverse complement strand
GTTCGACGCCACGCCCGCTTCGTCGTCGACGGGCCGTTCCTCTTGTAGTCCGACCCAGTTGCTGATCGTCCCTGTCGCGTCGGGAATCGGTGCGAGCGCAACGCGGTTCCGAAACCGGCTCCCGTCGGCCCGATAGTTGTCGAGTTCGACGACCGTTGCTTCCCAGATGTCGACCGCCTCGCGCAGGTCCGCCACCGCGTCGGCAGCCGTTTCAGGACCCTGTAACAGCCGGAGATTCTCCCCGAGCACGTCGCCTTCGTCGTAGCCGGTCAGCCGCTCGAAGGTATCATTGACGTACCAGATCGGGTTGTCGGCGTAGGCTGGCCCCGAAATCACCATACTGATCGGCGCGTCGTCCATTTCGGCGGTTTCCCAGCCGAGAGCCGGGTCGTCGCCACCGCCCTGGGCACTCACGGGAGCAGCTTGTCGAATCTCGCCGAGCAGCGTTGCCACCGACTCGGCGACAGCCGCCGACGGGATCGTCGGCTCGTCGGTATTGTGGTGTGAGTGGAGCAGTTCCGCAAGCTCCGCGGTCGCGGTCATACCCGCTCTCGGGACCGGAGCCGGTTAGCGGTTGAGGTTCCGCCCGCCGGCTGTTTCAGTGGGTTTAATAATCGATCCGGCCGCGTGAACAGTATGGAACGCGTAGACGTTGCCATCGTCGGCGGCGGGCCGGCCGGCATGGCTGCCGCCCACGCCGCCGCCAGCGATGGTGTCGACGCCGTCGTCCTCGAAAAGGGCGTCCCGCGGGCCGACCGCCAGCAACTCGGCCCCGACTCGACGGACGCGGCGGGCATCCTCGATTACTGGGTGGAGATCATGGACATCCACCCCGACGAGTTCCCCGACGATGTCCTCCTCCAACACCTCGACCGGGCGGAGTTCATCGGCCCGACCGAATCCTGCACGCTGACGAGCACCGGCATCGACTCCGACTACGAGCATTTCGGCTACACGTTTCAGCGCGCCCGCTTCGACGACTGGCTGCGCGAGCGCGCCGAGGAGGTCGGCGCAGAATACCGTGTTGGCGTCCGCGTCCGCGGCGTCGACAGCGATCACACCGCAGCCGATGGCGCGGCCGACGGGTCGATTGACGAGCCACGGCACCACGTCGTCCTCGCCGACGGCGAAACCGTCGGTGCCGATTTCGTCATTCTCGCCGACGGCCCACAGCGGACGGTCACAAACCGCGTCCTCGACGAATACCTGCCGGACAACGCCAAGGCCTCCGAACGGCTGGCCGCGCCGACGGCCAACCACATCGCCTATCAGGAGTACCGCCGCTTCCCCGAGGACGTCTTCGAGGAACTCAAAACAGCCATTAAATTCTGGTGGGGCCACATGCCCGGCCACACCGCCTACCCGTGGGTCTTCCCCAACGACAACAACGTCTGTCGGGTCGGGCTGACAATGCCAATCGGTCTCGATATCGACGCCATCGACAACCGCGAGGCCTACCCGCTCATCCACCCCGACGACGAGTCGATCCCCGACGGCGCGACCTACATCCGCCGGCTGCTCGAACTCGTGTGGGGCGATGCGTACGACATCGAGTCCGATTTCCCGCTCGTCGAGGACCGCGGCAAGCGCGGCGGCACCGAAACCTACAGCATCTCATCGACACGGCCCATCGAATCGCCCGTTGACGCCGGCATCGCGGTCGCCGGCGGCGCGATGGGGACGACCTCGGCGTTCCACGAGGGCGGCGATCACGTCGCCGTCCGAACCGGGGCTATCGCCGGCGAGTTGGCGGCCGCGGGCGATCTCTCGGCGTACAACGAGCGGTGGCACGACGCCATCGGCGACGAACTGCTCCGCAACGTGACGTTCGCCGAACTCTGCCGAGAGTACGGCCCCGACGACTGGGATCGGACGTTCAAATCGGTGCGGGATATGCTGACCGCCGACGGCCCGAAGCTGCTGAGCACATCGGGGCTCAAAGCCGGCCTCTCGGGGGCGAAAACTACCTACAAATACAAAAAGACGAAACGGCAGTTCAAGCGGAACGGCTACGTCCAGCTAACCGAAGCCGACTACGTCTACTGACCGCCCGCCGCTTCGTTGCTCATGAGATGAGCGAACTCGTCACTACTGACGCAAGCGCGAGAAACCCAACAGAACCCTGTAGAACTAGACTTTGGCAGCCTTTTTTCGCGTGATGTAGCCGGCCACGCGGTTACGGACGCCCTTCGACTCGACGGTGGTGAGCTTGCTAACGTGGTCTTTGTTCGTCTCGAAATCCGTGTTGAACGCCTCCGGATACTCCTCAAGCAGGGTGCGACCGAGCTGCTTGACGTACTTCGGTTTGATTGCCATACTCGCGGCTTGTTCGGAGCGACACTAAAACGATTCGTTCCGCGATTACTCTCTCATCGCTCGCCAGCCGGTTTCGCGGCTCAGCGTTTCGAAAGCCGCCCGCTCCCGCGGCCCGCCGCATTTCTCGACCGTTTCGGCGAAATACGCCAGCCGATCCAGCAGCGTCTCGGTGTCGTAGGCCGGCACGTCCAACCGCGAAGCCGCAACGGTCGCGTCGATAACGGCCCCGAACCCGCGGTTTATCGTCTGTGGTTGCTCGTCGGCGACGGTGCCCGCCTCGGTCGGCCGGAGTTCCCACCGCTCCCATTCGGTGTCGCCCTCCGTGCCCGAGTCGATCGCTTCGGCCTCGATTTCGACCCACGCGTCGGCGTTCGGCAGGACCGGATGGTCCGCCTCGCGGATCGTTACAGCGGCGTCGACGAACTCCCGCGGATCGGCAGTAAACTGGACGACGCCGCCACCCTGCCGATGAAAATTCCGTTTCGTTCGAGTGTTCCCCCACGTCGTCGCTTCGACCGGGTCGCCCGACTTGTCGGGGGCATGCAGGCCGAGTGCGGCCATGTTCCAGCGGTCGTTCGGGCCAAGTGTAGCGACGATTGATTCGGTGACGCCGCGGAGTTCGACCGGCCAGTCGTCGACCGCACTGTTTCCATCGACGCTGCTGCCGTCGCTGGTCATACCGACAACCCCCGTTCGAGCGCGATAAACAGCGCGGCCGCGACGAGATCGGCCGTTGTTCCGGGGTTGTAGCCGGCGTCGACGAACTCCTCGGCGAGGGAGTCAGCCGGTGAGAGATCGCCCGTGGCGTCGACCGCGCGGGCGACCGTTGCCGCCCGGCCACAGACCTCGCGGGCGGCGTCCTCGCCGTGGTCGATGGCGACGAGCGTGTCGGGTACGGCAGCCAGTAGGTCGAGAAACACGCGTGCCGTGCGGTCGCCGACTGGGCCTTCGGCAGCCAGCAGATCGTCGGCAGCCGCAAACGCGCGGTCGAAGCCGCTCACCCACTCGCGGGCGTTGCCGTCGCCGATACGGTCGGCTGGATCGGCCGACAGTTCCATGATGTCGTAGAGTGTGAGTTCCCGCTCCCGCAGCGTCGGTTCGGCCGCGCTGCCGCGTCGCACGTCAAGCGCGTCGGCATCCTCGGGTGGCTCGGCGACGGCGACATCGACGTACTCGAAGGCGCGATAGAAGGAAACCGCGTCGTCGACGGTCGTCGACTCGGCGATTTCGGCGACGCCGTCGCGGCTGAGTGAGTCGGTTGCAGCGGCTTTAACGAGCGGCACGAGCAACAGCAGGCAGCCGAACTGCGTGTTGCCGCCTCCTTGGCTCGCCATCCCGGCGACTGCTCGCTCGAAGGCCGAGCCGATAGCGTCGCCGTCAGCCGCTCGGCGCAACCCTTCGCCCGCGCCGACCGCGCCAGCCATGAAGTGTTCAAATCGGAGGTCACCGAGGTCGCGGTGACGGTCGACATTCCCGGGTTTCGGCGTCCCGCTGACTTCGAGCAGCAGAGCGAGTTGGGCGTTTTCCGCGACTGTCCGACCCGGTGCGGCGTCGGTATCTGGCTCAGCGGTTTGGTCTGTGGTGTCGCTCATGGCGTTGGCTCCAGTGGATGGTCCGCGACAGCGGCGGCAACGCGGCGCATGACCGCGCCGTCTGGCTCCCGGCTCGGTCGCCCGACGCTGACGGCATCGGCTCCGAACTCGACGTACTCGCGGACGCTTTCAGCGTCTCTGACTTCGTTGTTGGCGATCACGAACAGGTCAGTCGCGTTGGCGACCCGGCCGATGATAGCCTCGGAGTCCATCGCGTCGACGTGGATCGCGTCGGCTCCGGTCGTCTCGATTCGCTCGGCGACGGCAACGAGATCGACGCCATCGACTTCCGCACGGACTTTGACGCTCACCGCTGGGGCCGTCTCGGCGGCGACGGTGACGAACTCGGCGAGTCGGTCGGTGTCGGCGAGCAGTGTTTCGCCGCAGCCGACCGCGCGGAGTTCGGGTTGGCGGCAGTGAGCGTTGATTTCCAAGATCGCGTCGTGGTCGGCACAGATCGCCGCGGCTTGCCGGACCGGTTCGACGGTCGTACTTCGGATGTTGATTCCGGGGCGGATCGACGCGTCGGCCGCGGCGACCGCCGTGAGTTGGTCGTCGACAAAGGCCAGCGGATCGGCCGGCAGGAACTCCTTGCGGTCACGGGCGAGGAGTTTTTCTGCTGCGTCGCGGGCGGGCTCATCGAGGGCGATCCCGCCGAGAAACGCCGCCCCCGCGTGGTCGGCAGCCGCGCGAGCCCAGTCGGCGTCGGCCTCGCCGCTCAGGCTAGCGAGTGCGAGACGTGGCTCAAACACGGTCGAACGCCTCCGTGACGGCCGCGAACACGCGCTCGCTGTCGGCTGTGGTCTCGATTTCCGTATCGGTGCGAACAGTCGGCCGGTCCAACTCGGTGCCGTCGTCGCTGTCGAGAACGAACGCGTCGACGAAGGGGAAGACGTCAGCGAAACCCTGCGTACTCGGCTCGCGGCCCGTTGCAGCCATCAGGTCGGCTGCTGGGCCAGAAAAAACCTGATCCTCAATGAACGGCGAGACGGCGACGACCTCGGTTGCCTCAAGTGCGGCGTCGACACCCGGGAGCGCGCGTATCGGGCCGATGCTCGTCACCGGGTTCGAGGGGCCGATCACGACCGGGCTGTCGAGGGCATCGAGGACGCGGTCGGTCGGTTCAGCGTCGTCGGCACCGCGGAACGCCACATCGTCGACGGCAACGTCGCCGCGGTGGCCGACCCAGTACTCCTGAAAGTGCATGACGTCGCCGCCGCCGCCCTCATCGGTGTGAATGAGCGATGCGACGGGATCGTCGCTCATCGGCAGCAACGTGAGCTCGACTCCGAACGCGTCGGCGAGACTGTCTGTCACCTCCGTGAGCGAGAGGCCCTCGTCAAGCAGGCTCGTCCGCGTGAGGTGGACCGCGCGGTCGCGGTCGCCGATGGTCATGAATTCTGCAACCGCAGAAAACCGTCGCCAGCGAGCGATCTCGCGGCCGGCGGTCTGCTGTTCGGCAGGGAGATAGCGAGGGCCGCCGTCGAGATCGGCCGCCGTAGCCAGCCGGTGGAGTTCGTCGTTGGTTTCGTGGCTGTCGCCGTCGATCCCCCACCAGCGGTCGGTGTCGAGGACGCCGCCCTCGTGGAACAGGACGGTATCAAGGTCCGGACAGACGAGGTGCCCGCCGAGTTCGATGTCGTCGCCCGTGTTGGCGACGACGGTCAGCGCGGCGGGGTCGACATGGGCTTTCGCGCCGGCCAGTAGCTTCGGCGTCCCCGTCCCCCCGGCGAGCAGCGTGTACATGGCCGCCGATTCGAGCCGGGTGGGCTTGTATCCGACGGCTCTTTGGCCCCGGCGTCGAAGGGGGCGGTATGAACGAGACGCGCCGCGAACTGCTTGCCGCCTTCGCTGAGGGACCGGCGACAGGACCGGCTCTCGCCGAGCGGCTGGGGATTTCGCGGGCCGCCGTCTGGAAGCAGGTTGAAGCCCTCCGCGAGGCGGGTTTCGACATCGAGAGCACGCCGGACGGCTACGCGATCACGGGGGTTCCGGAGTACGGCGCGGCCGCAATCGAGTACGGGCTGGACGCACCCTACACCGTCGAGTACCACGATTCGCTCGGGAGCACGAACGACCGCGCCCGTGAGGTGGCCGATACCGGCGAGCGCGATATCGTCGTCGTTGCTGACGAACAAACCGGCAGCCGTGGCCGCCTCGACCGCTCGTGGACCGCGCCCGCTGGGGGTATCTGGGCATCCGTCGTCCTCCAACCATCGTTGCCGGCGGCCCACGTCCCGCTTGTCACGCTTGCCGCGGGTGTTGCCGTCGTCGACGCCTGCCGGGCGGTCGGCGTCGAGGCGACGCTCAAATGGCCCAACGACGTTCTCGTCGGCGAGGGTGGCGAGCGCGGCGGCCGGAAACTGGCCGGGGTTCTCACCGAGATGGAAGGCGAGGCTGACCGGATTTCGTGGCTGCTGGTTGGGATCGGCCTCAACGCCAACATCGATGCCGACGCCCTCCCCGAGGCGGCGACGACACTCCGTGAGCAAGTCGGCGATGTCGACCGCCGAGAAGTGTTGCAGACGACGCTGGAATCACTGGCCGAACTGTTGCAAACGCCCGACAGTATCATTGAACGGTGGCGAGAGTACACCAGCACGCTCGGGCAGCCAGTCCGCGTCGAGACGCCACGCGAGACCATCGAGGGGCAAGCAGTCGATATTCGGTTCCCCGGCGCGCTCGTCGTCGAAACCGCCTCCGGCGAGCGGGTCGTGCATGCTGGCGACTGCGAACACCTTCGGCCGGCCTGAACAGGACTGCTTGTGCGACACATCTCAGTCTGCCGCCCACCGAATAGTTATACTCCATGACTGCATTGAATGGAGTAGGTGTTCTGCGAGCCATGTCTCACCACACCGGCGACCGACCGACAGTGCTCGTTGCCGACGACGAGCCGGACGTGGTCGCCGTCTACGCCGAGCGGCTGGAGGGGCGGTACACCGTTCGCACGGCCGCCGACGGTGAGGAGGCACTCGGCTCGCTTGACGAATCGGTCGATGTCTTGTTGTTGGACCGCCGGATGCCCGGGATTACGGGCGATGAAGTGCTACACTCGGTTCGAGAAGCCGACTACGACTGCCGGGTGATCATGGTGACCGCTATCGACCCGGATCTCGACATCGTCGACCTGCCGTTCGACGACTACCTCTGTAAGCCGGTAGCGAAATCGACGCTGCTGGATGCCGTCGACAAACAGCTGACTGCCAGCGAGTACAGCGAAACGGTCCAAGAGCTGTTCCGAGCGACCGCGAAACTCGGCGTGCTCCGCGCCGAGAAATCCCCGCGAGAACTCGACGGCTCCCCGGAGTTCGAGACGTTACAGGAGAAAGTCGACACGCTGCAAGCCGAACACGATGCGGTGCTCGCGGAGTTAGACGACTTCGAGGCAGCGTTCAACGCTATCGACCGCGTGCCGCACGAATCGGCCTGAGCCGACAGGGTGGCAACCGCCAGCCGAGTTAGTCGTCAGCACCCTCGTTTTGATCGCTCTCGAAGGTCGAGGGATCGGACTCGATGTCGGCATATCTGACAACCCGCTCGCCGAGCGTCGCCACCCGGGCGGCCGTGTCGTCGTCGACGAACTCGCCGTCCTCGAACGCGCTGTAGGCGTTGGGCACGGCCGCCTGATGGGGAACGACCCACGCGTTGAGTGCGCGACAGACCGACCGCATGTGTTCCAGCGTCGTCACCGGGAACGAGCCGCCCGAAACCGCCAGCAGACCGACGGTTTTGCCTTCAAATTCATCGAACCCACAGTAGTCGATCGCGTTTTTCAGCACGCCGGAGTAGGAGCCGTGATACATCGGACTCCCGAGGATCACGGCGTCGGCGTTGTCGACGCGGGCGACGAGTTCGTCGCTGTCGCCTTGGGACTCGCGGTCGGGGTTCAACGCCGGGAGGTCGTACTCTCGGAGATCCAGCAACTCGGTTGTCGCGCCCGCCGCGGCCGCGCCGTCGAGCGCATGGCTAACAGCGAGTCGCGTGTAACTCTGTTCGCGGAGGCTGCCGGCGATGGCGACGATATGTGGCTCGGGCATCGGCGTGCTGGCTTACTCGGTTGGGACCAGCCGCTTGGCGGCCTCGCCAGTGCGGTAGGTTTCGATAATGTCGTCCAACACCATCGCGCGCGGATCGGTCGCGGGGTACTGGGTGTCGATTAGCTCGCGGGCGGTATCGATCTCGCCCCGCAAGGCGAACTGCCGGACGCGGGCGGCGACCTGGTAGAACTCGCCGTCGCCCTCGCCGCTCGGTTCCGTGCGTCCCACGGCGTGATCCGGGAACACTTCGTCGCGCACGTCGTCGAAATCCAGCATCTCGGGTTCGTAGTCGTCGATTTCCGAAAGGACGTACTCGACGGCGAACCGCTGGAACTCCGATTTACTGGAGAACTGGTCGCCGGAGACCAGCTCCTCGACACGGTCCATCACCGTCTCGGAGAACCGGACTGTCGATTTGACCATTGTTGTCGATCCATTGGGCGACAGCTATGTAAGCCTACCCCAGCGTCTGACGCCCGTCAGCTGCCGGTTTGGTGTGATCACTACCACAAGCGCGCTGACGCGAACGCGCCGCTTATCGAGTCCGATCCAGTGCCGTGGTCGTCTCTGCTGTGAGCGTGTCCACAAGCGCATCCGCAGGCTGGATATCATGTGTCAATCCAGCACTCTGGCCAGCATACAGCGGGACGTTAGTTATCTCACCGTCCATTTCAGGGACGGCAAGCGAATCCTCGTACCGCCGTACTGGCGTTCCGTCGGGTGCTTCGGCCACGATGTCGTCCGCACCCGGGCGGTCCGTTTCGGGCTTGCCGGCTTGCTTCCATGCGTCCACAGTCTCGTTTTCGAGGACTCTATGTGGGGTCTCCGGCCAACCGTCGTCGAACAGTGTCGCGTACACCGTCTCAGTCTCGGCGGCGTCGATCACGCGCTGTCGGTACAGTCGGTGGATGTGCGCTTCCTCAGTGGCGAGAAATCGCGTCCCGAGCCACGCGCCGGCCGCACCGAGCGTGAGAACTGCAGCAATGCCGCGTCCATCCGCGATGCCGCCGGCAGCGACGACTGGCGTGTCGGGGACGGCATCGACGACACGGGGGACGAGTGGGAGTGTGGCGACCTCACTCTGGACGTGCCCGCCGGCTTCCCAGCCCTGTGCGACGAGGATATCGACACCTGCATCGACGGCCGCCGTCGCTTCCGCAGCACTCCCTACCGATTGGAGGACGGTCCCGCCGTGTGCGTGAATTCGATCGATGTACGGTGCGGCCTCCCCGAACGAAAACGAAAACACGTCGACCCCTTCGTCGAGACACACGTCGATATGTGTCTCCGTTGGTATCTCCTTGGCATCGGGATCAATGACGATGTTGACACCGAACACGCCGTCCGTCCGCGCTTTCGTTTCGGCGATGGCCGTTCGCGTCGTCGCTGCGTCACGCCACGTAATGGCCAGCATGCCGAGTGCCCCAGCGTCGGCAACGCTGGCCGCCAATTCGGGACAGGTTGCACTACCGATCGGTGCTTGGACGATGGGAACCGCAAGGTCAAGTGCGTCAGTGAGTGGTGTCGACAACTGGGCCATAGCGATTTATCCCGATTTTCGGGTGAGGCGATCTTACGTCTGGCGTGCGGTGATACTCGGCTGCTCAGTCACGCCGGTCGCGGACGGCATCGAGGGCCTTAGCGGGCGCGCCGAGCGCGCTGAAGCCGACGCCGACGATGACAAACAGGGTGTAGAGGCCGAGCGTCGAGAGGAAGATAATGAGCATGGCGAGGATGGCCAGCCAGTCGTTGCTCAGCCAGTAGAACGCGCCGAGCGTCATCACAGTGCCGTACAGCAAGACGAGATACGGGCCCCAGCCGCGGGCGTGCCCCCGGCGCAGTTTCCGACGGACGTAGCGTTTGAGGTCGGCTTCGACGCTCGGCCTGTCGACGGTTCGGTCCTCGACATCGTCTTCGAACTCCTCGAACTCCGCACGCAACTCGGCGAGGCGGTCGTCGAGGTCGCCGATATCCGGGGCACCGCGCGGCTCGACGCGACCGCCGTCGTCGGCAGCGGTGTCGTCGCGTGCGTCGTCGCGGTCTGGCTCCGCATCGGCAGCGTCGCCACCCGCGTCGTCGGCTGTCGATTCACCAGCGGTTCGCTCAGGCGACATGTACCTGACACCTCGGCCGCCGCCGTGTTGTAACTGCCGGTCCAGCGTCGATACGGCTCCGATTGACTCGGTTACGCTGCAGCCACATCGAGTTCACCTCCAGCGAGAACCGCGTTGATGATCGCGCCGAGAAGGACGACGATGGCGGCGATATACAGCCACGTCACCAACAAGAGAACCCCGCCAACGACGCCGTAGGCCTGATACTGGACGGCACTGGCGGCGTACAGCTGAAAGCCGGCTTGCAGGAGCGTCCAGCCGAGGGCGGCGACGACCGCGCCCGGCAGGGCCTGCCGCGGGGGCACCGGCGGGTTCGGAAACCGGTGGTAGACGGGCAGCAACGCGAGCGTCAGAATTCCGGGCAGCGTCAGCAGGCCAACGACCCAGCCAGCCGGCCCGAGTGGCAGTGCGGCCAACACGACGCCGAGGACGATCATAACGACGATGCTCGCCCCGATCCCCAAGACGACCACGAGCGCGTCTTGGAGTTGACTGCGGAAGCCGACGGTATCGGTTTGGCCGTACACGGTCAAAAATGCGGTATCGAGCGCGCGAAACACTTTGAGCGTACTCCACAGCAACACGACGACGCCGACGAGGGTCGCGCCGCCGGCCCCCGGTCCGTTGCCGATAGCGCGCAGGATCGCTTCCTGGCCGGCCGGCGTCAGGAACGCGCTCGTCTGGGTTACGAGTCGGTCGGCGAAGGCCTCGTCGACAACGGTTGTCGCCACGACCAGCAACAACAGCAACGCGGGCAACAGCGAGACGAAGGCGTAGTAGGCGACGGCGGCGGCCAGAAACGTGATGCCGGTGACTCTGGCCCGCTGGATCACCGCCTGTATCGTCCCGACAACCGTCCGGATCGAGGCGTTCACAACTCCGTATTATGGTGAATTACCGAAAAGTAACCGGAACGTGCCGCCGTCGCCGCCGCGGTAGTCACTGCCTATTGTGGGTCGTCACCCCGGTTTCAAGACAGCGACGCAGTCAGCGCCGGACTCAGTCGGCCGCGGGGGCCGCCGCCTCACGGATTTCGCTCACCGTTGCGTCGGTTTTGAACGCCGTCCCGCTGTACTGGGCGCGGGTGGCGTCGTAGCCGGCGGCCCGCAGGTCGGCCAGAAAGTCGTCCATCGCGTTGGCCGGGACGCCCCACTGCTTACAGAGCCGGTGTTGGTCGTAATGGGTCGGCGTATCGAGTTCGGTGGCGACCGTCGCCAGCAGTTTGTCGGCTTGTTTTCGTTCGCCGAGGTCGGCCGACAGCTGCTCGCGGACTGATTCGGTAAACTCGCTGTCGGCGACTTCGCCCAGCCAGATCGGCCCGGCCGTGACGACGCGGTTGCTCTCACAGTTCGGGCAGGTCTCGGGCACGGCTTCGGGATACCAGCCGAACTCGTGGTCCCGGTGCAAGCAGTCCTCGCAGTGGTGAACGTAGCCCAGCGAGTCGAGCAGGTCGTCGGCACGGCTCGCGCTGCGGTCGAGTTCGAGATACGTGCGGGCGTAGTGCCGACTGACGTGCGAGCAGATCGGGACGGCCGCCACGTCGTAGCGGGCGGCCGTACGGAGCAACGCCGACAGCAGCGTGCGCAACCCCATCTCGGGATGG
>Ga0102939_1000795_pt1 | contig 11697 bp, 22 predicted proteins | sample SalPon2_B_H2O_MG_FD_78214 | JGI IMG/M metagenome (GOLD analysis project Ga0102939, IMG submission 78214) | Salt pond water microbial communities from South San Francisco under conditions of wetland restoration - Salt Pond MetaG R2_B_H2O_MG | ecosystem: Environmental > Aquatic > Non-marine Saline... | reverse complement strand
TCCACAGCTGGAGCAGCATTCACAGGCTCCGACGGAAGCATTTCCGCAGAAGGAGGCGGAAGCGGTTCTGTAATGGCTGACAGTGCTACTTTCCAGAGAGCAAGTGGAGTCTTGGATAGCGATGGTAACATTGATCAGGTTAAGAACAACGATAACATTATCGTTGTTGGTGGACCTAATGCCAACGCTTTGACTCAGGAACTTGTTGAAGAGAATCAGACTATGGCCGCTAGTGAGTACACTGAAGGTCAGGGAATGATTCAAATGGTTGACGGATGGAGTGAAGGTCAGCAGGCACTTGTTGTCGCTGGTTACAGCGGTGAAGACACAAGGAATGCTGCAGAGTTCCTAGCAGATTACAGGAACAACGAAGACAGCTTAGCTGGAAACAGTGAAGTCACCATTGAAACAAGCAGCGGAAGCGTAGTCCAATAAAACCGGACTCACCTTCCTACATATTCTTTTCTTATTATTTTTTCTTTGAAGTATGATTTTTTTCTGTGGTGTAAGTATTCTGCTCTTAAGCTAGGAAGATAAGTGATTTAAGTTTTCGTTTGTTATCGTGAGTGTTGTTGCTAGCGATGTTGTGGGGTTTTTCTGGAAGTAAGAGTGATGATTTGGGTAGGGTTTCTGAAATTGAGGCTTAGAAAAATTCGTGACAAGGTTTCTAGCGGATGAAATTATTGGTTTGTTGATAGGAATTGTAGTTTTGTTCTAATTGTATCTGTTTTTTTATACTGTATTTGGTATAAGTTGAATGAAGTTCTAATTAATCGTTTAGTTTATAAGTAAAGAGTAGTAATTATAATTTGGTTCAGTTAGAGGGGTGGTGTTATGGCTACAGCAGAAACAATACTTAACTCAGACACAAAGATTCAGATACTAAGAACTTTGGCAATGTCGGATAGAAGCTATTCAGCCGAAGACTTGGAAAAAGAAACTACTAAAGACATTACATCAATATATAAAGCATTGGAAGACCTTAGAAGAGAAAAAACTTTAGAAATAGTTCAGACTGATGGAAAAAAGAAGTATTACAGGTTAACAGGAGGAACTCCTTCAGGCTTAAGTATGATGGGTGAAACGCTTCCTGGTGTAGGGCAGAGTATTCAGAGTTTCTTTTCCTCAGAAACTAGAAGATATAATCTGGGGAAACTCCCTCCTCACGCTTTAAACATAATCTTTAATTTCAGGAAAAACCTGCTAAACCAGGTAGAAGGTTTAGAAGAGTTGATACTGTTTGGATCAGCGGCAACAGGCAACTACAGCCTAGGAAGCGATATAGACCTGTACATAGTATTAGAAAAAAATGATAAAGATTTAGAAAACAAAATCTACAGTACAGCAGAACAATACAGGCATGAATTCTCGCTTATGATAAAATCAAAAGAAGAATACCAAAATGAATTCTCTAAACCTTTATCGAAGTTAGCAGACTCTATAATTAAAGACGGATACAGGATACTTTACGGAGAAGGAAAACAACTAAAAAAATATTCTACAAAAGGTGAAAACTAATTATGCGTAAAGAAAAAGAATGGATCGAAGACTGCATGGAAGAAGACAGTCAGGGAAGACAAGGAGCTGAAGAAATACAGGACAAGAGAGTAAAAACCAGGGCAGTAGAGAGAAAGAAACAAAACACTCAGTACTGGTTAAAGGCGGCGGAAAACCTTCTCGATTCAGATACGCCGCAGGCAGCAATGATACTAGGCTACTTCGCAGCAGAATCCAAAGTAGAACAAGCACTAGCCAAACAAAACATCAAAGTCAACACCCACATATGCGCCATAAAAGGACTATCCAGAGTCCTAGAGAAACCAGACCAAGCCAAACAACTGCAAAAAGCCTATCAAAAAAGAAAAGAAATAAACTACGAAACACAACTAGGCGAAAACAAAGAAAAACCGAAGAAGTTCATACAAGACACTATAAAACCCATAATCCAATCACTAGAAGAATAAATTTTTCTATTGAAGCTATCCGGGCATTACTCAAATCATACACAAAGATAATTATGGTTAGAACCCATAAAAATTGGTGTGCTTGTTTGGCAGAGGGAAGCCTCAGTATGGGAGGCGGAAGTAGTTCTGTAATGGCTTCAACTCCTACTTTCCAAAGAGCTTCTGGAGTTCTTGACAGCGATGGTAACATTAATCAGGTTAAGAACAACGAAGATTCATTGGCTGGTAACGGTGAAGTCACCATTGAAACAAGCAGTGGAAGCGTAGCTCAGTAGGTGAGCTGACTTCCTTTCTTTCTTTTTTCTTTGAAGATAGTTTTTTCTAGAAGAGTGTTTTTCTGTGAGTTATATCGAAAAGTTTTGATGTCTATGTATTTGGTATGGTTGATGGAACAGGGTTTATTAAGTTTTGAATAGTTTTATTCATTTGTGAATATTGATTCTAAGAGGGTGGAAGTGCTGAAGTTTTTGCTGGATCATGATCGTGAGAGTGTCTCTGAGGTGTCGAGAGGTTCAGGTGTTTCGCAGCCTACGGTGTCGAGGATTGTTGAGGAGTTCAGGGATAAGGATTTGGTTAAGACTTCTAAGAAAGGTAATATGAAGTTAGTTGAATTAAAAAAAGAGGGTTTTGCTAAGGATATTGTACAGTCTATGACGGGTTCTAGAAAACTGTTTGAAGCTGCAGAAAACTTTGTTGAAGAATTAAAGGTTTTTTCAAAGGTTAATCAGTGCATGGTTTTCGGTTCTGTGGCTAGAGGTACTGCCGAACCTGACAGTGATGTAGATGTCTTAGTGCTTATAGAAGAGGATTCTGAAAGCCTTAGGGAAAAGATAATGTTGAAAGCTGAGAAAATAATTGAGGAAACAGGTTTCCAGATTTCACCTACTGTAATGACGGTGGAAGTATTTGAACAACATAAAGAAAACGGTTCGCAGTTTTACGAATCAATTAAAAAAGATTTGGAGGTTTTATATAATGACAGATCATCTTGAAGACGCTGACACATGGCTTACACACGCAAAAGATGAAAAACAGAATCACAGGGTTTCAGCCTCCATGGCTGTGCACTCCATGATTAAAACTTTGAATGCTCTCTTCGAAGAGTTTCTAGGGGAAATGCCTGGAAGACACGACCATGCCACCGACTACTTCAAAAAAAATGGTTGATGAAGGACACTTGAAACCAGAAGAAAGCAAATACACAAACAAAATCCAGTCAATGCTTCAGAAAAAAGCCGATGTCGATTACAAAGCCAGTTACTTCAGCAAAAAAGACAGAGATCGAATGGTAAAAAGAGCAGAAAGACTAAACAAAATGGCTAAAAAATACCTTTAAATCGGAGGTTTTTTGTTGTGAACCATGAGTCTAAAAGACACAGGGAACTTTCAGAGAATGAGATAGATGAACTTATATCTGAGAATGAGGAACTTGTTGAATACTTGAAATAGGTTTTCATACTACGGGTATTTACAGAGAAAGGCGAAGTGTTTGAATGCACGGTTGCGGAAGGTATCTTTTTCATGATGAACGATAAAAGTCTTCAAGTCCAACTTATGTCCATGTCTGAGGTTGATGATTTTGGCTGGTTGAAGCGGAATGTTTTTGTTTCGTGATAAGTCTCGTGTTAGGAGTGCTATGGATAAGCAGGATGAGATTCGTGAGAAGAGTGGTGAAGGTGATTTAAGTAGCGAGGTTAGGAAGTGGCGTGATAAGCGTAGATGATTCTTGTTCTCGATACTTCCGTACTTGTCAAATAGTTTAAGTAGGAAGTGAGGAAGCTTTGGAAGTTCGTGAAGCCTTTTTTAATGAGAGTGTTGAGATTGCTGTTCCTGACTTGGTTTTCTATGAGTTATCCAAATTTTATGCGTTACGATGATGGTTTTACTGTTGCAATGGTTAATGAAGCTGTCAGGTCTTTAAGAAATATGGACTTTCAAATCGTTGCTCCTTACAGCGATTTCCATGGATAGAACTGTGGAAAATCCCTCTGAATTAGATATTACGGTTTATGACTCTGCTTTCTATACTCTAGCAGAAATAACTGACGGAAAACTTGTAACCGTAGATGAAAAACCTCTACAATAAAACAGAAGAAAGTATTTTACTTGAAGACTTAGAACTGTAAATCCGTTTCACGGCGAAGGAATAAAAAAGTGTTCGAGCCTGAAATTTTTTTGTAATGCCTGAATTTGATGTGCCGAAAGTGGAGAAATTTGTCACAGATATTGTCGGCATTCTAACTGCTTCTATCGGCGTCCTTGGATTAGCCGAATCACTGCTTGACCTAAGTTTTATTTCAGGCAGTCTTCCATTATTTATGGGTACAATGCTTTCACTTACCGTAATAGGGTTTGGAGTCATTCTGACGACTCACGGCGCCACAAAGGCATTGAAACAGTTGAGGAAGACGATTGAGGATGTCAAGAGTTAGGTTTATGGTATTGAATCAGATATACTTGCTGCTTCCAGATGATTGACGAACTAGATGCTCTAGAAGTTAATATTCTGTAATTGGACTTTGAGGATGATAGCTTTCAATTTTCTTACTGTAATATTTGACACGGTTTTTGCATTGGTTTTTGGATTTACTTGTTTGATGCTGTTTGGTATGTTTTTGTGGAGTGGTTTTTGTGGTTTGAGGGGTTTGTGTTTAAATGGGGGGAAAATATAGACAGGGTTTTTTGTCTTGTAGGTGGTGACGCTTTTAAAGAATTTATGTTGTTAGTATATTTGTATGGAGTTCAAGGTTTTGGAGAATCAGAGGTATACAGAGCCCACAGTTCCTAACTTGTATGTAAAAAATTCTGAAGAAATACTTGAATGGGCAAGAAACCGTGATAATATTGCAGTAGGTGATGTCAGAGTTGAATCTGAAGATTCTGAAACAGTTTTAGAACAGTTCGGCGACCAGTTACATGTTGTTGATGCTGAGACAAGAGAAAGCATCCAGGTCCAGGCAGAGATTATGTACGACCAATCAACTCTAAATGCTTTAGACACAGCCCAGGAAGCAGCCAGTCTAAACAATGTCAAACCAAAACTAGTAGCATCTCAAAATTACACTGAAGAATACACAGATTTAGAAAACGCCATACAAACATTGAACGGGTCGTTCCCGGTTACAGCTCAGAAACCTTTAGAAATTGACCACATCAACAATGAAATGAAGGAAATAATAACCGGTTTCATAGACTCCAACAGACCTGGAACAGAGTACGGAGCACAGTTAAGAAAACTGGCAAACAACCAAACCAACTACAAACAAGCCTACCAAGAACTAAACCAAATCAAAACCGAAGAAGTACAAAAAGTACAAGAAATACTTGAAAGAGGGACAGGAGCATCCTTCGAAAACCATTTCTAAAATTATGAAGGGAAAGTGTAGTGGTATTTTAGTTGTTGAGTGGTAATTTTGTTGTATGCGTCTTGATTCTGGTAGTTTGGTTTTGGATAAGGAGTTAAGTGATTTGGATTTGAAGGTTCTTGAGTTCTCTCAGTTATTGGAAGAATTAGAAGTTGATTATGTAATTGTCAGTGGTTATGTAGCTATCTTGACAGGGAGGAGCCGAGGTACTGAAGATGTCGACTTCTTGATAAGTCCTGAGACATTTGATAAGCAAAAGTTTGATGAAATCCTTGAGGAAGGTTACTGGGCTGTGGACGCAACTGAAAAATCTGAGGTTGAGGAGAGAATGGATGATGACCTTTCGATAAGGTTGGCGGAGGAAGGAGAGGTTATACCTAACTTCGAACTGTTCTACCCTGCTACATCATACGATAGGAAAAGCCTTGAAGACAAAATCACAGTTAATTTCGAGGCAGAGGAAAGAAAACTTTTTATCAGTCCTATAGAACTTCAGATCAGCTATAAACTTTATCTTGGATCAGAAAAAGATTTCGAAGATGCACTACACCTATACACAGTATTCAAAGATGAAATCAACGACCAAAAACTACAAAAAACTTCAAAACAAATGAATGTACATGACAAATTCAAAAGACTTAGAGAAACTTGAAAGAAAACAAGAGAAGAACAAGAAGCAGAGAAGAAAATTCGTCAAGAAATGGGCAGAATATGTAAAAAACAATCCCGACAAAGACTGGTCAAAACAACAAAAAACAGTCGTAGAACAATAAAAAACCCTTTTTTTTTGGGTATAACTGGTTAAAGATAACTTATCAAATGTAAAAAAATTTTTACTGGTCCTAAACAGCATCTAAGATAAGCAACAAGAGTAAGTCTCAGATAACATCTGAGAATAGAAAGCCATTTTTTATGGAAATATAGGATAGTTTATAGGAGGTGGTAGAATAGACGAGGAAACAGCTCAAAAAGTACAAGAAATACTTGAAACAGTCTCTCATGGGATTTACCAAAAAAGAGTTCGAAAATTGTAAACTTGCTTATGATGAAGGATAAAAATCTTCAATCTCAATATAAATATATGTCTGAAGTTGATGTTGGTGCAAAGTATAGTTCAAGTCCTGTCATAGCTAGTGATGAAGGTGTTTTGGGCGGTTGTCCTCGGGTAGGTGGTACTAGGATTAGGGTTAGTGATGTAGTGGTGAAGTATCGTTCTGGACTTTCTCCTGAGGAGTTGACGGAAATATTCGAAGGATTGGATTTATCCGATGTATATGGAGCTCTCTCTTTCTACCATTCTAACAAAGTTTTGATTGATGAGGAAGTTGAAAATCGCCGGCAGAGACTTGAAGAAGCAAAGAACCAGCAATGAAGTTTCTACTTGATGAACATATCAATCCTGCGGTTGCTTCAGGTCTGGAAAACAGAGGATTTGAAGCCACTACAATCCAGAATCAAAATCTTACTTCTTTGGAGGATCGAAAGGTTTTGGAATATGCATCCAGAAACGACTATAGTATAATAACTAATGAAGATGACTTTCTCTCACTTTTAGATGAAAGGCAACATAATGGAGTAGTCTTCGTGACAAATCAAGAAACTAAGGTTTCAAATATAATATCTGAGATACTTAAAAAGGTTTCAGGACTTGAAGACTTAGAAAACACAGTTATCTTTGTTTAGCATATTGAAGGAAGAGAGTGAGATATGGTTGAGTTTCCCTTTCTATTTGAACATAATTCATTTAACAATCAAGCTATATTAATTTACTATGGATGCTACTGAAAGAATAGAGGTCAATCCCGGGATTTTAGCGGGTAAGCCTGTTGTGAAAGGGACGAGGATACCGGTTTATTTGGTGCTTCAAATGTTTGAGGAGGAAGCCAGTATAGATGATGTACTAGATGCTTACCCTGACTTGGAGAAGGAAGATGTCCAGGCGTGTATTCGTTACGCTACTAAAAGAGTTCAGAGGGAAGAATTAACAGGGTCAAAGTCGGTGGCTTGAAGCTTTGAAACCTTTTAATAGATGAGAATATTTCTCCAAAAACGGCTGAGTTCTTAGAATCTTAAGGATATGATGTAAAAACTGTTAGAGAAGTAAATCTTGGAGCGAGTGACAGAGAAGTTGTTGAAATAGCTTTGGAAGAAGATAGGACAATAATAACTTTAGACGATGACTTCGGAGAAATATACTATTTTTCGAATGAAGAAAAACTGAAAGTAGCAGTACTGAAACCAGCAAAAACTAAAATAAGGGATATAAACAATCTTCTAAAAGATCAGCTTAGCGAAATCGAAGATGAAAACTACGGATTATTCATAATAAGAGAAAAACAAATAAGAAAAATAAGATAAAAAAAAGGAAGATGCAGAACTCGAGAAATATATTGATCGGGTTGAAATTATCCTCTTAATGGTATCTAGTGATGTTGCGGAGTTTTTCTGGAAGTAAGAGCGGTGATTTGGGTAGTAGGATTTACAGGGGAAGCTTGTAATTGAGGATATTGGATTTGGTTGAAAAAGAAGTTAGGGATTTGAGGAGGTCTTCAATGAAAGTTTTCTTGGCCGCTGTCTGTGAAGGGATCTTTCTGAATATTTTTAGTTTTTCAGTTTTTCTAGATAGTTATGGTGTCTAAAGGGGAAGTTGTTTCTGAGTTAGAATCTGTTGATAAGAGTATTCGTATTAATCCTCATTCTTATAGAAGAGCTAATCAGAGGAATGTTGATTTGGATAAAGTTAAGAACAAAGTTGAAGAATTAGATTTTCACAGTGTGCGGGAGAATAATCAAAGTGATCCAAGATTTTCTAAAACATACAAAGTGGTAATTAAAATATCCGAGGATACCTTCTATGAAATGCCTATTTACTTCAATATGGATGGAAATGAGATTTATGTTAAAAGCGTATGGAACAAATAGGTATGTAGTAAAATGGCTATAAAGAATTTTGAATACCACAGGAAGGATGATATTGCAGTTTTTGAAGCCGGTAGCTATGATAACTATGAGAGGAGTGTTGATGTCGCTAACTTCATAGTAGATTTGTCTGAAGATGGAGGGTTTCTCGGCTTAGAGGTAATTGGGGCTAGTGAAACACTTCCTTTGACTAAAGAACAACTTTCGGAGGTAGAGGAAGTTGAGATAACGGTTCAGGAAGATGAAAACATGATGGTATCAATAATTATGAAGCAGGAAGGCGAGCAAACTTCATTAAATCTTCCAGTTACAGATTTAAACAGTCAACCTGCCTGAACTATTGCTTATCATTGAAGGTTTTTTCTAAATGATTTAAGTTTTCAGTTCCAATCAATTGTTATGACTGTCGTTGTGGATGAGGATGTATTGGGTGGTGAACCTAGAATCAATGGTACCCGGGTTAGGGTTGTTGATGTTGTAGGTTTTTATGAGGCAAGGGATCTTTCTCCGGAGGAAATCTCGGATAAGTTTGATTTGGAGTTGGAGGATGTATATGCTGCGTTAGTGTATTATTATGAGAATCCTAAGAGTATTAGACAGACTCTCAGTAAGGAAGTAGTGGCATGAGTATTTGTTGGATGAGCATATCAATCCTGTCTTGTCAAGTCTTCTAGAACAGGAAGGGTTTGCTGTAAGGCAGATGAGAGAACTGAATGAAGGTGTGGAGGACGAAAAAGTTGTCGAAATAGCCAAAGAGGAGAACATGATTATCGTCACCAGAGATGATGACTTCCTGAAACTAAAAGATGAAATCAAACGAATGCCGTGTATAATCAAAGTCAATGGGTTCCCTGAACCATCAACTCTGAAAGAAAACATTTTAAACGAAATAAACAGGTTAGAAACTGAAAAACCTGAGAATACAGTCCTATATGTATAAAAAAGATTTTGTTAGGCATGGTTAGCCTGTGCTTGAGGATAGTCGTGTTACTGTTGAGGAAGTATTAGGTATACTTCTATTGGTTTGATTCAGGCTTTGATTGCTGCCGGTTTTTTGATATTTCTTTACCTCTGGTTCAGGGAACTTTTCTCTCATTTACTGTTATAGGTTTTGGAGTTATATTGACTTCTTATGGTGCTACACGGGCTTTCAGCCAGTTGAGGAAAGTTGTTGATGTAAGGTCTTAGATTTTATTACTTTTTAGACAAATAATCTTTGTTTATGGAGTCTGTTTACTTCATTAACCAGAGAGACTATCCTGATATTCCGAAAGTTTATCCTGAAAACACTGATTTGGAAGAGTTTCTGTACTCAGCTAGTAAGGCAAGACCTCAGAAAGGCGATACTATAAGATCAATTAAAAGAGGTTCAATAAGTCCTGGCGAAGGCCTTGAACAGTTTTACAAGATAAAGCTTCAAGGTGGAGCAAAAAAAGCACTTGAAACAGTTAAAAAAGTATTAAACGGTGAACAGTATAGAGTATATCCTTCACAGACTGACTCAGAAGGCAGAATACCTGTCAATATCAGTAAAGAACTAGATGATGGCAGCACACAGATAGAAGCCGGCTACATTAACACACCAACAAATGTAAAGTACGGATTGAAGATAACCAGGAAAACCCCATACTTCGGTGAAGAATCAATGCCTGAATGGCATGAAGAGGCCATGAAAGTCTACAATACTATCCATAGAGAGACAGGAGCTACACTAGAACAAGAATGGGAAGAAGTTGATGATCTCCAGAAAGATTTTAAGTAAAAGTTTGAGGAAGAGGAAATAATTTTGATAATTAGTCGGCGGCTGCTTTCTGGTTACTCTCTCTGATATCTGCGTCCATTATTCCGTATCTATTCATTGCTTCCCTGTGTATTGCTTCTATACCTTTTCTGGCATCTTCAATGTAGTTTTGTGCACCTTCTTTTACATCTTCGTTGTACAGAAATAGGTCTACATCATTTGACTTTACTTCCTGAATATTGTCTTCAACCTGGTCAACAAGTTGTTTGGCTTTTTTCAGCCGTGATTCCACCCATCTGTAGCTGCAGTACTCGCCGTTATCCAATACATGCAGTGCTTCATCAGTAAAATTGTCAACATCGTTCATCAACTCTCGGTTCTCCGTTCTCAGGTCTTGAAGATGATTGTAACCTTCTCTTGATTCAAGTATGGTGTCAACCATGTCGAACTCTCCATAACTGCCTATGAACAGGTTAGAATCTCTGGAAGCATTTTCAACATGGTTATGAGTCAAGTGCCGGATATCGCTTGATTCTATCACATCTAAACAAGGCTAAAGCCGATTTAAAAAACTGTCGTTGAATTTGTATGAGGGTATTTCCCGAATAGTTTTTTTGGTTAATTGTAAAAGTCTCGAGGTATAAAATTGATTTATGGATAAAGAGGATGTCTTCAGTACCTTGGAGAAGCATCATAAGACCTTGAGGGAATTTAATGTAGAGAAATTAGGCCTTTTCGGGAGTTTTGTCACGGGTGAAGCAGATGAGAACAGTGACTTAGATTTCCTTGTAGTCTTTGAAGAGAACAGCTTTGATGATTACATGGGGTTAAAACTCTTTCTAGAGGATTTATTCGATCGAGAAGTTGACTTGGTGATAGAATCGGATATAAGGGAAGAACTAGACTATGTTAAGAGGGATGCAGAGTATGTCACGCCAGCATGAACTTTACATCGAAGATATACTGAACTCGATAGAATCTATAGAAAAATACAGACAGAATAACCCAGAAAAGAAGTTAGGTTCGGAAAATATTCTCACTGATGCTGTTATCAGAAACTTGGAAGTAATAGGTGAAGCAGTTAAAAACCTGCCAGATGACCTCAAACAAGAAAGAAATGATTTGCCTTGGCGTGAATAGCAGGCTTCAGGGATGTACTTATCCACCAGTATTTCAAAGTAAATCCAGATATAATCAGAGACATCGTAAATAATAAACTACCAGAACTTAAACAGACAGTTCAAGAAATATCAGAAAACTAGTTGAATACAATAGAACAACTGTCTATCTCGTTTTATAACTTTTTCCAAACCCTAACTGTAATACCGACAAGTAGCTGAAGATATGGCTGCGAGGTGTATTATAAAATGGATAAAAAATTTGATAGTACGAACCCAGTACTTTTGGAAACAATAGACCTACTTCAGGACAGTGATGCTGCTGTCTGGAGTAGTGTAGCTGAAAATCTTGGAAAAGTTAACAGGAAGAGAGCCGAAGTAAATCTTTCCGATATTGAAAGAGTGGCTGAAGACGGTGAAACCGTTGTAGTACCTGGCAAAGTTCTTGGAAGCGGCCGACTTACTAAAAATGTCGATGTAGCAGCCTTCAAAGCTTCAAACAATGCTAAGAACCAGATAAACGAGGACAACGAGTTCAAATTTATCCAGGACTTAGTTGAAGAAAATCCTGAAGGAGAAAATGTGAGGTT
>Ga0102939_1000794_pt1 | contig 11710 bp, 13 predicted proteins | sample SalPon2_B_H2O_MG_FD_78214 | JGI IMG/M metagenome (GOLD analysis project Ga0102939, IMG submission 78214) | Salt pond water microbial communities from South San Francisco under conditions of wetland restoration - Salt Pond MetaG R2_B_H2O_MG | ecosystem: Environmental > Aquatic > Non-marine Saline... | reverse complement strand
GAAAAAGTATACAAATTAAGCAAAGTGATAATGTCGAAGAATATTAGAGGCCTCTGGCACGTCGGAGGAACAGCAAATAATACAGATGTAGAGAGGACAATGGACGGATTTATCAAAGCTTTGAGAGAAGAAAAGCCTGATTATCCGATAGTAATCAGAAGAGACGGGCCTCATGCAGATGAGGCCTTCGAGAAACTTAGAGGGGTCAAAAAAGAACTAGGCCTTAATATGAAACTGTTTAGAAACGATAAGCCTATGACTGAAAGTGCTAAAGACCTCATGAGAATGGTTGAAGAATACAAGGGTGAAGAAAAATGAGTATTTTCGCAGATGAAGATACTAAATTACTGATTCAGGGGATCACAGGCAGAGCGGCAAGTGAAAAGACCGCACACATGATTGATTACGGCACCGACGTCGTTGCAGGCATCACCCCCGGCAAAGGAGGACAGGAAGTACATAGCATACCAGTCTATGATACTGTCCGGGAGGCCTTAGATGAGCACCCAGAAATCAATGCCTCACTTGTGTATGTCCCACACTTCGCAGCAAAAGACGCTATACTTGAGGCCTTGGACAACGATATCACAGACATCAATGTCACAACTGAAAGAATCCCAACCAGAGACATGTGGGAAGTAAGAGACAAACTGGAAGAAAAAGATGCAAAACTCATCGGACCTACATCTGTCGGCGTAATCAGTCCGGGAAAAGCTAAAATAGGGCCTATAGGCGGAAATGAGGCAGAAAAGGCCTACGATAAAGGAACTATTGGTATAATATCTAAGTCTGGAGGTATGACAACAGAGACAGCTCAAGTTATTCAGAACGCAGGTTTTGGTATTTCTACGGCTATGGATATCGGAGGAGACAAGATAGCAGGCACCACTTTTGTCGAAGCTCTCGAGATGTTTGAACAAGATGATCAAACCGATGCAGTAGTAATTTTCGGAGAACTTGGAGGTACCTACGAGAACCAGGTCGCTGAGATGCTGGAGATCGACGAATTCACTAAACCTGTAGTGGCTTTCATAACCGGAGAGTTTACAGAATCGATGCCTACCCAACAATACGGTCATGCCGGCGCAGTCATCAGAGAAGACGAAGACAAGCCATCATACAAGAAAAAGGCCTTAAGAGATGCCGGAGCTCATGTCGTAGATGTACACCATGAGATAGGAACAAAACTAAAAGATGTTCTAGAATAGATATATCTTACCACAACTGAATAAAATCTTGATCTCCAAATAAGGTTTATGCTGGAGTTTGAGGAAATCTTTGGACCTGGAGAATTCGATAACGAAGAAAACAGATATGAAAGAACTTTTCCAAGCGTAGACGCAGGAGGCACACAACACGTACTAGATTTTAACACTCTCTGGGAGCATGCCAACCGCAGAGGATATGATGTTGAGCCTTCACCAAACGGATCCTCCAAAGATCTCAAGATAGAGAACGGAAAGATCGAGGCCTACATCCAGAACATGTCAGATGGGAGAACAAATATCAAGATAGATTTTGACGACGAAATAAATGATATAGAGGCCTACATGGAGGCTTCAGTAGACCAGTGGCTTGGAGAAATAATCAGGAGAGAACAGAAAGCCTTCCGAGCAGCAACTAATTACGTACACAATATTTTACCTGAAAAAGCCTCCGAGCAAGGCCTTAAAGAACTGGAGGTTCTTGAAAAAGACTTAGACTTTCCAAATGGATCTTCTTTGAATCGTTTTCATGAGGAATACAGGAGCGGAGGTCCTAATGATCTGGGCATGAATTATGCGGTAGAATTTGAGGTCTGGCCTTTTGAAAAAGGAATTGATAGGTCTGATATGCCGGGTAAGATGCCTTCAGCTGATGAAATTAATGATCCGGAACTTAAAGCCAGAAACGACCTCTATCAGAGAAAATATATTGATTCTATTGTTAAGGAAGCTGTAGAAGAGTACGGCGGAAATAAAAATATTAGAGCGAAATGGCTGGATTATGTAGATGCAGGTTTCAGCTAGTCCTGTTTCGGAAATTATCTATTCTCTGGGCTACTCTAAGATAAAGGCTTCTAGAAGAATTATATAGGCCATCTTCTTCAGTTTTGACAATGAAAGAGATATTTTCATTTCTTCCGTAAAGTACTGTTTTGTTCTCTGTTTGTAGTTTTTGGGCAGTATAACTCTCTATATCCACTATTGAGGTCTTGTTGTTTTCTATTACTTTCTTTTCTTCTGTTCCATTCAGGGCTAGAACCATTGACTGGACTGTTTCAGGTGCTTCAGTCAAGTTATCGTCTCTCCTGAAAAAAGCATTTGTCCTCTCTTCTATAGAATCAAAATCAATATCTACTACCTGAACTTTCTTTGAAGTACTATCCTGTCTGTATTCGGCTCCTGTAACCTCCTCGATTTCATCGATATCAAGAACGAGATTATCAAAACTGGTGCTTTCTTGAGCATCACCGCTTATACCGGAACATCCAGACGCAACTAGTACAAAAAAGAGGCCTAAGACAATTTTGTGGCCATCCATGTCCTAAATTATATCATAAACAATTAAATAACAGAAGTCTTATTGCCCTCATTTGAGAACTGTTAAATCCTTGAAGTCCTCAAAAATTTTTATGACAGAATGGAATACCGAGATTGCATCTTCAGGAAAAAACGCGGTAATCCGCGGCGAACAACTGGAAAACGTTATGGATATGGAGTTCGCAGATTCCATATGGCTTCTTCTGAAAGGTGAAAAACCTAGCAAAAAAGAATCTGAGATGTTCAATACCATACTATCTTCTTCAATAGACCATGGTGTAGGAAACCCTTCAACAGTATCAGCAAGAACAGTACAGAGCGGAGGCAACGAAATGAATACAAGTGTCGCAGCAGGAGTCCTCGCACTCGGAGACAAACACGGAGGAGCCATAGAAGAATGCATGAAAATCCTCCAGTCCGAAAAAACAGCCGAACAGATAGTAGAAGAATACCTAAATAATGAAGATAAGATCCCTGGCCTTGGACACAAAGTCTATGATGATAAAGATCCCAGAACAGAAAAAATGTTCGAAAAAGCAGATGAACTGGAAATATCAGGACAGTACCTCAAGAAAATGAAGAAAATTCAGAGAGAATTCGCAGAAAGAAAAGTAAACTTACTTATCAACGTCGATGGAGCAATTTCTGCGGTAATGAGCGATCTAGACTGGGATCACAGACTAGGAAAAGGCCTGTTCATAATAGCAAGAACACCAGGTCTTGTAGCACATGTAAGAGAAGAGATGGATGAAGAAGATTTCAGAAGAGAAGACGGAAATTACACGGGAGAAAAATAAAAAAGAAGAGAAAAAAGGCCTTATAGCTTCTCGTTGATATCCTGTAAAAGGCCTTTGATCTCTTGAAGTTCTTTTACTACCTGATCAGAACTTTCCCCGTTACTTTCTGTATCCTGTCTTTCCTTTTTCAGGTGCTTGTTGATTATCTGCTCTACTTCTCTAGGAGTATCTATGCTTCTAAATCGCATCTCGACTCCGCTTCCTCCTGCGGTACTGATCTCTATGTTTCCATAGTCGAACTGGCTTCCGAAGATTCCCTGGCTGAATGAAATATTCTGGACTTTGTCAAAACCTATTTTCTGTACGCTTCTCGACATTATTCCCTGTTTCTTGTAAAGACCTTGATTGGTTACTACAAAGCTTGTGTTTTTGACGCTGAGATATGCTCCTCCTATTATGAACAGTCCAACACCCATTACAGGTATCATCGGTATCCCGAAAATCACTGCAGGTATTATGCTTTTCATACGTGGTTCTCCTTCCCAGAGAACCTCTTCATCGTCGTCAAGATTGATCCAGTCTAATTCTACCATAGTTAAAATTTAATATCGGGAACAGTTAAATTTTTGTCCTGAAAGCTATTTCATATGGATGTTGAGAAGTTCAAATCCGATCTTGGAGAGGTAGCTGTCACTGAATCTCATATAGAGAGAAAAAGAAGTGATTCTGAGGACTGGGAGCAGATAAAAAGTCATTTCCCCGAAAGAAAGTTAGTGGATAAAATCCATTTCTCAGAGATTGAGGACACAAAGATAATCCATGGATCAGTATTCCCTAATATTGAGCTCAAAATAAATGATCAATGGCATAGAATGTTTTTCCATATCGGAGACCAGATCGAGGAATGCTATGAAGAACTTCAGTACCGTCTGAAAGTATACAGCCAGAACCACTGACCTGCAGTTTTAATTAGAAGTTCCGACAATAAACAACTATGGTAAGCTTACTCAGCAACATAATCTCGAAGTTTACTTCTGACGACGAAATCAAACTGGAGGACATGGACCAAGATGAACTCCAAGAAGAACGTTCAGAACTAAAAGCAGAACTAGATCTGAAAAGACAGAAACACGAAGGCCTAGCTGAAAGAAGAAGAACTAAATTCAAACGACTTCAAGACTCCGAAGACGACATGATGAAGGAAGAACTTGCAGAAGAAATCGCAGCTATAGAAGACGAAATGAGCATCTACCACAACGAACATGCACAGATTATGGATGCACTCAGAGTAATAGACGGCTTCATCGCAATGAAGAGAAAACAGAAATTGATGGAAGACCAAGGCCTAGTTCAGGAAATACAGGACATGGATCAGGACCAGCTCGTAGATACTTTGAAACAGCAGGAAGTCCAGCAGATGATTCAGAGGGAAGATTGGAACGATCTAAAAGATGTCTTCCGTGGAGAGCTACAGCCAAGACATTCGGGAAACAAGAAAGTAAGAGAAATAATAGAAAGAGCGGAAGAACATAAAGACGAATCAGTCGATGTAGCGCTTCAGGAAAGAGATAAAGACAGAGAGACCATCAAATAAGGCCTCACACATACTTCTCCTTTTTATTTTAATTTCTCATCCTTCTGAAATAATACCCTGAAGCCATCAACGACAGGATCAATACATTTACAAGGCCTATACCGGGAACTTCTCTACCAGTGGAACTAGTCCTCTGACCTCTTTCTCTGACCTTTATGTCGACTTCTTTACTGACTGTAAATCCTTCAGTTTTCTCCTCTATGATAATTTCAACTGTCTGGTTTCCGGCTGTATCAGGCCTTGAAAGCATGTTTACTCTTCTATCCTCTATACCTTCCATCACGAACTCTCTAGATTTACTTCCATCCGAAAACACTGTCTCAGGGCCTTCCGTGGTGATGTTGATTCTCTTGTTAGAATCCTCCTCATTTCCTATTTCCAGTGAGATAGGAACTGTTGATCCCACACTTGTGATTACAGGATCTGGTTTTCCAGGATAGTACATGTTTGTTGTAAGAGTTCCGATATCGAACTCGACTGATTGATCGCTTTCATCCCAGTTACCAGCTCTGTCCTTAGCTGTGCCACAAATCCAGAGATGCTGGTTGACTTCGAAAGGAGAATCCTCTTCATATAATTTTCTTGATGTAGGACACTCAAACGAAGGGCTATCACCTGCTCTGATCTGATAACTAGACTCATCACATCCTGACAGAGCATCTGTACATGCAACAGAGGCGTTCCTGCTTGTATCCTCTGAACTTCCTCCCTTGTTAACCTGAACTGTAGGAGATGTAAAATCAAGCTTTATCTCAGTAGACTCAACATTCTCAACATTGCCTGCTACATCTGTAGATCTGTATCTGAGAAATCTCTTTCCTTCCGTATCAAAGGTTATAGAGTCTCCTTCAGTGCTCGGAGTACAGGAATTACCTGAATCAATACAGTACTCTATGGTATCGCATCCTGAGGCCTCAGGATTATCAGGGTCATCACATGTAAGATCTACAGTAATGGAGTTATTCAACCAGCCTCCAGGATAGTCATCTGAAGTGTCAGGATCAGTGTAATCAATCTTCACAGTCTTTTTGAGCGTATCCTCAATGTTCCCTACGTTGTCACGGGAATTATATCTTACGTAATTGATTCCTTCATCAGAAACTGTGAAAGTCCCGGTGTATTCCTGTCCATCACTACGAGGCTGACAGCTATCAGACTGATCAACACAGTAAAACGTGTTCTCTACACCAGATTCATCATCAGAAGCATCCAGAGTTATATCTTCATCCGTATTTTGCCATGTCGCTGCAGAAACCGAAGACACCAAGAAGATGCCCAAAACTACTGTTAAAACAACTTTCTCTCTCATTTTTATTCTGCCTCCGTACTAGGATTAGCCTCATCAAGGAAGTACTCAAAATTTTGGGTCTTTTCTCCTCCACCCGAACAACTCAAACCGTATACATCATCGTAACTCAGTTCAACTTCTATAGGGCCTGTAGTCCTCTCACTTGGAGAAGCAACCCAGGTGATACTTACAGTATCGCCTGAATCAACTTCAAGGCCTCCACTCATTTCACTAACTGTACTGCATGTAACTCCTGAAGGACAGTTGAAATCTAGCTCGTCTACCTGAATTTTTCCTACACCAGTGTTCTCAAACACTACAGTACCGGTGATATCTCCAGAATAATCTTTCCTTCTGATGTATTCTCCTGATCTCACTACATTAGATTCAAATCCAGAGTTAACAATATTCCCTTCAGGGTTCACAATCTTAACTGACTCTGTTTTTACATTCTTCCATCCTTCCTCATTCCCTTGAATAGAACCTACCTCACAGATATCGTTATTATCAGTTCTAGCAGGACATATGTAATCTGGAGAATCTGAAACCGCGTTAGCGTAATCTATGAACACATCGTATTCTCCTGGATTATTAAAGTTGTATACATTGAAACTGCTGTCCCCTCCCAGAGTCCAGTCAATATTGCAGTTCTCAGGCTTGTATCCTTTGTCATCTGTCGACAGTCCTGCTGTTCCGAATAGTTGCTGCCTTGAGATTCCTTCTCCTATGCTGCATCCTCCGCTGAACATGTCGTTGTTGCTTGTAGATACTTTCTCTCCATTCCTGTTCACAAAACTTACTACGGGAGGTGTACTAGAACTCGTGATTCCGTTGCTGCATCTTGCGGTTACCTGCTGTATATCATTTACCTTGAAAGTACTTCCAGTACAGGCTACTTTCTGACCTTCATATGTCTCATAATCTCCATTAAACTCTGTATTAAGATTTAGGCTACCCTCTACTGCTCCACCGTGGCCTAGATTTGAATTCATCCAGTTACCTGCTTCCTTTATCTCAAAATTGGAATCAAGAACTTTTCTATGAGATTCTCCTCTCAAGTTCCATTCAGCTACTAAGTCGTAGTTCCCCAAGACAATATCTGAAGGGACTTCTGTACCGCAGTAGAGATTCCCATCAAGAGCCCATCCATCATCCCCACGGAAATCACATACTCCATCTTCATAATCATTGGAGATATCATATGTATTCCCATTTCCTTCCAGAGTGAAATCGAAGTCAACATCAGTGCTTCTCAGGAATGTTCCGCTATCAGGATCTATAGGGATCCCTGACTTGGGATAGGATTTACCGACGTTTGTATCAAACGTAACTTCTGAACCGTCAGCTACAGTAAATGAAAAAGAACCGGTATTTGAATTACCTGCTTGATCCGTAGCCCTTACAGTCACGGTGTGATCTCCATTGCCTACATTTTCAATACTGAAGCTGAACTCATCTCCAGAACCGGTAACTGTCTGATAACTTCCATCATCCAACTTGTACTCTATCCTAGCACGCTCATCTGTAGTCCCTTCAACACTGATATCTCTATTCAATATTGTTCCTGAAGGATTGGAATCAAAACTAATAGAAGGAGCCGTAGTGTCAGTATTTCTTAAATCAAAACTGTAAACTCCGCTGTTAGTTGTGTTTGTGTTATTGTCTTTGGCTACTGCATACCATTCATGCTCTCTGAATTCATCTATATCCCATGTAACATTGAAATTTCTCCCATCAGTGTCTGTGCCTATCTCCGTATCATCTTCGGTGTAGAAAGTCACATTGATATCTCCGCCTACAGGATCATAGGCCTCAACCCCAAGATTGACTCCGCCATTATCATTTAGTTCTGAAATAGTAGTACTTATCTCAGAATTATTCTCCGGAGTTTCATTACCCACCGCTGGAGAACTCTCCAAGCCATAATCTGCTGAAACTGTTGAAATTAGTGTTAAAACCATTAATCCTGCTATAATGCTTTTTTTCTTCATTCTGAACCACCTCTGATGTAAACAACTGTAACGATCATAAGTAACACTATTATTGCACCTGCTATAGGTACTAAAGGAAGGCCTTCTCCCGCTGTTTCACTGCCATCTGTTTGATTGTTTGCCTGTGCAGATATATTGAATTTTTGCTGGCTTCCGTAGTTTGCGACTAGTTCATACTCTCCGGTTCCAACTCCTTCAAATTCTACTGAGCTGCAGTCTTCGATTACTTTGGACTGCTGTGATTCAACTGAGTAATTTTTCATTAACAGTGTTTGAACTTCTCCTGTGGCTGGTGCATTGTCATCTGTTTTTGCACATAGCTCTGTGTTAAGAGTTCCGTTGTCGAAACTGTATTCGTTTAATTTCAGTTCTTCAATCTCGCTGGAGAATTTGCTGTAATCGATGACGTAGGAGTAACTATCGAATACTTTATCTTCTTTACTTAACTCTGCTGAAACTCTGTACTCGCTCAAGGCCTCTCCTAGAGTCTCGTTGAAGTAAAGCTGTTTGAAGACCTGAGTATTTGAAAGCCTGTTGATCTCCTGTGTATCTTCAAACACTGTATCTCCATCAAGAGTTTCTACTGAGACTGTAGCATCAACTCCTTCTGCAGCAGGATCGGTGTAGTGATCTGCTGAGGCGCTGGCTACAAGGCCTACTGAAAGACTGTCTCCCTCTGAGACGTAAGGCTGGTTAACACTCAGTTTTCTGATTCTTGTAGTATTTCCTTCCTTGATGATCCTGTTTCTGTAGATGGATTGGGTCTGTCCGTTAGAAGTAAGTTCGATCTTGATTGCGTAAGCTCCAGGATCCTCAGGATTCTGTACTTCTACAGGAACTGTTGTACCTGTTCCTGATACCTGTACTGATTCACTTATTGTATCGATTTCGTTACTGCATGCAGTATCGTCCCATTCGCATACAGTGACTTCCAGTTCTGTGGATCTAGGTGATGAGGCCTCGTTGTCGATAACTATTTCACCTGAGACTGTATCCATAGAATCTGTGCTTAGTACTCCTACAGGTCCTGTTAATGAAGGCCATTTAGTATCTTTGAAATTAGTTGAGTTTGGAATCCAGTCTCCTTTTCTTTCATTTACTCCTGTGAAAACTGTTTCTGTCCTTGAGATGCTTAATTCTGGGAAACTTCCTGTCCCTGTGACGCTGAAAGTATCTGAGGTTGGTGCAGAATAAATGAAAGGAATACCTGATACTGGGGTTCTGTTAGTTTTAAAGTATGCTTCAACACGGTAGTTACCTGATTCAAGGCCTTCAGGGAGGCTGTAAGTATAATCTAGTTCCTGACTTTGACCTGCTTTCAGGTATATATCCTTTATCTTTTCTTGGTGGAAGACGCTGTCATTGTTTGATTTCTGTGAAGGGTAGTAAGGTTGATTTCCCTGTACTAGGTTTACGATCAGATAGCCGTCTACTATGGCTTCATTTCCGGTGTTTGATACTGAAATATCTGTGTTAATTTGTTCTCCGCTTTCATAGCTGTCTTCATTTATATTTACCTGTAAGTTTCCTTCGTAGTCTGCAGGTCCTACTGCGGATACAGATGTCGCTAGGATCAGTAAAGATATCAAAAAGATTGTTTTTCGCATTATTTGGTAACCCTGTTATACTAATGCCTTCTTTTTCATTTAAAATGTATACTGAAACTTTAAGCGAACTGTTGTTTAAATCTGAAGTAATTAATGAGAATGCGGCGACCGGGATTTGAACCCGGGTCTTCGGCTCGAAAGGCCGAGATGATTGGCCAGACTACACTATTGCCGCAAACGCTTGTATGCTAAGAATCGATGTTAACACTTTTAAGGGAACCGAAAACACCTAATTAGTTTGACCATAAATAACAAGTTATGACAGAAGACTGTGTATTCTGCAAGATAATAGAAGAGGAAATACCTTCTCACAAGGTATATGAAGACGAAAACATGGTAGCCATACTTGATGCAAACCCTGTATCAAAAGGCCATACACTGGTAATACCGAAAAAACACGTTGAAACAATCCATGAAGCCGAAGACATGAACTTCATCCACGATGGTCTTGTGAAAGTATCAAATGCTATCGAAGATTCCTTCGATCCTGAGGGTATCAACATCGCACAGAACAACGGGAAAGCAGCGGGACAAGAAGTATTCCACCTCCATTTCCACGTCACTCCGATATACGAAGGTACAGAGCTGGATATAACATATAACAGAGACGACTTAGAAGAAGCAGAAGAAACTGTAGAGGCCTTGAGAAACAATATATAGGTTTAAATTTTTTTTATTTTCTTTCAAATGTTTGGTAATTGTTTCAATGATGCAAAGCAGTCTTTAGGCATGCCTAAACTTGTTTTTAAGGATAAGACTGATAAGTATAGGAAAACCTTAGTGACGGTATGGCATTAATTGAATCGCTTTTGGTGGTTTTTATCGCAGGCCTTGTAACTGATCTGGCTACAGGTCTGGGAACAGTACCGTTCTTTTTTGTAAAAGAGTTCAGTAAAAAATGGCTTGTCAGCATGTGGGGTCTAGCCTCGGGTATAATGCTTTCCGCATCTTTTCTCGGATTACTGCCGGAAGGTCTTTCAGCTGCAAAGGAATATCCTTTGTTTAACTCTGCTTACCTGGCTGTAGGAATAGGTCTGGCCTTTGGAATAGCCCTCGTGGTTGTAGCCCGTAGATTGGTTGATGAAGTCGAACTTGATCCTGGAACCTTTGAAGAGAGAGATTTCAAAAAGATGATTTTAATTCTCGGAGTATTGACTGTACACAGCTTCCCTGAAGGGGTAGCTATTGGTGTATCCTTCGCAGAAATAGGTCTTGGAACGGGAATTCCCATACTTGGTCTAGCAGTTCCTGCTATAGCGATTACTATGACTATAGCAATTTCTATACATAATATTCCAGAAGGAGTAGCAATTTCAATCCCATTCAAGGCCTCAGGCGTAAGCAACTGGAAGACGATGGGGGCCGCGATTTTCTCAAGTGTGCCACAGCCTATAGGAGCAGTCATCGCATTCCTGTTCGTAAGAGAGGCGAGAATGTTCCTCCCAGCAGGTTATGGTTTTGCCGCAGGAGCAATGATATACCTGGTTCTAACAGAGTTTGTGGAAGAGGCCTTTGAAGAGGCTGAAGAACTTGAGAGCTCGGGATGGAAAGAGTTTATAGCAGGAAACCTCGTAGGGTTAATAATCATGATAACCTTATTCACATTCGTATGACACAGGAACTTGCAGGAAACCTTATAGTACAGCACAGCAAGATACTGCTCATTTACAGAAAAGATAAAGAGTACTGGGAAGTGCCTAGTGGGGAGGTGAAGGAAAACGAAAGTCCTACGGAGGCAGCGGTTAGGGGGGCTGAAGAAAAAATCGGAGTTGAAGTATCGCTTGAAAAGCCTTTTTACAGCGGAGAATTCCAGCACAATGATGAAATTTTTCTCTGGCACTGTTATCAGGCCTCAATAGAGGAGGAACCTGAAGTTCAAGAAAATAAGTTTGAGAAACTTGAATGGGTCAAGGCCTCAGAGCTTGATGAGATAGAGCTAGCTCCTAATATTGAGATGATTCTTCCAGCTTT
>Ga0102939_1000790_pt1 | contig 11733 bp, 9 predicted proteins | sample SalPon2_B_H2O_MG_FD_78214 | JGI IMG/M metagenome (GOLD analysis project Ga0102939, IMG submission 78214) | Salt pond water microbial communities from South San Francisco under conditions of wetland restoration - Salt Pond MetaG R2_B_H2O_MG | ecosystem: Environmental > Aquatic > Non-marine Saline... | reverse complement strand
TTCGACCTCTATCAGGGCGGCATCCCGCCGGGAACCAACATTCGACTCATTCACATCGGCGAGGACGTCCAGGCCTGCGGTGGGACCCACGTCGGCCGAACCGGCGAAGTCGGCGCGATCAAGGTGTTAAAAACCGAGCCGGTTCAGGACGGCGTCGAGCGGGTCGTCTTCGCGGCGGGGGCGGCGGCCATCGAGTCGACACAGCGCACCGAGGACGCCCTCTACGAGGCCGCCGACGTGTTGGATGTGAACCCACAGGAGGTCCCCGAGACATCCGAGCGGTTCTTCACTGAATGGAAGGAACGCGGCAAGCAGATCGACCGCCTCAAGGACGAACTCGCGGAGGCTCGTGCCGCCGCCGAGGCCGACGAGATCGCAGTCGGCGACCAGTCGGCGGTCGTCCAGCGGCTCGACGCCGACGTCGGTGAACTCCGGGCGACCGCCAACGCGCTCGTCGACGAGGGGACAATCGCGGTCCTCGGCAGCGGTGAGGGCGGTAGCGCGGTGTTCGTCGTTGGCGTGCCCGACGACGCCGGCGTCAACGCCGGTGAAGTCGTCGGCGAACTCGCGGGCAAAGTCGGCGGCGGTGGCGGCGGCCCGCCGGACTTCGCCCAAGGCGGCGGTCCGGATGTCGACGCCCTCGACGATGCGCTCGACGAGGCTCCCGAGATCCTCCGCGGCGTACTGAACGCCTGAGATAGTCGGACAGGGTATTTCGGCCCGTTTATAACTCCGGGTTGACACAAGTGCGGTAATGAAGCTATACCAACTATTCTATCTTCCGAACGAGTGGTACGCCGCTGCCCTCGCCGGGTTCCCCGGGCTGATCGGCGCGACGCTGGTCGACTGGGCACCTGTGTCGGCCTCGCTGTTGTGGGAGTCGGCGCTAACCGGTGTGCTGACGCTGGTCGTGTTCGTCACCATCGTCGCCGCGTTCAATCTCGTCGCGCGGCTGCGGGCGGGCGACTGGCTTGCTGACGCGTGACGGTTCGCTCGGTCGACGAACTCACAGCTGGTTGAACGATTATTCGTGGCTGGTCACTTACTCTGATGTCTCCGAGAGCCGTCTCTGCGGGCGGTTGTAGCACACCTCAGCTCTATAAGTTATGAGTTGGTTCCTACTACGTCTTGCAAAGCCTGCGGGTGGCCTACGAGAAAGAATTATATACCCACTACCCATAGTATGTAATGTATTATGACTCGGTATTACGACTACGTTCTCGGCCTGATTCCGGCTATGCTGTTCGGACTGACTGCAGTCCTGTTCCTTGCAGGAGTCCAGTTGACGATGGCCGTGCCAGTCGGAGCCGGGGCCGCAGTGCTCGTGATCGGACACGCACTGTTCGTCAACGTTCCCGGCGAGGTCGAGCCGATGGCAGACCAGCGGTCGACCGTCCAGCCACCGAACGCCGACTAACGTCTCCGCTGACACGTCGGTCCTCCACACCGCTTCCTCGCCGCGGTTGCTTTTTTCCATGTGCCGCCGTTCGTTGAGCCACGATGACCGACACGCTGTTTGTGACTAGCGACGAGATCTCGAAGCTCGCCGAGCCAGCCGACTACGTCGCGGCCGTTGAGGCGGGCTACCGCCAGCGCGGCGAGGGTGGGCCAGCCGAGCCACGAACCAAACGGGTCAACGAATCGCCGCCGGGGATGCTCACGGAGTATGCAGCGATCCTCCCCGAGTCGGGCTACATGGGTGGCTACACCTACTCGGCCGGCTTCGGCGAACGAGACGCGTGGTTCATGACGCCGCTGTTCGACGCCGACAGCGGCGCGCCGCTGGCCCTCCTCGACGGGGCGAGTATGAATCCATTTAAAACGGGTGCGGCCGGGGCGGTCGGCGTCGACCATCTCGCCCGCGCCGAGAGCGAGACGGTTGGCATCATCGGTTCGGGAGCCCAAGCCCGCGGCCAACTCCGGGCGACCCCTACCGTTCGGGACCTCTCGGAAGTCCGGGTCTACTCGCCCACACGGGCCAACCGTGAGGCGTTCGCCGACGAGATGACAGCCCGGCTCGACTGCGAGGTCACCCCTGTCGACGCCAGTGCCGACGCCGTGGTCGACGCCCACATCGTCATCACAGCAACCAACGCCTCGGAGCCAGTGTTCGACGGCGCGCTGCTGGCTCCCGGTACTCACGTCACTGCGATGGGGCAGTACAACCCCCAAAAACGCGAACTCGATACGGAGACCATCGAACGGAGCACGTACGTCCCCGATCTGCGCGAGCGGGCCATGCAGGACGCTGGCTCGTTCATATGTGCTGTCGACGAGGGAATGGTCGACGAGTCTCACATCCACGCCGAACTCGGCGCGGTCGTTGCTGGCAGCGCGGTCGGCCGCGAGACCGACGCCGAGATCACCGTCTTCGATAGCGGCGGGACCGGTATCGAAACCGTTGCGGCTGCCGGGATGCTCTACGAGCGGGCGAAAGCGGAGGGTCTCGGATCGACGATCTCGTTTGCTCCGGCTAGTGAGGTCCTAACGGGCCAGTAGCTGGTGACTACTGTGGTCCTACTGCAGGCGGTACCGAAGCAGCGCCGCGATTCCACCGAGGTTTTTGAGCTGTTGGCCGGGCTGGAACTCCTTCGAGAAGACCGTGATCTCGCCGCCCTTCTGTTCGACCGAGTCGATGACTTCGTTGACATCGATCTCCCAGTCGCCTTCGGCCTGTCGTTCGTCCCGAAGTCGCTCGTCGAGAATCAACAACTCCTCGACTGCGCCGAACTCCGCGGCCTCTTGGACCTGCTCGATGCCATAAGCTGCTTTCGCACCGTCGCCGATTCGCATCATCAGTTCGTCGATGGTCTCGGCCTCGCGAGCGATCCGGGTCTCGTCTTGGACTTCCTCGACTGCACCGCGTTTCAGTACCTCGTGGACCCCGCGGCCGCCTGCACTGGAGGTGTCGACCACGGTAATCAGCTCTTCGAGGTCGCGGTGGTTCTCGGCGATGTAGTCCCGCGCGTCCTGTTTGGTGAACCCCGGTCCGGCGAGGATGATGGCGTCGGTGTCGAGATGGCCGAGTGCGCTTCCGAGTTCACCAAAGAGTTCCTCGCGGGGACGGGAGTATTCACCTTTGCCGGTGGGTTTCGTGAAGGAGGCGTACTCGTCGACGCCGTACTCCTTGACGAGGTGGATGTACGCCTCGCCCTCCTCGACGGTGGCAATGGCGACATCGGGATTGTCGGCGGCAGCCTCGGCCTCCTCGATCCGCTCGACCTGGTCGGCCTTGAAATGCTTCTCAATAGTGAGCTCTTCGTGCTGCTCGACGTTGAGCGTGTGATGCAGGCCGAGTTGGTCCTCGCGGGAACAGCCGGTGATAACGCCGCCGACGCGGAGGCGGTTGGCGAAGCGGGCGAACTCGACGCTCTCGACTTCGATGGTGACCGAGATGTGTTCCCGCTGGCCGCCGGTATCCCGCATTTGGTCGTCGTTGCGCTGAATGCGGCGGGTGGTGTCGCCGGAGACGAGATCGCCGGGTTCGAGGACGTAGGAGAGATGCCAGAGGTCGTCGACGGTTTCGGGGACGAGCGTCATCCGCTCTCGGCCCTCCTCGCCACGACCGCGGCTCGCAATTCGCATATCCCCTCCTTCGGCCGACCGGCTAACAACCCTTCCGTTTGGACTGCAGGTAGCCACTGCCTACTGTGACTCGTTGTTGTCGACGCCCCAGACGAACCCGGAGTCACGGTCTTCGTCGTCTCCCTCATTGAGACCCCGTGGCTCTGCCGTGTCGTCGGTCTTAGCTGCTTGATCGGCAGTCTCTGCCCCGGTATCGGCGGGCTCTGGCTCCTGGTTGCCGGTATTCTCCTCGCAGTCGTCGGTGTCAGCGGTTTCAGTTGATGTCGGTTCGGAATCGGTGGTTTCGGTCGGTGCGGGCTTGGGACCTACCGTCTCGCCGACCGACCGCTCGGTCCGACTCGCGTCGACGGTTCGGCCCGTCTGGACCAGTGGGTCGACCTCGGCCGAGCCGCCGTCGAGTTCCGGCGTCGCCTCCTGCTTAAGCACAATCCCAGTGTCGTCGGTCGCCGCGTCGGGCTCGCCCGCGGCGGGGTATAGCCTGTCGAGTCCGGAGGTGGCTCCCCGGCCGGTCGACCACGCCGCCGACACGCGGACGACGAACGCCAAGCCGACGGCGAGGAGGAACGTCACAAGCACGATCACCGCCGCGACCGGCAGCGAGAGCAGCCCGACGAGCGCCGCGACGACCACCAGCGGCAGGAGGAGCGTCGGGCCGCCTGCCAGCAGTCCCATCCCGATCAGCCACCCCGTAAGGAAGTCACCACTCCCAGCCAGTCGGAGGACACGTCGGACTCCGAGCGCCGCCCGGATCGACCCGCTGGCGGCGAACACCGCCCGCGCCGCGGGTCGCACGTAGAGATACACCAACCCGTAGATCAGCAATCCGAACCCCGAAATCAGGATGAGCAGACCGGTCAGCGCCTGGGCCGTCTCGTCGAACCCCGACGGCGAGACCACCGTCGCCACCCCGCCGCCGACGGCGAGGCCACAGAGTACCGCCCCGGGGAGGAGATACAGCGTCGAGATGAGTACCGATTTCGAGCCTGCCCGGACGAGCGACCCCCATTCAACGAACGACGAGACGGTCGACTCGTTTCTGATCCCGCCCTCGACGACCTCTAAGAGATACCCCCGCATCACGAGGCTCGGCAGCGCGACGACTGGTATCAGCGCGAGGCCCGGGGGCCACACCGCCAGTAGCACCACCCAGACTGCTACCAGCACGCCGGAGAGAAGCGTCAACACCGAGCCGACGAGGATCGTCCCGAAGGCGTCGTCGGCACGGTAGGGTACCCGGAGCGACTCGCTCAGCATTGGCTGTATCCAGTACCCCTCCGGTATTATTTACTTGGGTCGACACGATACGGTCACTGTCGTCGGCGACGGTGTCGGCCAACATATCGAAGACACCGGTGCGACGGACAGTACCCCAGCATCATCCCGTTGTTGGTCGGAAACCGAGCGGTCGGTCGAAAAACGTCGCGTTAGTTGAATTTGCTGCGCCCGGCGCTTCCGGCGACTTCGGCGAGATCAGCGTAGACGTCGGCGATCCGGTCCCGGATGTTCCGGCCCGCAACCCGAGGGTCGAAGCGGTCCTTGTTCGGGGCCCAGTCGACGTCGTTGAAGAAGGTGTCGCGGTGGTCATCGATCCCCTCCGGCGGGACGATCTCGTCGGTTGCCTCCCGGTAGAGGTCGAATGCGGTCCGGGTGTACTCGTACTGATATCGGGTATCCTTGTTGACCTTGCAGATCCCGTGTTGCAGCATCTCTTGGAGCTGTTCGGGCTGGACACCCGACGAGCCATGGAGGACCAGCGGCGTATCCAGACCGTGATCCCGGAGCGCCATGCGGATCTCCTCGGTCAGGTCGGGCCGGAGTTCGAGGTCCTTGCCCTTGGCAACGCCGTGTTGGGTGCCGACCGAGATCGCCAGCAGGTCACAGCCCGTCCGGTCGACGAACTCGACGGCCTGTTCGGGATCGGTATAAAAGGCTTCGTCGGCGACAATCTCGTCTTCGACGCCCTTGATCGTCCCGAGTTCGGCCTCGACGAGCATGTCGGCGTCGGCCTCGTCCACCCAGTCGACGACCTGTTTGCTCTTTTCGACGTTCTCCTCGAAAGAGTCGTGGGAGGCGTCGATCATGATCGAGGAGGGGATTTCGAGCTCGATCTGTTTCCGGATCGTATCGAGGTTGGTCTGGTGATCCATATTCAGAAAGACCCCGATATCGTACTGGGCGGCCATAAGGTCGATGTAGTTGCCCATCGCCTGAAGGCCCGCAATCGGATCGCCGTTGCCGGCAAAACTGCAGGCCCCGTTGGACATCTGGAGGAGGAGATCGGAGTCGACGCGCTGTGCGCCCTGCATCAGCCCCATCATCGTGTTCGGTTCCGCGATGTTGCTCGCGATCAGGCCGAACCCCTCGTCGAGCGCGTCGTCGTACACCGTCGCCAGATCGGAGCCGCCGTGAAAGGTCATGCTATGTAAGGATTATTTTGGAGCAAAATAAACCCCCACCGTGGCCGTTCCCCGACCGGCGCGTCGGGTGGTTCGTGGCCGGTCAGCCGACCCTTCCGGTCGTTACTCAGCAAACGCGCCGCTGTCAGTCGACCAACTCGCTGCCACCGGCCGGGAGGTGTTCCTGAATCAGGTCCGGGCTGGCGACCTTTCGGACGAACCCCTCGTCGGCGAATCGCTCTTTGAGTTCGCGGTAACACCGCTTTGCCGCATCGTTCTGTGCGAACTTACCGGGCTGGAGCCGAAGGTGGGTCGCGGCGTGTTCCTCGACTGCTGGAGTCGGTCCGCCGACGACGCGCGTCTGTGGCTCACACTGAATCCCGACCGCGAGGTCGACGGCCGTGTCGTCGAAGTAGGTTCGATCTCCACGAATCACGAAGCTCCCCTTCTCGATGTACTCGCCGCTTTCGGGCGTCTTCGAGACCTGATCGGGGTCGACCATGTACACGTCCCCGGCGTACTGGCCCGCCTTCCACACCGACGAATGGGAGACCGCGAACGTCGCGGCTTGGTTGAGCGTCGACTCCGGGAAGTCGATTTCTTTTGCTGCTTCGCTTGGCCCCGTCGCCTTCAGAACCGTTACCGGCGCGCCGTGAGCCTGCGCGTGGAAGAACTTGTCTCCGCGGCTCATATACTTCTTCACTAACTCTTCGTTCTGGTCGGCGTTGCGGCCGCCGATGACGAGAAAGCCGTCGGTGGTGTGGAACCAGCGGAACCCCTCGTACCACTGCTCGTTGCGCTTGATCGGGACGGATTTCCGAGCCGTCCAGTCGACCTCGTCGTACTCGTCCTCGTCGCCCTCGGCTTCCTCGCTTTCGGCGCCATCCTCGTCGTCGGCTTCCCACGCCTCGCGCCTGGCTGTGACGGCTTCGAGGTCCTCGCGGGTGTTCTCGATAGCCGCCTTCGCGCCCTCCTTTTTTTCTTCGACGCGTTTGGCCTCTTTATACAGCTGGTCGGCATTTTTCTCGACGCCGGTCGTCGCGTCGATCGTCGCCCGCGTCTCGCCGAGGTCGATCGTGACGGTGCCGTTGGAGCCGTCGACATTGACGACGGCCTCGGCCGCCGGAATGCCCTGCTCGGCTCCCGCTTGTAGGGTCTCGCCGATCTCGTCCCACGGAACGCCCTCGTCGCGGGCGTTTTGGATCGTCGTCAGGATCTCGTCGACCAGATCGTAGTTCGCATAGAGGGCTTCGGCCTTGGCGCGTTCGGCGTCGGCCTGCTCGTCGAACCCCTCGATGGCCTGCTGTTGCTGTTCGATAATCCGGTTTTGTTTGGCGATCTCGCTTTCGAAATCCGGTTTGCTGGTCGTCGGCTCGGTGTTGTCGCTCTCCTCGTCGGAGCGGTCGAATCGATAAAAGTACTCGTCGACGGCGTCGTTGAAGTCCTCGTAGGCTTCCTCGCTTAGCCCCTCGGCTTCGCGTTCGGCCAGCGGGAACGGCGTGACGTCGACCATGCTTTGATCGTCGAGATACAGCCGGGGATCGAAGTCGCCGGCCTTCACGCGGGTGGCGAGATCGTCGAGGGCGTCGTAGACCGCTCGGTAGGCCGACTCGTCGGCCTCCTCGATGTCGAGTTCCTTCTCGACGCCCGCTCGTGTACAGACCTCCTCGGCGTACAGCCCACCGAGGTTGAGTTGGGTTGCGAGGGTTCGGACTACGTCGGTCGACGAGGCTTCCATCTCTCGCTCGAAAGCATCGTAGCTCACCGCAAGGGGGTCGATCCGCGAGTCGGGGAACTCGTAGGTCGAGCCGGGGGCGACCGTGCGGGATTTCAGGCGCACCGTTTCGAGGCTCTGGACGACATCGCCGTGTTCGTCGAGCACTGCGATGTTGCCCTGGCCGAAGAGTTCGGCGACGATCGTCGTGTTGGCGTCTGGGCGCTCGAACTCGAAGACCAAGATTCGATCAAATTCGTACTGGGAGACGCCCGCGAAATCCGCGCCACCCAGCCGATTGCGGATCATTTTGGCGAAGTTCGGCGGTCGACCCGGCGCGTCCGCAACGTGGTCGGGGTCGGCCATGTGGGCGCGTTTGACGTCGCCGACCTCGATCATGAGTTCGATCCGCCCGCGGTCGTAGTCCCGCATCTTGAGCCGCAGTAGATCCTCGCCGTAGAGATACGCCTTGTCGACCTTCGCACCCTCGTACCGCCCGAGTTCGGTGACGAGGGCTGCAAGGTCGATGCTCGAAAGCTCCCGCTTGGGGTCCATACGGCTGTTTCACCACGACATGAAAAAGGGGTGTCGCTCCGGCCGCTGTATCAGGTATTTTTTCTTACTCGGCCCAACACTCGAACTATGATAACGGTGGTCGACGTGACGTTCATCGCGCTTCTTGCTGGTGCGGCCACCGGGATCGGCGCGCTGCCGATCCTCGTGACCGGCCGGGTGAGCCACCGCGTCTACGACGGCGCACTCGGCCTCGCCGCGGGGATCATGGTCGGGGCGGCCGTCTTCGCCCTGATTGTTCCGGGCCTCGAACGCGGGACGCTCGCGGAGGTCACCGGCGGCCTGATCGTCGGCGGCGGCTTCCTCTTGGCGGCGAACTGGGCGATTCCCCACGCGCATATGCTGTTCGGCGGCTCCAACGGCGAGGCGTTCCCCGAGTCCGAGTTCGTCGACGAGACCGACGACGACCTCCGGCAGGCGATCCTCATCGGGAGTTCGATCACGATCCATAATGTCCCCGAGGGCCTCGCCATCGGGATCGCCTTCGCCAGCGGGTTCGAGGAGGTCGGCATCGCGCTGGCGGGGGCGATCGCGGTCCAGAACGTCCCCGACGGCTTTGCGATGGCGGTTCCGGCGAGTCAGACCGGGCTCTCGAAGGCCAAAACGATCCTCTATACGACGCTGTCGGGGGCGAGCCCCGAGCCGATCGCCGCGGCCGCGGGGTTCGCACTCGTCGCGGTCGTTACCGGCGTCTTCCCGGCGGCAGCGGGCTTTGCTGCCGGAGCGATGATGGCGGTTGTCTTCCGCGAACTCATCCCCGAGAGCCACAGTCACGGCTACGCCGACACGGCGACGATCACCTTCATTCTCGGCTTCGGCGTCATGCTCGGCGTCGACGTCGGGCTGGCCGTTTAAAAGCGGCCGTCGACATCCGTTCCTCCTAGTAAAAACAACTACTGACATCAGCTGTCGCCCATGCGTTCCAAACGGGTCAACGGCAACCTCGGAGTCTCCCGGCCGCAACACTGTTAGGACCGTCGGCGAACGGGCTCGACACGGCCGTACGTCTCCAGCAGTCCACGCTAATACAGAACGATCCGTGATGGGCGTTGCTTACGATGGGCGGTAATCAAAGACTGGTTTCGGTGTTCGCTACTCGAACTGCTCGGCGGCGGCCTCAAGCACGGCGTCTTTGGCGGCCTCGCGTTTGCCAGCGAGGAACTCGATGCGGCCCTCACGGACGCCGCGGGCGGTGATTCCAGCCTCGGGAGTGGCCTCGGCGGCGGCCTCGGCGACCGCACGGATGTCGAGCGGTTCGGTGCTGCGGAGGTAGAGTTCGTCCATCCCGACGCCAGCGGTGACAAAGGCCTCGCCCTCGCGTTCGGCGCGGTGGAGTTCGTCAAGCAGGAGTTCAGTAGAGGGGAAGTCGAAGCGGTGGCTGAACTGCTCGGTGTCGAGGACGGCCATCGAGACGCCCGCGCGCTCGTCGGCCTCGAGGTTGGCCTGCGCCGTCGACAGTTCGGTGTCGAGCTTCTCGCGGAACTGTTCGGCGATGTGGCCAGCAAGGCCACCAGCGTCGTCGAACAGCAGATCCGTAACCAGTTCGCGTTTGTCCTGATAGGACTGGTAGTAGGCCTCAAGGGCGACCGCCTCGCGGATGTCGCTCACCTGCTCGGCGTCGTAGCCCGCATCTTCGGCCGCATCTGTGTAGGCCTCAGGGGTGTTCTCCCAGTAGCTCACCGCGGGGAGGTGCTGCATATCCTCGGCTACGTCGGTGTTGAGCGCGGCCGCCAGCGTCGCGGTCAGCGCGCCGACCGAGAGATCGGTCGCGTTCTGCCGGGCGGTGACGACCTGCTCGGCTGCGTCGTCGACGTCCGTATCCGCCGCGATCGAGTCGAGGACGATCCGTTCGGCACCGTAAACTCCCAGCAGACCGAGGCCATCGGCCGAGTCGGCGGTGCTGGCTGCACCGACGAAACAGAACAGCGGCAGTTTCTCGTCGTGACGGTCCCGGTCCTGCAGCATTCGGGTGGCGTCCTTCGTTGCCGCATCCATCCCGTAGATCGCGTTGTCGAGCGGTCGACGGACGATGTAGTGGTACTCCGCGTCCGAGCGGGCGTGTTCCTCGCGCACGAGGGGGAGGACCGCGCGCTCGATTGCGGCACCGGCGACGTAGCCGTCGGCAGTTGCGGGGTGGCGGATGACGACCGGTCGGGATTCCAGAACCGCCCGCCGGATCGCTTCGGCCACGTCGAGCAGTGGCTCTTCCATCGCGGCGACGGCGTCGTGGTCGCCGATCGGTTCGAGGCTGTCCGGTCGGGCGCGGTCGGTCAGTGCGTCGGCCAGTCGACCGGTAACGGCCTCGCGCTCGTCGTCTTCGAGGACGACCAGCTCGTCGGTCTCGACCTGTAGTTCGCCACGGCGGCGTTCGACCTCGCCGTCGAGTCGGACGATATCGCCGAGCTCGACCTCGGGGTAGGCCCGTACCCCGGCCTCGACGAAGGCTGCGCAGTCGACGACGCCTGTCTCATCACGGAGTTCGAAGACGGTCGGGCCGCCGGTCTGGCGAACCGAGACGATCTCGCCGTCGAGTCGGACGCGCTCGTCGACGCGGCCGTCGAGCGATTCGATGCTGACTTCCTCGTAGCCCTCGGCGACGGACTCGCCGGCTGCGTCGGTCGCCTCGGCCTCGCGTTCGGTGACGGTGACCGCACCGGCCGAGGAGTTACTGCTCGGCGTGCTGTCGGTCTCGCCGCCAATAACGGCCTCTGTCTCGCTGGCGGTGTCGGCACCGTGGCTCGGTGTCACCGGTTCGGCCTCGGCTTCGTCGGTGGCTGATGGGTCGTTCTCCTCGCTTGCGGTGTCGTCGGACTCTTCGACGGCTGGCTCGGCCTCCTCGTCGGTCTCGTCATCGTCGTCGAGATCGGCCGGGAGGAGTTCGTCGGTGCCGTCGAGGACGAGTTTCCCGCGGAACTCGCGGTCCGACTGGCGGATCGACTTTCCGAGGTCGATGTTGCCGTTGTCCCGAACGTTGTTCACCCGGACACAGACCGTGTCGCCGGGTTCCCAGTTGAGACTTTCGAGGCGTCGGTCCAACTCGCTGCGGTGCAGGAGTCCAGTAACGCCGGGCGACAGATCGATGAAGACACCGAAATCGGCGTAGCCGTCGACCGTTCCCTCGTAGAATCGGTTGTCGATAAGTTGCGATGCGTGGTTGCCGCGGAACTCGAAAAGGACGTCTTCCTGATGACTGTCACAGACGTGACCGCCATCAACAGGGATGCCACAAATGATACACGAACCCATTTGCTAGAAAGATATCGGGCCTCCCTTTAACGGTTGTCGAAACGCGCTGAGTTGTTAGCCGCCCACCGCCCCGATGGCCACCCGCCCAGCCCGGACCGCACCGAACCCGACTCCGAAGACGAGCACCGCGGGCAGGAATCCGGCGAGGGAAGCCCGAACCAGCGTCGTTCGGTGGACGACCGCCAGCCCGATTATCAACAGGCCGGTCCCGTACAGCCC
>Ga0102939_1000789_pt1 | contig 11746 bp, 9 predicted proteins | sample SalPon2_B_H2O_MG_FD_78214 | JGI IMG/M metagenome (GOLD analysis project Ga0102939, IMG submission 78214) | Salt pond water microbial communities from South San Francisco under conditions of wetland restoration - Salt Pond MetaG R2_B_H2O_MG | ecosystem: Environmental > Aquatic > Non-marine Saline... | reverse complement strand
GTCTAATAGGATGTATAAATGTACGCCCGGAACACTAACGTCCAGCCTCATCCCTGGCGGCGTGCCGTGTCGGCTGGCTAACCCTCGTGCCGGGCGGCCGCCGGCTGCGTGCGACGGCGACACGTGTTCGATCGTCCGAAGACGATCCGGCGTCCCGTCGGTCAGTTTGGCCGTCGGGTCACCGTCACCGGTTCCGCGGTCGGTGATCCACGGTGGAATCACCCATGTCACGTGCCCGGGTTCTCCGCGCGGTCATCGCGCCCTGACGGGTATGCTCGGGCGGGGACTAAAGGCACGCAGGCGAACTTACGACCCAGAGGGGTTAACGCCTTGCGGACGGCGGCCGCGAAGAACGGCGACGATCAGTAGACGTAGTCCGACTCGTGGATGCTCACGAAATCCCGGTTGCGACGCTTGTTCCACCGGTAGCTGACGAGGAGCTTCATGGCGTCCCAGCCGGCGGCGAACCGCTTCTCGAACATGCCGTAGCCCTCCGCGTCGGCCAGCATCTTGCGAGCGGTCCGGAAGATACGGTCCCAGTCGTCCGGCCCGTAGTCCCGAACCATGTCGGCCATCGTGACGTTGCGCAGAATCTCGTCGCCGATGGCGGCCTTCCAGGCGCTGTTGTAGCCCGAGAGGTCGCCAGCCCCAGCCAGTTCGCCCGCGATCCGTCCGGTCCGGACGGCCGTGTGGTCGCCACCCTCGTGAAACGCCGAGGTGGTGCCCATCGCGCCGCCGACGACGGCGATGCCCGCCTCGACCGGCGAGTCGACCGGTCGGGTCGACGAGATGGGGTAGGTTTCCGTCCCCTTCGACTTGGCGCGGTCCTCGACGAGGGGGAAGTCCCCCGGCACGTCGTACCTGTCGCCGTACTCGCGTTCGAGGAGGCGCCGGAGATACTCGCTCCCGCCCGGCACCGTCTCGTCGTCGGGGCGAAGGAGCGGGTAAGCGTCGCGGTTGGGGACCGACGACAGGTCGAGCCCGATGGGCATCGTCAGTCCGACCCGAGCCACGTCGTCGTCGTTCGGGAAGATCCATGGGTAGGCGGTGTGGCCGGGGATGTACCCCCACCAGAACGTGATGGCGCCGCGGAGGTCCTCGGCCACCTCGGCGGGGAGGCGACGGTGCTCCTGATACGCGATGTGGTTGGCCGTCGTCGTCCCGAGGTGGTCGGTGACGGGGAAGGGGAGGAGGGGGTCGAGCACGCGGTTGGTGACGGTTCGCTGGGGGCCGTCCGCGAGGATCAGGTAGTCGGCGCTCACGGCGTCGCCATCGGCCAGTCGGAGCGTGTGTCGGGGGTCGTCGTCGAGGGTCGTTTCCACGCCCTTGACGCTCACGCCGACGCGGTAGTCGGCGCCGGCGTTCTCGGCGCGTTCGCGGAGCCAGTCGTCGAACTTCGCCCGGTGGAAGGTGTAGCCGAAGGTGTCGTACGACGACTCGATGCCGGTGCTCTGCAGGACACAGGATTCGTTCGGCCCGACGAACGTCGCCCGGTCGAGTTCCGACAGCAGGATGTCGTCCGGGAACTCGTCGGGATGGATGCCCATAATGTCGACCCAGTAGTCGAGGATGCCCGCCGCGTCGGTCGAGTCGGGGCCGAGCCCCTCGCGGTCGGCGCGGGGGACGCCCTTCTCGAAGACGAGTGCGGACGCGCCGGCCTCGGCGGCCGTGTGGGCCGCCGACGCGCCGGCCGGCCCGCCGCCGACGACGGCCACGTCCACGTGTTCCATACTCTACTTCCAAACGGGCGGAGGTATTAATGACCCGGAATGGCCCGCCCCCTCGTAGCCTCTTTAACGGTGGCGGCTGCATCGCCTCGCATGACCGATCCGGACGTCGTCGTCCTCCGCCAGAAGGTCCACGGGATGGCACCGTCGTCGTACGGGGCGAAACTCCGCGACCGACTGCCCGAGCACGAGGTGGCCGTCGCGACCACTCCCGTCGAGGAGCGGGAGTTGGTCGAACGCGCCCGCGTAGTGACCGGCATCGACTTCGATGTCGAGTGGCTGGACGCCGCCCGAAATCTGGAGCTATTCGCCTGTGCGTACGCGGGTACCGGACACCTCGACGTCGACGCGCTTGCCGACGCCGGCGTCGCCGTCACGAACGCCGCGGGCGTCCACGGCCCCAACATCTCCGAATACGTCATCGGCGCGCTCGTCGCCCACGACCGCCGGTTCAGGCAGGCGTGGAAGCACCAGCAACGCAACCACTGGGAAGCGTACCCCGTCCGCGAACTGCACGGGAGCACGGCCGCCGTCGTCGGCCTCGGCGCCATCGGCGAGGCGCTGGTCGAACGGCTCGACGCCTTCGGCGCCGAGACGCTCGGGGTGCGATACACGCCCGAGAAGGGTGGGCCGACGGACGAGGTGCTCGGCTTCGACTCGATTCACGGCGCCCTCGCCCGCGCCGATTACGTGATTCTCGCGTGCCCGCTCACCGACACGACGCGCGGCCTGATCGACGACGAGGCGCTGGCGTCGATGCGCGCCGACGGCCTCCTCGTCAACGTCGCCCGTGGTCCGGTCGTCGACACCGACGCGCTGGTGACGGCGCTTCGCGACGCCGAGATTCGTGGCGCGACGCTGGACGTGACCGACCCCGAACCGCTGCCCGACGACCATCCGCTCTGGTCGTTCGAGAACGTCCAGATCACGCCCCACAACGCCGGCAACACGCCGAAGTACTACGACCGCCTCGCCGACATCCTCGCGACGAACCTCCGGCGGCTGGAGGGGACCGGTGAGGCCGAGAGACTGGAGAATCAGGTCGTTTGATACGGTCTATCGGAGCTATTTGTCGCGGGTCGCTGTATCGTCTCGGCGACCCGCCGGTACTGACCGACAGTAAACCGTATGACGCCTACTCAGCCGGCGGCGCCACGTCGTTTCGCAGCGTGCCGACGCCCTCGTAGGTGATCTCCACCGTGTCGCCGGGTTCGATCACGCCGGGGTTGGCCGGACTGCCGAACGCGATTACGTCGCCGGGGCGGAAGGTGAAGCGCTCGGAGAGGAAGGAGACGATTTCGTACGGATCGAACAGCATCAGTTCGGTGTTGGCCTCCTGTCGTCGTTCGCCGTTGATTTCGGTGTGCATGTCGATGCCGTGGGGGTCGAGCTCGGTTTCGAGCCACGGGCCGAGGGGCCCGGAGCCGTCGAACGCCTTTCGCGCCGTGCGGCCGGGCTGATCGAGGGCGTCCACGTCGTTCATGATGGTGTAGCCGCGGATCACCTCGGGCACCTCCTCGGCGTCGAGGCGGTGGCATCGCTCGTCGATGACGGCACAGAGTTCGCCCGCGTACGTCACCTCGTCGGAGAAGGTAGGGTAGGGGATCGGCTCCTCGTGGGCGACGACGGAAGCCGGTGGCTTGATGAAGAAGGCCGGCTGGTCCGGCACGTCGTACTCCATCTGATCGAGTGTCTCGGCGAAGTTGCGGCCGGTGCAGTAGAGCGCCGACGGCTTGCACGGCGGCGCGAGGTCGCCGTCCTCGCCGACGACGAACGCGTCGTCCTCGGTTTCGACGACGCCGTCCCGGTACTCGCCGGCGTGAATCTCGCCGTCGACCGCGATGCGTGCGTGTTTCATACAGCCCCCGTCCCACCCGACCGACTAACCGCTTGTGGATTCGGGTGCCGGCCCGCGGCGGACGACGAGGACGGGCGCGATGGCCCCCTCGGCGACGCGTTCGGTCTCGTCACCGACGAGGGTCGACCACAGCGTCTCCTCGCTCTCGCCCATGACGATGGCGTCGAACTCGCCCGAGCGAGCGACGATGTCGGCGACGGGGCGCTCCACCGCGGCCGTCTCGGTCGCGATCCGGTCGGCCGACACGCCGCGGGTCCGGAGCCGTTCGCGAACGTCGGCGACGGCGGCCTCGGCGTCGACGTCGGCCCCCTCGGAGGTCACGCCGAGCACCGTCACCCGCTGGGTTCCAGCGCCGATCAGCGTCGCGACGAGGGCGGCGAGGCGGTCGGCGTCGATAGCGCCCCGCACCGCCACCAGCAGGTCATCCACCTCGCCAACTGGGTTCGGGAGGAGGACCGCCGTCGCGCCGACTTCGGTCGCGACGCGTTCGACGGTCTGGTCGCGGTCGTGTGTGAAGGCCACCCGCGCCTCGGCCTCGCCGCCGGCCTCGCGGAACGCGCGAGCGACGTTCTCGACGGCGGACTGGGCACGCTCCTCGAACTGCAGGCTCGCCTGCTCGGCCGGCGTCTGTTCGGGCAGGACGTGGTAGCCGAGGACGACCACGTCCGCGGGCGCGAGGAAGGTGGCGAGCGTCTCCGGGAGGCCCTGTCCCTCCAGTACCTTGACCGGGACGAGTATCGTCGGCGTCGCCGCGTCCTGCGTGTCGCGCATCTACAGTGCCCCCTTGAGCGACACGTCGCTCGCGTAGTACTTGTACCACCCGGCGGTGACGACCATGATCGCGACGCCGACGACCTGCGAGAGCGGTTGCATGAACGCGATCAGGCCGAAACTGGCGACGGCGCCGGGAACGGCGACGAACGGATAGGCGGGCACCCGGAAGGCCGGCGCGTACCACTCGGGTTCGTCCCGGCGCAACACGACGAGCGATACGCAGATGAGCCCGTACATGACGAGATGGAGGAAGGAGGCAACCTCCGCGAGCACCTCCACCTCGCCGAGGGCGACCAGCGCGAGCGTCGGGCCTCCACCCAGCGCGAGGGCGACGTGAGGCGTCCCGTACCGGAGGTTCATGCGTCCCGCCGCGGTGGGGAGAATCACGTCCCGACTGACCGCGAAGACGGCGCGGGAAGTCGAGAGGACCGACGCGTTCGCGCTGGAAACCGTCGCCAGCAGCCCGGCCAGCAGGATGGCGACGGCGCCGGCGCGACCGGCGAAGGCACGCGCGACTTCGACGATGGCCGTCTCGCCGAAGTCGGAGAGCGCCGCGCTCCCGAACGTGCTCGTGGCGACGAAGATGGTTGCGACGTAGAGGGCCCCGACGGCGAGGACCGAGCCCACCATCGCCAAGGGGAGGTTCCGGCCCGGCCGTTTGATGTCGCCGGCGACGGTCGCCACCTGCGCGAAGCCGAGATAGGAGGTGAACACCAGCGCGGCGGTGGTGAACATCGGGAACGGCCCGAACGGCATGAACCGCTCACGCGTGCTCGGGGCGCCGAACACCCCGAGGGCGTCGAGGCCGCCGTAGCCCAGAAAGACGATGAGGATCGCGAGCAACAGGCCGACGACGTAGTTCTGGAGCGTCGCGGCGTTCTCGGTTCCGAAGACGTTCAGAGCGGTGAGCAGGACGCCCGCCACGAGCGCCAGCGACACCACGGTCGCGTTTCCGATCGGAACCCCGACTTCCGCGAGGATGCCGGCAGCGTAGTTGCCGAAGCCGACGAGGTAGAACGCCGTCGCGAACACCAGGCCGAGCCAGATGCTGAGCCCGACCACCGCACCGGGGAGGGCGCCGAGCGCCCGCGAGACGAAGTAGTAGCCGCCTCCCGATTTCGGCATCGCCGTCGCCAGTTCAGAGGCAGGTAGAGCGACCAGCAGGGCGACGACTGCCCCGATGGCGAACGAGCCAGCGGCGGCGGGGCCGGCCCGCCCGGCGGCCAGTCCGGGGAAGACGAAGATGCCCGCGCCGATCATCGTTCCGACGCCGATGGCGAAACCGCCCGCGAGGCCGATGGTCCGCTCCAGTTCCGTCCCTTCCTCGGTGACGGACGCCTCGTCGGTGAGTTCGGTCGGACCGGTGACGACGACCCCGCCGTCGCTCTCGCGGCTACTCTCGTCGGGCACCATGTGTCAGTGATCGAACGTCAGTGTGCCGCCGTATAAATCCACGACCGGATCGTGTCGGCGCTCGGACCACGAAATGCTCTTGTATGTGTACTGGTAACGTCTACCGTACCCCTACCCACGGCCCCCGATCCACGTCAGTTTTTACCCGTCGGTGGGAACGAGCGGGTAATGGACTCCGAACTGCGCGAGCGCGTCGAGCGCGCGGCGCGGCGACACGCGCTCCTCAACGCGGTGAAGTACGACAGCGACGCGGACGTGGGTGCGGTGATGGGCCCGCTGATGGGCGAGAACCCCGACTTCCGGCCCCACGCCGACGAGATTCCGGGCGTCGTCGGCGGCGTCGTCGCCGAGGTGAACGGCCTCTCCGCCGCGGAGAAGCGGTCGGAACTCGAGGAACTCGCCCCAGCGGAACTCGCCGACATCGAGGCCGAGGACGAGGGCGAGGAGCATCCGCTTCCGGACCTGCCGAACGTCGACGACGGCGTGGTGATGCGCGCCGCGCCGAACCCGAACGGCCCGTGGCACCTCGGTCACGCCCGGATGCCCGCCGTCATCGGGACGTACAAGGACCGATACGACGGCCGGTTTATCTGCCGATTCGACGACACCGACCCCGAGACGAAACGCCCCGACCTCGACGCCTACGACGCCATCCTCGACGCCATCGACTACCTCGGCTTCGACCCCGACGAGGTGATTCGGGCGAGCGACCGCCTCGAAACCTACTACGACCACGCCCGGGAACTGATCGAACTGGGCGGCGCCTACACCTGCTCCTGTCCGCAAGGCGAGTTCTCGGACCTGAAGAACGCGGGCGAACCCTGTCCCCACCGCGAGAAGGACGCGGCGACGACTCGCGAGGAGTTCGAGGCGATGGTCGACGGCGACTACTCGGCGGGCGAGATGGTTCTCCGGGTCCGTACCGACATCACGCACAAGAACCCCGCGCTCCGCGACTGGGTGGCGTTCCGCATGATCGACCGTCCCCATCCCCGACCGGAGGCCGAAGCGTATCGCTGCTGGCCCATGCTCGACTTCCAGTCCGGCGTCGACGACCACCTCACTGGCGTCACCCACATCATCCGCGGCATCGACCTGCAGGACTCCGCGAAGCGCCAGCGGTTCGTCTACGACTACTTCGGCTGGGAGTATCCCGAGGTGATCCACTGGGGTCACGTCCAGGTCGACGAGTACGACGTGAAACTCTCCACCTCGACGATCAAGGAGTTGATCGAAGCGGGCGAACTCGACGGCTGGGACGACCCCCGGGCGCCCACCCTCGCCAGCCTGCAACGCCGCGGCATCCGCGGCGAGGCAATCGTCGACGCGATGATCGAACTCGGCACTTCCACGAGCAACGTCGAACTGTCGATGAGCGCCGTCTACGCCACCAACCGCGACCTGATCGACGACGACGCGAACCGCTACTTCTTCGTCCGGGACGGCGTCGAAACGCCCCTCGACGGCGGCCCGGACGCCGGTCATCCGCCGCTCCACCCCGACCACGAGGAGCGCGGCCGACGGGACGTGCCCGCCGGCGACGCCGTCCTCGTCGAACCCGCGGACGTGCCCGCGGACGGCGAGCGCGTGTGGCTGAAGGGACTCGGCTGTGTCCGTCACGTCGACGGCCGGTTCGAGTACGTCGGCGACGACATCGCGGCCGTCCGCGAGGAGGGCGTGCCCGTCGTTCACTGGGCGCCCGCCGACGGCCTCCCGGTCCGTATGCGGACGATGGACGGCGACGTGACAGGCGTCGCGGAACCGGCGTTCGCGGACGCCGCCGTCGACGATGTGGTGCAGTTCGAGCGCATGGGGTTCGTGCGGGTGGATCGCGCGGCGCACCGCGACACGGACGGTCGGTCGTCGGCCGACGGTGACGAGGGGGCCGTCGTCTACTTCGCTCACGAGTAAGCGGGGCCGGCGACCAAACGTTTATTCGCCACGTTACCGAGGAACACGTATGTCCGAACAGCGCCCACAACCGGTATCGGACCCCGTGACCGGGGCGATCCCGCACTGGTCACACGGCGACGACGACGTGCTCACGGTCGTCGACGGCGACGGGGTCACCGTCTACGACGACGACGGCAACGCGTATCTCGACTTCCTGGCACAGCTCTACTGCGTCAACGCCGGCCACGGCGAGGAACGGATCGTCGACGCCATCGCGGAGCAGGCCTCACGGGTCGCCTACGTCGCCTCCTCGAAGGACAACGACGCGCGGTCGGCGCTCGCCGACCGCCTCGCGGCGGTCACGCCGGGCGACCTGAACGACGTGTTCTTCTCCGTCTCGGGGAGCGAGGCCAACGAGTCGGCGGTGCAGTTCGCCCGCGAATACACCGGCGCCCGCAAGGTGCTCACGCGCTACCAGTCGTACCACGGCGCCACCTACGGCGCCGGGTCGCTGACGGGCGACCCCGAGACGCGCAACGCGGTGGGTCGGGGCGCCGAGACGACGGGGGCGGTGAAGTTCTGCCCGCCGCTGACGCACCGGTCGCCGTTCGACGGCGACACGCCCGCGGAGATTGCGCGACAGGCCGCCGACCATCTGGAGTACGTCATCCGTAACGAGGGGCCGGACTCCATCGCGGCCATCCTGATGGAGCCCGTCGGCGGGACGAGCGGCGCGTACCCGGCGCCCGCCGACTACTGGCGGCGGGTGCGCGCGCTCTGTGACGAGTACGACATCCTGCTGATCGCGGACGAAGTGATCACCGGCTTCGGGCGCTGTGGCGAGTGGTTCGGCATCGAGACGGAGGACGTGGTCCCCGACCTCATGACGTTCGCCAAGGGGGTCACGAGCGCGTACGTCCCGCTCGCGGGCGTCGCCGTCCGGCCGGAAATCGCCGCCCACCTCCGCGAGGAGGGAATCGACGTGGGCCAGACCTTCGCCGGCCACCCCGTCGCCTGCGCGGCGGGCATCGCCGCCCTCGACGTCTACGCGGACGGCCAGATCGAGAACGCGCGGGAGCGAAGCGCCCACCTCGAATCTCGCCTGCGCGAACTCGACGCCCACGACGCCGTCGGCACCGTGCGCGGTCGGGGTCTGCTCTGGGCGGTCGAGTTCACCGACCCCGAGACTGGCGAGCCGTACCTGAACCCGTGGATCGAGTCGGGCGACAACCCCGTCGACGACGTGATCGACGCGGCCCAAGAGCGGGGCGTCCTGTTCGGCGGCGGGCGGCCGCGCACGCAGGTCATCGTCTGTCCGCCCCTCCCCGTCACCGACGCGGAGATAGACCGGGCGGTCGACGCCCTCGACGCGGCCATCGGTTCGGTGTTCGACGGCGACGAGTAGCGGCCGATCCGTCGGCGACGCAACCGTTTAATAACACGGGGCGCCCGACTCCTCCTATGCTCCACATGGAGGGCCCCCTCCTGACTATCGACGTGGGATCGCGGCGCGTCGAGACCGAGTCCGTCGACGACGTTCTCGGCTCCTTTATTGGCGGCCGTGGCGTCGCAACGCGCCTCGCCCACGAGCGGATCCCGTTCGACGCCGATCCGTTCGGCCCGGAGAACCGCCTCTACTTCACAACGGGGCCGATGCAGGCCTCGTCGATGAGCTTCACCGGCCGTACCTCCGCGACGGCCGTCTCGCCCCTGACCGACGGCCTGCTCTCCGCCAACGCCGGCGGCTTCGTCTCCCGCAACCTGACCGGCACCGGCAACGCCGTCGTCGAACTCGTCGGCGAGAGCGACGACCTCCTGATGGTCCACGTCCGCGAGGACGGCGTGACCTTCGAGGCGGTGCCGAAACTCGCGGGCGCCGAAGTCCCGGCGGTCACCGAATACGTCGAGGCCGAACACGGCCTCGGCCCCGAGAACGTCGTCTGCATCGGCCCGGCGGGCGAGAATCTGGTCCGCTTCGCCTGCATCATGACGAGCGAGACGCGCGCGTTCGGCCGTGGCGGCCTCGGCGCCGTGATGGGCGCGAAAAACGTCAAGGCGATCACCTTCGACGGCGACGCGAGCCCCGACGTGGAGGTCGACGCCGAAGCGGCGACCATCCACCGCGAGGCGGCGACCAGCGACCACATCATGAAGCGTCAGGGGACCGCGAGCGTCACCGACCTCGCCAACGAAATCGGCTCCTTCTCCACCCGCTACTTCGAGGACGTGCGCTACGAGGCGTTCGAGAACATCAACGGCGACCGGGTCGAGGAAAAAAAGTACAAGAAAGGGACCTGTTCGCAGTGTGCCTTCGCCTGCAAACTGCCCACCCGTGACGAGGAGTCGGGCGTCGAGACGGAGGGTCCGGAGTTCGAGACGATCATGGCCTTCGGCGGCAACTGCGAGGTGGACGACATCGTCTCGATCATGCAGTCGAACCAGCTCTGTGACCGGCTGGGGATGGACACCATCTCCTGTGGCAACGCCGTGGCGGCCTACCTGAAGGCGAACGATGCCTTCGGCGACGACGAGCTGATCCACGAGACGGTGCAGAAAATCGCCGCCCGCGAGGGTGATGGCGACCTGCTGGCGGAGGGTATCCACCGCTTCCACGACGAACTCGGCGTCGAGGACTGGACGGTCAAGGGCATGAGTTTCTCGGCCCACGACGGCCGCACGCTCAACGGACAGGGGCTCGGCTTCGCCACCGCGAACCGCGGCGGCGACCACATGTACGCGACGTTTTACGCCTACGAGTACCCCCTCGTCGACGCGTCGGAGGCCTTCGAGCCGTCAGGGCTGTCGGCCGCCAAAGCCGAGAAGTTGGTCGAACTGGAGAACAAACGCGCGCTGGAGGACTGCGGTGTAATCTGCCGGTTCTCCCGCGGAATGATGACCACCGAGCGCTTCGAGGCGCTGTTCGACGCCGACTTCGACGACCTGCTCGACGTGGGCGCGCGCGTCGTCGAACTCGAACGCCACTTCAACAACCAGCGCGGCTTCGGCCGGGCCGACGACACCCTGCCGTACGACCTGCCCGACTTCGACGCGGCGCTCGATGTCTACTACGAGACGCGGGGCTGGACCGACGAGGGCGTCGTTCCCGACGACGAACTCGGCGCGGTCAGCGCGGACTGACCGGAACGACCCCCGCGTTCGGTCGTAAGTTTATCCGTCTCGGCCGCGGAGCGGGGAGTATGGCTATCGATCCGAACTTCGAACGAAACAGAGAGCAGGTCGACGATGAAGACGGTGTCGCCGTCTGGGGCCCTGTCGACCCGCCGGAGACACTCGGCATCCACGGGACACACGTCGCCGTCGACTTCGATATCTGTCTCGCGGACGGCGCCTGCCTCGAGGACTGCCCGGTCGACGTGTTCGAGTGGGTGGACACGCCGGGCCACCCCGAAAGCGAAATCAAGGCCCACCCGACCTACGAGGACCAGTGTATCGACTGCATGCTCTGTGTCGACGTCTGCCCGGTCGACGCCATCGACGTAGACCCGTCCCGCGAGAACCGGCTCTAATCGTCACGAACGATTAAGTGTGTTACTGTGGTACACAGATGCATGGAACTGACCGAGCAACTGAATTTCGATCACCAGGATCGCCGGGATATCTACGAGTACGTCGAGGCCCACGGGTCGGTTCGAGCCGATCAGGCACGACGGGCCTTGAATCTCGATCCGGAGGCGTTCGGTCACCATCTCACGATCCTGCGTCGCGACGGCTACCTCCGACGGGAGGGCAAGCGCCTCAGCGTCGCGTACCGCGACGAGGACGTGGAGGAACACGACGCCGACGACGTGGTCTACACGATCCGGGTAGCCGAGCAGCGCGACCTCTCCGGTCTCGTCGGCGTCATCCGACAGGTCGCCGAGGAGGGGACGTACATCGAGGCGGAGACGGTGGCCGACCTCCTCGACCACGAGGAGGTGATCCTCCGGCACACCGAGACCCGGTCGCGGATGGTGTTCGTCGCCTGCGTCGACGACGAGGTGGTCGGGTGGGTCCACCTCGACCTGCCGGAGACGGAGAAGTTGGCGCATACGGCGGTGTTGACGGTCGGCATCCTGCCGGG
>Ga0102939_1000786_pt1 | contig 11773 bp, 12 predicted proteins | sample SalPon2_B_H2O_MG_FD_78214 | JGI IMG/M metagenome (GOLD analysis project Ga0102939, IMG submission 78214) | Salt pond water microbial communities from South San Francisco under conditions of wetland restoration - Salt Pond MetaG R2_B_H2O_MG | ecosystem: Environmental > Aquatic > Non-marine Saline... | reverse complement strand
CATTAACCGATATTCTGACAACTAAATTTTTATTATAATTCCTAAGTAGCAAATAACGAATTCAGGTTTCAATTGATTCAAAGAACCGCATCATCTTTCAAGCATCTTCAATGATTTTAATTGGATTCGAACAATTTTTACACTCAATAGTTTCTGGATATTTTTTGTTGCCAGAGTACCAAAATCTTTCACCGCAGTTACTGCATTTCAGTTCCAGAGAGGAATCAACCATAATTGACCTCATTCTTTAATTGAAATAGTGTAAAAAGGAGGTTTATGACCTACCTCCTTTCTATCACTGATTTTTTCGGTTCTAATGCCTGTTTCATCGTACTTCTTTTCAGGTTTCTGTATCCAGTTCCAACCATTTATCACAGACTTTTCTCTCGCTTCTTCAAGCCTATCTCTAATTTTTTGGGATATTTTTCTTAGATCTCCACGGATTTTCTCTGCCTCTCTACTTGGGATTTCTCTGGAATAAAGATTTATTTTCAAAGTAGGTCCGCTCCTCTTCTTAACGTTCTTTACTCCTTTAATTTCATTTATTGTACTGATTAAATCCTGCATAATTAGGAATCAAACCCCATTTAGCTTGTAAATATGAAGAAATAAATTAACCTATTTCCAATCTGTAAAAACCATTATTTTCCTCATAACCTAATACACTGTCCCCCACATTTAGGCTTTCCTCAAATTCAGGGTTACCATCCACATTCACAACCAAATTTCTTCTATCATGCCAATGATCAACTTCATCGTATCCTTGAGGTAATAGAATCTCTATACATCTTTCAGCCCTAGATTCTTCAGGAGCAGGGTACTTCAGTACATCTGACTCAGAAAGATTGTTTGCTGACAAGCTCTCCTCTTCTTCAAGCAGCTCATCCCCCGTCAAACCAATGTCTCCTTGAATTACTTCCTCTTCAGCATCAATAATTGTAATACCCATTTCTGGAGCAAGAACCCCTTTGTCGTACAGTACAGGAATAGCTGCACGTCTTGATTCAATATCATTGATGAAATCCTGTTCTATGCTGCCCCCATACTGATCTTGATATTTTTCTACTACCTCTAAAGCATCTTCAGGACCCCTTACCGACACAGCATATGTATTATCTATGTTTTCAGTTGTGGCTATAGCCTGATCTCCTAAAATATTTTTTAATGATTCATCTACAAAGACAATATTCTCACTGTGATCTGCGAACTCGCCGTGAAATCCTTCAAGCAACTTGTACCGAGAACGATCCATTTCACCAAGGCTTAGTCTCGGAATAGAAGCTGCTATGGAGGATCCAGCAGTGGTCACCGCCGTGAAATCCCCTGATTCAATTATCTCTGCTTCAGGATGTATTTGTCTTTGATCTGGCTCCCCAAGTGCCTGTAGGTTTTCTTGACTTACAACATCTTCTATATTGTATCTTGAGTTAGTTGACACATTTAGATAATTACAGAATTATTACTAAAACTTTTTCGGACTGATAAACTGGTTGTGACTAGGTTACTAGAGAATTTAATCAACTATAAAGATTTAATCGAAAGTGGCTGGAAAACTCGTATAAAAATCGTACCCTAATTTGATTTCTAGTTAAAGTGAATAAAATGAAGAATACAAAGATTGTATCTACTATTGGACCGGCCACAGATTCTAAAGAGACTATTGAAAGTTTAATAGACGCTGGAGTAAATGTTTTTAGACAGAATTTTTCCCATGTTGATCATGAGGAGCATGAAAAGGTTTTGAATAGAATAAGAGATGTTTCCGAAAACGTAGCTGTGATGATGGATACGAAAGGTCCTGAAATAAGACTAGGAGAAGTTAAGAAAGATATTAAACTAGATCAAGGAGACGATATAATATTAACAACGGACGAAATAACAGGAGATAAAGAGGCATTGCCAATAAAATACGATAATTTACTAGAACACATTGAAGCCGGAGATGAAATAAGAATAGATGATGGCAAGATTGAACTTGAGGTTTTACAGGTTTCAGATACTGAGGCAAACTGTGAAGTGATTTACGGTGGAGAAGTTTCTACACGTAAAGCAGTCAATGTTCCTGGAGAGGATATAGGTCTCAGAGCACCTACAAAGAAGGATAAAAAAGATATACGATTTGCAGCCAAAAAAGGATATGATTTTATCTCAGTAAGCTTCGTAAAACACCCTGAGGACGTTCAAAGAGTAAAGAATATTCTAGACGAAGAAGACTCTGATGCACAGATTATCTCAAAGATTGAACACAGGAAGGCGATCGAAAACCTTGATGAAATACTTGAAGAGTCAGATGCTGTAATGGTAGCTAGAGGAGATTTAGGTGTGGAAATGCCGGCAGCAGAACTTCCTCAGTTGCAGAAAGACATTATTACAAAATGCAACAAGGCTGCAAAGCCAGTGATAACTGCCACACAAATGCTTGAATCAATGACTGAAAACTCCACAGCCACAAGAGCAGAGATATCAGATGTTGCTAATGCTGTTTTAGATGGTAGTGATGCTGTAATGCTTTCAGGAGAAACAGCCATAGGAGACTACCCTGTTAAAACAGTTGAATTTATGTCCGAAATAGTTGAAAAGGCTGAAGAAAACCTTAAAGACAAAATTCATCACACTATTAAAGATAAATCTAAAAGCAGAACAGATATAATATGTAAAGGCGCATGGCAAGCCTCCAAAGATGGAGATTATGATTTAATAGTTGCGCAGACTTCCTCAGGTGCAACAGCACGGAAAATATCAAGATATAGACCGGAAGCTGAAATAGTAGCCTTCACCGACAAAGAACATGTTGAAAGACAGCTCCAGTTAGTATGGGGAGTGGATCCTTTCCATCAAAACTTCCACGAAAGCAGCGACAAAACCGTTAAAGAAGCAGCTGAAAGACTAATCTCAAATCAGAGAGCAAGCAAAGATGAAGAAATAATCCTGACAGCTGGTCTGCCAACACCATCAGAAGGAAACACAAACACAATGCAGATTAGAACTGTGAAAGAAATCCTAGACTAAAAATAGATTCAGAAAGTATTTTTTAACCAGCCATCAAAACCGTGTATATGGAAAAAAGACTAACCATACTTTTGACGACGATTTCACTGCTTGCACTGCCTGCTACAGCACAGGAAAACACACTGGAGATGAATTGTAGTACATATGACGACAACCCTCCCGGTCCAGGAGAGAGCACAAGTTGTCTTTTAGAAGGATTTCCATCTGATTTTAATTGGAAAAACTACACCCACGATTGGAGCACATCAATGGGTCAAGTAACACAGGAATCAGTTGAATCAGCTCAAATCTCATTACCTGAGCAATACTCCAATAGTGAACTAATGGTTAAAGCAGAAATAACGGATGCCTCAGGAGAAACTTACGTTGCAGAAAAAAATATGGGACTTGAAGAGATCAGCGACGAAGGTGAAAACCAAAGTTATCAAACACCTGTCGAAGATCCAGTCAACAATGAAACTCAAGGAGAAAAAATTCTTCCACAGCCAGAAGTCTACTGTCCATCAGAAGTAAATTCAGGGGAGAAAGTGAGATGTAATGTAACTTATAGCTCAGATATCGCGCAGCCAAGTTATGAGTGGAATGTTAAAGGTCAAGGAGATGTAGATGGAGACTTGAAACATGGTACCTACGTGGCACCTGAAGTCCAAGAAGAAACGGAAGAAGTCAGTTTAAGTCTTTACAGCTCTTCAGAAACAAATTCAGCCTCTGAGAAAATCAGTGTAGTACCTAGATCAAGCGATAACTCAGATCAAGAAAGTTCAAATGATGAGAGATTGAATAGACAAAGCCAGAAGATAGAGGAACAACAGGAAACAATCAGAAGCCAGAGAGAAAAGTTGAGACAGAGAGAATCAACCATAGAAAATCTTAGAAGTACGGTTCAAGACCTCAGAAACCAGTTAAATAATCTTGAAGAAGAGGATTCTGAATCAAGAGAAAGTTATGAAGAAAATGGATCAGAAGAGAGACAAGAGACTGAAGATGCTGGAGGAAATGATTCCAAAGAAACAAAGGATGAACAAGTCAGAGAGGAAGAACAACAAGCCTTCAATGAATCAGGATCAGATACACAAAATAGCTCAGAACGTAAAAACGATCAAGATAGTAGTGAAGTAGAATTTGAGGAAGCTGAAGAAAGCTCTGATGAACTGGAAAATGAGAACACCACTGAAGGAAGCAGTAATCAAGATTCTAGCGGACTGATTGGAGCACTAACTAGCCTATTTGGCTAAAAAAAATCCTATCTTTCTTTCTTAATTTCCTTTTTTAATAATGCTAAAGAATTCAGATAAGATTTATTTAGAGAATTCTTCTTCTGGATCTGTACCGTAAACTTCTTTCATCATATGATCTGCAACCGCAGTATATCCCTTATAGAAATCTTCTCCAATTTCCTCTCCATTTTCCTGCATGGCTTGAGTTACTCTTTCAGTGTATCCTTCAACCATCGCTTCAACCTTTGCATCATCTACAAGATTGCCAAGTAGGTCATCTTCAGCAACATCCATCAACCTGTCAATATAATTAAGTTGGAACTTCATTTCATCAGAGAGATCGTATTCCTCATCCAATACTTCCCCCCACAGGTTTTCGTCATCGTACTGGTGGAAGTGCTGACCTTCATGCAGGTCAACATGTTCCGTAGTTTCATCATCTAATTCAGGATAAACTTCTTGATCAGCAATAAAACCAATTTTTTCATCCTGTGTAACGCCGTAAATATTCTTTTCAGCATCAACAAACGCTAAATCATAATCTTGCAGATCAGTGTAATCTTCAACTTCTTCAATCTCTAAACCTGGAACCTTAGTTGTAGCTGCTACAGCTCCACCTCCAAGATTATCTTCTTGTTCAAAATCAAAATCAGCTGGTATACCGTAATTCTCAAGAGTATTCTCTACATTCGGTAAATGCTCCTCAGCCTGTTTCCCTTTATTATCAGGTTCCAAAAGCATTTCAGTAGATTTATCTCCTTGAGCCACAGACATACTAATTAAATAATGAGGCAAATTTTTTAGCTCTTTAGGATGTTATTTCCGCTCCAGACATCCAGGCAAAAAATATCCAGGCAACCGCTGAAACCAAAAAGCCGTGGATAAAAAGCATTTCTAGTGCTTGAATGCTTGAGGCAGTGTAAAGGTTTACTGGAATCAAGGCTACAAGCATAAAGAGGAAGTACCTGGGCTTCCACATATCTTCTCCTGTTTTAAGCTCTCCTTTCATTTTTGTAGTAGAAAAAGGTTGATTCCAAGCAATTCCTGAAACAGTAAAGCTGTCCTGAATCATGTGTAGTATAGCTCCTGAAAAATATCCTGCTAAGAAAAAATATAGAACTAAGGACGGCAACCCAATTTCTGCGGTTATAGGGTAGATAAGCAGACCAGTAAGAGATGTAAGTATAATCACACCTATTAGAGAGTGTGTGAAGCTTCTGTGACCCTCTTCAAAACTGTAATCTGTGAAGAGATTCAAAAATTGGACAGAAGGAATGTAGACCAGATACTTTGTTAAGTAACCGAATAAAGGCATTATAGGACCGATTATTAAGTTAAAAATTTTACCAGGACTTCTATGTAAACCTTTAACGCTTGTATGAAATATGGTTGAATTTGGAGCATCAACGTCAGGAATCAAAGAACCTATAGCAACACCAAACACACTTGCTAAAGAAAGCACTTCATAAGATTGTATAAACGGCGAAACAACAACTAAACTAGTTACTGTCGACAGTAGGAAGTGTTGACGTCCAAGCATGTAATTTAATTAGGAGATGCCGAATATAATACATTGCTGAGCTGATTTTGAACCTGGATATATTACTCTAACTCAAAGTTATCATCTAGGAACCCTCTGAAGAATGCTGGAACATTTTCACTTTCTTCGATTCCGTTGTCATATGTCAGATACTCTGCTTCAAACATTCTATCTGAAGATTCTTCGTCCTCCGTTTCATATTGTTTAAATTTGACAATGTAATCTGCGCTTTTAACAGATAGGCTTTCTGGTATAAAAAAACCTCCTGTTCTCTCAACATTGAAAGTTCCATCTAGCTCTCCAAGCTCATCCAAGTTATGTTCTTGTTTGTAGGTTTCCCATTCATCTTCCATATCTTGTTCAATTTCATCTATAGAATCGTAATCTCCGGAATCATACTGTTCGAGTTCTTGGATTCCTTTTAGGTCTCTTGTTAAGGATTGGATGCTTTCGGCTACACTCATATACTATTGTGGAGTCACAAAATATTTATTAGAACTGACAGTTTAGGATCGTTGCCAGTATTTTAGTGTTTGATATGAACCGAACAATCACAACCCTGTTTATAAGCAAACCACTCTCATTTTCCTCTATGAACAATCACAGAATAGCTGCAGTTTCAACAGGACTAATTTTAACCATCGCAATAGTTTTCACGGTTGGAGTACAGAACTTAGATTCAGATTCAACAGGTTTCACTAAATTCGGGTCTGATGAAGAGTTTAAAGCAAGTATAGGAGATTCATCATTCAATAGTCTTGCTGGAGGTGTTGGAGGTGCTGTCGAAAGAACTACGTCAGATCTTGCAGCTCAGTCAAGTGGCTCGTCTGGGAGTTACCAAGTTGAAAGATCTTCTGACACTAATATACAAGTCTCAGGTGTTGGAGAACCAGACATACTGAAGAACACAGGAGATAAAATCTATTTTTCACCTGAAAGATCATACTATTACAGAAGTAAGGCTCCTAATACTTCAGTTTTCAATACTCTTCCAGCTGAAAACTTCTCTGAAATAGATAAAATACCTGCAAACGGCAGAATTTTCGTCACGAATGAAAGTATTATCTCACTTGGAGAAAATATTTCAGCATTTAGCCGTGAAACACATGAAAAACAGTGGCAAGAAGAACTTAACTCTAGCATTGAATCTGCTAGGAAAATTAATGACAGCATTTACCTGGTTTTAAGAAAAAACGTTAGAAACAATAATCCTTGTCCTGTAAGACCTTTAGGTTCAACAATTTTGCCTTGTACTTCATTTTACCATCCGGATTCCGGAGAGATAGACACTACTTACACTTTAGTTGAGATGGATGCTGAATCAGGTGAAATCATCGAGACAAACGGGTTTACCGGATCTTCCAGCAACACTGTAACATATGTTTCTCAGGATTCAATATATTTCACTTACTCAGAACAGGTTTCGGATACAGAGATCATGCTTGAATTCCTGAACTCAGAGGGATCAGAGTATCTAAACCAGGAGACGATGAACAGGATTGAGGAGCTCCAGAGTTACGATATCAGCGACCAATCACTTAGAAATGAAATCCAAAAATCCATCGAAGATTACATGGCAAGTCTTTCTAGTAAAGAGAGAAAGAGGGCAAGGCAAGAACTTCAGAATGGTATAGGAAACTATACAGATGAAAGAAAAAGAGAGTTAGTTACAACTAAGATTGCAAGTTTTAATATGGATCTAGAGCTTGAGGCTGAAGGAGAGGTTCCTGGAGAGGTCAACGACCAGTTCTCACTTGATCAGTCAAGTGAAGGTCTCAGGGTTGCGACAACTGTCGGCAACTCTTGGAGTTTTGATGTAAAGCCAGAAAACGATCTTTACACATTAGATAATGACCTTGAAATTCAAGGATCAGTAAAGGGTATGGGTCTTAACGAGCAGATTTACTCCGTCAGATATATCGAAGACAAGGCATACATTGTCACTTTCAGACGTGTAGATCCTTTCCACGTAGTCGATATTTCAAACCATCAAAGCCCTGAACTAAAAGGAGAGTTGAAGCTTCCAGGATTCTCATCTTACCTACACCCGCTTCAAGAAAACAGAGTACTTGGAATAGGTGAAGAGGACGGGAAAGTGAAAGCAGTAATCTTCGACGTAGAGAATGATAATCCTGAAGTATTGGATTCGCTGGTTCTAGAAGACTACTATTCTGAGGTATCAAGCAGCCATCATGCATTCCAGATCGACAGAGAAAATAAGGTCTTCTTCCTGCCAGGTAGCGAGGGAGGACATTTCTTCAACTATGAAAACGGTCTTGAACAGGTAAAGGAAGTCAAGATGAGAGATGTGAGACGTGGAGCATTCGTTAACCAGAATTTCTACGTCTTCAATAACTACAACGCTTCCGTTATAGACATGGAGAATTGGAACACCATTAAGGAGATACAGTTCAGAAATGAATCAAAGCCAGAACATATTCCTCTTCCAGAACCAAGAGTAGTTGAATAAAGAAGTAGGGAAGAAATCCCTACTATAATTCCTTTTTTTATTCTGTATCTGTGATGTCTATATCGCCTTCTTCCAAACTTTCAGCAACATCCCCAATATCGTAATTAGAAAGATCAAGATCCGAAACCTTATCTAAAACATCTTTCAAACCGCTTTCTGACTCTCCAGAACTCATACCTCCAATAAGTTCTGTCGGAAATGTGACAATCGTGGAGTTTTCAGCTGCTACACTATCAAGTGTCTGAAGCGTCCTCATCCGATAACCTTTGTCACCTATAATGTCAGATGCTTGTCTTAACTTGACTGCTGCTTCAAGTTCTCCTTGTGCATTTGTTCTACGAGCTCTACGGTCTCTTTCTGCTTCTGCCTGTGCGGCCATTGCACGCTCCATCTTCTCAGGCAGATTAATGTTCTGAATCTCAACATCTAAAACCCTGACACCAAATGAATCTGTCTTATCATCAAGCTTCTTCTTGATATGGTCTCCTATCTCATCCCTTTTCTGCAACAGGTCATCAAGTTCCCTTTTACCAACTTGATCTCTCAGGATTGAAGTCGCATAATTCAGTGTCTGGCTTCTGTACTCGCCAACGTTAACAATCGCGTCTTTAACATCATCCATGTTATCTTTTACTTCGAAGAAAACCACTCCATCAACTTCTACAGGAACATTGTCTTTTGTAATTGCTTCTTGTTTCATGACATCTACTGATTCCTCGTAGACTGGTACAGTAACTGCTTTTTCAATGAAAGGTATTTTGAAGTGTATACCTGATTTTCTGCTTCTTGCATAGCTTCCAAATCGTAGTACTATACTTCTCTCCCATTCATCATTTACGAAGAACGGTAGAGGACCTGACAAAGATAAACCCATTTTCTAAGTCACCACTTATTATTTGGTCATTGTTTCTTTTATCAGTCCTGCAAAAAATTCAGTTACGGTTTTATCATTCGGCATCAAATCTTGCTCCGTGAACGATAAAATCAAGTATTTTAAGAAGGAAGGAGAAGCTCTTGAAGAAGGTTTAAGCAACAATGTATATGCTTCAGAGGATAAGATCCTAAAAGTCTACACGCATTTTCCATTAACAAGTTTTTACGCCACATTCCTTGAATTAATTACTGGAAATTTAGATTATATCTCTAGAAATGATAGAATAAATGTAGAGAAAGAAATAATTCCTTTTATCGAAGAAGCAGGGTTGAAAAGCCCTGAAATACTTGATTCTGGAGAAGAATTTGTTATTTTTCAAAAAATTGAGGGAGAATCAGGCTATCAACATCTAAACAACTGTAGTGAAGCAGAGGCTGAGAGCTTTGGTCGAGCTCTGAAAAATTTTCTTGTTGACCTACATAATCAAGGAGTAGCTTTGCGGGATGCGAGAGTTTCAAATTATCTGGTAGGAGACAGTATATACAGTATAGATCATGAGTATGCTAGTGTTGATGCGGGCAGATTCTTCTTTTTCATAGATGAACTCACTGTTACCTCAAGTGCAAGACAAACGGATAAATACCATAGTTTTGTTAAAGGCTTCAAACCTAGAAGGATTGCTATTGTTTTGTCCATTTTCATGGCATTTTATCACAGCATATTGTTTGAAAGAGATTTTAACCGTTTCAAAAGAATATTTGGAAGTCTTAGAAAAGACTTTTTTTGAACCTTAACTATTAGAGATTTATAGAATAAACTTTAGCTATGAATTTAGATTTTGATGAATCAACATTACTCGTTACTTGGGGAGTTACGACCCTTCTTGGTTGGGCTGCAACCGCAGTGATGGGAATTCAAGCAATGACCGGAGGACAGGTAATGGCAGTATGGACATTACTGATGGCTATACCAGTTGCAATGACAGCTAAGCTGTATTATAGCGGAGATTCGAATAAATTGTTCAATTTCTGGGCAATTGCAGTCACTTTACTGATGATAGAAAACTTTGTGACTCCTGGAAGTATCGCAATCTACAGCTTTTTCCATCTTTGGTACGTGGCAGCCATAGCAGGATTCTATTACACAAGCACAAAACTTCCACCTCCTTCTGACGAGATATACAAGTACTCAGCATATCTCTCAGTTGCAGGACTAGCAGTAGTTATCTATCAACCTTTAGCAGCAGCCCCTCTAGCAGTAGTTCTACAGGGAGGTCCAATGATCTACGACTGGTACAAAGTCCACAGATAATCCAGAAGATTTCTTTTCTCTTTTTTCTTATCTAAAAGTTGCAAAGTCAAACCTGTCAGTGTCGTATAGAATTGTTGCAAAGAAGAAAGCTATGCTTACAGGAACTATATTACCATAATAAAGGTTGATCAAGCCCCATAGGAAGACAAAGCTAACCATGTCATCAAGCATGTAGTCAGTATGTTTCAATCTCTCAATTAGTTTTGTCCTTTCAAAACCGTATTCAAGCAATAAAACTGCTACAGAACCAGATAATAACCATCCCAGAAAATTGGACATAGGTACACCGTAATAAAATCCTTGTGTATATGTCCAGATACCCAAGGAAACAGCTGCAGGATCTAAGACCAAGTCAACCAGTATAATCAAACCTAGAGTATAAAGAAATCTTTTTACAAAATTATCGACTTCGAATAGGTTAACAAGAAGGTAGCTGTTCACTACTAGAGGAATGAAAAATACTGGTAAACCTATTGGCACTCCATTAATCATTGGACCGAGCTCAACTAAATAATCAAAGCTTCCATAGGGCCAACCAGTCTTAAGTCCTATGTACTCTATGAAGTATGCGTAGAGACTAAGTAAAACTATGCTGAAACCTGATTTTTTGTTGATAAGTGGTTTAAGACCTGCTATCAGAGGCAATCTCATAACCAGAGTCCCAAATAATATCATGAACGGACTGAAAGCCAAGTAAACTGGAAGAAGTTTTTCTGCAGAAGCAATAAAACCTGCAGCTCCGACAAGCGGAAACAGTATTGATATTGTAAATCTATTTTCTTTGACTAATTTATCTAAGTCAAATTCAGGCATGGAAAAGCACCCAGAGACCGTACATTGTGATCACCATGCCGGTAAATGCATTAATAAATGGGAACCACCAGTAAGCCCTCGAGTCATCCAGATCGAGGAAGAATATCACTGTAGAAAGTACGGGATAAAGCAGGAAAAGCAAACCTAGCTTAAAGTTATGAATTCCCATAGCAGCTGATGTAAGTATCCAGACCGCAGTAACATAACCATAAGCGCCTATACGTCCTAAATAAGTTGCAGTGGTGCTTATATCTGCTTTTCTATCAGGTTCTATGTCAGGTATTGCAGAAAACGTATGCATCGCCATAGTCCATAACCATGCACCCAAGACAATCCATATAGACGGTAAACTTCCTGAGATAAAGCTGTAGGTAATCAAAAAGGGCATTGCATAAAGACCATTAGATATAGAATCCAGATATGGAGTAGTCTTGAATCTTAACGGAGGCGCACTGTACTGATAGCTTAAACCAAGAAAAACTAGCATTAAAGGATAAGTTCTCTCAGGAAGCAATAAGGCAACAGGTATCGAAAGTGCT
>Ga0102939_1000784_pt1 | contig 11783 bp, 16 predicted proteins | sample SalPon2_B_H2O_MG_FD_78214 | JGI IMG/M metagenome (GOLD analysis project Ga0102939, IMG submission 78214) | Salt pond water microbial communities from South San Francisco under conditions of wetland restoration - Salt Pond MetaG R2_B_H2O_MG | ecosystem: Environmental > Aquatic > Non-marine Saline... | reverse complement strand
ACTGTTTCCATCAGGTTTGGTACTAGGTCTGCTCTTTTCTTTAGTTGTACATCGATTTGTGCCCATGCATTGTCTACACGGTTTTCCAGTTTGACTATCTTGTTGTAGTAGTATATTGTTGTTATTGCTGTGATGCCGGCGATTCCTAGTGCTACGAATTCAAGTACCATAAATATTATTGAGTTCTTTAGAAATAAAAGAGGGGAAATCAGATGTTTTTTACACTGCTATATTTGAACCCTGATTATACTCCGGTATTTCTGGTTGATGTTCCCCGTAATTGAATGTGTCAACCAGGTATTCTTCAACCTTTTCTTCCGGATTATCTGCTCCAAACACTGCGACACTGTATTCTTCTCCTTTGAATTCTCCTTCTTCGAGATACATGTCTTCTTCTTTCCACGAATTTTCCTCTAATTTGTATTCCTCTATGATATCGTCTAACTCGTCTTCTGTATCGAATTCTTCGTCTAAATCAATGCTTTCAAACTCCTTTTCTTTCCTGCTCCGTGCGTACGGGTAACTTGATTCTTCCTCGGGGAAGAAGTTGGATAGTATTAGTTCTGTTTCTCCTTCTATGCTTTTGACATCTTCCCATATCGTTCCATCAAGTTTCTCAGCTAGTTCTTCTGATGCGTTAAACTCGTCTTTTGCCCAATCGCTCAAGGAGTTGTTGAACTGTTTGATGTGGATTAGTTCGTGTAGAATTGTTCTTCTCTGTCTTTCGCTGTTCATTTTGAAGAAATTGGTTGAATCAAAATCAATTCTAAAATTTGTTCCTTGTTTACTGGCTTGAGCATTGACATAGGTGCCAAGATATTTTACTCCGACTTCATCCAATTCGCCTTCTATATCTAGTCCATATTGCTTGGCTACTCTGTTTATTCTTTCTTCTAATTCTTTTTTCCTGCCTTGTTTTTGTTTTAGACTGGCTCTCATAGAGTTTTTTTAATTGGCTAGTTCGTAGTTTGTAAGGTTTTGTCCTTTGTTTTTGATGTATTCTGTGGTTTGTTCGATTGTTCCTTTGAGGTATAGGTCTCCGAATGTTGCGACGATTATTGCGCCGGCGGTGTTGAATATTAGGTCTTTCATGGTGTCTTCTAGGCCGTATTGGGTTAGTATGGTTTCCATTCCTATTAGTTCGGATAACATTGTTATTGCGAATTCTAGGATTTCCCAGAATACTCCTAAGGCAAGGATGAATATCAGGATGAATGCGAACATCAGTTTTCGTGGGAAATGTAGTTCGTCGCTGTGTTCTTCGAATGCTCTGATTGTTGTGTATCCTGCGGCTGTGACTACGGATGCTGAAAGTGTATGTGTCATGTGATCCCACCACCACACTGATCCGTACAGGTGTGAACCGTTGACGCTTACTGCTCCGATAGCATGTAGGAAGACAGCCGAAGTAATCCATAAAGCCAGTCCAGCATCCAAAGTAATACTATACTTCCTCTCAAGAAAACCTGGGATAAAAGTTACCGCCAAGCCCATACCTCCATTGACAATTACCTTCGTATTGCCGACATACAAACCAAAAAACATTATACCAACTAAAAAGACCTGCATAAACCTTGTCAAGTCTTCTTGAGTTTTCTCTGATATGCCTAACCTGTCTCTAATCCTCATCTACAGGTTCAACCTCCTCATCTCTTCTACTCAAATAAAATGTAAAGACTGTTCCTGCGATAACTCCGGCTGCTAGTGAGCTAGTGAACTCCCACATCAACGAAGACTCTGAAACCAGGAAACCTGTACTAAAATAAATATCTGAAATCCATCTTAAAACCGCCCACAAACCTGCAACACCTAAAGAAGTAATAGAAACCAATAAAACAGAAAACCGGGGCGTAGTGTTAAACGAAGTAAAAGTATCAAGCTCTGACACCAGTAAAAGAGCTATACCTGCCGCAGTCAAATAATTCAAAGTATTTGAAACCGCAAAACCAAGCTCCAAACCCTTCAAAGTAAAAGGAACAGCAAGAAAAGCTAACACCTCAAATGGTACTAAAGCAGTTGAATCCTTGAGATATAGAGGCGGTAAAAACACTAGTGAAAGAATTAGAAACCCGTAGATAGTCCAAGTGAAGCTTCCATCAAAGATTAGCCTGATACAGTTGACGAAAAGGTAAGCTGCCAAAGCCCAAGAAATAACCGAATTAATCTTTCTACTTGAACCAGGCAAATTAGAGATCATAAAAAAATAGTCAGTTTCAAAGCTTATGAAATCCAACAGTCTCTAAACCGTCAAATACACTATCAAGTAAGCAAAGGCTGAAACTAAAACAGTCAACAAACCAGTCAAAACAATTTGCAAATATCTATTCTCCCTTTCAAAAATAATATAATCTATAATTGGCACTGTTAGGCTGTAGAGAAGTATTGAAAAGACAAATTTGTAGGCTTCTGAAAGACTTGGAAGCGGAATAAGCCAGAAAACAGAACCATAAAGAACTCCAACCAATGGAGCCAAATTGAAAAACTTAGTTACATCAAAATCCTTTAGATAGGCGATAAAAGTTATTCCTGACAAAATTAAGGCAACCTCAAAAATTAACAGGGAAACAATATTGATTACTGGGTCTGAGAATAGAACAAGTCTTGAAGATATTATTTCAATATTTAAGGGGTATAAGAAATCTGGTGGCGTTCCTGTGAATAGATCTCCGAAAGGATGAGACATTAAGCCTGTCAAAGCCACGGCAAAAAGCCTCTTCCTCGACAAGTAGTTTTCAGCATATGTTGAAAGCACTCCTCCAACAGCTCCATACAGAACTAGAACTCCAGCACCTATCCAACCGTCCAAGAAAAATGCAAAAACTCCTAGAAAAATAATTGAGAAAATATTGCCAATATAACTGTTTTTCTCATAGCCTAAAGCGAATAAAGAAGCTGCAATAAATCCAGTCACCAAACTATGGCTAATACCGCGGTGAATAACTTTGGAAGCACTCCAAAAAGAATCTAATACAGAAACAGGAAGAAAAATGCTGCTTAAACCTTTCAAAGCATAAACTATATCTAGATCAGGAAGCACAGCAAAGCCACCAGCAAAAACACCTAAAACCAAACATTGTTCTTTATCAATTCCTTTCCAATAAGCGAATAAAGACACTATAAGGAAGGCAATGAAAAAGTGGCCAGCAAACATATACCAAAAGAATCAATCTAAACCGATATAAAAAACACGAAAATATTTTTTCAGTGGCAATCTAAGATCAGTTCGTCCTCATTCTTTAATCGCCACTTGACAGACTTTCCTTCAGAAATACCTGTGATAGCAGCCAATTCTCTTGGTAAACCAACCTTCAAACCATTTTCAACTTTAAATTTAGAAGAACTATTACCTACATCTTGGAACCCATAAGCACCTAAATCTTCTTCATCTAATTTTTCAACATCTTTCTCTGATTCAGCAAACCAAATCTCCACTTTAACACCTTGAAAATCTCTCAACCATTTCAACTGTGTATGCCTCAAATCATCATTTTCAGATTTAGCCTCAACAAACAAATAATCTCCGTTGTTACTGAACGCCAGGAAGTCAGGTACGCCCGGTCGGAAAATGTCTGGAAACTTTGACTCAGTATCCTCCATTATTCTTCGGCTAACTGTCTCAGATAGTTCGGGGAATTGTCCTTCAATATCTTCTTTGATACCTGGTGTGGATCGTACAACATAATTCCATTGGGAATTCAGTAATTCTTCTACACGTTTTTCAGTTTGATTCAGAGAAGGTTTTTGTTCGAACGGTATCATGTTATTATCTTAATTTTGACAGTATAATTCTTTTACAGGAATTTTTTTACTTCTTCCTCAAGTTCTTTCATGCTAGATGTGCTTTTATGTAAGAAACCTCTTGTTTTATCAGGAGACTGTTCTAGAAACTGTTTTTTAGCGTCCTGATCAGAAGTATACATTATTACAGGTATATCGTGCTCTTCTTGGGCTCTGTATGCTATCTCCATTCCTTCTTTGCCGTTAGGAATCTGTAAGTCTGTAATCAAAAGGTTATAATCTTGATTGGCTAGTTCATCGTATAATTCATTAATTTTATCTGTGGTTTCTAACTCGTAGTTGTCTACCATTGAGTTGAACCATTTAGAGACTGTTCTCAACATGCCTTTGTCATCATCTATGTACAGGATATGGTTGACCGAGTCTTCATCCATCATGTTAGTCTAAGTAAAAATTCAATGATTTAACTGTAATCAATATCCTAAACTTGGATCGATACAGTGTAGTAAGCAGGTTTGTAACCTATGCTTTTCCTATCTTTCACTTTTTCTGTTTGGATAGGTGTGTCTTCATATTTTTTCTCCGGTTTCTGAATCCAATTCCAGTTCTCTATCTCAGAATTCTTTTTTGCAGTCTCAAACTGTGCTCTTATTTTTTGTGAAGTGCTTTGAAGGTTGGCTTGTATTTCTTCTGCTTCTCTCCCTGGTACCGGCCGGGAAAAAAGGTTGATTCTAAGTGTTGGACCTGACCGCTTTTTGACATTCTTAACAACTTCAACTTGGTTCAGTTTCTCTAAAAGTTGCTTCATAATTAATTATACTGATTAGATAGATGTATAACATTTTCCAATCACTAAGTTGTTGACTCCGTAAATCGGAGTCTTTTCTGAATAGTTCCGATGGATTAGTCGGGGCGGGTCGGAATTGGAAGCCTTGCGCTTCATTCCACCCTAAGCCTCTACAACCAGTTTTTGTTGAGTATTTCCTGAAAAATTCGGTTGACTGGAGAATAAATATTGAAAAAAATATGTGTAAAACGGTTTGTTGTTTTAGTCGTTGAGAAGAAAGCTCTGTGTTCCTTCTTTAAACTACTTCGACATTGACTGCTTTTGGACCTCTGTCGCCTTCTTCTTGGTCAAATTCCACTTCGTCGCCTTCTTCTAATTCGTCGACTTCTTCTGGTAGTTCGCTCATGTGAACGAAAACATCATCGTCCATGTCATCTGTCTCAATGAATCCGTAACCATCTCCATCGTGGAAGAACTTAACTATACCTTGCATAAATTAACACCTCCTTGTTAGCTTGTATCTACTAAATGGCCTATCATCTTTATAAGGCAAGTTACATTTTCCTGTTATCGATTTCAAGGTCAGCCGGTTTTTTTACTTGAATTTTTATCGATGGTCTAAACCGTTTTTTATGTGTTCAACTGAGCTTCTTTTTCCTTCATAGTCTTGGCCTATTCTTTCCATTAACTGTCTGAAATCTTCGGAAAGATACGATTTCGATGTCTGACTGTTCAAACCTATCAAAAACTCGTCAACAAGCATTTCTCTAATTGAGGAATGCTTTTCATTTTCCAAGTAGGAACAGATATAACTCCTTAGGAAGCTTTCAAAATTTTCCGGCGTGGCTGATACCTTACTGGTTTCTTGCTCCCAAAGATCATACCAATCATCTACAAGCCTATCGATGTTTAAAGTGTACTCTCGTGGATTAGAACCTTTCACTACATCAAGATAGCCTTTATCAGCTGCCTCTAAGACTAATTGTTCAGCTTCCTCATCATCTATACCATGCCTGAGTTCAAGTTGAACGCTGTTACCTCCGCCATCAACAAAGATATTCCTCAATGCCTTGTAAAATACCACAGAATCTTCCAAATCCATACTCAACAGTGAGAATTCTAACTATAAAAAACAGGTCTCTCATAGATATCCTCCGTGAAAACTCATTGTTTAATAGTCTTACAAATCCATGTAAAACCTGTTATGAAGGAAAAAATCACTGTAGATGGTAAAGAAATTACAGTGGTGGGGACTGCACATGTCTCTGAGGAGAGCCGAAAGGAAGTTAGAGAGACGATTGAGGAAGTTCAGCCTGATCTTGTTGGAGTTGAACTAGATGAAGATCGTTACAAGTCTTTGAAGGAGGATTCAGGTTGGAAGGACCTGGATCTCTCCGAAGCTATCCGACAGGGAAAAGCACCGTTACTTCTAGTCAATCTTTTTCTGTCAATCTACCAGCGTCACATGGGTCTTCAGCAAGATGTCAAGCCGGGAAGCGAGATGTTGGAAGCTATTGAAATGGCGGAGGAAACCGGTAAAGAGTACGCACTTCTGGATCGTGACATCAATGAGACATTGAGTAGGGGTTTCTCCCAGCTCACTATCAAAGAAAAAATATTGTTGGCTGGTTCAATCTTCGCTGGGAAAGAAGAATTTGATGTAGAGGAAGTGAAGGACGGAGATATGCTGGATCTATTAGTTGGTAAGCTTGAGAAACAGTTTCCAAGCCTAAACAAAGTATTCCTTGAAGAGAGAAATAACTACATGGCAGAAAAACTATTGGAAAAAGATTTTAACAAGGCAGTAGTAGTTGTAGGCGCAGCACATGTCAAAGGAATAATTGAAGACCTTAATAACCAGGAAAAATACGAGTTAAACGACAAAAAAAGTTTCCAATGGATGAAAATCATCAGCTATGGAATACCAGCCTTCATCATCGCAGGACTGGGATACAGCTTCTACCAAATAGGGTTTTCAACAGGTATCACAGGAGTCAAGTTCTGGATACTGTCAAACGGTTTACTGGCGATGCTTGGAGCAATAATCGCCCGTTCACACATCTCAACATGGATAACCAGCTTCATCGCAGCACCACTAACCAGTTTAGACCCAGCACTAGGTGCAGGAATGGTTGCAGCATACGCAGAAGGCAAACTACATCCGCCTACAGTAGAGGAAATGGAAGAAGTCACCAAGGTCGAAAGGTACAAAGACCTCTGGAACAACCAAGCAGGAAGAGTCCTACTCACATTCTTCTTTGTAACACTGGGAAGTGCCTCAGCAACATTCCTTTCAGCAGGATTCATTGCTTCACTAATCGGATTTTAAAACAATCCAAGCACTGGAAATTAGTATGAGTGAACAATTAGGTAAACACAAAGGCGCAGTCGAAACACTTCTACATGAGAAAAAAGAACTGAGCAGACTACTCCAAATCGTGAACAGTCAATTGGAGAAACATCTTTCCGCATTAGAGGAACAAGGAGTAGATACTGAACAGTTCATCCAAAATATTCAACAGGAAAGCCAACAAGCACCACAGCAACAACAGCAGCAAACACAACAGAGACAGCCTCAAGGCCGGCAATCAAGCCAGAATAATCAGAGACAGGGAAGAAAAGCTCAAGGCAGCAACCAAAATAAGATGAACAGTCGTAAAAAAACTGCACAGAACCAACAAAACAGTAAAGGCAGGAGAAAAAAGGAGAAAGGAAAAAATCAGAAACACTCTAAATCAAGAAACAAGCAGGAAGATAAAAAAGATGTAGAAGAGTACTTTGAGGATGAAGAAGAGGAAAGAGACTTTAACCCGCTTTAAATCTTCGTCAAAATCATAGTTTGAACCCTATCTCCGTTCCATTTTCATCCTGGTAAATTCTCAAAGGTACTTCGCCATTCAAAGGTTGTATCAGTTTGTTGTCGCCGAACTCCATGTTTAACTGATCATCTTCCTCTAATGCATCTGCGATGTCCCTGAACAATTGTGCTGCATCTTCTCTTTCAATTTTGAATTCTTTCTGCATATCTGTCATTTTTAACCAAATAGAAATTAGGAAAGAAAATTGTTTTTGTTAGGCGAACATTTCGCTTGGGTGTTGGTTTTCGCCGCTGAGGAAGTCTTTTTCTACTCCCATGTTTCCTTCTTTAAGGTCTTGGACTGCTTCCATGAAGTCTTCCATGCTTACAGTTGCTTCAGAGTAGTCTTCGAACCTATCTAGGCTGTTGACTGCGGCTTGTTTGACGATTTGTTGGATGTCTCTACCAGTGAATTCGTCGTCAAGCTCTTCTGCCAGGATTTCCAGGCTGATTCCGTTTTCCAAGTCCATTTGCCGTGTGTGGACTTTGAGGATTTCTTCTTTGGCTTCGTCGTTCGGTACCGGTACTTCAATTGCACTGGTACGGTTGAGTAGTGCTGGGTCGATAATGTCTGGCGTGTTTGTTGCGAAAATACTGATTACATTTCCTTCTTCGCTGTCTAAACCATCTAATTCGGATAGTAGTTGGCTCATTGTTCTTTCTACTTCTTCACCGCCGTGCCTTCGGTCGTCCAATCTTTTCTTTGCGATTGCGTCAATTTCGTCTATGAATACTATTGCGGGGCCATCGACGGCTCTAGCTTGTTCGTACAAGCGCTTGACTTTTTTGGCTCCTTCTCCAATAAACTTCTCAACTAACTGCGGACCGTTTATCATGAACATTTCTGCGTCGTACTCATTTGACAGTGCTTTAACCATGTGTGTCTTTCCGGTTCCTGGTCTTCCGATTAATAGTATGCTTTTGTCCATGTCCATTCCCCATTCTTGAATCCGGTTAAGTTTGGCGCTGTCTAGCTGTGCTCCGACATTACTGGAAAGGTTTTGAATGATATGGTCTAGTCCCCCGATGTCTTGGAAAGTTACATCTTTTTCGATTGCTTTGATCTCAATGCCGCGTCCTCTGTCTTCTACATCAGTCCCTTTGAAGTTGTTAGGGTTTAAAGCGACTTCTGTCCCCGGTGTAAGATCTTCTGGGCTGTGCCCATCAGGTATTTCGACTCCATACCGTCCTTTCATGTTTCCACCGGCTTCAACCCATATCCTGTCTCCATCGTAACCTGACACAACCACTCCACGCATTACAGGAGTTTTCAGGTTAGTTCCATGCTGTTTCTTTTTCTTGGTTCCAGCTTTTTGCTGTCCGAAGTACTGCGGAAACTGTACTCGCTGCCTCTTCTTAGAATTTTGCTTGCCTTTTTGTTTCTTCTCTTCCGTACTTGATCCTTGATCCTCATCTCCCATTTTAAACACCTTCTGTTTTAACAGGGACAGATACCTATGTAAAACACTTGTCAGCCCCATTCTTAATGAAAAAAGAATCCTTCTCCAACTTTATAAATACAATAAAAAACCCCGCTTTCCTTCTATCCGGATTATAAAAGTGAAGAAAGAAACCTTCAAAGTAAAGAACAAAAATTAAAGGTGAAATAAATTTGAAGAATACAAAGATCGTATCAACAATAGGGCCGGCAACAGATTCCAAAGAAACAATAACAGAACTAGTCGAAGCAGGAGTAAATGTAGTAAGACAAAACTTCTCACATGTAACTCATGAAGAACACGAAAAAATATTTCAAAGAATAAGAAACTCATCAGAAAAAGTAGCCGCAATGGCAGACACAAAAGGACCAGAAATCAGATTAGGAGAAGTAATCGAAGGCACAAAACTCAAACAAGGAGAAAAAGTAATTATAACAACAGAAGAAATCACAGGCGGAGCAGAAAAACTACCTGTAAAATACAAAGACTTTATCCAGTACATAGAGGTAGGAGATGAAGTAAGAATCGATGATGGAAAAATAGAACTAGAAGTCACTGAAATCAAAGATGGGGAAGCAGAATGTATAGTAGAATACGGTGGAGAAGTAGCCACACGTAAATCAGTAAATGTTCCGGGCAGAGACATAGGGCTGCGAGCACCAACAGAAAAAGATGTCAAAGACATTAAATTCGCAGCAGAAAAAGGATACGATTTCATATCAGTCAGCTTCGTTAAACACGCGGAAGATGTCAAAGAAGTAAGAAAAATTCTAGAAAAACACGGTTCAGAAGCAGACATAATCTCCAAAATAGAACACAGAAAAGCAGTAGAAAACTTCGACGAAATACTCGAAGAGAGCGATGGAATCATGGTGGCGCGAGGAGACCTAGGAGTAGAAATGCCAGCCGCAGAACTACCAGGACTCCAAAAACAAATGATAGAAAAATGCAACAAAGCTGGCAAACCCGTCATCACAGCAACACAAATGCTAGAATCAATGACAGAAAACTCAACGGCAACAAGAGCAGAAATATCAGATGTTGCTAACGCAGTACTCGACGGAAGCGACGCAGTCATGCTATCAGGAGAAACAGCAATCGGAGACTACCCAGTCAAAACAGTACAATTCATGTCAGAAATAGTAAAAGAAGCAGAAAACACCATAAAAGAACAACTACACCACACAGTAAAAGACAAACCAAAAAATGTTTCAGACATAATCTGCAAAAGCGTCTGGCAAGCATCACACGACGGAAAAAGCGACCTAATCATCGCACACACAAGTTCAGGAAGCACAGCAAGAAACATCGCCAAACACCGGCCAAAAACCGACATAATAGCATTCACAAACCAAGAAACAGTAGAAAGACAACTACAACTAGTATGGGGAGTAAACCCGTACTACCAAGAATTCCACTCAAACACAGACACACTAGTCAAAAACTCAGCAAAAAGACTCAAATCACTAAACATTGCTGAGTCTGAAGACGAACTCATCCTCACACTAGGAGTACCAACAGCACAAAAAGGAACAACCAACACAATGCAAATAAGAACTCTCCGCAATGTATTAAACTAATTTCTTTTCTTATGATATAAGCATATCAATTTATTTTTAATTTTATCTGTTAAATAATCCTACGACCTATCAATGTTACCTCCCAATCAAAAGAACTATTATCATCAAAAGAAGCACTGTTATTTCCTACTGAAAGATCCATCACGATAGTCTTGTTTTCGTCGCAGTAAACTCCACCATTAAACTTTCCATTTGAGTCATTTTCCCTAACCCTTCCAGCTACTATTATAGGACCCGAAAATGTTTTCGTACTATTTGCAGGAACTGTCCTGCTATAGTCACTGGCTGAAGATTCTACCATATTTCTAGGGTAACTTCCTATATTTTCTATACCGCTTGGACAGCAAGAAATACTATCTATATTGATAGTAAAATAACTTTCGTCATTACTATTATTATATGCAGTAACATTACTTATAGATACTTTAACATCTGTGATAAGAATTAAACCGCTTGTATTGCTTGTAATTACAAAATTTCGATTAGGATATTCAAATTGTACAGATGTAGCAGTTCCAGTAAATGTTTCGTTGTATACGCTCACCATTATTTATTCACCCTAAAAGATTTGGTGCGAAACCTTCGTTGTAGATAAGGTTTTGATTTTGGATATCTTTTTTTGATGCGATTTCGTTGTTTCCGATTCCGTGTACATTTTTTGTTGAATTTTCATGGTTGTTTAATTCTGTTTTTGATGCGCTGTTGCTGTGTGGGTTTCCATTGGTTCCTCCATTGGTGGAGTTATGGTCTACATCTGAAGAAGATTGGATGTTAGAGATATCTGATGCATCAGCAACTTCGCCGGTATGCTGTGTTCCGCTGGGGTCTGTGAAGCTTTGATTAATGATTAAGTCTGTGTTTTGTATTTCCACTGGTCCGCCTTGATTTACTGAGAAGTATTTTTTGACATTGGAACTGCTTGTTCCTGTGAAAACATCCAAATCTTTATCTTTAATATTTAGTGCTGAAGAAGGGGTTAATGCTAATGCTCCTAGTCCTATAGTCCCTATTCCTGCTTTCTTCAAAAATTCTCTTCTAGATATTTGTTGATTATTTTCGGATTCTTTTTCTTTGTGTGTTTCTTGAGTGTTAGGATTGCTTTTGATATGTTTCAGTTCCTTTTTCAGTTCTTCTTTTTCTTCTTCTAATTTTTTTATTCTCTCAACTATTTTTTTGTTACAACTGTTATCTTCATCACTCATATACGATCTTCAATTTTTTTCTTTTTATTTACTATGCTTTTTGATAGGAATGATTTTCGAGCCCGTAGGGATTTGAACCCTAGGCCTTTCGGTCCGAAGCCGAATGCTCTGTCCAAGCTGAGCTACGGGCCCTTAACTTCGTATAAAGTATGTTTCTAGAATAAAAGGTTTAAACCCATT
>Ga0102939_1000781_pt1 | contig 11807 bp, 13 predicted proteins | sample SalPon2_B_H2O_MG_FD_78214 | JGI IMG/M metagenome (GOLD analysis project Ga0102939, IMG submission 78214) | Salt pond water microbial communities from South San Francisco under conditions of wetland restoration - Salt Pond MetaG R2_B_H2O_MG | ecosystem: Environmental > Aquatic > Non-marine Saline... | reverse complement strand
CCGTAGCCGACCGGATCGAGCACGACCGGGACGCCGTTCTCGTTCGCGCGGGTCCCGGCGTCGATCATGGCGTCGACGTCCGTCACGGAGGCCGTGCCGGTGTTGATCACGACCGCGTCGGCACCGGCGGCCATGTCGCCCGCCTCGGCCGGGGCGTTGGCCATCACGGGGAGACCGCCCCAGTGGAGCGTGACGTTCGCCGTCTCGCTCGTCGTCACCTCGTTGGTGAGGTGGTGGACGAGCGGTGCCGACGCTCGGACGGCAGACACCGTCGCGCGGACGCGATCGGCGTCGATCGGTTCACCGGGCATCGGCGATCACCTCGCCGAGCGCCGCGGTTGCGGCGGCTGGGTCGTCCGCGGCGGTGATCGCGGAGATGACCGCCGTGCCGGTCGCGCCCGCCTCGATCACGGGCCTCGCGTTGTCGGCGGTTATTCCGCCGATCCCGAACACGGGGATATCGACCGAATTCGCGATCGCCGCCACCGGTTCCGTCCCGATCCCGTCCTTCTGTTCGGGAACGTCCTTCGACACCGTACCGTACACCGCACCGACCCCAAGATAGTCCGCACCCGCCGCCTCCGCCGCCTCGGCCTCCGCGACCGTGGACGTCGAACAGCCGACGATTGCGTCGGGTCCGAGCCGCTCGCGGGCGACCTCGACCGGGAGATCCGACTGCCCGAGGTGGACGCCGTCTGCGTCGATCGCCGCCGCGAGATCGATCCGGTCGTTGACGATCAGCGGTACCGATGCCGCAGCCGTGGCCTCTCTGAGTCGCCGGCCGAGGTCGTATCTGTCGTGCGCCGATCGACCCTTCTCGCGGAGCTGCACGGCGTCGACGCCGCCGTCGATCGCTGCCTCGACGATCGCCTCGGTGTCGCGGCCGCCCGATCGGTTCGACTGCGTCACCAGATACGTCCGCCACTCGGTGAGATTCATGGGTGGTACTTTCGAGTGGTGGCTGAAAAGTGATTCCGTCGGCGGCGAAACGGCGGTCGGCGGTGACTCGCCACCGGAAGGTCCGCCCTACTCGTCGTCTGCGACCGCTTCGACGACTTCGACGCTGCCGGTGAGCTGTCGGTGCACGTACGGCATGTCGATGCCGGCGTCGTCGAACGCCTCTTTCACCGCGGTGACGTACTCTGACCGCACCCGGACGAAATCTCCGCGATCGGGATCGGCGATCCAGATCCGCGCCTGCAGCCCGACCGCCGAATCACCCAGCTCGGTCAGTCGGACCGACGGCGCGGGATCGTCGAGTATCTCGTCGTGGTCCTCGGCCTTCTCGACGATGATGTCCGTCGCCTGGTCGATATCGTCGTCGTAGCCGATACCGAAGACGAACTTCTGCCGGAGCGTCTCGTAGGCGACCGGGTTCGTGACGGCGTTGTTCGCGAGGTCGCCGTTCGGCACCGTGATCCGCTCGTTGTCGAACGTTCGGACCCGCGAGACCCGGAGGTCGATGTCCTCGACGCGTCCGCTGTTGCCGTTCCACTCGATCCAGTCGCCGACCTCGAACGGCTTGTCCTTCAGGATGAACACGCCGGCGACGAAGTTGCCGATCAGATCTTGGGCGGCGAAGCCGACCGCGAGCGCGAGCGCGCCGCCGAAGACGGCGAACGCGGAGAGGAACGCGCCGTAGCCGGCGATCGTGAACCCGATCGCGACCGCGGCGACCCAGACGACCGCGTTCGCGACGCTCGACCCGAGGCTCAACACGGCCTCGTCGAACTCGCGGGAGCGGAGCGTCCGCTCGACCGCGGGAATCGCGACGACCTTACCGATCAACAGCACGGCCAGGAAGCCCGCGACGAACAGGAACACGGTAAAGAGGATTCCGGCGATCGCTGCCGCCAATCCCGTCAGTCCGAACTGGAGTGGTACCATCACCGTAGTGTTCGGGAGAGTATATAAAGAAGCTACTGGCTCCGCGGTTGTTTATGTTCGGTGTGTGGCGATGCCGCTCAGTCGCTGCGAACCGCGAGCGGTCCGTCGCCGCGCGCGACGCCGCGGAGCCGGCGTCCGTGTACGTCGCCTCGGCGGATCCGGTCACGGACCGCAGGCGGGAGCCAGCCGTCGCGGTCCGCCGGCGGCGGAGCCGGCTCGACGCCGGCGGGCCGGACGCCGTCCGGGAGGTACCGGGGATGCGTCGGAAGGCGTTCGCGAAGTGGCATCCCTCCGGCGTCGGCCACCGCGCGAAGCCCGTCGAGATCCGGCCACGCGTACTCGGGGTTGATGTAGTCGTCCGTGACCGGTGAGACGCCCCCCAGGTCGTCGATCCCGCAGTCGACGAGGTCGGCCGCAGGCGAGAGGTTCGGCGGGACTTGCACGGAGACGCCCGGCGGAAGCGCCGCCCGCGCCATCGCGACGACGCGGCGCATCGTCGCGAGATCCGGCTTGGGGAAGTCGGAGCGTTCGTTCGGGACGACGTTCTGTACTATCACTTCCTGAACGTGGCCGTGCCGCTCGTGGAGCTCGCGAATTGCGAGCAGGCTCTCCGCGCGGTCGCGCCAGTCCTCACCGATGCCGACGAGGATCCCCGTGGTGAACGGAACGCCCTGCCGGCCCGCCGCGCGGATGGTGTTGAGCCGCTGGCCGGGCGTCTTTCGGCGACCGCCGCTGTGGGCGTCGACGTCGGCCGTCGTCTCCAGCATGACGCCCATCGAGGCGTTCACCGCGCGCAAGTCGTCGAACTGCGCCTCCGTGAGATCGCCGGGGTTCGAGTGCGGGAGAAGCCCTTCCTCTAGGGCGATCTCGCAGGCGTGATAGAGGTAGTCGTGGACCGAGTCGAATCCCCACTCGTCTAGTTGCCCGTGGATCTCCGTGTACCGGTCGTCCGGGTCGTCCCCGAAGGTGAAAAGCGCCTCCGTGCAGCCGGCGTCAGCGCCCACCCGGCATCGCTCTCGAATGTCCGCCGGCGAGAGCAGCGACGCCTCTCCGGGCACGTCGTAGTAGGTGCAGTAGGTGCAGGTGTATCGGCACGCGGTCGTCAGGGGCACGAACACGTTCCGGGCGAAGGTGAGCCGCTCGGCGGGGTCAACGTCGGCCGGCGACACCGACAGCAGCCGCTCGACGCGGTCCGGGTCGGGCGATATGTCGATGTTGTACTCGTCTGCCGCCGTGAACACAGCCGTGAGTCGCGCTCGGGGCTCAAAAAGGATCGCGGTCCCGGATCGACGCGTCGTTCCCGTCTTCGACGCGCGCGACGCCGACTCGTCCGCCACCGTCTTCGAGGGCGAACCCGGCGTCACGGAGCCACGCGGCGGCCGCGCCGTCGCCGTGGATCAGCACCTCCGCGAGGTCCGCGGGCTCGTCGACGTCGGTCGCCAGTCGGTGAGAGTCGATCACGCCGACGGTCGCGTCGACCTCGTCCGCGATCCGTCGGTGATCGCGGTAGGACGCACCGTGGTAATCGACGCGGAACTCGGCGTGATCGACCGCGAGGGCGTTCGTCCCGCCCCCACGACCGGGAGCGATCGAGACGTCCACAGACCGCCCGACCGCGTCGAACAGGTCGCAGAGCGCGGACGGAGTCGCGATGGCGAGGTCGCCCATGACGACGCCGACCGGTCGATCAGCGGCCGCGCGCCGCTCCGAAAGCGCCGCGTTCACCGCGCGCGTCAGCGGGCGGTCGTCGACATCGACCGGACACGCCACGTCGGCGTCGACCGGCCCGGTCGCGAGGACGCGCGGGTCGCCGCCGGCCGCGGTGACGGCCTCGAGCACGTCTGCGAGCATGGCTCGGGCGAACGACGCGCGTTCGGCGGGAGAGAGGGCTGCAGAGAGTCGAGACTTGGGGCGATCGGTCGAGAACGGCACGAGGACCTCCATCGAGGGGGTCGCCTCAGAACAGCGATTCCAGCTCGTCGCTGCCGTCGCTGACGAGTTCGTCGAGGTTGTCCTCGCTCTCCTCGCGGATCTCGTCTAAGTTGTCCTGCGCCTCAATGGCGACCTGCTGGAGCTCTTTGATCCGCGGGACGTTCGTGACGCCCGCGAGCAGGATGACGGTCGCGACGAAGCCGGCACCGCGGTACGGGTAGTCGCCGCCGCGGACCTCCATCGAGCCGGTCTGCTCTTCGAGCCACTTGCGACCGCGCTCTATTCCCTTCCGGTTGAGGTACTCCGGCGGTCCGGCGAGCACGAGCAGCGCGCGCTCTGCACCCTCGATCTCACAGGGGAGCGTGAGCCGGCCGAGCGCCGCCTTGCGGACGAGACTCGTGATCCGGTTCGTCGTGTGTGCGCTGTCGAGTTCGTCCCCGTCGTCGTCGTTGCGGAGTCGAGAGAGCAGCCCGCCGGAGCTTCGCTCCTCGACCTCCTCTTCCGCGTACCCGACGGTCGAGACGCCGCCACCCGAGAGCGTGTTGATGATCTCGGAGGAGTCGACGACGCTCTCTGCGACCTCTTGGCCCTGCTGGATCTCACCGGCACCGAACAGGATGCCGAACCGCCGGACGATCTCCTCGTTGATCTCGGAGTAGCCGCCCTGCACGGACTCGCCCGTCTGTCGCCACGCGTCGTTGTCGAACACCATCAGGTTGTCCACCTCGTGGACGAACGTCTGGAACGAGCGAGCGGCGTTGAGCGTGTAGATACCTCCCTCGTCGCTGCCCGGCAAGATGCCGAGCCCGTAGACGGGCTCCGTGTAGATCCGCTTGAGGTGTTTCGCGAGCACCGGCGCGCCGCCCGAGCCCGTCCCACCGCCGAGTCCGGCGACGACGAGGAACGCGTCGACCTCGTGGACCGGGATCGAGTCGATCGCGCCCTGTACCTCGTCGATGTCCTCCTCGGCGATCTCCGCGCCGAGTTCGTTGTCCGCGCCGACCCCGTGGCCCTTCACCCGGGACTGCCCGATGAGTACCCGCTGTTCCTCGGTGATGTGTTCGAGGCCCATCAGGTCCGCCTTGGCCGTGTTGACGGCCGCGGCCGCGCGGACGATCTCCGAGCCCGTCCGCTTGTCGTACTCCAGGAACTTGTCGACGACTTTCCCCCCCGCCTGTCCGAATCCGATCATTGCAAGTTTCATCGTGTGCTCTCTCGGCCTTTGGCAGTAACAGACTGTGAACTCGTATTTAAGCCTTCGGTTGCCGTTACCAGCCCTGAGATCGGTGCCCGCGGGCGATCCGGGCGCTCACGACCCATCTCGACCGTCTCGGCCGTTTCAACGGCGCACAGCACCCGCGTCACGTTACTCGACGCCGAGGTACTCGGCAAGCGTCGTCAGCTCGTCGGCGTCGATTCCGAACGCGCCGATATCGTTGTCGGCGGTCGTGTTATCGAACTGTAACGATCGGTACTGGTCCGCCCCCATCGGGAAGCCCGGCACCGCGCCGAGCACCGAGAGCCCGACCTTCGCTAACGGCATCGGCAGCGGAACGATCGTGACCCCCTTCTGTTCGGCCGCGTACACGAGGTCCGTCACCTCGCGAAGCGTCAGCCGTTCCGGACCGCCGATCTCATAGGTCTCGCCGAGGTGGTCGTCCCCCTCAAGCGACGCGACGATCATGGGGACGAGGTCCTCGACGTGGACGGGCTGAAACCGGGTCCTCCCGCCGCCGGGCAGGGGATAGAGGGGGACGCCGGGCGCGAACATCCCCTTCAGTCGCTTGGTGAACGAGACGAACTCGCCGCCGTCGCCGAAGACGACCGACGGACGGAGTATCGTGTACCCGAGGTCGCTGTCGCGGACGATCGCCTCTGCTTCGCCCTTGGCTCGGATGTACGCCGTCGTCCCGTTCGGGTCGGCACCGAGCGCGCTCAGTTGGACGAACCGGTCGGCTCCGCCCTCTTCTGCGGCCCGCACGAGGTTCTCGGTGCCGCCGCGGTGGATCCGGTCGTGCATCACGTTTCCGCCCTTCGGCTCGAAGAGCGGCGAGAGCGCGACGAGGTTCACGACCGCGTCCTGCCCGTCGACCGCGTCGACGATCGAGTCGTAGTCGGTGACGTCGCCGGCGGCGGCGACGACGTCACCGGGCGTATCGTCGGCCGACCGCGAGAGAGCCGTCACCTCGTGGCCGTCGTCAACGAGCGCGCGGCAGAGGTGCGATCCGATGAACCCGGTTCCGCCGGCTACCAACACTTTCATACGAACTGTGACGAGCGGAAGCCCCGTAAACCTACCGCGGAGTCGACGGGTTCGTCACGGCCGTGAGAGGAGCGGCCGCTACTCGGGGACGCGATCCGATCCCGGGACGGTCAACACCGGCACGGGCGCGGTCCGGACGGTGCGCTCTGCGACGCTCCCGAGCAAGAACCGCTCGACGCCCGTCCGTCCGCGCGTCCCCAGAGCGACGAGGTCGATGTCGTGATCGGCGATGTATGACCGGATTCCGCCGGGAGCCGACGCGGCGACTTCGACGGCTTCCACGGTCTCGACGCCCTCGGACGCGGCGGCGTCGGCCGCTGTTGCGACGGTCTCCTCGGCTGAATCGACCAGCGCGCCGACGCCCGAGTACGCCTCACTTCCGACGGCACCGATGTCGACGATGGACAGCGCGTGGACCGTCGCGCCGGCCGTGGCCGCGAGCGACGCGGCGCGCTCGACCGCGGCGTCGGCGTGGTCGCTGCCGTCCGTCGCGACGAGGACGTTCCGGTACGGGTACCGCATGGTCGCGTCGGCGGGACGGGCGGTCAACACCGGGACGCTCGATCGCCTGAGGACCCGTTCGGTGGTGCTCCCAAGCAGCAGGTGGTCGAGTCCCGTGCGACCCCGCGTGGACATCGCGATCAGATCGATGTCGCGGTCGGCCGCGTACGACGCGATCGTCTCGTCGACGCCGCCCTGGACGACATCGGTCACTACCGAGACGTCGGGGTCGGCGGCGCGGTCGGCGAGATCGCCGACGAACGACTCGCCTTCGCGTTCGAGCACGTCGACGACCTCGCCGCCGATCCGGGTGACGCTGTCGTGAGTCGTGTCGGCGACGTTGAGGGCGTGAACGGTCGCGGCGTGGTCGGCGGCGAGATCGAGGACGTGATCGAAGACCTCGATCGCTCCGTCGCTCCCGTCAGTCGGAAAGAGGATCCGGTCGATCATGCGAGCACCGTCACCGCGTGTGAATAAAAACCCACCTCGGATTCGCGACGCCGGAGCGCGTGGCTTCGGTGCTGTCGACGCCGTCGCGGTCGGGCTCGCCGCTCTCAGAGTCGCCCGCGACATCGACCAGAGTCGTCTGTGCCACCGTCCTCAGTCGGCGCGGTCGGGGTCGTTGCTCTCGGAGTCGCCGCTCTCGGAGTCGTCGCTCTCGGAGTCGTCGCTCGCAGAACCACCCGCGCCGCCGGCGTCTGCGTCGCCGCCCTCGTCTGGTGATCCGGCGGCGTCCGCCCGGGTCACCCGGACGGTCGAGATGCGGGCACCGTCAACCGCCGTGACCTCGAATCCGTACCCGCCGACGTAGACGGCGTCGCCCGGGTCCGGGGTGCGGCCGAGACGATCCAACACGAGTCCCGCGAGCGTCTCGTAGCCGTTCCCGTCGAAGTCGGTACCGAGCGTCTCGTTGACGACCGACAGGGAGACCGAGCCGTCGGCCTCGTACGTCCCCTCGGCTTCCTTCCGGATGGTGTGTTCGGCGCGGCCGGCGTCGAACTCGTCGCGGAGGTCGCCGACGAGCGCCTCGACGGCGTCCTCGACGGTAACTATCCCCTCGAAGGCACCCCACTCGTCGACGACGGCGGCCATCTGGCGGTGCTCGGCGCGGAACTGGACGAGGATTTCGGAGAGCGACGTCGTCTCCGGCACGACGATCACGTCTCGCACGAGGTCGCCGGCAGTGGCCGACCCGTCGCCGGTTTCTACGGCGCGCAACAGGTCTTTCACGTCGAGAAAGCCGACCACTCGGTCGGCGTCCTCGTCGGCCACGACCGGGTAGCGCGTGTGGCCGGCGTCGAGCGCGATCGTCCGGATCGCGTCGAGGTCGGCGTCAACCGGCACGGTCACCACGTCGGGGCGGGGCACCATCACCTCGCGGACGACGGTGTCGTCGAGTTCGAAGACCCGTTCGACCATCTCGACTTCCGCGTCGGCGACGTGCCCGGCCTCGCCGGAGCGCGCCAGCACGCGCCGGAGCTCGCGTTCTTCGAGCGTCTCGTCGGTCTCCGACGCCGGCGGGACGCCGAGGGCCCGCGTGAACCAGTTCGCGGCCCCGTTGAACACGACGATACCGGGAGCAAACAGGTAGTAGGAGAGCTTCATCGGCGGGGCCAAAAACAGCGCGACCCGCTCCGCCTGCGCGATGGCTATCGTCTTCGGCGCGAGCTCGCCGAACACGACGTGGAGGAAGGTGATGACGCTGAACCCGATCGCGAACGCGACGAGGTGGACGAGGCTCTCGGGGAGCAGCGGACCGAGCACGGGTTCGATGAGCGCGGCGACCGCGGGCTCACCGATCCATCCGAGTCCGAGCGACGCGATCGTGATCCCGAGCTGCGTCGCCGCGAGGTAGTCGTCGAGGCTCGTCATCACGTCCTGTAGTGCGCCGGACCCGGCGCGGCCCTCCTCGGCGAGCTGTTCGACCGAGGTCGAACGGACTCGGACGAACGCGAACTCGCTCGCGACGAAGAAGCCGTTCAACACCACCAACACGAGTGCCGCGACCACGCGGGTGAGTGAGACGGCGACGGCTACCATCGGTGCCTCCGTGTCGGCTGCGGCCCGGGAGAGTCGCTGACCATGCCCGCGGTTCGCCGCCGGTGCACTAAAAAGGACGACTCGCCCGTCGGTCGCGACGGGTCGCAGCGGCCGGGGCGATACCGGTCGCGCCTTCGAAACCCCGGCCGTTTATTCTCCGGCGCGTCCGAGCGCGACCATGCTTATCACGCTGGAGGGGATCGACGGGAGCGGCAAGACGACCGCGTGGGAGACGCTCCGCGACCGCTTCCCCGACGCGACGTTCACCCGCGAGCCGACCGATAGCTGGTACGGCGACGCGGTCTACCGGTCGATCGAGACCGACGACGCGGACCCGCTCGCGGAGCTGTTCCTCTACACGGCGGACCACGCGGACCACCTCTCTCGGACGATCGAACCGGCGCTCGCGGACGGCGATCTCGTGATCTCCGACCGGTACTCGGACTCGCGGTTCGCGTACCAGGCGGCGACGCTCGCCGCGAGCGACGTCGGCATCGACCGGCCACTCGCGTACATTCGCGACGTTCACGAGCCGTTCTCGCGGCCGCCGGACGCGACGATATATCTCGACCTCGACGCGCGGACCGCGGCCGAGCGGTCCGGGCGGACGAACAAGTTCGAGCAGGACGGCTACCTCGCCGCAGTCCGTGAGAACTACGAGCGACTGATCGACGCCGAGCCGGACCGGTTCCACCGGGTCGACGCGACCGCGCCGCCGGAGGCGGTCTGCGACCGGGTCTGCGATCTCGTCGCGGAACTCACCGGGCGGTAGGGTTCGCGGCCGCCGAGCTGTGCTCGGTCGATCTCGTCCGAGGGTCCGATCTCCCGCGTGCGGTGCGTCGTGTCAGCGGACTCTCCCGCCTGCGCCGCGCCGCTCGGTCAGCGCGTGTCTGGCAGTTCGTACTCGTCCGGCGACGGGACGTACAGGTAGTCGATGGCCACGCCGAGCACGATCGGGAGCACGATGAGCAGCCCGAAAACGATGGTCGGGCTCCCGAGGTCGAGGCCGATACCGACGTTGAGCACGCCGGTGAAAAACAGCGTGGAGACGAAAAGCAGTATCGGCGTCAAGACGATTGTGTAGACCACCGATCCCCACGCGGTCGACAGGCGGAGACGGAAGAACCGAGTCGTCACCCCGGCAAGCAGGACGTGGAATCCGACGAGCGCGACGAGGGTGAGGAACCCGACGAGCGCGAGCATACCCCGGATAGGGGTTCCGTACATTTCCCCCTATCGCCCGGCGGTGACGCCGGTCCGACCGGCGGACGAGCGGCGTCGGTTCGGCGTCTGTTGCCCGATCGCCCAGTCGTCCGGTCGTTCTGTCGTCCGGTCGTCCGGTCGTTCTGTCGTCCGGTCGTTCTGTCGTCTGGTCGACGTGCCGCGCGCCGCAGTCGCACGGCCCGCTCGGGGCGCGACCGGTCCGCGTTACGACCCGGTGACCGATCTGACCCGCTCTTTGCCGCACTTGGCACAGGCTTCGACGACTTCGTCCGGATCGATGACGACCGCCCGGCGCTCGTACCGGTGGCGACAGATTGCTCGTTCGATCGTGGTGCGCATACGATCTCCACGAGCAGGCAGTTAATGAAACTTCTGTTGTTACACACTACAAGGAGTATTACGATACAAAGAAACTAATATCCCCTCAGTTATTGAAAATCCATACCACAGTTCAGAATATTCGGTGATGTTCGTTTGGTATTTTGTTGCTCCTCGCCGGCCGGTGGCAGCGTCGGTCGTCGACCGAAACGGTCGAGGCGAACCACGCAAAACGCGGCCCATGACGAAGTGGCTCCACAGCGGTCGTCGCCGCGACCTGTGTGCCCTGCTGTACGACGCCGGGGAGTTGCGGGCGCAGTCGCTAAAGAGTCGGCTCGAATCGCACTACGACGAGCGGATCGACCCCGGATCGTTCTACGGGACGCTCACGTCGCTCGTCGAAGCCGGGTTCCTCGACCGCCACACCGAGGGGATCGCGGACGTGTACGGGCTCACCGACGCCGGCGAGCGCGCGCTCCTCGATCACTACGAGTGGCTCACCGACCGAGTCGACGGCGGGCGAGCGACGGGGAGCGGCGAATCGAACCTCAAAGGTTAATAATATCTGTGCAGTCAGTTATTATATGACGGTCGTCAGCGTCTCGATGCCGGAGGAGCTACTGGAGCGGATAGACGGGTTCGCAGACGAGCACGGCTACACGGGCCGCAGCGAGGTCGTCCGCGAGGCGTCTCGAAGCCTCCTCGGCGAGTTCGAAGACGAGCGGCTCGACAATCGGGAACTGATGGGCGTGGTGACCGTGCTGTTCGACTACGAGACGACGAGCGTCGAAGAGCGGATGATGCAGCTCCGACACGAACACGAGGGAATCGTCGCCTCGAACTTCCACAGCCACGTCGGATCCCGCTACTGCATGGAACTCTTCGTGCTCGAAGGGAGCCTCGACGAGATATCCGCGTTCGTCGGGAAGGTCCGCGCGACGAAGGACACCCTCACCGTCGATTACAGCGTGACCCCGGTCGACGAGTTCGACCCCGACGAGGGAAAGGCGACGGACGGCGATCCCACCGGGATCGACGCCGGCCAGTGACTCGTCCGTCGGTCGTCGGCGCGTCTGAACGGGAAGGCTTGCGGCCGCTGCGGACGCATCGAGGGGAGTCGCGTGCGCCTACCGTTCGGGTCGGAGGCGGCCGAACGCGGCCGGCTCCGTCTCGTCTCGCTTCGGGACCTCGATTTTCGCACAGAACACGCTGAACAGCAAAGCCTAATGAGGTGGGCACCAAACCGGCAGATGATGCCCACAGTAGAATACCTCAACTACGAAGTGCTCGACGACCAGGGTTGGTCGATGGACGACGACGATCTCTTCGAGAAGGCCGCAGACGCCGGTCTCGACGCCGAAGACTACGGCTCCCTCGACGTCAATCAGGGCGAGTACATCCTCGAATCGGCCGAGGCGCAGGGCTACGACTGGCCCTTCTCGTGTCGCGCCGGTGCGTGTGCAAACTGCGCGTCCATCGTCAGGGAAGGCGACATCGAGATGGACATGCAACAGATCCTCTCCGACGAGGAGGTCGAAGACAAGAACGTCCGCCTGACCTGCATCGGCAGCCCGGCGACCGACGAGGTCAAGATCGTCTACAACGCGAAACACCTCGACTACCTGCAGAACCGCGTCATCTG
>Ga0102939_1000776_pt1 | contig 11829 bp, 10 predicted proteins | sample SalPon2_B_H2O_MG_FD_78214 | JGI IMG/M metagenome (GOLD analysis project Ga0102939, IMG submission 78214) | Salt pond water microbial communities from South San Francisco under conditions of wetland restoration - Salt Pond MetaG R2_B_H2O_MG | ecosystem: Environmental > Aquatic > Non-marine Saline... | reverse complement strand
ATTCTTCACCTTCTTCCTCTTCTTCGAGCTCTTCCCGCTCTTCCTCGTACTGCTCGATCCATTCCTCTTTTCCGAGGCCTGGCTGTCTCATAGTCAGGTTGATCTTGTTAGTGTCTTCTTTTCCAAGGCTTACTGCTATGATCCGTGCGGTCACCAGATCCCCGTTCTCCAGTGTAAACTGGTTCTCTTCGGATACAAGCATGTTGTTATCTTCATCGTGGTTGACGTATTCATCCATTACCTGTGAAACGTGGCATAGGCCGTCGAAAGGCCCTATTCTGATGAATGCTCCGAAGCTTGTTACGTCGACTACTTCGCCGAATACTACTTCGTGAAGCTCTGGTTCGTATACAAGTGCCGAGTATTCTACGTCGTAGTGTACTCCTGCGTCTTCAGGCTCGATTTCTCCTCCCTCGATGGAGTTTACCTCCTCGATAGCGAGGACTACTCCTACTTCAGGGCTGATATCTCCTTCTGTTTCTGCTTTAAGGCCTTCTGTAACGCTTTCTTGTACGTCCCCGCCAAGATGCTGTGGGGGAACTCTTACTGATTCTTGTATTGTTTTTCTTTTGTACATTTGAGACACTACCTCCATTCAGAGGAGATAGATTCTGGAAGGGGTTAAAGCCCTTCTCAATCTTCTACCTCTGTGGAACATTTAACAGGTTGACGACAATTTTTAAAACCCTACCGAGGAGCGGTTTAGTACCTCCAAATGTGTACCGCTGCGGATAATCACCACTTCACGGCCTCTATCCAGCAACCTTTCCTTCAGTTCCTTGTCATTCGTCGCAACCGCGAACTCATCGCTGACATCAACGATAAGATCATCTACTTCTCCCTTCCCTTCGGTTTCCAGAACCTCGATATCCTTCCTCTCGATTAATTTCTCAGCCAGAGGCCCGTACTTGCCGCCTTCGATACTTTTCGCCTCCTCCACTGCATCATCCAGAGTATACAGCTTGTGTAGAGGGTAAAGCCTGTCTATCTCGTCGAATATGTCGAATGAGTGCTGGAAAGGTGCGACCAGGAAGTTGGTGTCCAGCAGGATTTTATCTGTCATATGATATCCTTTCTTTCGTTAACTCTAAAACTGTGGCCTGAGTTAGCTGAGTATATGAAGACTATAGGAGTGCTCTGGGATGAGGAAGTTACCTGGGATGGAGAAAAACCTTTCGATGGTGCATCAAATGAGTCATACGGCTACTTCTCGGAGATAGCCGGTGAACAGGATGTAAGGCTTGTCCAGGCCCAGTATAACTGGTATAGTGATGGGGTTCTTTCCAGAGGATGGGTGTATGACGGTGGTTCCTGGAGCAAAGTCGAGGACGTAGAGCTTGACGGTGTTTTCGACAAGTTTCATTTTGATGAGGAGACGAAGGCCTTCAAGCAGGAGATCAGCGAGAGTGTTGGTATACTGAACGATCCTGGACTTGAGGAACTCTGTAAAGATAAGCTGTTGACCTATGAACGTTTTCCGGAGATGATGCCGGAGACAAGAAGTTTTTCGGAGGAGAACGCCCGAGATATGTTGGAGGAATATGGAAAGATTGTGCTGAAGCCTTGCTATGCTTTCGGCGGTAAAGGGATACATATAGTCGACAAAGAAGGAGATATACCGGATATAGAAGGAGAGTATATCGTCCAGAGATTTGTTGACAGTAGTGGAGGAATCGAAGGCATAGTTGAAGGCACGCACGATCTGAGAGGTATCGTCGTGAACGGAGATTTAAAGGCTGGATATGTCAGATACAGCGATGGAGAGATAAGCAATGTTTCACAGGGAGGCTCCCAGCACGCAGTCAGTCCCGAAGAGTTTCCGGAAAAGGCCCTGAAGTTAATAAATACTGTTAACGAGGAACTCGAGTACAGGCCTTGCCTTTTCTCAGTGGATCTTTTCTTCGATGAGGAGGTGGAGCCGTGGATAGTGGAGTTGAATTCGAAGCCAGGGATAGGTTTCTACGGGGATGAAGAGATGAGGGAACAGCTGGTGCCTGTGATGGATTCGCTGGCTGAGGCCTTCAAACAGCTTTAATCTATCATTTTCTTTGCTTGTTCGATGTTTTCTGTCAGTCTTTCCGCTATCTCCCGTCTTATCTCTCTTGCTTCCTTATGGCTGGCTTCTTCAGGCAGGTCAAGTTGCTGTGAAAGTGGGGAGAACTCCGAAGGTTCAACTCCGATTTCCTTGATGTATTCTCTGACTTCTTCGGATTCAAGGCCTTTCTCTATAGCTTTTTCTGACGCGCTCTTTACAGTATCGAAATTCGGCAGTTCCGATCTCTTCTTTTTCTGGACTATCGGTTTAATAGCTCTAACAAGTTTGATTACTTCTGTAAGTAACGTGGTATCAGGGGCCCGCCATTCCACCGTTGGGTAGTCCTCTCTCAGCTTTACAGGAGTCCAGACAGCGTTTTCCGGCTGAAAGAATCTTTCAAATCTCTCCGGCTCGATGCCTTCCTCTCTGGCCTCTTTCTCAAACTTTTTGAACAGTTTTTCTCTCTTTTCACGCCATTCCGTGATCGAATCCATGTAGGGCCAGAGTTCTCTCTGTTCTGGGAAAGCTCCACAGGCCTTGTGCCTGTAGACTTCGTTTCTGCATCCTTCTGCCAGTTTATCTCCCTGGTAAATCGGTGAGGAGTTGGTAAGTGCTGATAACGGGTCGAGGGCGGTTAAAGTGTTGAGTTGGCGTAGAGAGTCCTCTTTCTCGAAGTGTATGTGCAGGCCTGCGGTTCTTCCTGCGTGTTTTACTTCAGGCCCTATGACCTCCTGTTCTATCTGAAATCTTTCGGATTCGTATACCTCTACCTTTCCCGAGTTTAATGGTGTTCCGAGAGGTACTATTCTTTTGCCGTCCTTCTTGGCTAGTTCTGCAAGTATCTCCACTTTCGAAATGGCCTCTTTCAGCAGTTCATCAACATCTTCATGAGGTTCTGTCTGGATTTCGATCATCGACCGCGAGAACTCCTGCGATGCAAAGTATACTCTTTCAGCTACGGGCTTGGCGTAGTCAAGTTCTCCTTCCTCATCGATGACCCAGAACTCAAGTTCGAGGCCTGCCCTCAATTCTGGTTCGCCTCCATAGCTCTTTCGTGCATCCTTTCGACCAGCCGCAGAATGACGTTGTCGCCGACTGTTTCATTTATCGCTTTGTAGAGGCCGAAGGCACTGTTCAATTCCAGTACGTAGACGCCGTCCTCGGTCTCGATCACGTCGACTCCAGCTATGTCAAATCCTGAGGCCCTGACTGCTGTCAAAGCTGCTTGCCGCATCTCTGGATTTATATCTGCCTCTTCTCTTTCTCCTCCTGCTGCCAGATTTGACCTCCATTCATCGCCGTTACTAGATCTTCGGTATGCGTATACTTCATCGCCTATAACGATGACTCTAGTATCTGTTCCTCCATGCTCTTGATACTCCTGCAAGCAGATATCCTGTTCGAAGGACTTCATTGTATCCATGACCGGTTTCAATTCGTTCTCAGATCCAGCTCTCATAACTCCCTGACCTCCGGCCCCTTCAATAGTTTTCATGATGATAGGGTAGCCCAGTTCCTGTGCTGCATCAACGGCGGTCTCAGGTGAAAGGGTGTAGAAACTGTCCGGTACATTTACATTGTTCTCTGCCAGAATCTTCATGCTGTAGAACTTGTTGTTCGAGTAAGAGAAGGATTCGTCTTCTGCCTGCGTCACAACTCCGGCCTTGTTCAGTACCTCAACCAGGTGCTCTGAGAAAAGCGCGTCCTGATCGTTAGTTCTCACATAAGCTGCATCGAACTCTGTAAGGTCAGTATCCTTGTACAGTACCTTGGATCCTTCTTCTGTATGTATAATCTTAAGACCATCTACAGGAGCAGCCAGTACAGAGTCAAAAATCTCCTCGGCCTCTTCGATTATCAGCTGATGAGTGGTAGATACGTCTCCATAGATAATTGCAAGTTTCATTTTTTACTCCTCTCCTGTTCCTTCCTTCATGACCTCTGATACGGTTTTATACACGTCTTTTCCGGATATTTCGGCGTAAAGGCCTAGATCGGGATTAGGGTTAACATCAACTACCTCTTCATCTCTGACAAGCACTTCTGCTGTACGGAATCCAAGCGAACTTTTCGCATCAAGCACGAGAGCCTCTATATCGCTTGGAATGTTGGAGTACCGCAGGTTATCTTTCCCTATAGCCCATTCCTCTGAGGTATCTTCCAGAGATATCACTTCTTCTCCTGCGATCAGACACCGGTATTTGCTTCCTCCAGAGTATTCCTGAAAAAGTATGAAGTTCTCGCCATACTCTATGCCTTCCGTGAACCCGCTGATATCTTCAACTGTGTCTATCTTCTTTCTCTCCGATTCCTCAAACTGCTCAAACTTTCTTGCTACCAGAGGTCCTTTCAGGTAGTTTTCAAGGTTCCTGGCTGATTTTTCGTCCGCCACTACCGCTGTTTTAGGTGCTGAAACTCTTTTTTCGTGCAAAACACTGTATAGATAGTTTTTCTTCGACATTGCGAAGAAAGAGGTCGAGGAGTAGTTCAGGCGAATGCCTTTTTCCTCGATAACCTCAAGTAGAACTCTTCCGAATACCGCATTATTCTCAGGTATCTCCGCATAGACTGCGTCAAAATCCTCGACAGGCTTGCCTCTGATCTTCAAATCAGATCTATTATCTCTTACCTCTGGAGCAATCTCCTCGATACTGGCGGTTTTAACTGTGTCAAAGTGCTGATCAAGCTCCTCATCACTGTCTTTATCGTCTTCGTCAGTTATCTTCAGCAGTTTCATCTCTGTCCTCCCCCTGTTTTGATTGTTCCGGCATCCAGATACGTGTCAACTTCTCACTTGAACCCCACTTCTCCATATAATCCTCCATAGAGCTTGGAGTGGAGTTCTTCAAGATACGGCCCTGTCTGAGAATCTTTCTGAGCCGGGCCTCAAGAGTCTTTGAAAGTTCGTCATAGTAACTCTTGTCTGCGTAGATCAAGTCGTTCTTGATTCTCCAGTGCGCGGTAGTGCCTTTAGGTGCTACAACAGTGTATCCTCTCTTGTGGCCGAAGTCTCCCATAGCCTCCTTCATCTGATCTTTGTTGACATAGTATACTCCGCCGTTCGTCCCGCTTGGATCCAGGATCAGGATTTCATCTCCTTCAACTCCTACAGACAGTACGAAATGTCCTGCAGTAGCATCAGGGAATATCTCCGGCTTGAAGAAGTTCGGAACGATGAGAGCTCCATCGTTGAACCAGGCCTTGAATTCCTCATCCAGATCTGTAATTTTATCGTAGCCTATCCAGGCTGTTTTCACTTCATTGTTTGTAAGGTCTTCTACTGCCTGATTTAATTCGTTTTCATCTGCTCCACTTCCTTCTTCCACATTAGCTTTCTTCCCTATCTGTTTCTGATCGTGTTTGTAGCCGAAGATCTCTAGAGCCATCTCCATTGATGCCGGGCCACAGAAAGATGGGTCCTGTGCTACAAAGTAGCTTGTTATATCCTCCAGTGTGTCAAGATCGCTGCGTGTCCGCTTGAATTTCAGGTTAGAATCCATTATCTGACTGTTAGGAGTAAGCACGGTGAATCCTGAGTTTGTGTCGACGGTAGTGCTGAACAGCGATACTCCTTTAATCTCTCCCGACTCATCATCTATCTTTACTTCTTCTCCAGGCCTTACAAGACGCGAGTTCTTCAGGTATACTCCTGCCGCGAAGTTCTCGAACAGGTCTTTGAATCCGTAGAATAGAAGCCCTGCGACCAGAAACGATACGGCCCACGAGGAGGCTGTTACAAGTTCGTTAATAGTGCTTTGAGCTATCCCTAGCTGACCCAGTACTATCTGAATTAGGACGAGGTAAAGGAATCCTTTTATTATCGTTGATACTGCATTGAAGGCGTTTTCAGATATTCCGGCCTCTCTAAAGTATCCTGTTATGCCTAAAGTCTTGAGGAAGTTTTCTATGAAATTTGTGAATATGTTTATGGCGATTACTCCGAGAATAGCTACAAGTATTCCTGTGAGGATTTCCGGCGTGTATGTTATGGCCTGTGTGATTATCTGGTCTGTTATCGGCGAGTTCAGGTAGAACAGTGCTGCTGTGATTACCGCGCCGTCGAGAAGATATGAGATATACTGCAGTCTCTCACGTTTCTTCTCCAGGTCTTTCTTTGTGGATTCCTGATTTCTGAGGATCCATAGCCGGTTGTACAGCATGTTGAAACTTTTTACAGTAAGATGCCCGAGAACCAGAATTAGTACTGTAACCGCTATCCTGATACTGGTGTTGCTTGAAGTTACAAAAGCTGCTGCAGAACCTAGAATCCCGGCCATAACATTCTACTCCCCGAAGCTATTATATAAACTCTGTGTTTCACTCCTTATCGATGATTTTTCCATAACCGATAAGTCGCCATCTTGAGCCTATTTGACGGGAAATAGCGATTCTGTCGTCTTCTTCAGCGCAGATAGGAACTTTCAGATCAAGTTTAACCTTCTTCCCTGCCTGAGTTACAATGCCCGCAGACTTTGAAGTACCGGCGTTAAGCATCAATGGCTCGTTCTCCTTGATATTCTCGATCTCCTTCTCCTGCTCCGAACCAACAGCACGATCCATCAAACTGACCTCAACAGTGATACTCTCCGTGGTCTCAGGAAGAGTACCTTCTCCTCCAAGAATATTGCCGGAAAGGCCATCGGACTTCGCCATCGAAGGATCAAGATCTGTCTCAACTGCCAGAAGGCCTCCTGGAGCTCCTTTCTCCACAGGCTGGCCTCCATGCATAATGCTTTTGATCTCCGTAGTAACTGTTTTCCACTCCTCGTCCTGATTGATTCCAGGGCTCAACTCGACTTCATCCCCGACCTCAAGTTCGCCCTCAATCAGAGAACCCCCGACTACTCCACCGTGAAGGCCTTCAGGACTGGTTCCTGGCTTGTTGATATCAAAACTTCTGGCTACAAGCATCTTGCCGTCGGCCTCAAGATCTCTTTCAGGTGTCGGGATTTCAGTATCTACTGCTTCGAGAAGTGCATTAATATTGATCTCCTGCTGGGCCGAGATAGGGATTACCGGTGCATCCTCTGCAACGGAGCCTTCTACGAACTCCTGGATTTGTTCGTAGTTCTCCCGGGCCTCTTCCTCGCTGACAAGGTCGATCTTGTTCTGTACAATCACAATATTTTCAACGCCGATGATGTCGAGCGCTGCAAGGTGTTCTCTTGTCTGTGGCTGAGGGCATCTCTCGTTTGCTGCAATTACAAGGATTGCTCCGTCCATGATCGCTGCTCCGGATAGGACGTTGGCCATCAGTGTTTCGTGGCCTGGGGCATCTACAAGGGAGACTGTTCGGGCCTCTTCCCCGTCTTCCCTTACGTTCAGGTTGCCGTCTTCGTCTCTGTAGTATGTGATATCTGCATAACCGATCTTGATCGTGATCCCTTTCTTTAATTCTTCTGAGTGCTCATCAGTCCATTTACCGGAAAGAGCTCTAGTTAAGGTTGTTTTTCCGTGGTCTACGTGACCTACAAGACCGATGTTGGCTTCAGGTATTTGATCGCTCATAACATATCATCCTCGGAAACAGTTATAGTTCTCCCGCCGATTTACCGTTCGAAGGCCTGACGGGAGAAAGGCCTGTAGCCGGGTTTTACTCCTCTTCTTCGTCTCCTTCCAGAATCTCTTCGACAGACTTGCTGCCTGATTCGACTACCGTTGTGTTCAACTGTTCGATCTGACCGGAAACTGTTCGACCTCTTACAGACTTCCTTCTCCTGATTCCTTCTTCCTCTGCCTGGATTCCGGAACCGTCTTCGATCAGGACTTTCTGTCTCTCGGAACCTTCAATCCCTTTTCTCATCGGGAATCCGGCTCTGTCCGATCCTCCAGTGATCTTCAGAGTATAACCGGGAACGCCGACAAGGCCGCCATCAATCTCTTCGCCAACCTCTTTTCCGATTAGCTGAGAATTATCTTCTACTTCGGTTTGAAATGTTTCGCCGTCTTCAGTACCAATTGTAACTTTCATTGATTGTTTCACCTGCTCAGTCATCCACGCCGGCACAAGGGCCGTTGCTTGTAACGCCGCTTCCGAAGGGAAGGACGATAGTTTCCGAGCAAGTAGTTATTGGGCAGAAACTTTTTTGAATCCAAAATCGCAGGCACCCAATTTTTATTCCATTAAAACGACAAACCGTAGTATGAGGGCCTCACCGGTATCACATATAATAGGAAGGTTTCTTCAGGTATTTGCGGTAGTTGTCGCAGTGCCTGTCCTAGTAGCTATATACTATGGAGAGACCACTGTACAGCCGTTTCTTTTTGCCTCTGGTGCTGCAATGTTTGCAGGTCTTTTCCTGACATACTTCAGCGATAATAATGAGCCTACAACTTCAGAAGCTCTATACGCTACGGTCACAGGATGGTTCATAGCAATATTTATCGGAGCAATCCCTCTGCTCGATTATTTGACAGCAATAGATGCAGTATTCGAATCGACCGCAGGCCTCACCACGACCGGAATCTCTATGTTTCTCACGCCGGAAGCACTTCCGAACTCTATACTTTTCTGGCGGGCCTTCATGCAGTGGATTGGAGGTCTTGGAATCCTTACGTTCTTCATCGCGGTCATCAGGGAGTCAGGAGGAGTATCTAGAAGGCTTTTCTCCGCTGAGTCTCATAAAACAGATCCTGGCAGCATAAGGCCTTCCCTAAAAAAATCTATCATCGAACTTTGGAGAGTATACGGCTTCCTTACTATGTTGATAATAGGAGTGTATATAGGCCTTGGAATGACAGTATTCAACTCTTTCGCCCATGCGTTCAGCTCAATATCTACAGGAGGTTTCTCAACTGTCGGCGCCAGTCTATCAGCTTTCACACCTCAGATACAGGCCGCAACCGTCGCTTTCATGTTCATAGGGGGAGTCAACTTTGTACTTCTGTACCGATTCCTCAGAGCTGACGTAAGGCCTCTATGGAAGAACTCTGAGTTCAAACTCTATACACTTATATTTCTGGCTGTTGCAGGCTTTATGAGCATCGAACTGCTTGGAAAAGGACTTAGTCCGGACTCGGCAGCACTTAACTCTGCCTTCACCTCTGCATCTGTGCTTTCGTCGACAGGTTACTCCACCATGAGCATTACCTCGCTTTCAGTTGCTTTGCAGGCCCTCTTCCTTGGAGTTATGTTTATAGGAGGGTCAGTAGGTTCGACTGCAGGCGGCCTAAAGGTCTTCCGTTTGAAGGCTATGATAGAACTGGTCAGGACTCGTTTAAGAGCTTATTCTCTGCCGGAAACTGCTGTAAACCGGGCCAAGGTTGATGGAGAAATACTTTCTGGTTCTGTGGTCAGGACTATCTCGGTGCTGTTCTTTGTATGGGTTTCGGTAATATTTGCAGCTACTCTTGTCGTCCTCATAGTTGAGGACGTCAGCTTTATCGCTGCACTGTCAGGCACTGTATCTGCAGCTGGTAACATGGGCCCGGTGTACATGTCGGGGGAGAATATGGTTGCGTTGTCGCCTGTAACGAAAAGTGTCTGGACAGTGGTTATGCTGGCCGGCAGACTTGAGATGCTGCCGTTGCTTGCATTATTTAATAAGAGAATCCTCAAAAACAAGTAATAGATGTACGTCGTAATCGCAGGGATAAACACTCTGTCGAAAAGACTTATCGACAGACTGGAAGGTAGACACGATATAGTAGCTATAGACGGGGACGAGGATAAATGCGAAAGACTGTACTCTTCCTCCGGCGCAACAGTGATAAACAAGGCCCCTACCACGTTATCCGCGCTTGAAGACGCAGGTATTACACAGGCCGATGTACTGATATCTACCTTGAAAGATGACAACCAGAATATGGTTGTATGCTCGCTGGGGAAGAAGTACGGCGTGCCAAAAGTAGTCTCGAAGCTGGAAGATGAAGAATACTTTGAGGCCTTCCAGATAATTGGTGCTGAAACGATAGGAGATACCGATATTCTTCTCTCCGAGTTCATCTCCTCTGTAGAGCATCCCTATCTCGTCAAACTCGCCAACCTGTCAAATGGCAGGGAGATACTGAAGGCCTCTATCAGGGACAACTCCCGTCTGGAAGACCTGACTGTGGGAGAGATGAAGGCGATGAAGCATTTTTCCGGAGAGTTCAAGGTTACCTCCGTAATCAAACCGGAAGAAGTTCTCAAAGCCAAAAACGATATCGAACTGGAGGAAGATGACAGGATAGTGCTGATAGGCCCTGAAGACAAAAAAGAAAAACTAGATAATTTCTTCCAGGATCAATGAAGCACGGCTATGAGAGATCAATTCTCAACACTATGGTCTAAGTTAGCTCTCAGATGCCTTCTAGGAAGATATAATGCATAGAAGAGGAAGCTACCTACAATACTAGATGACTTCAGGAAGACGGAGAAATCGGAGCCTGACGTGGATGGAGGCCGGGGCACAATTCCTGACCGAGGGAAAAATTCTATCAGGAAATATTCGTAGATCTCCAGCATCCTCTAATATTAATTTAATACTCCCGACTAAACACTGAAACATGACTGCTATCGTCTGGATCTGGAGAAGCCTCAGGGAACATGACAATACAGCCATTGTAGAGGCCTCTAAAAAACACGAGGAAGTTATCCCAATCTATATAATAGACAGAAGATACTTCTCAGAGACCCCATTAGGTTATCCGCGTGTAAAGTTCTGGCATGATGCACTGGAAAACCTTAAACAAAATCTGGAAGGGAAAGAAGGCAAAGACCTTGTAGTGAGGGAAGGAAAGCCGCTTGAAGAACTGGATAAAATAGTAGAAGAAGTTGATGCCGATGCAGTCTACCTTAACAGAGACTATACTCCATACTCTCGGGAGAGAAATCAGAAAATCGAGGAGGGCCTCGAAGTTCCGGTAAAGAGTTTCAAGGACAGGGTAATGTTCGAGAAAGAGGAGATCCTGACGAATTCCGGAACACCATACAAGGTCTTCACTTATTACAGCAAGAAATGGTTCGACAAAGAGCATAGAAGGCCTCAGGGAGTAGAAGAATATGAGGTTCCCGAGGTTGAGAGTGATGAGATTCCTACACTGGAGGAGCTAGGATTTGAAACGCCTGAAAACTTTAACTGGCAGTGGAATCCCTCCAGAGAAGGAGCAAAGGACCGTATCGAGGCCTTCAAGGACGAGATCTTTAATTATGAGGAAGACAGGGATTATGCATGGAAAGACTCAACCTCTAAGCTTTCCCCACATCTGAAGTTTGGCACAGTTTCTATAAGAGAGGTTTTCTGGGAGGCCGAGCGGATGAAGGCGAGAAATCCGAACGAGGATACTTCTGGGATCAAGACCTGGCAGGAAGAATTAGCGTGGCGGGATTTCTACATGCAGGTCCTCTGGAACTGGCCGGAAACGGCGGAGAGGCCTTTCCTCGAACAGTACGAGGAAATCGAATGGAGATCTAAGGAAGAAGCGGAAGAAGACTGGGAGGCCTTCATCAACGGAAAGACAGGTTATCCGTTTGTTGATGCTGGTATGCGCCAGCTGAAGGAGACTGGTTGGATGCATAACAGGCTTCGAATGGTTGTTACAAGCTTTGCGTGTAAAGATCTCTGGCTGGACTGGAAGGATCTGCATAAGTTCTTTAATGAAAATTTTGTCGATGCAGAGATCGCCTCGATGATAGGAGGGATTCAATGGGCCTATTCTATAGGAACAGATGCCCAGCCGTACTTCAGAGTCTTTAATCCTCTATCTCAGGGAGAAGACTACGATCCAGACGGAGAATACATCCGGAAATGGGTGCCCGAGCTAGAAGACGTTCCTGATAAGCATATCCACAGGCCTCATAAAATGAACAAACT
>Ga0102939_1000775_pt1 | contig 11835 bp, 12 predicted proteins | sample SalPon2_B_H2O_MG_FD_78214 | JGI IMG/M metagenome (GOLD analysis project Ga0102939, IMG submission 78214) | Salt pond water microbial communities from South San Francisco under conditions of wetland restoration - Salt Pond MetaG R2_B_H2O_MG | ecosystem: Environmental > Aquatic > Non-marine Saline... | reverse complement strand
CGCTAGCTCACATGAGTGGACAGGTCTGGTGGCGATTCCCACCCGACGAGTACATCTCGCGACTCAGCAAGGCGCTTGAAGTGCTCGAACGCCAGTAGCGAAAACGACGGGAGGCGACACGTATCGGCTCGACATGAGATAGCGACTCAACTGATTGTAGGCGGTCAGGTGTCTGGGAGGGTCGGACCACATGTAGAGATAGGGGCTGCAATCCTGAAGCGTGGCACTACAGCCGGTTACCCGTTGGGGGTTGGTCAGAATATCTCCGACGATCTGTGCGGTCAGCGCGCCGAAACCAGCGGTTATCTTCGGATCCGCTCGTTCCCACGGCAGTAGACCGAGTATGCGTGTTTCTGTGACACACTACGATAATGTCATCAATACTGTATGGCAAACGGAATGTGGCCTGTGTTGGCTGTAACCCAACTTCAGTACCTCACAAAGTAACATCGGCTAGCTGTATCTGCGGCCTGAGTTCTATGTCGAAGCGGTTGTACTGAGGGTCTCGACGAGAGGATTACGGACGGATCGACGGATTGCTGTCGCTGTCGGCGGCGGTCAGCCGCCGACGCGACAGCGTCGCCAGTTTTAGACACACCTTCAGCAAGCAGACGTTCTAACTAAGCGGCTTTGTGAAGTACTGATAATTGGGACGATGACGACGGAAGTACCGACGAGCGCATCTACGTGAGGAAGAGGCACATAGAGGACAACGTGGCAATAGCCGAGAAACTCATCCCAATCAAGATTGTCATCTATGTTGAATCCTGTCATCGGCTACTGATGGCTGATGTTACGACCCTTTCCAAACAGAAACGGGATGAGGGTCAAATCCATAGTGAGAAGTTCTATTGATATTCCATCGACGACTTCTGGGCCGGTCTGTAATTACGTGGATTGGCCTGTAGTCACCCAGTTTCAGGTGTTCCAAAGCAGTCATACTTTCAACGAACCAACTATTCAATCGTCCAGAGGACGTTACGATCCGACCCTACGACTTTTCGCGAGCAACTCATCTAGATGCCCCACAGAAAAGATTACATCATGTGCGGTTTACGAATGGCCGGCAACCGGGTGTGGTTCGTACGGTTCTTCGAGCCACTCGATGTCACTCCCCGAGAGGTCGATGTCGAGCGCCTCGACGGCCTGTTCGAGATGTGTAATCGAGTCGACGCCGATGATTGGTGTCGAGACGGGGTTTTTCGAGAGTAACCATGCAAGCGAAATCTGTGCCATGGTTGCGTCCTTCTCGTCAGCAAGTTCTTCCACTCGTCTGATGACCGTCTCGCCACCACTTTCACGATACGGATATTGGTGTGCCCAGTCGTCGGTCGCGCCCCGGTCAGTCGTCTCGTATTCGTCGAACGGGACCGCGAGGTTTCCACGTGCCAGCGGACTGTAGGTCATCACTCCGACGTCCTGTCGGTCGCAATACGGTAACATCTCACGTTCCTCCTCACGATACAACAAGTTGTAGTGGTTCTGCATCACGTCGAACCGTTCGTACCCCTCGCGTTCGCTCGCGCGAAGGGCCTCCGCGAACTGGTGAGTCCACATGGACGACGCACCGAGATAGCGGGTGTCGCCTCGGCGGACCGCATCGTCGAGTGCGCTGAGGGTGACCTCTATCGGTGTCTCCTCATCCCACCGGTGGGCGAAAAAGAGGTCAACCGTGTCCATTCCGAGCCGGTCAAGACTCGCAGAGAGTTCTTGTTCGATGGTCTTTCTCGACAGTCCCTGCGAGTGTGGGTTGTCCTCACCCATTTCGTAGTAGCACTTTGTAGAGACGACGCTGTTTTCGCGGTGTCCTTCAAGTGCGTCACCGAGGATTCTCTCGGACTCGCCGAGCGAGTACATATTGGCCGTGTCAAAGAAGTTGATGCCCAGGTCGATTGCCCGATCGATAATCTCGTGGCTCTCGTCTTCATCAAGAACCCACTCGCGCCAGTCGCTTGACCCGAAGCCCATACAGCCCAGGCAGAGGCGGCTGACTTCGACGCCGGTCGTTCCGAGTGTCGTGTACTCCATGTCCGGTACAGACTCACGCGACCGTCACATTGGGTCTATACTGGGACATGGTTGCGAATATAAGTTCCAGGGAAGATGGGGCGTTCCAATCACCTATGCAACGCTCGGTCGAAGAGACCGTAAGTGCGCGTCTCTGTGTCAGTTCACGTCACGCCCGACGTACGTTACTGGACAGGGACTGTTCAGGAGTACCGACTGCGCAGTACTGCCGAAGACTGCTTTTCCAGTCGGCGAGCGCCCGCTCCCCCCGAGGACAATGCGATCGGCGTCCAGATCAATTGCCATAGAGAGTATCTTCCCAGCGTAGTCACCGACGACGCCATAGGTGTTCGTCTCGACCGTTGACTCCGCTAGTTCGGCCGCGATATCTCGGGAGGTACGATAGCGTTTCGCTACCTCGTTCGGAGACGGCGGCGTTCCCTCAAAATCGAGTTCAGCGCGCGCTGTTTCGAACTCGTCCTGTGAATAGACGTGCAGGAGTTCGACCGTCGCGTCGATCGGGACCGCGAGCTCGATGACCGTCTCTACGAGTGCGTCCAGTGGGTCATCATTCTGCCCGACGGCGACAAGAATGGTGTCCAGAGTCATTGTCGTGGGGCGATGGATGGTCGCGAGAGGTTCCCGTTTGCCGCTGCGTCGAGTGCATCTTCGACCTCATCGAGTCCGTAGACCGCGTCGACCAACTGGTCGTACGGGTACGTCTCAATCGTCTCAGCGAGGAACCTGAGCGCCCGGTCGAGGTACCCTGGGTCGTACTGGACGAGCGCAGTCACCGCGATGGACCGTCGGGTAATCCGGCCTGGGTCGAAGCTCGTCTCCGAACCTGGGTTGATATTCCCCAGTTCGAGATAGCGTCCTCCCTCCCGAAGAAGTTCGACGCCTTCTGTGAAGGCACTGGGGGTGCCAGCAACCTCAACTCCAACGTCCGCACCACCGTCGGTCAGGTCGTGGACGCGGTCGATCCGTGCCTCGACGGTGTTGAACTCGCCCATGTCGACGACGTGGTCAGCTCCGAACGACCGTGCCCGTGCAATTCGTTCGGGTCGTCCCTCGACAATGACGGTTTTCGCGCCTTGTTCGCGTGCGTACGCCGTCGCGTTCAGTCCGAGGCCACCCGCTCCCTGGATCACGACCCACTCGTCGTATGTCACGTCGACTTGGTCGAGTCCAAACATCACCTGTGAGAGCGCGCAGTTCGCCGCGGCAGCGACGCCGGGACTCGATTCTAGGGATTTCGGGATCTTGTAGAAGTGCTGGTCGGGGTGGATGTAGTAGTGCGTGCTGTACGTGCCGTGAAAGTGGGGGAATTCCTCAAGAGACTTCGTCTTATGGCTGTAGGAGTTCTCGCAGTTATAATATTCCCCGCGGGCGCAGGCGGTACAGCGTTGGCATGTGCGGTAGTAGACGGGTGCGATGAGGTCACCCTCCGCCACCGGTCGGCCGGCGGAGTCCGTATCGACGCCGTCTCCGAGATCGGCGACCCGACACAGTGCCTCGTGACCGAGCACCATATCCATGAACGGGTCGCCGAGTCGCCCCTCGACGATGTGGTGATCCGACCCACAGACGTTCGACCGCTCAACGGTAGCCACAACGGCTCCGTGTTTAGGGTCAGGGACCTCGTGCGTTCGGAGTTCTATCTCGTCCGGTTCCGGTACGTATGCGACTTTACCTGTTGCCATTGTCATGCGGTGGTTGCGCCGGCGTCGGCGCCGACGGTTTGTGTGAGTCTATTCTCGATCGTTGCGAAGAGTCTGTCTGCGAGTATCGCCAGTAGTGCGCCAGGAATTGCACCGGCGAGAATTTGCGGGTTGTCGAACTGCGTGATGCCGCTGATGACCCAGACACCGAGACCCCCGCCGCCGATAAAAAAGGCGAGATACGCCGTCCCAACGTTGAGGACCGAGCTGGTCCTGATGCCCGCAAAGATAACCGGGAGCGCGAGGGGAATCTGTACCTTCCGCAGTACCTCTCGCTCGGTCATCCCCATCCCTTCGGCTGCTCTGACTGTCTCTTCGTCGACGTCCTCGAGCCCGGTGATGGTGTTCGTGATGATGGGGAACAACGCGTAGAGCCAGATCCCGAAGACGGCCGGCGTGAATCCGATGCCCAGAATCGGATAGACTAGTGCGATGACTCCGAGGGTTGGAATTGTCTGTGCAACGCTACCAAACGTCATTACGAACCGTCGCGTGCGGTCGAACCGGACCGCGACGATCGCGAGTGGCACGGCGACGAGAATTGCGCCGATCTCGGCGATAAGCACCATCAGCAGGTGCTCTTGGAGTAGCGTCAGGAACTCGTCGCTGTTGTCGAACAGGAACTGAATCGACTCGCCGAACAGTCCCATTAGGACCTCACCTCAGTCTCGACGCGCGTCTCGCGTTGAATTGCATCCCGAGAAATCCACCCCTCGACGGAGCCGGCGTCGCCGACTGGCATCACATCAACGTCGTGTTGGATCATCCGGGAGAGCGCGACTTGCATCGAAGCGGCGGCCGACAGCGGTTCGACACCGGTCCCGTTCGTCGATTGCAGGTCAACGCGCCCATCCGGTCGGCGACTAGCGCCGTCGGGTTTTGATCCCTGCATTAGGTCGCCAACCTGGCGGACCTGCAGCTGTTTGAGCGCTCGGTCCGCACCGATGAAGTCCTCAACGAACTTGGTGTCCGGCGAGCGAAGAATCTGGGCGGGAGTGTCGTACTGTACGACCTTACCGACGTCGTAGATGGCTATCTTGTCGCCCATCTTCAGCGCCTCGTCGATGCTGTGGGTGACGAACAGTATCGTCACGTCCAGTTCCGACTGGATCTCGAGGAACTCGTTCTGGAGGTCCTCGCGCGTGATAGGGTCGAGTGCCCCGAACGGTTCGTCCATCAACATCACCTCGGGGTCGGCCGCCAACGCACGGGCGACACCGATCCGCTGGCGCTGGCCCCCGGACAACTCCGTTGGATACTGGTCGCGGTACGTCGCCGGCGGCAGGTCCATCAGCTCGAGGAGTTCGTCGACGCGGTCGTCGATACGCTCCGTCTCCCAGCCTTTCAGTTCCGGGACCGTCGCGATGTTGTCCCGGACGGTCATGTGGTCGAACAGGCCAATCTCTTGGATGACGTAGCCGATGTCCCGGCGGAGGTCTATCTTGTCCAGCTCCTCAACGTTGGTGCCGTCGAACCGGACGCACCCGGACGTCGGGTCCTCAAGCCGGTTGACGAGTTTCATCGTGGTCGTCTTCCCGCAGCCGGACGGCCCGACGAGAACGGTCGTCGTTCCGCGCTCGACGGTAAACGATACGTCGTCGATAGCGACCGTTCCGTCAGGGTACTCTTTGGTCACGTTGTCGAATTCAATCATGTTACCACCTTCTGTAAGAGGCGGGTCAGTCCCGCTGGTTCGATCTCTTCACCGTTGCGCACCCGAAGCAGCTGCTCGCTGACCCCGAAGACATAGTCGAACGCTAAGGAGAGTGCGGACAGCAATATCGTCGTCACGACGATCATCTCCACGTTGCGTTTTCGAATCCCCTGAAAGAGGAAGTCACCGAGACCGCCGGCCCCGATGAAAGCGCCAATAGCGGCGATTCCGATGAGGATGACGACAGCGTTTCTGACACCTGCCATGATGACCGGTAGCGCCATCGGTAACTGGACTCGCCTGAGTCGTTCTTGTGTAGTCATCCCGAGCCCTTCGCTCGCCTCGACTGCGGCTTCGTCGACCTCCGTGATTCCGATGTAGGTGTTCCTGATAACCGGCAGCTGTGAGTACAACACGAGCGCGAGTACCACTGGCGGCGTTCCGATACCAAGGAAAGGGATCAACATCCCAAAAAGTGCGACGCTCGGGACGGTCTGCATGATGCTGGCGACCCAGAGAATCGGCTCGGCGGCCCGGTCGTAGTGGGTGATGACCGTCCCGACAGCGACTCCCAGCGGAACGGCGATGACGATGGTGTAGGCCGTGATCTGGATGTGTTCGATGGTCAGTTTGACCAAGTCACCCATGTACGCCTCCACGAACTGCAGGTACCTTCCGAACCCCGCCAGCATCGCAGGCGTGAGGCTTCCCGTCTGTGCGACCAGTCCGGACATCGGTTTATATAATGCCCTCCGAGGAGAGGAAGTCCGTCGCGACGTCCTCTGCCTTCTCCCCATCGCCTGAGACAGCCTTGTTCAGCCCTCGAATGGTCCCAGTGTCGAGTTTCGGGGCGATCTTGTTGAGTTGTTCTGCCATCGCCGAACCATGTTTCTCGTAGGTGTCGCCGTTGATGAGCGGGGCTGGGTTGTAGATTGGGAAGAACTTCTTATCATCTTCGAGTACCTTAAGATTCCACTCAGGGATTTGCGGGTTGGTGTTGAACCCGAGACCGACGTCTGCCTCCCCGTTTCCAACGATCTGGTATGTTAGCCCGATACCAGTCTCCCGAACCGAATCGCCGAGTTGCTCGAGTTTGTCCGCAAAACCGTAGTGTTCGGCCGTCCCCTGCCAGCCGTCCGGCCGGTCGATGTACTCGGTCGTGAGGACGATGTCCATGTCTGTGTTCCCGTCGTTGATGTACGCGGCAAGTTCCGACATGGTGCTGACGTCGGTCTGTTCTGCCCAGTCAGGGTTGGCCATCAGCACGAATGTGTTGTTTAGTGGCGAGCGATTGAGATACGTGAGTCCGTGTTCGGATTCGAACTCGGACTTTACCTTCTCGTACAGCTCCTTCGAATCACCGACCGGCTCGTCGTGCTGTGGCGGGAACGTGTACCACGCTGTGCCAGTGTACTCCCAGTACAAATCAATCTCGCCGTTCTTGAGTGCCTGGAAATTCTGCGTCGAACCTCCGAGCCCTGTCTCATCAACGACGTTCAGGTCGGTATTCTCCTTGAGCGTGTGATACGCGAGGTAGCCGAGTATCTTCTGCTCGGTGAATCGCTTCGAGCCCACCTTGATTGTCCCGCCACCACCGCCGAGCATGCTGCAGCCAGCCAGTGAGGTAGTTCCAATCGTTACTGCCGCCGCGCCACCCTTCTTGAGCAAGGACCGCCGGGTATCACTTCGTGGCATGCTTGTTGAATACCGACTCCCTGTGGTAACGATTCTCTGGAACATAGTTCCCCATTTATTATGTAAAATCAGATTTTACCATTATAATGTTTTTCAAGCACATCTGCCAGTCGTATCTCGCTCCCGGATCCGTTTTATGAATCCGGCCAAAGGAACGTATTTACTTTGGGTTACATATTTTTGGCGCAGCTGGTGGAGCTGTTTACCGGCCTCTGCCCAGTTATAATAGGAGACACGTTGACTATGTTTACCCAAACTCCCTTGAGACAAGTGGTGAACCGCTCTACTGGTGATCACCACAGCATGATTGCTTCCGGACTCCTATTCGCACTGGTCGCGATGGTGGCGTACGCGTTCTGGGCCATCGGCGCAGAGATGGCAACGCGGACGCTAGCTCCCGAAATCGTTGCGTTCATCACGTATTCGACCGGTGCAGTATTGTTCTCTGGGTATCTGTTCGTCAGACCGGAACCGGTCGAAATGCCGCCAATCGGAACCGCGTTCGGATTTGCACTAGCGACGGGCGCGATTATGTGTATTGGAACGTTAACATACTATCGCGGGCTCCAGTTCGGCGATCCAACTGCAGTCACGACCATCGCTGCGATGTACTTCGTCCTCGCCGCGCTACTTGATATTATGTTACTTGGCAACCCCCTCTCCACGACTGACGCAATCGGGCTGGCGCTCGCTGCGCTCGCGGTGACGTTTATCGCAGTGTGATGGGCGCCAGCCCATACTGCCGCCAGTATCACTTGTCGGCGGTCTGCGCGAGGTTGAAATATGGAATCAAAAAAGACATGATAGACTCTTCAGCCTGTCTGAGGTGGTGTGAGACGGTGGTCTTGGCGATACCAATTTGATCGGCCAGTCCCTGATGAGTGATCTGTCTGGGTTGCTCGAAGTACCCCTCGTCGTAGGCGACGCTCAAGACATGGCGCTGCCGGTCTGGGAGTGACTGGAACAGCTCATTCCACTCGCTGGTGCTTGGCGTGATTCGGCGCTGGAAGTTGGACGAGATGTGTTCGATCTGCACCGAACCAAAGTGTTCGAGCAACGCCACGGTGTCCGAGAGCGCTTCCCGGTCCTCCATGAGTACGTCGTACTGCATGTATCCATCCCTGAGTTCGCCGAAGCCACCGTGCGGAAAGTACCCCTCGTGGAGGAGAATCTGGAGCGGCGTGTACTCAAGGTACTCCCCACAAATAAGCAGCGTCGCTGCAGTGTAGCCGGGTTCCGGTGCACTGTACTGCTCTGTGGCTTCGACCGAGGTCGTGTACTCATGTGACCGAACGACATCGACGACTTCTTCAAAGTCCTCGTCGGCGGCAACGATTGCGACCAGTCCGAGATACTCTCTGTAATGGAACGTAGTAGCGATGAACTTTGCGGACACGTCATATGGGGAGAGTTTCGCGGTCCAGTCGTCCTCATACCGGATCTTGATCTTGACAGTAAGCACACCACGTGTCTCACGTGTACCGTATAGAGTGTTCGGAACTGTACTCTAAATGATTGGCATAGTTTGAGGTATTTCATATGACGACTATGTCTGACCAAGACGCTATGTGATACACTTTCCTTGTCTCTACTATGTCACAGACGACCGAGACAGCAGTCGAAAGTGAGTACAACACAGTTATTGGAGGCGAAGTTCGACCGGCGGCAGACGGGACAACCTTCACGACGCCGGACCCCGCGACGGGGGAACCACTGACCGAGATCGCCGCGGGGAAGGCGAGTGATGTTGATGACGCTGTCGCCGCTGCAACCGTCGGGCTCGAAGAGTGGGATACTATATCTCCCCAAGAACGTGGTCGGTACCTGCACGACCTCGCCAACTTGATTAGAGAACACGCGGATCGCCTTGCCAAACTGGAGACGCTGGACAACGGGAAGCCACTGTCTCACGCATACGCTGACGTTGAGACCTGTGCCCGCTACTTTGAGTACTACGCCGGCATCGCTGACAAAGTCCACGGGGACAGCATTCCGCTCACACAGGAGTACGCCGACTACACCATCCGAGAGCCGCTCGGCGTTACCGCGCAGATCATCCCGTGGAATCTTCCGACGAACATTTTCGGTCGAAGCGTCGCGCCAGCGCTCGCAACTGGGAACGTCGCCATCGTCAAGCCCGCTGAACAGACGTCGATCACGGCCATTGAAATCGCAAAGCTGGCTCTCGAGGTGGGTCTCCCCGCGGGAGTCCTCAACGTAGTTCCCGGATTCGGAGCTGACGCCGGTGCTGCCCTCTCGAGTCATGGGGGTGTCGATGCTATAAGCTTCACCGGTTCGGTGCCGACAGGTATCGAAGTCGGTAAGAGCGCAATGGAGAATGTCACCAACGTCCACCTCGAGCTCGGCGGGAAGAGTCCGAACGTTGTGTTCCCAGACGCTGACTGGGAGGCAGCGCTCGAAAGCACTGCCAATGCTATTTTCGCCAACGCTGGGCAGGTCTGTTCTGCCGGCTCCCGGCTACTTGTCCACGAAGACATCCACGACGAGTTCGTAGCGGACTTAGCGGAGCGGGCAGCCTCACTCAGTGTCGGCCCCGGTATCGACGACCACGACATGGGCCCGCTGGTTTCTGAGGAACACTTCGAGAAGGTCACCGACTACATCGAACTCGGCCGCGAAGAGGTTGGAGAACCGGTTACAGGTGGGAATGTTCTCGACCATGACGGCTATTTCATTGAACCGACAATCTTCGATGGCGTCGACAATGAAATGCGAATCGCTCAGGAAGAAATCTTCGGGCCGGTGCTATCAGTGATCGAGTTCAGCGACGAGGACGAGGCGATCGAAATCGCTAACGACATCGACTACGGCCTCGTGGCGGGAATCCACACGGAGAACCTCGGACGCGCACACCGGTTTGCTCGCGACGTTGACGCCGGTCAGATATACATCAACGAGTGGTTCGCTGGCGGCGAGGAGACTCCCTTCGGTGGGTTCAAACAGAGCGGCTTCGGTCGTGAAAAAGGACTGGAGGCAGTCCACGGGTACACACAAGTCAAGAACGTCTGTGCAACCATCGAACATCGCTAATAAAATGCAAACCATGTTCCACAGAATCCAGTAGGGGTCTTGGGTGATAGTTTAGCCCGTCGATGAACGTTGACACAGCCAAGCGATACTTCGAACTGATGGATGATCCGGACGCGGGCGTGGGTGAGGTACTCGATCTGTACGCCGACGACGCTGTCATCCGCTCACCCCGGAAAGGGACGATCAGCGGTAAAGATGACATCAAGGCGTTCTACGATGCGAACGCCGACTTCTTCACAGGTGGTGAACACGATATGGAAGCCTTCCACGAAGACGACCACGTGGTCGTCTGTGAGGGAACGCTCGATGGTGAAACGATCGAAGGGCGCAGTTTCGAGGGTATCGGCCTTGTCGATATCATGCGTTTCGATGACAGCGGTAAGATCGAAGAGTTTCGTGCTTACCTAGACTATAGTGCGATTCTGACTGAGGTGCAACAAGATCCGCCATCGTTCCGCGAACCGATCTCAGAAGTCGAAGCATAGACTCGACCGCGATTTTTCACGAGCTGGCTTTGATGGGATGGAGATGATCCGATGTACTGGGACATGGAGGACCTCCTCTCCTCGGCTGACAGAAACGAGCTATCCCGCGCGGACTGATGACTACACTTCGTCGAGAAAAACTAGGTCATGGTTGAACACGCCGAGGTCGATGTCGCGACGATCTTGTGGTGAATCCCTTCCCTACTGTCACCATCCTTTTCTACCCGCCCGAGTACCACCAACAGACCAACGAATGACACTAGCCCATTTAGACTCTCTGCGCTGGTCGCAATCTCTCAGTCCTATTAGGGAGACTACTAGCCAAGAGCAATAGAATTGATGTCGACACGCCTTGCTTGCGTCAGGCAGTGGATAACTCGATCGAGCTAGCTGATTACCCAGACCACCCATTACCTGTATCGATTGTTGACTACTATTCATTTTTAGTTGAGCTCAGATCAATATAGTGGACGTGCGTTATATTATAAACCTGCAAAACATGGGTAAATGTAATGACGTATGAAAATCTTGATGGCGAACTGGTGAACGCTCTGCTCGGAGACGGTCGGGCCAGCCTCCGAAGTCTGGGGGAAGAACTCGACGTTTCTGTAACTACTGTCTCTAATCATCTTCGTGATCTTGAGGACGAAGGCGCAGTGCGAGGATACACACCAATCGTCGATTACAACAAGCTGGGTTATGACGTAACGGCCGTCCTTCAGCTCAAAGTCGAGGGGAACGCACTCCCGGATGTTACTGAGAAACTCCGACAGGAAGAGCAGATGGTAAGCGTCTATGAAGTCACGGGTGACGCCGACATCATCGCAGTCGGGAAATTCACCGACACCGATAATATGAACGATCAGATCAAATCCCTCCTCACCGACGCGGACATCCGGGAGTCGAACACGAATGTCGTACTGAACGCGGTCACTGAAAACGAACAGTTCGAACTCGACGTCGAAGAGTAACGGCCCATCCGTCTTTGGCTACAGGTGAATAATCTCCCTGTGCGTTCGAATGGTCACCATGTCGACATCGACTCTTGAGGACTTCCACCTGAGGCAACTCAGCCTGTAGCGGTGGCCGTCGCTGTATCGGTGCCGAAGCTGATGCGGGATGGACATCGGGCTTCTGCTGGGACACGACACGCTGTACAGAGGCGGTTACAGTCCTAGTCCACGTTATCAGGCGTGTCTCAACTGCTGTGTTGAATAGCGGT
>Ga0102939_1000774_pt1 | contig 11845 bp, 8 predicted proteins | sample SalPon2_B_H2O_MG_FD_78214 | JGI IMG/M metagenome (GOLD analysis project Ga0102939, IMG submission 78214) | Salt pond water microbial communities from South San Francisco under conditions of wetland restoration - Salt Pond MetaG R2_B_H2O_MG | ecosystem: Environmental > Aquatic > Non-marine Saline... | reverse complement strand
CCAGTCAGTCGCGTGTATCTCGTCATTTTCGGCTAGCTTTCGGAGTGGACGGTAGCACTGCCTGTTGAGGAGATCACGTGCTTCAGGGGGTGTAAGTCCAGATGGACGGCGGAACGCGAGGTGCTTGAGAGTGGTTTTGGCAGTTCGTTTCCGGTGGAAGACGGCGGTGCCGTCATCCACCTCCGGTCGCCAAAAGCCGTCGTGAGTAGAGCGGTGACCAACGATATGCTTGCTAGCGATGTATTTGCCGTTGTGGTTCAGCGAGGTGTAGAACGCATCTGTAGAGGCGATTTGGGTTATGTACCACGCTGGCACCGAGGTGCCAGCGCGGAGGGCGTCTTTCGAAGCAACTTCACCGTGAGTTTGGAGGAATGCACGAACAGTACTCTTATGAGATTCAACCGTTTGTTGGGTGGTGTCGGATCGGGTGTTAGTCATACCAGTGATCCGACTTCCTATCTAGAAAAACTGACTAATTCTATCGCTAGTGATCGCTATTCGATAGGTCTGAGTTAATCTCGAAGTCATGCAACAGGCTATTGGAGTGTTGTTTCTTCGCCTAGAACTACCGTGAGCCGTGCAGATTCGGATTCGAGGCACTGTCTAGTTAGCGACCTCCTCAGCTGGCGTTCGATCATCTAGCGATTGATGCGGTCGCTGGCGGTTATAATAATGTGCAAACTGTGAACACCAGCGACGAACGCTCGACCGACTGCCTACCCACGAATTATGGAAGCGGTCGATCCTCATTTTGAGTGTCTGAAACCATTTTTCGATCAGGTTTCGGTCTGTATAATCACGCCGACCGCTGAGCCCTAATCGAGCAAGGGCAGTCTGATAGCCGAAGCCATCGACGAGAAACACGGCCTCGGAGAGGTCGTGTTTCTCGGAGAGTCCATGCAGAAACGCAGCAGCTGGATCGGTCCCGTGAGTTCCGAACAGATCGACACCCAAAATCAACTTGGTGTCGAGGTCTATTGCAGCATACAACCAAGACCACTCTCCATTGATCTTGACAGCGGTCTCGTCTACAGCGACCCGCTTCGGCTGCGCCTTAGGCGGGTCGGGGACGCTGTCAGCTACTCGATGTACCCACTGAAAGATCGCCTGATGAGACCGTTGTACGCCGAATAGTCGGAGAATTTCTTGTGTTTCTCTGAGTGAACAACCGGTCGCGTGGAGCCGGACGGCGAACGCCCTAACGGGCGTCGCCGTCCGCTCTCGCTCCCAACATTCAAGATTTGCCGTGTCTAACGACTCACTGAGCAGTTCTGGGGATAGCATCAACAACTCAAACCACGAACTGCTCGCTTCTCAAATTGGCTTAACTAGACAGTGCCGGATTCGACAACTGTTTGTTCAAGTGACACACCAGCGTCGACGAGCCGTCCTTCCGGGACTGGTGTGGCGGCAACGATCCCGCACTGGCTATCGTCAGATGTGCCATATTGCTTGATGGAGTTGATCGTCTCAATCTCGATAGCGACATCTGCGAGTTCGGATACCGACACGCCGTCGACTGTACAAAGATAGAGTACTTCGTCCTCTTTGCGCGGAATCACTGTCCGGGTCTCGAATGTCGCTCCGGCTGGGAGCGCAGCTATCAGGTCGAGTAAGGGAACGTGTCCGTCTGTGAGTGTGAACTCGATGGTCGTGTTTGCTGCCGAAAGCAGTGTCTCTTGCCATGCTGCCGTGCGAAACACGTAGCCTGCCGTCTGAGCATACTCTCTGAGGATCGACTGGTCGACATCACTAGTCAGTGATTCCGTCCGCGAGTAGACGGATAGAACGCCGAAACAGACCTCTTCGTAGACGAGTGGGACTGCTGCGACCGACCGAAATCTGTAAACTGTAGCCGATGCTTCCCAATGACTACCCGTCGACGCGTCGGCTGTCGAATACCCTGACGACACATCCAGTGATCTAACGACGGGCTCGGCAGTTGCAAGGGCAGCGAGTGCTGGCTCTGTTTCTGAACCTGGACCTGTGCCCGGAGCGATTGCAGTATCGAGATATCCAGTGTCACCTGCGGTGGCCAGTGGAACGACTGCCCGGTTCTCGTCGAGGATTCCAATCCAGGCACAGGCATAGTCATGGTCGGTCACCAGATGCTCACAGAGTTGTTGTCCGAAGTCAGTACGTGTCGATCCCGAAGTAACCATGTCGAGGAGTGCCTGTTTGTGTTCACGCTCCCGAGCCAATGCGTGGCGCGTACGTTCGGCTGACACTGCGTTTTTGATTCGCCTGACGAGTTCTGTAGGCTGTTGGCCAAGGGCTGCCTTTCTGATGTAGTCCGTGACGTGCGCGCTAATGGCAGCACTGGCGACCTGCTCGTCTCCTTCACCAGTCACGAGAATAAACGGGAGCGTCGGTGCGTCTGTCCGAATCTCTGCCAACAGATCGAGGCCAGTGCCATCACCAAGTTGTTAATCACAGACTATGCAGTCGGGATTCGCTCTCTCAACTACTGACTGGGCTTTTTCGTAACTGGTTGCTGTCGAGACATGGAGGTTCTCACTGTGCCGTTCGAGTAGTCGACGCTGCGTCCGTACCCACGTCTCGTCGTCATCGATCAATACGACTGCAATCGGTCGACGGGATGCAGTATTGGTAGCCGCGGGCTGCTGCTGTTGGCTCATCTGCCTACATGACCGGATGGCTGCAATCGGTCGCGATACAGGGACTGGTACATGCTCTACCGAGTACCTCTCGTGGTCTTGAAATAAAACATACACCACCATATGGTGGTATTTCGCTCAGTAGAGCGCAACTAGTAGCGGTCCGCAGTGGTGGCAATCTCGAACCGTGCGCCGCCAGCCTGGCCGTCGGTCACCGAAAGCGACCAGCCATGGGCCTCGATGATTGTCCGAACGATCGCCAGTCCGTATCCTGACCCACTGCCGGTGCTAACGCCGAATTCCAGCAGATCTTCTCGTCGGTCGGCAGGGATTCCTAGACCATTGTCTTCGACGAAGAAGCCGGACTGTGACTGAAGCGTGCCAACCGACACTGTCGATGCGCCAGTCTGACTGGCACCGTGCTCGACAGCATCCTCGGACTGTCTCGGGTTGCCTCTGGTGCCGTGTTCCACGCTGTTCTGAAACAGGTTCTCGAAGGCCTGTTGAAGGCGGCTCGGGTCGCCGGTGAGACGACAGGTCGACTCAACTGCCAGTGTCAGTTCACCCGTGTCGACGACAGCCCACGCCTCTCGGGCAACCGTTTCGAGGTTGCAGTCGACCGGGGTTTCGACGTCGGTACTTTCACGAGCGAGCGCGGGCAGCCCCTCGGCAAACGCGCGAAGGCGGCGATGAACGGTTTCGAGGTCTGACAGCGACTGTGCGACCTCGGCTGGTGGATCAGTGAGGTCGGCCTCGATGAGATGCAACAGCGTTTCGCCGGTCGCCAGCGGTGTCGCCAGATCGTGTGCTACGACGCTGGCGAGGCGTTCGAGCTGTTCGTTTTTCGCTTCGAGGCTCTCCTGTTGGTTCTTCTGTAGAGTAATGTCGGTCAGCAACAGCAGCCGTCCACGGGGGTCGGCCTGCCAGTCGGGGTCGTTCTCGCGGAGCCGGGCGATGTACTGGCGTGGCGTCCCGTCGACCTCAATCACACTCGTATCTAGCGAACAGGTCCCGTTGTACTGCCCTCACTTGAATTCTGCTTCGACCTCTACGTCGATGTACGTGCGGTAGAGATCGTCTACGACATTCTGGATCTTCTTTCCCCCCAAGCGAATGGCGTCGCCACGCCATTCGCGGAGTTCCTTCGTTATCACCGGGTTTGCGTTCTGTTTCAGTCGGCTGACGAAGTAGCCGTCATTTTCGTCAACCAGTGAGAATCGGCAGTACTTGAAATACGCCAAATCAAAGAGTATAAGCCGTCCTTGCAGCCACGACCCGGTGTTGAACAGGGTACTGCCGTGGGTTTTCTCGTGGGTGAGATCGAATCGTTCAATCGTCTTCTCGGTGGCATTGTGGAGCAAGTGGAGCTTCGCTCCAGCCTGCTCCTCGTGTCGGGCTTTGTACTCCTCGGAAAGCATCTCGTGAAGCCGTAGAATGGTTCCGTCAGCGATCATCACGTCTCTAAATCGCTCAACATCCACATTAACCGAATCGGGAACAGCGACTTGGTCGAGAGCCGTCTCGACGAGATCGCTGAAGTACTCCGTGAGAGTTGGCGTCAACCGCTGATAGAAACCGCCTGGAGAGAGCGTCTTGTCCGCCGTTGAGTTGTAACAGCGTCGAAAATCAGCAAGTGTTTGGCCTTCGCCAGCGGCGAAGGCCGAACACGAATGCTTGTTGCGACCAGTGGTAGATAAGAACCCGCTGCGACGTGATACTAACCACCGCGATAATACGCTCATTCGGACTGATTTCACTGAAGAAACTCTGTTTTCTTGTACGTATAAAATACTAACCACACACAATTAAATACTATTACATCTTAGAAAAATCTGCAGTCATCGACAATATGACCGAAACAGTAGAGATCGATATTCTCCATGTTGACGACAATCAGAGCTTCTTGGAGGCAACGGCTAATATACTCGAAGCCGAGAGAGACCATTGCTCAGTTGAGACAGCAGTGAGCGCCGGTGAGGCATTGACCCGACTTTCCGAGGACGATTTTGATTGCGTCGTTAGCGACTACAAAATGACGGGACAGAATGGCATTGAATTGCTCAAAACGATCCGCGAAAGGTATCCTGACCTGCCGTTCATTTTGTTCACTGGGGAGGGAAGTGAGAAGGTTGCCAGTAACGCTTTCTCTGCCGGTGCAACCGACTACGTGCGAAAGGGCGTTGGCAGCGACCAGTACGAGCTACTAACAAACCGAATAAACAATGTTGTGGAACGGCACCGCGCACAGCGGCGCGCTTCCAATCTTGATCGTATCCGGATCCTCACTAATGACATCAATCAGGCACTGATCAGGGCTGAATCGCGGCCAATGGCCGAAACCCGCGTCTGTGAGATTATTAGCGAGTCCGACCCGTATTTGTTTGCGTGGATCGGGGACGTCAATCCTGACTCACAGCAGGTTCAGCCCCGTGCATCGGCTGGAGTCGACAAGGGGTACCTTGATGAGATTGTTATTACGGTCGACGATTCCCCGACAGCCAATGGTCCCGGTGGTACGGCAATCCAGGAAAGACGTGTAGCTGTCTCCCAGAATGTTGCCGAGAATAAACAGTTCGAACCCTGGCGGAAAGAAGCCATTGAGCGAGGGTTTCGCGGTGTGGCTGCTGTTCCATTAGAACATCAAGACACCCTCTACGGTGAGCTCTTGGTGTATGCAAATCGTTCACACGCTTTCGACAAAAGAGAACAGGAATTGCTCGCGGAGCTGGGGAGAGATATCGGGTACGCTATTCACTCACTAGAATTAAAAAGGAAGCTTCGTGAGGAACGGAATCAAAAAGATGCCCTCTTTGAGAACGCACCCAACCCAGTGATTTACAGCGAAAAAAACGGAGACACACATCAGATCGTCAATGTGAATGACGCTTTTGAGGAGATATTTGAGTACACATCTGAGGAGGTAGTCGGTACAGATGTCGCTGAGGCCATTGTTCCTGATGATCGAATAGCAGATAATAAAGAATATGATGAGCAGGTGATGGCCGGGGAAGCAGCCTCTACAGAAACCGAACGAATGACTGCCCGGGGCCCACGCGATTTCTTGCTAGATGTTATTCCTTATGAAGTTGTTGAGGGTACTGTTCACGGAACGTACTCGTGGTACAGAGATATCACTGATCGTAAGCAGCGTGAACAAGAAGTTAACCGGACGAACTCTATTCTCCGAACAATACTCGAAAATCTTCCCATGGGTGTGCTCGTCGAGGATACCGAGCGTGATATACTCATGGTAAATGACCAGTTGGGAACGACGTTCGATGTTCCACTAACTAATAGCGATTTAATCGGGCGCGACTGTAATGAAGCGGCCGAGCAACTCAAAGACCTATTTGACGATCCAGAGGGATTTATTGAGGGAATAGACAAACGACTTGAGCAGCGAGAACCGGTCCAAAACGAAGAACTCCGCCTTGCTGACGGCCGTGTGGTTGAACGCGATTACCTACCCTACACACTACCTGAGGGCAAAGCCAACTTGTGGCTGTACCGTGATATCACGACGCGAAAAAAATACGAACAGACTCTTGAACAATTACTTGCGTCTACTCAAGACCTGCAATCCGCGACTACTCCTGAGGAGGTTGCAACCGTTGGGGCAGAGACTGCTAAAGCGGTGTTTGAACGACCGATCAATGGTATTCACCTCTACGATGAGGCTGTGGATGGGCTTGTACCGGTAGCGTGGACAGAAGGTGTGGAAAATGTACTCGGAACGGAACCACCGATGCTTCCTGTTGAGGGCAGCTTAGCAGGGCAAGTCTACCGAACGGGTGACTCAGTGACCTACAGAAATATATCTGAGAAACAAGACTGTTTCTCTAGTGAGACACTATTTGAGAGTGAACTCATTTATCAACTCGGCGGTCACGGGGTTTTCATCCTCAGTTCAACAGAAACTAGTGGCTTCAATCAGTTCGACAAGACTCTTGCACAAATACTCAGGGCTAATCTTGAGATAGCACTTAACCGTGTCAAACAACGTCAAAAGCTCAAAAATCAAAAGGAACGTCTTGATGAGTTTGCGAGCGTACTATCACATGACCTCCGAAACCCACTTAATGTCGCTGAAGGGCGTTTAGAATTGCTCCAGGCAGAGTGTGATAGTGAGGAACATTTCGAACCAATCGTGCGGTCTCACACCCGAATGAGGACTCTGATTGAGAATCTCTTGAATCTCGCTCGTGAGGGGACCGACGTAGGTGAGTTAGAGTTAGTTGATCTCGCTTCGTTTGTTGAAAAATGTTGGAAAAACGTTGATACAGGACAAGCAACGATTGTGACAGACCTCGATCAGAAGGTTCAAGCTGACCGGAACCGCCTCCAGCAATTGCTTGAGAATCTAATTCGGAATGCTGTAGAACACGGCAGTCCGGAAAATATTATTGCTTTTGGTCTACTTAACAACGGGTTCTTTGTAGAAGACGACGGTCCAGGGATACCTCCAGAAGACCGCTCTGAGGTGTTTGAACTCGGCTATTCGACAACTGATGAGGGGACTGGATTTGGACTGGCAATTATCAAGCGGATTGCTGAGGCCCATGGCTGGGAAATTACAGTGACCGACGGAACCGATGGTGGTGCCCGATTTGAAATTACTGGCGTTAAAACGATTGCCGAGTGAGTGTCATTGGACCGGCGAAGAGGAGGGTCAAGACTTGTACTACCAATATTCTTGAGAAGCGGGGTTTAGACGATCGAAAAAGTACTCGTCCGGTTGACTCCACGTGTACTCCATGAACTCTACATCAACGTGAATTACTTCCGTGTTGAAACAAGACAGATGGGTTACCGTGCCGAGCGTGATCTCTGCGGTGAAATGGTCGACCTCGACCCGGCAATCCTGAACGCCCGTAACAAGGCGTGTCACAAGCGGTGTTGGGCAGCGTATACGGGTGCTCCGGAGTGGTTCAGTGCCCACGTGTGACCGTGTGCGTTCACTGAGTTCCGAACCTTATTTACCTCAACTAAATTAGAAATACAAGGCTCTGTTGAAATCATATCTATCAGACATATCCTACACCGAAATAGCCGGTTGATGGGTGATTCTTCCTGACCGCTGAATTGGTCACTAGTTCCAATAAATCTCTATCACGTGTTGTGTGATAGTACCTCAAACAATGTTTATTGGTGACTGAGAAGACCCGTAACAATTGGTTGAAATGAAACTGAATTCCAGTATACTATAATGTAAAATAGTCACTGTCTAGATGACCTCCTCAACTGGCGTTCGTCCATCGAGAGCTTGATGCGGTCGGTGAAAGTTATAGTATTGTGCAAACTGTATGAAAAACTCACGGACAGCTGACCGACTGTCCACCCGCAAATTATGAAAGCGGTCTACCCTCATTTTGAGTGTCTGAAACCACTTTTCGATCAGGTTTCGTTCAACGTAATCGAGCTGACCGCTCAGCCCTAATCGAGCAAGAGCAATCTGATAGCCGCAGCCGTCGACGAGAAACACGGTCTCGGTGAGATCGTGTTTCTCGGTCAGTCGGTGGAGAAACGCTGCAGCTGGATCGGTGCCATGTCGTCCGAACAACTCGACATCGAGAATCAACTTTGCCCCGATGTGTATTGCAGCATACACCCAAGACCACTCGCCATTGATTTTGACAGCGGTCTCGTCCACAGCAACCCGCTTCGGCTGCGCCTCAGGCGGGTTGTGACCGCTGTCAGCCGGCTGATGTACCCATTACCAAGTCGCTTGGTGGGATCGTTGAACGCCGAATAAACGAAGAATCGCTTTTGTTTCTCTCAGTGAACAGCCGGTCGCATGGTGCTGGACGGCGAACACCCTGACGGGTGTCGCCGTCCGCTCACGCTCCCAACATCCTTCATAATCCGCTGCTAACGACTCGCTGAGCAGGTCTGCGAGCATTCTGACCAATTAACTCAACGACCTGCTCGCTTCTCAAACTGGCTTAACTAGACAGTGCCACTGATGGTGTTAACCACCAGCAGGCCGAGAACGCATACAGAATCAGCGACTCCCACAGGAGAACGACGAGCGTGCCCACCACCTAGTTTTCTGAGACAAACCCAATCATACGACCGGGTAGTTATGGAATCAGGTACGTAGTTGGTATCCAGGACCGCTCAAACAGTCGAATGGGACGAACACTGGGCGGGATACCCTGTCGAATCAGGGGGTGTTTCGAGCGTACTAGTCCAGTTTACCACGCTCTAGTTCCGCACCAGAATCGACATCCATATCCACGACACTCAAATCGGCATCAGTGTCAGCACGGTCTATGACAACGGTTCCGCCGTTTCCGGAGTCGGTATTGACAAACAACTCGTTTCCGTTGTCGTTCCCAATGGCAACCCCGTCCGTCGATGTGGGTAGGACGATTCGCGTGTCTTTAAGATCGATATTGCCTGTTCCTTGCTGAACCTCTAGCTTGACTGGCTGCCCATTGGCTGACCTGAGTGTCGCACCGGTGGCATCAATAGACCCAGCAGAAGGATCATTGATCAGCATAAGGAGTGAATAACCAGAGTCGATATCGGCATTTTGAACATCGATTCCTCCGGTTCCTGCGGCGATTTTGAGCGTGATAGATTTTTCACTCGCCGAGCTAATTGTACTCCCACGTGCGTCTATTCCTCCAGCGGCTTCGTCATTGATATTCACAAGTACCTCTTTTGCAGAGTCTATGTTGGCATTCTGTAGTGTGATGTCACCAGTTCCCGCGTTGATCTTGAACGTTATCGCTTCACTGCTTGCTGATTTCAATGTTGCATCAGTGGCATCTATCGATCCAGCACTCGCTGAATCAAGCTCCACTCTCAACACTTGTCCAGACTCAACAGTAGCACCCTGTAGATCGATGTCACCATCTCCTTGATTGATCGTCAGTAGTAGCGGCTTACCAGTGGCCGAGGCCAACGTCGAACCGCTCACATCGAGGCTGCCTGCGTTGTTATTATCCGTCTCGAAATCGATCACACCAGTCGTGGTTTCTACCTGAATGCCGTCTCGGATTGTAAGTGACAGCAGTGTCTGGTCAATCCGGTCCGTCTGTACGTTCTTCTCGATAACGAGATTGACATCCGAGAGATCTAGGTCCCCAACTTCATCAGCCGTATACGTGGTTTCGCCGTCGTCGAAGAGATTATTCCTATTCTGATCGTCGAAAGCAACATCATCGCCCACGAGGTCACTGTCACTGCCGCTCGGTGATCCGCCACCGCCGCTGCCACCGCCACCAACGTTAATGTTGTACCGGGATGGGTTTTCAGTCGGCTCTGTGTTGACTCCGACAGTGTTCAGCTCGAAGCCGTCATCTGACGATACGTTTTCCAACCGCAGTGTATGGACTCCGGTTTCGTATCCGGCGTCGACGACCTGATCGTAGATCTCCGGGTGTTCATCCAGTGCCTCGTTCCAGTACTCTGACCCGTTGAGCCGCGTCGGGAGTTCGATTGTGAGGTTGCCCGTCAGACCGGACAACTCTGCGTCGCTGTCTGCGGGATAGAGTTCTATCGTCTCTCGACCAGTTTTGGATTCACTAATCGTTCCCTGCAGTGCAGTCAGGCGAACGGTTCCGTCCTCCGTGAGCAGGTTTTGATCTTCGATGATGGCAACACCTCCAGTCTCTCGTTCATCAAGGTAGACGACCGAGTGTTCGTACCACAGTGAGCCCACATCTATCTCGAAGTAATCCGGTCGGTACGTGATGAACTTCGTCGACACGTTCGTCGTGGTGTCAGTTTCATCCGTGATCGTGATATTGTACGCGTCGCTGGTTTGCAGTGTTCCGCTCGGTGGGGGCGGGTTGACAGTAAAAACCCGTGTCTGATACCGTGTGCCCAACTTTAGATCCTGAAACTGTGAGACATCCGCCTGTCCAGCGGTCGAGACCGAGTTTCTGGTCTCAACCATTTCGTCACGCACCTCTTCGAAGTGTTGGAACTCCGTCGCAGCGTTTTCCTGCGGAACAATCTGTGCCTGGTAGGTAGTCAGTCCCAATATGAGAATTCCAAACAGCAGTATGAACCCGATGACAGGCGCGACACCACGTGTATCCGAACCGAAAGACGAACCCGAGATGGCTCTCTGCATCGATTAGACCATCTCCTGGACGCGTAGTATCCTTTTCCAGCCTGACCCGCCGCACTCATTGATCAGGTGGGGATACATGAATGTAGACTCACACTGCATTTTGCATTGATAGTCAAGACTACGTGCATATAATTCATACGTTTAATAAACCTGTCGAAGAAACACCGACAGAAACGTCAGATTCTGTAACTCTTGAGCATTCATCACGGTGAATTTATGTAGCTGAAACACTACATGACCTCGGCTCTGCACGTTTATAAACAACTCTCAAGAGTCTGTCCAAGAACACGTCGGTCTCCGTGTCCATCTCACTGGGCTCGATGAGGAGGCGCTCGTGTTGCGTGGCGACGGTCCGATTACGCGAGAGGGCGAGACGCGGTTCGGTGAGCTACTGGATCGAGACGGCGACAAGAGCGTCGTTTCGAGTTATGCAGATTCGGACGGCGAAGCCGAGGTTCGAGTGAGTCATGATCCGTCAACTGTCGAGCGGGCGCGGCACTGGGTGAGGGTGAATAGTCCGATAGGGCTCTGACAAAAACAGTTCAGTCTTTGTTGTAAAACGGGATGTATTCCCAGTTTTGAACGCGGTCGGTCCCTGGGGCATACAACAATGCCGCCGGTTCAGCGCTCGCAATATTTGGCTGGTCATCGTCCAAATCCCCTGAAATTAGCGATCAAATCCGCAGAAGGAACGGCGTTTCAACAGAGCAAGATTCGACAATATGATTGAACGACTACAGTCAAGCCCTCTCCTCAGTATTCGCCGGGCAGTGTTCACTTATCCCCTCGCGTTTCTCACATCTCTCAGTGATCTGTGGCTCACCCATATTATCGGAATCAGCACAGCAAAAGAACACCTCACTCAAACGCTTATTCACGGAACTGGTTTCTATCTCGGCCTTACTCTCGTTGCACTGGCCTATCGCCGGCTGTTGTACGTCACCGTCGACGCCACCGCAGCGAGGGCCGCCCGACTCGATGTTCGGCTTTATAAACGCCTGATGGTCGTGCTGACGGCGCTCGTCGTCGTCAGTGCAATGCAGATCATGGGTGTAATTCTGGTCGCCGCGATGCTTGTCGTCCCGGTCGCAGCTGCCGCACTCGTCGCCCGAAGTTTCAAACAGTCGATCCTGCTGGCGAT
>Ga0102939_1000771_pt1 | contig 11878 bp, 14 predicted proteins | sample SalPon2_B_H2O_MG_FD_78214 | JGI IMG/M metagenome (GOLD analysis project Ga0102939, IMG submission 78214) | Salt pond water microbial communities from South San Francisco under conditions of wetland restoration - Salt Pond MetaG R2_B_H2O_MG | ecosystem: Environmental > Aquatic > Non-marine Saline... | reverse complement strand
GCCCCGACGATCTCGACCTCGTACCCCTCGTACTCGAAGGCGATCCGACACGGAGTGGAGGATTCGCTCGCGTGAGCGACGAACGCGTCCAACGCCTCCGGGTCCACGCTGTCCCACAGCGGCTCGAGGTCACTCGGGTCTCTGTCAGTCAGGTCCGCGATACGCGCGACCACGGTGCTGCTGGTGGATCGAACGGTAGCGTCGTCCAAATCGACCTCGTACACTGGGGCGTCCCCGTCCTCCGCTGTTTTCGTATACATGATAGACTTATGACGAGTTCCGCGTCACCCGTTCAACGGGACGTATGCTACGGGTGATAAAAGCCGTTTGGCCGAATATAACCGGGTGACTCCCCGAGACAGTCTGTCCGGCAGAGCGGTTCACGCCGCTCGCGAACGGCTCGCCGCAGGCATGCGGGGGAAGGGATTCGAACCACGCTCGGACATGCTCGCTTCGCTGCGCGCGATCTCCCTGCTTCGAATCCCTCCGATCCGAGTCGCGGCGCTCACGGAGTGTGAGCGCCGCGAGATGCGGGGGAAGGGATTCGAACCGACGAAAGACGGTCCGGGCGTACGGCTCGCTTCGCTCGCCGGTCCGGGCTGCGACTTTCTGGCTTCGAACCCTTCTTTGCGAAAGCCTGCGGCTCGCGAATGGCTCGCCGCAGGCATGCGGGGGAAGGGATTCGAACCACGGTCGGACGTGCTCGCTTCGCTGCGCGCGATCTCCCTGCTTCGAATCCCTCCGATCCGAGCCGCGGCGCTCACGGAGTGTGAGCGCCGCGAGATGCGGGGGAAGGGATTCGAACCCTCGAACCTCTACAGGAGCGGATCTTAAGTCCGCCGCTTTTGGCCAGGCTCAGCCACCCCCGCGCGGATTTCCGTACCGGCGGCGGGGTCAAACCCCTTTCGGATGGTCGCCGTCGTCGGGACGAGAGCCGGCCTCGCCGCGCTACCAGTCGACGGAGAGCGTGCCGTCGCCGTGCGGGTTCGGCGCTATCTCCTTGTCGGTGCGCCGGTCGACGACGTGGATGACCCCCTTCTCCTTCTTCGCCGGGCAGACCTCGGCGGCGCGGACGTTCTCCGCCAGCTCGTCCTCGCCGATGTAGTACGACCGCGGCTTCGCCATCCCGCTCTGTACGTCCATGACCCAGTTGTCGCCGACCTCGGCGCATTTCCCGGCCCCGAAGCACTTGTTCGCCTCGAAGACGATCTTGTACGGCTTCTCCTCGATCGGTGGCCCCTCGCCGCCGATGTCGCTCGCGCGCAACACCTCGTCGTCGGCGTCCGCCTCGTCGCTCATGTACCGGTATCGGCGGGCACCGAACTTTCGTCTGTCGGTCGTTCCCGGGGACTGCGGCTCGCCCCGTCGACGCGGAACGCGGTCGCGCCGTCGCGCCCGACTACGCTTCGACGTGCTCGGCGAACAGCCGCTCCGCGTGCTCGGGCGAGTCGGCGAGCTCCCAGCGCACCTTCGCCGCGTCCCCGTACGCCAGCGCCTCCTTCAGTTCGTCGCGGAGCACGCCCGTGCCGAAGCCGACCGTGTCGCCGTCGGCGTCGCCCAGTTCGTACAGCGCGTACCGGCTCGGCGCGCTCCCGACGGTCGAGCGGTCGAGGTCGCGCCACGGCTTCGCGAGGCTCATCGCGTCGGGGTCGGCGGCGCCGAGGCCGGCCGTGCGACGGTCATCGGTGCGCGTCGAGGCCGTCTTCGGGCCCCTCGACGATCTCGAAGCTCCCCTCGGTCCAGCCGTCCTCGACGAAGACGAACACGCGCCCGCCGGCGATCTCCGGGTCCGCGATGACCTCGTTGCGCTGGCCGGTGCGGCCCACGATCACGCCGGGGAACACCTCGTCGCGCTCGCCCTCCTCGACGATGACGCGGCCGACGCCGGAGTCCTCCAGTATCTCGTCGTCGGTGTTGTAGTCGTTGACGTACGTCATCACGCCCTCGGTCTCGGTCGGGTCCGTGACGAGGACGTGGGTCTCTTTACCGGGGCCCGCGGTCACGGACCCCTCCGTCGCGTCGGGGACGCCGCGGTAGAGCGTGGTTCGGCCGTCGAGGTACTCGACGACGACCCCCTCCTCGCGGAGGTCGATCCCGATCGACGTCGGCGGGACGTCGCTGCGTGAAGGCGCTGACATACGCGACGCTCGGGTCGCGCCCCTCAAAAGGGGCGCGCTCGACGGTGGCGGGCCGATCCGCGGCGACCGGGCGAGTCGGCGCGGGACCGCGGTCCGCAAGGCGGCGTCGGCGCGCACCCTCAGTCGCGAGAATCGGGCGTACCACATTTAAGTCCCCACCGGGACGAGAACACCGTATGCAACGGACGCGACGGGGTCTATTGGGTACCGGCGTCGGGTTCGCCGCCGGACTCGCGGGGTGCCTCGGCGTGCAGGGCGTCGAGTACCCCGACGCGGCCCCGGCCGACACGCCTCCGGACTCGGAGGACCGCGGTGACGCAGACGACGACCCCGAAGAGGACGTCGACGACGGACAGGTCAGCGACCCCGAACCGGTCGCGAACGAAGCGCTCGCGGCCGCGACCCGTCGCGTCGTCGACGACGCCGTCTGGTTCGCCACCGAGTACCCCGACGCGGTCGCGGCGTACCGGGCCGCGATCGGTGACCTGCTCGACGAGATCGACGCCGTCCGCGGGACGGCCGACGGCGACGCCGCGGTGACCGTCGCGATGGTCGACCGACTCTCCGACGCCGTCGAGGTGGCGGCCGACCGCGCCGCCGAGGCGCTGGAGCCGCACTTCTACCCGGAGGCGCAGATCCGCGGGCGCGGGCGGCCTCGCATCGAGACGCTCCGGACGGTCGCGCCGCGGAACGACGTCGACCGGTTCCTCGAAGAGGTCGACCGGATGCGGCAGGGGTTCGCCGGAATGGACTCGAACGTATACGTCGCGGAGGCGTTCTCCCGGAACCCGGTCCACAACCGCCTGCTCGACCGGCTGCTGTATCCGCTCCCCGAGGGCGACGACGACCGGCGCGAGGTCAGGGGGACCGCGTTCGTCGAACTCGCGCTCACGAGCCGCGGGTTCGCCGCCTTCGGGTACGAGCCGTACGATGACGGGCAGGCGGCGCGGATCTACGGCACCCCGTTCCCGGGGGACCGCCGCCGGGAGCTTCGCGCGCGGCTGGGTCCCGTGCCACGCTCCGAGGACCGGACCGAGGAGCTGTTCGTCGCCTTCGCGAGCCGCCCGGACGAGTCGTTCAGCGGGTGGCCCTACGAGCTGGACGGCACGCCGGTGTACGTGCAGCGGTACCCGGACGCGGCGACCGCGAGCGACCGGCTCGAAGCGGTCCTCGCGGAGGCGCCGACGGAGGGACGCGCGCCGATCGATCCCGACGCCACCGCCGCCGGCTCGGACTTCTCGGGGGGCGGATCGGGCGACGCCCCCGCGCGCTGGCACAGGCTGTACCACGACGCGGCGTCGGGGGACCGGTACGGCTTCGACGAGCACGACGGCGTGCAGTACGGCTACGTCGTGCAGGCCGGCGAGTTCCTGCTCGCGGCCGGGTTCGCCGGCGACGCGTGGGAGGAGCGCGCGGGGTGGCAGGGGCGGCTGGCGGACGGATGGGTGGTGGCCTGATGAACGCGAACGGCGTCGGCCTCACGGCGGCGGTGTTCGCGGTCGTCGGCGTCGGCGTCGGGCTCGTCGCCGCGGTCGGAACGGGGTGGGCCGAGACCGCCCTCGCGACCGCCGCGACCGGCGAGACGGCCCGGTTCGGGCCGGTGTTCGTGGCGCAGTCGTACCTCGCCGTCACCGCCGCGGCGCTCGTCGGCGCGCCGCTGCTCGCGGGCGTCCTCGGCGTGCTGTTCGGGTCGCAGGCGTACGACGCACAAGAGGCGGCCGCGACGTCGGGCGTCGGCGGCGGCGTCGGCGCGCTGGTGTACGGGCTCGTCGTCGCGGTCCTCGTCGTCGCCTCGCAGGGCGAGGCCGCGACGCAGGCGCACGGGATCGCAGACGCGCTCGCCCCGGTTCTCACGACCGCGGTCGTCGCCGCCGTCGTCGGCGCCGCGGCGGGCGCGGTCGGATCGGTGACGGGGTGACCGATGCGGGACCGAAACGCGGCCGTCGGCCGACGGTCGGCGAGGGGGGAGCTATGACGCGCTCGCTCTCTCGGCGTCGACTGCTGGCCGCGGGCGTCCCCGCCCTGCTCGCCGGCTGTCTCGTGGAGTCGGGCGAGAGCGGGGACGGACCCGGCGGCGACGGCACCGACGGCGGAGCGACGGACGCCGGAAGCGAGGAGACCGTCGAGAGCGACGGAGACGGGGCCGACACCGACGACTCGACCGCCGAGCAGACCGAGGACGGGGAGCCGGGGGACGGCCAGTCCGACGGCGGACAGACCGACGAGGAATCCGTCCCCGACCCGGTCGGCCCGGACGCCTCCGGGCTGGTCGTCACGAGCGCCGAGGTGCTCGGCGTGAGCGACGACGGGGCAGAGACGACCGTCGACGCGCGGCTCACCGTCGAGAACCGAGGCCGATTCACCTACGGGACGGTCGAGTTCCGCGTCGACGCGTACGCGACGGTGCCGAACACGAACGAGCGCGACGAGGTCGGATTCGCGTACGTCACTCGCCGCTTCCTCACGGGCGACCGCTTCGAGGACGGGACGCGGCGGTTCGACGTCTCGATCACGTTCCGGAGCAGCGAGACGAACGTGCAGTCCGACACGGACTGGTACCGAGTCGACGCGGCGGTGCGGCGCGCCGACCCGGTCTGATGGCCGTGCGTGGTCGGCGTGGGCGGGCCCGACGAGCGCGTCGCCGAGAGTCTCGCCGTGATCGCTACCTCTTTGTCCGCGCTCGCGAGCCGTGAGTGCATGGAGGGACGGGCCGCGGCGCTCGGCGCCGGCACGGTGTTGAACGCGCTCGCGACGGGTACCGGCGCGGCCTTCGGTATCGACGTCGAGACGCGCGCGAGCGTCGCGCTCGACCCGGCCGCCGAGGGCGTCGACGGGACGATCAGCGAGGCTCCCGACGCGGACACCGCGCTGATCGAGCGCTGCGTCGCGCTCGCGACCGACCGGTGGGGCGACGGCGAGGGCGGCACCGTCCGGACCGACAGCGACGTCCCACTCGCGGCCGGGCTGAAGAGCTCCAGCGCGGCCGCCAACGCGACCGTGCTCGCGACCTGCGACGCGCTCGGCCTGACCGTGGGGGCGGACGGCGACGACGCTGACCCCGCCGTCGACGTGACTCGCTTAGAGGCCTGTCGGCTCGGCGTTCGGGCCGCGCGCGAGGCGGGCGTGACCGTCACGGGCGCGTTCGACGACGCGACGGCGTCGATGCTCGGCGGCGTCACCGTCACCGACAACGGCGCCGACGAACTGCGCTCGCGAGAGGCCATCGACTGGGACGTGCTCGTGTGGACCCCGCCCGAGCGCGCTTACAGCGCCGACGCGGACGTGGCCCGCTGCGAGGCCGTCGCGCCGATGGCGGACCTCGTGGCCGACCTCGCGCTGGGCGGCCGGTACGCCGAGGCGATGACCGTCAACGGGCTCGCCTTCTCGGCCGCGCTCGGGTTCGACGCCGACCCCGCGGTCGAGGCGATGCCGCACGCGACCGGCGTGTCGCTGTCGGGCACCGGGCCGAGCGTCGTCGCTGTCGCGGACCCGACCGACCCCGAGACCGACCTCGACGCGGTCGCCGACGCGTGGGGCGAGCGCCCCGGAACGCTGCGACGAACGACCACCAGGAACGACGGTGCGGCCGTCGAGTGACCAACCTACACCCATGAGTGACACACCGAACGCGGAGGACCGAAGCCTCGACGAACTGCGACGCGAGATCGAAGACATCGACCGGGAGATCGTCGAGCTGATCGCCCGTCGGACGTACGTGGCCGACACCGTGGCGGCCGTGAAGGAAGAGCGCGACCTCCCGACGACCGACGAGGGGCAGGAGGAGCGAGTGATGGAGCGCGCCGGGGCGAACGCCGAGCGCTTCGACGTCGACGCGAACCTCGTGAAGGCCATCTTCCGGCTCCTGATCGAACTGAACAAGGTCGAGCAGCGGGAGAGTCGCTGAACCGCGACGGCTCAATTCACACTCTTCGAGAGTTCAGCGCCCGCTTTGAACTTTACTTCGTCCGGCGCATCACCGGCGTTCATCAGATGCAACACCGGGGCGTCGACAGGCACGTTCGTCACGAACCCGTATTCGTCGCCCGTAACCACTAAACGGCTCTCGCCGTCCTCTCCTCGCCCCGGCCGCTTCCGAATTAGGATGTCGTTACCCCCCGATTCTGAAAGCACTCCCGCCTCGACCAACTCGTCGACCGTCCCCGAAGCAATCCGCGCCCCCCGCCGAGCCCGCTCACTCAGCCCCGCCCGCGCCACCACGTCACCGAACCCGTCCCCGTCAGCGTCGGCCGAGTAATCGAAGCAGCACTCGATACCGACCACCTGCGTCGGTCCGGCCAGCGACAACACCGTCGCCGAACGCTCGTACAGCGCGGCGTCATCGACGACCCACCCACCCGTGTAGACGAGCTGGTCGTCGCTCCGCCCGCGGCCCACGTAGAACAGCGCCGGGAACGGGTGCGGACAGCCCGGTGGCCGGACCAGCACCTGCGCCACAAGCGTCTCGTGAACGCCTGGCGTCGCTTTCCCGCTCCCGTTCGACGATCCGCTACTCCACGCTTGGTAGATCGCTTCGGTCGACGACTCGGGGCCGTCCGCGCCACCGTCAGCGTCGACCCGCACGGCCGCCGGGCCTCCGTCAGCCTCCGGCGGGGAGTTCGTCACGACGACGGTCCCGTCGTCGGCCCGAGCGACCGCGAGACTCCCGCCCGTCGCCGTGGGCCCGGTAACGTCCGCCACGAAATGAGGCGTCGTCCCGCACACCGCCCCCGGGAAGACGTCGGGATCGTCGTCGTCACAGTCGGTCGACGTGTCCGGGTCCCCCGGACCGGCCTTCGGCGTTCCCCACGAGTACACTCGTCCGCCACCGTCGGACTTCCCCGTCATGTACTCGATGAACCGCCTCGGCGTCACCGCCTCTCTGATACTTCCGTTGCCCCCCGGCACCTCAGCGTCAGGCAGGCACACGGCGAACCGCTCGGCAACGACGGGATTCCCGCCCAGATACGCCAGGACCTCGTCAGCCTCGTCGGCGTCCGACAGGCCGTCTCCGTCGGAGTCCGCATCCGTCGACCGCGTTCGGGGCTTGTTGCTCCGCGAGGAGTTGTAATCCTGCGCCAGTACCGCGGACGACGTGACCCATCCCTCCAGTTCGACCTCGCCGGACAGAACCCCCGAACCACCGGCGACGGTCGGCGTCAGGCGACTCACGTGCGGGGCGCCGTCGGTCGTCTCGAACCCGAACGCGCCTACCGCGTCGTCGTCGTTCCGGTCCACGCCCGCGAACACCGCCGCGGGCGACGCCCCCGTGTTCGTGACCCTCGACGCGACTCGGCTCAGGCACCCGCTCAATCCACCGATCGCGGCGAGACCGCTCGTCGCGAGGAGCCGCCGTCGACTAATGGTAACGTGTGACATGTCGCGTGCGCCACCGGTCGGTCTCCGTGAATTCATGAGTAAGTCCTGAAAGCGAGAATGTGATATAAGCATTCGTATATAAACGGGGCCGCCGGCATCCGGCACCCGTCGTGCGACCGTTCGCGGGCGACGGACGCCGCGTCCACCGCTCGGGCGGACGGCGGGCTAACCGGGAGTATTGCTTCGAGTAATCAAAACTGCTACACGGACGGCTCCCGAACGCCCACACATGAACAAGGGTCGTCTCACATCGAGGTGCGGTCGATGAGTACGGGGCGGGCCGACGCGATCGTCGGCCTTCTCGTCACGACCACGCTCGTCGTCGGCGGCGGCCTCACATGGCAGGCGTACCAGCGGCGGCGGGCCTTCGATCAGATGGGGTCGATGATGGGCACGTCGATGGAGGGGGTTCACGGGACGAGTCCGCTCTGGTACGCCCTCGGAACGGTGCTCGTCGCGGCCGTTATCGTCGGCGGGTATCTCACGGTCCGCGACGACCGCGCCGGTCCGGAGCCGCGCCCGCGGCCTCGCGATTCGGGTTCGGAGCCGGCGACGGAGGCGCCGGCAGAGGCGGAATCGCCGGCGGAGGCGGAAACGCCGCCGGAGGCGGAAACGCCGGCGGACGCCGGTCGGCCGGCCGGAGCGGAAACGCCGGAGGAACGCCCCCGAGCGCGCGTCCTCGACCTGCTTCCGGAGGACGAGCGCCGGGTTCTCGAACCGGTTCTCTCCTCGCCCGGGGTCACGCAGATCGAACTGCGTGACCGTTCGGGCTTCTCGAAGAGCAAGGTGAGCCAGACGGTGAGCGGCCTCGAAAAGCGTGGGCTGTTGTATCGCGAGCAACAGGGTCGGACGTATCGGATCTATCCGAGCGACGAGCTGCGTGAGACGGAGAGATAGCGGCTACCGGTATCAGCGGGACGGCAGTCCGGTTGCCGGCGTCCCGCGCAACGAGTCTCGTCTCGCCGAAGCCGCGAATTCGGCGGGCATGAACGATCTCTCCCCGAAGAACGATTAAATCGGCTTAGAAACCGTCTCGGGCGGTCTCCTGCGTCAGTTCACACCCATCGAGATAACTCCGGAGCCCCCGTACGGGTAACTGAGGAGAGAGACAATGACCGGATTCACCATCGGCGGCTGGCTGCTCGTGGCGCTCGCGATCATCGGACTCGCGGTCGCCGCGCCCGTGGTCAGCGCACACGGAACCGACGCGACCGCTGACGACGCGCCCCCGTACGAGGGACCGACCGACCACCGGACCGGTTGGATGGAGGGCCACGCGACCGGGCACGCCGGGCCTGACGGCGTCGGGTGGATGGAGTCGCGCACGGGCGTGACCGCCGGCGAGATGGCCCGGCACGTGACCGGCGGCGGCCACGGCGGCGGCATGTACGGACAGGGCCACTGCAGAGGCCGGTAGCCGTTCCGATCGCTGCGACAGAACACCGCGGTTCACCGACGCAAGACAATGACGCAACTCACCGCTCAGACCGGACGCATCGCTCGTCGACTCGCGCTACTCGCCGTCCCGCTGCTGGTCGTGACGACCGGCTCGGCCGCCGCGATGGGCGGAGCCTACGGCGGCGGCATGACGGGAGGCGGATGGACGCCCTTCGGCGGCGCGACGGGGCTGTGGGGGCTCCTCGCGATGGGGCTCCTGCTCGCGCTCCCGCTGTACCTCCTCTTCGCGCTCGCGGGGCGCGGCGACGGCGCCGACGAGGAACGGCCGCTCTCGGTTCTGCGAAAACGGTACGCGCGCGGCGAGCTCTCGGACGAGGAGTTCGAGCGACGGCGCGAACGGCTGGAACGTGAGGAGTGATCCGTGCGGTGTCGGTTCCGACGCGAACGACCCCAGCCGTGACGCGGGCGGCCGCGAGGCTCGGAGTCTCCCGACCGGCGAGGGGACCGGTCGGCGGACCGGGGCGCTACTCTCGGTCGTCCTTCGGCGGCCGGCTAGACAGCCGATCGAACCGGTCTTGGGCGGCCTCCGATCGGGCCGCCGTGCGTTCGGAGTCGTAGGTCGCGGTCGCGATCCGCCCGTCCTCGATATCGACGTCCAGGACCGCGTCCGCGCGTCGCCCCTCTTCAGGGAGCGTCTCGGCGTCGACGACGGCGTCGCCCACCGCTTCGTCGTCGCGCTCGAAGAAGACGGTGGCGAGCCCGTCCTCGACCGCGTCGACGACCGCCGTGTACGCGCCGTCGGGGATGTCGAGCGAAGTCATTCGTACGACTCGGTAAGGACGCGGTCCCCCGTAGCGTTTGCGACGATCACGGTGTCGCCGCCGTTGTTCCAGACCGGCGAGCCGGCGCCCCAGTAGAGCTCTCCGTCGGTGTCAGTCCCGCTCCCGGTTCTCAGCGTCAGCGTCTCGCCGGAGGCGAGCGTCACGCCGTCGGGCACCGCGTAGCGTTTCCCGACCTCGTCCTCGACGGTCCACCCGGACAGGTCGAGCGGCTCCGCGCCCGCGTTCTCGAAGACGACGTACTCGTCGTTGAGGTTCTCCCCGTCGTTCCCCGCGGCGTCCGCGTTGATCGCCGCGACGGCGAGCGTCCCGTTCGAATCGCCCGTCTGCCCGTCGCCGCCGTCGGCGTCGTCCGTCTCCTCGCCGCCGTCGGGGACGGCGACGGCGCCGGTCGCGCCGATCACCGCGCGCTCCGTGACGGCGCCGGTCGTTCCGGGCTCGACCGGGTCGCCGTCGCGGAGCGACTGCGGCGCCGTGGGGGCGTCCCGCTGCGTGCGCACGGAGACGTTCGTGCCGTCGCTGACGAAGACGACGTCGCCGTGCGTCGCCGTCCAGTACGTCGGCACCGACCGGTCGGCGAAGCGTCGGAGCACCTCCTCGTGCGGGTGGCCGTACTGCGAGTCGTACGCGCTGGAGACGACCGCGACCTGCGGGTCGACGGCGTCGATGAAGGCGCCGCTCGACGAACTGCTCGACCCGTGGTGGCCCGCCTTCAGCACCGTCGACCGGAGCTGATCGCCGTACTCCTCGACCAGATACGCCTCTTGGTCGTCCTCGGCGTCGCCGGACAGCATGAAGCTCGTCTCGCCGTGCGTGAGTTTGAGCACGATGCTGTTCTCGTTGCGGGCCTCGTTCTCGATGTACGGCTCCGGGGGACCGAGCACGTCGACGTCGACCTCACCGAAGGCGATCGCGTCGCCCTCTCGCGTCTCGTACAGCGTCACGCCGTGTTCTTCGACGGCGTCGAGGTACTCGCCGTAGGTCCGCGTGCTCGCCGCGATCCCGGGGTCGTAGACGGCGCCGACCCCGTCGGCCTCCGTCTCGTAGTAGTCGATTATCGCCCCGTTGCCGCCGATGTGGTCCGCGTCGTTGTGCGAGGTGACGAGGTGGTCGATCCGCTCGACGTCGTGGCGTTGGAGGTACGCGATCACGTGCTCGCCGTCGTCGTTGTAGTGTCCAGTGTCGACGAGCAGCGTCTCGCCGTCCGGTCCGACGACGAGCGTGCTGACGGACTGGCCCACGTTGATGTAGTGGACTTCGAGCGTCCCGTTGGCAGTCGTGACCGCGGCGCCCTCGTCGGACGGCGCCGCGGGCGACTCGTCGGTCGACGGCTCGGCGGACGCCGGGTCACCGAGCGGCGCGCCGACGCACCCGGCGAGTGCGACGACGACGACGACGGCGATCACGAGGAGGAGTGGACGGGACGCGGCCCGAGGCGATCTCATTATCATCCATGGGTAATGTCGGCTTATAAAGTTGATCTGAACTGAAACGCGCGTCCGCCGTCGGGCGGCGTCGTCGCACCGAGGTGTGTCGCGACGGTCCCGAGCGAGGGCGGCGACGCCGGCGGTCCCCCTCGCCGGGTCGACGGCCGTCGGGGTCGGCCCTCCGGAGCGGCGGCCGACCGTCTCCCGTGAAACCGACCGTTCACGCGCCGAGACCGGAGATATGCCGCTCGTCTGACTGAATTTTATTTGGATTGCCGTGGTAGCTGTTATCTCCCCGCATGAACTCAGACCGATCCGTACCGCGTGCGACCGACAGAGAACGGCAACGCCGCACCGACCGACGGGTCGCTCGAACGCCGCCGAACGCGGCCGACGGCTCCGTCGCCCGCGACGCCGACGGGCCGGAGCCGCGGCGCGCGTCGGCGCGTGACTCCCCGGCGCAGGCGGACGTCGAACGGCTCGAAGCGGAACTGGCGCGAAAGGACCGGCGGCTCCAACGCGTCGTCGCGCGATACGAGCGCCTCCTCGACGAGAAGGACCGCCGCCTCGCGGAGCGGGAGCGTTCGCCCCCGGAGCGCTCGGGGGTCGCCGCGGTTCGAGCCGCCGTTACCCGCCTGGTCTCCCGGTTTCGATGAGCGAACCCGGCCGGTCGAGCCGCCTTACGCGCCCTCGTCGCGGG
>Ga0102939_1000769_pt1 | contig 11882 bp, 14 predicted proteins | sample SalPon2_B_H2O_MG_FD_78214 | JGI IMG/M metagenome (GOLD analysis project Ga0102939, IMG submission 78214) | Salt pond water microbial communities from South San Francisco under conditions of wetland restoration - Salt Pond MetaG R2_B_H2O_MG | ecosystem: Environmental > Aquatic > Non-marine Saline... | reverse complement strand
TCCTCTATTTTTGCTTTTTTATCAGAGTTTAGTTGTGCGCCCACGTTTGAAGAAAGACTCTTGATAACGTGGTCAAGTCCTCCGATATCTTGGAAGGTTACACCTGTTTCAACTTCATCAAACTCTGCGTCTTTACCTTTTTCTACAATATCTGTTACTTTGAAACTGTTAGGATCGAGCGCTACCTCCGTACCTGGCTGGAACTCTTCAGGTTCGTATTGTTCAGGTATCTCAACTCCATAGCGTCCTTTCATATTCCCGGATGCTTCGACCCAGATCCTATCTCCGTCAAATTCTGATACTACTACACCTCTAAGAACAGGAGTAGTCAAGTTAGTACCGTTTGGATTCCTCTTCTTTTTCTGCTGTTGCTGAAAGTATTGAGGGAACTGAACTTTCTGCTTCTTACCATCTTCAGACTTAGAACTTTCCTTAACATCATTTTCTTCAGCTTTTTCTTCCTCTTCCTTCTCATTAAATTTTCCAGAAACATCTTCATCAGTCATTTCAATCACCTGGGTGCGAACACGGACCAGATACTTCTTTAATCTCTCTAACCAGTCCATCGAACAGTAGAAAATTTCTCTCTTATCTTTATAAATTAAATTCAGATAAGGTTTCTGATATCTCAAAATTTTAACAAAATAGTTTGGTGTAAAGTTCTACTCTATAGCCTGTAATAGATGCGGCGTCCGGGATTTGAACCCGGGTTATGCGCATGGCAAGCACATGTCTTAGCCACTGGACCAACGCCGCTTCCTATAATTTATGAGGTGGCTGTAACTGTTTTAAATTATCGGAAAGCTCATCGTTTGTGGTTCATATTAAACTATTTGTTTAGAAGTTATTGTTATGAGTCCTGAAACTAAGATGTCTAAATGTGTTTTCTGTGGGGAAAACGCTACTAAGAAGAATTCATCTGGTCAACCTGTATGCAATGAACACAAAGATGATGAGCCTAGAGAAGTTGCTTGTCCTGAATGCGGTCTTCCTATGAAGATTAAGGAAGGCAGATATGGTTTTTTCTGGGGTTGTGAAGGGTATCCTCAATGTGAGAAGACTTTCCAAGTTGAGTCTTTGATAGAGGATTAAATGGGATTTGCCGTAGGTCTCTTAAAGTATTGAGTGAAGAAATTGTTTATGGATGTTACTTTAGCCATCCCAGCTTACAATGAAGAGACACACCTAAGAAGTACTGTTGAGGAAGCTAGGAAAGCTCTTGAAGACATTCATATGGTAGATAACTTTGAAATTATAATTTCTGAAAGCAGTTCAACAGATGGTACAACTGAAATCTGTAGGGATTTGGAAGAAAGATTTTCCAAAGTCCATCATCTTGAACTTGAGGAATTGAGAGGTAAAGGAAGAGCTGTAGAAGAGGTTTTTAAGAACTCAAATAAAGAATACTTCTTCTTCATGGATGCAGATGGTGCAACTTCTACAGAAGAGTTTAAACCAATGCTTGAATCTTTAAAGGAGAACGAAATAGTCGTAGGGTCACGTAAATCTAATGAGGCTGATAGAGATATTGTTAGGGGTGTTGCCAGCAACTTTTTTAACTATAGTGTGAAACTTTTGTTCTTGTCTGAGTTGGATGATCATCAATGCGGTTTTAAGGGTTTAAGAAGGAGTAAGGTGGAAGATCTAGTTGAGGACTTGGAAGCCCAGCACTGGTTTTGGGACACAGAACTGTTGGTAAAGGCTCAAAACCAAGGCAAGGACATAGATACTCTGCAGATAATTTGGGAAGAGAAAGATGATTCTGAAGTGGATATTATTTCAGATAGTTTTTACTTCTCTAAGAAACTAATTAAACTAAGGATAAAGCAATGGATGAACTAAGTGAAATCCGAGAATCTACGGTAGATAGACTTCATCAGATCCCCAATAAAGTGTGGATAGTTTTTGCAGTAGCTACATCAATAATGGTTCTCCAGCACCTATCAGGTTGGAGCTGGGACTTCCTAGTATATTCTATGAACGGAGAATATATGTTCAGTAATGGAATGTTTATGGAGTGGTTGAGACCTCCACTAGCATCAGTTTTGATTGGTATCCCTCAATTGATTGTGTCTAGGGCGGCTGCTGAAATAATATTTATTTTAACGGTGTCGGTACTGATGCTTTATTCTTCCTACAGGGTATCCGAGGAATACAACCTAAGTTTTGAGTATTTCTATCTGCTTTTGATGATGCCTGCAACCATATATTACGGGACTGTAAATGGTACAGAGATGCTTTCACTAGCTTTTGCAATGTTGTTCTTCGCAGAGTTAAACAAATCAAGAACAGGTATTTGGCTAGGTCTTACGTTTCTGACAAGATATAACTACGGTGCAATAATACCTTTAACGCTGGTACAGAGAGACTTGAAGAAGTCGATCAAGACTATTCTAATTTCTTCAGTACCTGTGGCTCTTTGGCTTTCCTATAATTATTTTCAGACTGGGCACTTCCTGAAAAGCTTTGCAGACTACTTAGGATTAAATATTCTTAGAAGGAGTGCACATGACCCACTGAACCCTATTAATTTTATCTTAATAGGTCTTCCAGTATCTATCACGCTGTTGCTATACTTTAAGAAAAATTATAGGGAAAAAATAAGTTTGATGTCCGATGAAACGCTATTTATGGCAGTTTTTGTATTAATTAATTCTATTCTTTATGTAGTATCTGGTTTAAAGCCTCTTAGATATCTTTATCCTTTAGTATTGCCGATCGCGTTCTACTCTACTAAAGCTTTGCAGGAATTTGAGAAACTATCTTTCAAAGAATATACTCTTGATGCTGATATGGGTGTAAATATTCTTTCTGTCATAAGTTTAATCTTGGCTGGCATCTTAATATTGCAGAATCCGCTTCCAACGCCGTCAAATTTTGAAATGGCTGCGGAGTCTGCAGATGGTTGCATGGTTGAATCAAATGTATGGCCGATGATAAGCTATGCAGGTACCCCGGCAATATCAATAACTTACAGAGACAGAGAAAAGATTATTTCTGAAGGTTATAGAATAATAGATTATACCAACTCAGCGTACGATAACTCTTCTGATCTCCCTATAATTGAAAGTAACGAATTATTCACAGTTTACGGTAATGAAACTCTTTGTAAGGAACCTGAGCTTGCTGATAGATCTTGGCTTACAGGATTAAACCAAAAAACCGGTAAAAACTTTACTCCTGAATCATTCCTTTTGCATGAGGTTAGAAGCATTTGGAATCGTTAAAATTAATAGAAGAGTATAGAGAATTTAATTAGAGTAATGCAGTTTGGGCTCATAAGTCTGTCAGGTCTTATACTTGAAAACTTTTTCTTGTTTCTCCTTGTAGAATTTGGAGGTCTTGATCTTATAATCGGGAAACTTTTAGGTGCTGAAGCATCTATAGCTTTAATGTTTTTCCTTAATAACCGTTATACGTTTAAAAAACGTCCTGGAGTAACTTTCAAACGTTTTCTAAAATCCAATCTAGTTAGGTCGGGAGGTATAGCGATAGCTTTGATTGTGCTAAAGATTGGTACTTCTATGGGTCTATGGTATATATTAGCAAATACGATTGGAATTATCGTAGGTTTTGTGTTCAATTATGTTATGGAGTCGGTCTATACTTGGGCAGAAGAATAGTTTCAAAACCCAGAAATCTTTTAATTGTCACCAAGCAATAACAAACTATGAGTTGTTTGGAGGAACTACTGGAGATTGAAGAACAGTCAATAGAAGCAGTAGAATCGACAATGAGGGGCCTGAAAAATTATCTTGAAGATAATGGTAGAACTTCAATGCTTCCTTTCTTAGACGCATACCTGAAAATAACAGAAGGTGTGATAGAACAAAAAAACAAAGGATATTTTGAAGAACCTGAAAAGCTTGTAAAATTAGATGTCAGGTTTGCAGAGCTTTATTTCAAAGCAGTAAGACTTTACATCGAAAAAGGAGAGAAAAAACAACCTTGGAGTACATACTTCAATTACATTGAAAGAAATGATTCAAAACCAATACTTGAACTATTGTTAGGGATAAATGCTCACATAAACTCTGACCTTACACAAGTTCTGTACGAACAAAGCTATCACAACAAAGAAGACTTTAAAAAAGTAAATAAAATCCTAAGAAAAAGTCTTTATCCTGTTATTGCTAATATAGGTTTTGAAAGAAAAGATTTTGAGTCGATAGCTTTAATGAGTGTTCCTCCTGTGCCAATGGCCGGTTTAAAAACTATTCAAGATTGGAGATCTCTTAGCTTGAAAAACAGCAAAAAGAGAGAATTTGAAGTTACAAAGTTGAGGAAACTTACTGAAAATAATGCTGAAGACTTAATTGAACTCAGGCATGACTACACAGCTAGAGCCCTTGTAAGAAAACCTTTCAAAGCGTTAAACACCGGTGTTAAACTTTGACTAATCTTATAGGAAAAATAGAATATTCTCAAAGTCTAAACATAAAAAGAGAATTAAATTGAATATCTACTAGACTAAAATTTTCATACAGTTATTCTTAAACCTAATTTACCGCCACTTATTTTAATTTGAAATAGTTAAATTCCTTGTGAGCACTGGCAAGCGCTATGGAAGTGTTGAAAATGTCCTGAATCAACTCAACGAACAGGCTGGGAGAATCCATGCTGAGCTTCACGCTTCTGGAGATATTGATCATCCTTACCCGGATGTTGAGATGATGGATCACAAGGATAGAAGAGAAATAGGCAGATATCTATGTAATCAGTCTGGGTTGGACTTTGCCAGTTCTTTACGTGTAATAAAAAATGCTGGAATGATTTACGACGAGAGAAATAATCGATACTTGGTTAAAGATAATTTAATTCAGGATATAGACTTTAGGAACGGTTTTGCTTATCTTTCTCATGAGGCAGGTCATCTCCACGGTAGAAAAGTTGTTCAAGATAGGCTTGTACCTATGGAAGACCTTGATAATCTTGATCAAAGTGGTTTTGATGATTTAGTTGATTATATGATCTCGGAAAACTTTGCTGAAAGAGTAAAATGTGCTCTTGGGACTAGGTTTGGTGTAGAAGTTAACTATAATCAAGAATTAGTTGAAGAGCCTCCTGCAGGATATGAAGTACGTTCTAGGATTGGTCCTTCCTTATATGTAGATCCTAAAAGGGATGAAGATGTTGGCGATGTTTTTTCATGGGTTGACGAGACTATACGAGATTTGAGGAACTGATACTTTCGCCGTGGTAAAACTGATTAAATTTAAACACCAAAAATGATACTATATGGAAGTTGATTCAGGTTTCATCAGTGAGAACCTTGACTATTATTCTGAGACTCAGGGATTAATGCCTGAAGAACTTGAAAAGTACGGTGAAAAATACCGTGACCAAGGTTTTCTGAGTCGGGAACAGCTTTACGAAATAGCCTTTGAGTCGTCGACGAGAAGTGCTTATCATGTGAAGAAGAATTCGAAAAGTGTTTGTCGAGAAGTAACTTCCAACATAATTGACATGAGCGGTGATTACTCACCAATAGCTCTTATTTGTTCTCTAAGTGGTTTTAAGGCGGCTACAGCTTCGTGTGTGTTAACTGCTTTGAATCCTGAAAAACATGCGGTCGTTGATACTCGTGTCTGGGCAAGTCTTGAAAGACTTGGTTACTTTGAAGAGAGAAAAGAGTCTTTCGGTCCTGAAGACTATGTCAAAATGATTCAGCCGATTAGAGAGATTGCAGAGGAGACAGGTTTTTCCCCTGCTCAAGTTGGTTACGCACTTTTTGCATATGATGATAAGGTAAGAGACGGAACACTGCATTAAGCCCAGATAAGATTTCTGTGTTTGGCCATACTTTATGTCAATAACTTATAGATAGCTTTGTATGGCTCTGAGAGAGATTCTGAGGGAAAGTTTTGAGATGCTCATGGATAAGCCTAAGATGTTCATCCCACGTTTCATATCTACCTCTATATCAACTCTTTGGGTTTTGAGTTTTCCCGGTATTTATTCTGGAAACTTGTCAGCTGTTAATATGGAATCGATGATTTATTATCTGTCTTCAATGCCTCTAATAGTTTTGCTGGGTGTATTTGTATCAGTAATGCTTGCTGAGATGGTTGCTGACAAGCCTTTCCTCAAAAAATCGTTTCTAAAGACGCTGGATAGGTGGAAGACTATATTAGGCGTAACTGTAGGTATTTTAGCATCAACTATCCTATTCTACATTACTGTCAGTATTGGTTTTTTCCTCTCCTTGAGCACAGGCAGCCTTATTTTCACAGGTTTAGGGGCTTTAGTTTCACTGGTTCTCGCTCTTGGTTTCAGCTTTGCTATATTTTTTCTGCCAATCTCTATAACAGAAAATGAAAGGTTGTTGAAAAGCTTTAAAGCGTCAATGGGCGCCTCTAAAAGAAATTCGAAAGAGGTAGCTCTGTTAATGATATTCGGTATTGGCTTACTCGGAGTTGCTTTTTCGATGCAGGGAACTTTACAAAGTGTAGGAGTAGCTGGATTCGTGGTTAGCAGGTTTATCTCCGCTGTCATGACTACGTATCTTTTTGTGGTCAGTCCTAAGATGTACATGACTCAGAGTTCTGTAGAATAATTATTATGCGGTTGTCGGGATTTGAACCCGAGTCGTCGGCTCGAGAAGCCGACATGATTGGCCGGACTACACCACAACCGCATTAAGTTATCCTGTATTCATGGATTCGGCCTCAAACTTAAATATGGTTTACTTTTGGCTTGCAAAAGCTTATATCCTGAAATTATCAATTCTTGATTATGGTTGAGGAAGGAGAAATAGCGCCATTTTTCACTGAAAAATGTGTGGGAGATGGTGCAGAAGAATTCGTCTTAGAGAGGAAACTGGATTTCGGTCCTGTGGTCCTGGCTTTTTTCCCTGCGGCTTTCTCACCTCCAACATCAGAAGAAATGAGTTCGCTGGTTAATCTTCAGAAAAGGCTTCAAAGCGGAAGTGGCAGTGTTGCTGCTGTGAGTACTGATTCTCCTTTTGTATTGGAGGCTTTTCGAAGCCATGAAGAAGTGAATTTTGAACTTGTAAGTGATATGAGTGAAAGGGTGATCCAGAGCTATGATGTCAGTGTGGATATACCTGAGCTAGGTCTTTATGGTGTTGCAAACAGGTCAATTTTTGTACTTGATACGGAGGGAGAAATAGCATATAAATGGGTGGCAAATGAGCCCTCTGATCAACCTGATATTAATGAAATAGAATCTCACGTTGATTCAATTAGAAGATGAAAATTAACTTTTTATTTTAAAGATTCTTTGAACTTTTCAAATATTTTTTCACGGAATTCTTCGGCTTCATTCGCCTCTAGATCAACTGCTACAGTTCTATTTAGGATATTTCCTGTTCCTGCAGTATCAATATCTACATTGGCTAACCCAAGTCTTTTCTGAAGTATTGATTGTGTTCCTATGATATTTTGGATTCTGAAATAAGGTATGAAGTTGGTTTTTCTCTTCCAGAAGCCATTTACAGTTATGCAGTGTTCTTTTCCGCTTGAAAATCCTTTATTTTTCCATTTTAGCTTTGATGCAGTAAATGAAAGGGCTAAAAGCAAAAATCCAGTTAGTAGTACCATCTGGTTTGAGATGGAAATTATTATGCTTAAGCCGAAAATTATTGAGCTGGATAAAATGTATCTCGCTAGATATCTGTATTTTGCGTTTTCTCCTATGTTCTTCAAATCTGGTTCCTGTATATCTGCAATCTGGTTAGCTAAATCCATAGAAAGTCCTCTCTTAGCCATTGGTATTGCTGCTTCAGAACCTTTTTCTATTGACTCCGATGGGGAATAGCCTGCTGTATCTATATTAAGTGAACTGTAACCAATCACTCTTTTGAGAAAGTTTTCCTCTAAAGTAACTCTCTGTATCTTTTTCAAAGGTATGCTGCCCTCTGACCGGTTCAGCAGACCTCTCTCATACTGAAGATTGTCATCATTTTTGTACAGTTTGAATCCCCAGTACTGAAGAAAAGTCGATACAGAACTTGAAACCAAGGTAAAAACAGCTAAAACCACTAAAATTATAGAAGTTCCAACAGTAAGCCCTAAGTTTGCCTCATTAAGGAATCTTCCTAATATAGTAGGTACCACACCAAAAATAAATAATATGCCAAATACTTTCCCAAAATTAACAGAAGTTAAGGAAAGAAGTGCAAGTTCTTTATCGCTTATCTCATATATGGGCTCTTCCGTTTCATTCTCCTCCTTCTCAGTTTCCTTCTCTTGTTTCAAGTTTTCCCTGAGTTCTCTTGCTTCCTCAAGATCTAAGTAGGCTAGAGTTGCCTCTGTTTTACCGCCTCCAGCTGTCTCTAGCTTTATTTCTGAAATTCCTAGAGCTCTTTGAACTACATTCCTTTTAATATCTATGTTTTGCACTCTTTTCTTAGGTATTCTCCTGTTTTTCTTTCTTATCACTCCTTTCTTTATTCTTAGAGTGTCTTTGTCTACCCAATAACTGTAGTTTTTCCATACTAGAAAGCTCCAGACAAAACTAGCCGTTAACAGAATTGCTATGACAACTGAGATTACTGCAAGTGATTGAAGACTTAGTTTACTCAGTGAAAAAGAGCCTGAGAAAACAAGGAAGAAGAATAAATATGAAGAACTCTTGAGTGCGTTGTAAGGTATAGTTAGTCTTGATAGTTTCATACTCCGTCACGATCCTCAGACCCCACGGCTTTGTTCTTCAGACTATCCTGTAACTCACCAGCTTGTTTTGGGATAACTCCTGGTATTGAAACATCTGAGCCACGTGAACCTGCTGTATAAACTACTACACTAGAAACACCTAGAAACCTGTCCACAACGTCCTTTTGTGTGTCGACGTGTTGGATTCTGACAAAAGGCACGATTGTTTTCACTTTGACAAGAACTCCATGCTCCAAGTATAAGTGATCATTTTTTACTTCATAATCCCATGATCTATACCTGTAGAAAGTATGAATCGCTGCTAAGATGTTCCCTACGGTTAGAAATATTAAGAATAATTCAAAGGCTCTTCCTTGGATCAAAAAACTTAATGCTCCTGCTACAATGCTTGATAAAATACCTGAAATTATGGATGCCTGTACAAACCAGTAAAGCATTATCCTTTTCTCAGGTTTCATGCCCATACTTTCCAATGGATTGGAACTGTTTTAATTCTGGTTGATTTCTTAATTGGATTTCTTCAGTCTATCAAGTAGTTTCTCTCCTATAACTGTTTCGTGTTTCCTATCCATCTGTCTCAGTATTTCTTCTCTTCTTTCACCTACTTCCATAGCTTGCTTCATCTCATCCCAGTCGGTAGGGTTGAAACCTGCAAGATCTATCAAATGCTCATTCCCCTCCACTTGTACCGTTCCGTTGTTTTCTTTAGGATTGAAAGAGTTTCTCATTCCTCTTGAAGGATTTCTATGGATTTTTTCCGGGATTGGTTCTGGAAGACCTCTGAATCTTGCAACAGACTTCAAATTAAATCCTCCATCCTCTTCTTTTTCCTCTAAAATATCTAGAAATCTTTTTTCGGATGTTATGAAGTACTTAGTGTAGTAATCGGTCTCATGAGAAACATAATCTAGTTCGGTATCGTCCAAGAATTTTTCGAAAGTTTTTGCACGGCTTTCGTCTAGGAATTTTACTTCTTCACCGGGTTTTTCACCTGCGAAGACTAGTGCTATCATCGCTCTTTTCTGTACGTCGATTGAAGTTTCAAAGTTCTCCAGAAGATGCTCTTTAAGTTTATCTTTTGGGATGTCTTTTTCCGAGCTTCTTCTGGCTTCCTCCATAATCATCATTACATCATTTTGGGATATATCAGTTATGGGTAGTGAAGTACTTGCATCAATGGTAATGACTTCGATTGCACCGGTTCTTCCAGGCATGTTTTTCTTATTGCTGGTGGAGTCTGTTGATTCAATGAAGAGTTACCGTTTCAAGATTATTGATAGAAATGATATGCTGGAAAGAATGAATAATGCCATAACTGTTGGAATGTTTGGATATGCTCTTTTCATAATGACGGTGCCGTTGTTAAATTGGTTCTCAAATGTGATGATTGAGGTTAGTCTTACCCAAGCCGTAGAATCTATGAGTTTATTTTACCAATCTTTGCTATTGATACTTTTGACTGTACTAAACATTACTTTTGTTTATTTGAGTCTAGAAAAATAGTTGGAGATAATTACTTTATCAGGTTCAAATAAAAAAATGTAACGATGATGATTGAACATGGGTTTGAAAATTCTGCTAACAAGTGATTTCCACGCTGACGAAGCACTAATGGATGCTGCGATTGAAGAAGCGAACAATGGAGAATACGATATTTTTCTTAACTTAGGAGACTACATGGATGAAGAATATGCGAAAGAATTATTTGATTCGATAGATATACCGGCACTCGGAACTACAGGAAACCGTGATGCACACTTTTCAGAAGAGTTACTTGACAGTGACGTACCTGTTTACACTTTCTTGGAAGCTGATATAGACGACGAATATCTTTTGATACTTGTTGGTGGGGATTTCCCTGATGATATCAAAGAACAAATAGAGGATTTGATAGATGAACATGGAGATCCATCGAAAGTTATTATTGGCACACATTATCCTCCAAAGAAACTAGGTGACAGAGTATTCTCGGGCGATCGAGTTGGATTTGAGCAGTTTAGAGAAGTAATAATAAAGAAGAAGCCAGCTCTATGGGCATCAGGACATATACACGAAGACTTTGGGAGAGACTCACTATTCGACACAGAATTTGTAAATGCTGCAGGAGAAGAATCAGGAAAAGCATATGCTATAGAAATGTCGGATGAAGGCGGAGTCAGAAACATAGAAGAAAAAATCCTAATCGAAAAATAAACAAAAAACTCCTTGGCTTAATTCAAGTCCTGTAGTGAATCTAGGGTAATTCCCAAAAAACTTTCGACCACATGCTTACCAATCTCGCATTTATTCTGTTCATCAAAATCTTCAATATTTCTCAAATACTTCTTTGACTTATCAAGAGCTCTGTATATTCCTTCCTCATCTGGTTTAGGTACATAGCTGACTATATCTACTATTTTGGATTCTTTTGACGTTATAAGACCTTCCTTTTTCATAGAATCTACTTTTTCTCGTGTCTCAGGTTCAACAGGGTGATTTCTGATTTGATTATGGAAGTACTTCGTATCTTCATCTGGAAATCCTAAAAACTTGCCGACATCTCTATCATCCAGTCCATAAAACCTTCCATTAGATTCTTCAATTAATTCTCTACGATTTTCATCTCTATAAATGAAGACGCCTCGATTGCCAAGGAGTGAGGAATCTTCGTCCCTGGAAATAAAGATTTCGAAGCCAATTGTCTCACAAAAATCCTCTATTAATTCTAATTCTTCAGGCTCAGGATCCATTAACAGACAAGCTGGACGACAGGAAGCAATCACGAGTAGAAAATCGAGTATTTCTCTGTCGGACAGATTTTCTCTAATTTCTTTGAATTTGTCGATTTCCTCTGGTTTAAATTTCATAAATTATAGTTCTAGTTTCCTTTCAATTTTAATATGTTTTATTTTATCTATTACAAGGCAATCCAAGATACTGAATATTAAAATGAGAAAGGAGAGGAGTTTTTTTATTCTTCAATTTGTCTTGCGTATGCACTAAGAATATCTCTTTCAACAGCGTCTTCATCATAAACTTCTCTTACCAGTTCAGTTGCACTATAACTTGTTTCATCTCCGAGAGCTGCAATTCCTTCAACTGCTTGTACAGTGTCTTCAAAGTTCTCATCTACTTCGGTACCATCTCCTAGTGCTGTCAGTACATACTGAAGATCTCCATTTTGGGCTTGAGAACTTGGTTCAAGCATTTCCTCAGATTCTAAATCTTCTTCGTACCCAGACTCCAAATCTGGCTGACCTGTATCTT
>Ga0102939_1000766_pt1 | contig 11929 bp, 19 predicted proteins | sample SalPon2_B_H2O_MG_FD_78214 | JGI IMG/M metagenome (GOLD analysis project Ga0102939, IMG submission 78214) | Salt pond water microbial communities from South San Francisco under conditions of wetland restoration - Salt Pond MetaG R2_B_H2O_MG | ecosystem: Environmental > Aquatic > Non-marine Saline... | reverse complement strand
TCGTCACCGACGAGGCCGACCTGCGAAACCGAATCGCTGCGAGGTTCCCACAGCTCGGCGACTTTGACGTTGAGTTCAACCCACTCTTCGTCTTTATCGATGTCTCCGACAAGAGTCTCTTCGCTCTCGTCGTCCCCGATATCGTTTTCATCAAGGCCAGCTTCCTTGAGGTAGCTGTTCCTGATGCTCTCTCGGGCTTCCCGAACGGGAACCTTGTAGTCCCCAACTAGCTCCTCAAATCGCTCTTGAACGTCTTCGACAGACAGATCAAGATGATCTGAAAACTCTTCTACGATCTCTTCCGCGTGTGTCTGCGTTTCTGGCATGGTATTAGCTGTCTCCATTTGTATTCTTGGTGGGAGACACTGATACCTACGTTACAATCACATATAAAATCTCGGAAACTGAGGCCTCAGTATAGTATAGTCCCGAATTACCGCGCTTGACTAAGGTTGAAAAACTGTTGTCGGTGCCTGAAAATTGTGCTACTGTTGTTATAGCCCAAACATTTTCTGTCAGGGTATATGAGTAGTGTTATGGACAATAAAGACTCCTCAAAAAGATTAAACCCAGTCACTAGAGTGGAACAAAATACATCGTTCTCTGAGGCAGCAATAGCGATAATTGAGAACTGCAAATTCTGTGGAGATACCCATCAACACGGTATTCCATCGTATGAAGAAAGATTAGAAGTAGGGTTGGAAACTAATCGAAGCTCTCACTGTAAAGTTGCACAAGATTACTCTATTGTAATCACTGAGGATACTGATATACAGGTTGACCTACCGGATTGAGCCGTAGTTGTTAGTCTGTGTGTTTGACGTTGACTGTTGTCGACACAGTCCCTTCTAAAGTTCGTTCAATGTATGTGTTCTTGTTTCGATATGTAGTGGTATTGCTCTTGGGATTAGGCCACAGCGAGGGAGGTACTCGACGTACCTGGACTCTGCGGTTGGCTTGGTCCAGATGGGGATGGAATACCGCTTTCTGTCGTTGACTGCTGTGTATCTCCGCCTAGTTTGGTGCTGTTTCCTCCGTTATCGTTCGATCCACCACCTGCTCTTGTTCCATACGGTGAAAAATCGATTGTGACCTTGGTGTAGATCGCCCGGAGTGGTTCTCGTTTCCGATCTCGCTCGGAAGCCCCCGGAAGGAGCTCCCGTTGTTCGTGGAACTCGAAATTCGCAGGCCGGTATCGTTTTGCTAGGATCGTGAGTGCTTCGTGTGTGACGGTGAGAGTGATCTCAAACCCACCTTGTGGTTCGATTTTTCCTGAGAATCCTTCTTTCGTTTCTCGGCTTAGACGGGAGAGCCCTCTATTGATCACTGGTTTGATTGTGTCGTCGAACAGTTTAATACAGTCGTTGTAAGCTTCTCGGGCGGTGAGTGTTTTTCCCATTATGACTACCTCACCCAAATCGGGTTTTATAAACTTCCATTATTACTATCCCTCTCCCTCCTCTTTGTGAGCTACTCATCAACATCAACTACTATCAAATATTATCAAACCTATGATTTTAATCTGAGAAATGGGTACAGAGTTTCTTTACAGTGGTTTCATGGAATTTTCTGGTGAGTGGTACGAGAATTAATAGACCTAATAGTAACGCACCTAGAATAGCTACTCTTGTCTCGTAAGATAGCTCGAACAGTGATACAATACTACTGAAGATCAGAGAGTACATCACGACTAACAAGAGCGTACTAACGGTGGTAATTGCTTTTACTGGCTTGACGTACCATCGGTTGATGTACCCGTCTTCGCTGTTCCACTTCATGTGTCCGTTATCCAGTTTCCACCGTCTCCATCCGTCTAGTTCTGTTGTCTGGATTGTATATCCATTGTCACGGAAGTATCGAACTGGAACCTTTTCTCCGACGAGGTTTAGAGGGTTTGTATCGGGTTTGCCTAAGTATTCCAGTAGATCATCTGTCGTAAATGTGTTGTATATTTTCTCGTACGCTCCAAGTGAACAGACGAATCCTTTCGTTTCCGAGCTACAATCAGTAGTTCCGATTTTGACCGTAACTTCGTATGCTTCTTTGTCTTCTACCTGTTTTTGTTCCTCGGTGTTGAACTTACGGGGATAACTGATTACTTCTTTTTGTACCAGCTCGCCGATGGTCGTTTTTTCGATATTAATTACTTCACCATGAGATACGGGAATCGGCATTGTGTTCGTTCCGTTTGTCCGTTTGCTAACCTTCGTGATGTCTTCCTGGGTTCCGGGTTTAACCTCTTGTTCAGGCATTTTTCACCTCTGTGTAGATCTTGTTGATGTACTTTTCTCCGCTTGGTGTGATGCTTACTGTGATATGTGTGAGAAGAATGAGCAATCCGTAGATTATGTATTCAATTCCGGATACGACTGGGTTTGAATCCTGTTCATCTTCTCTCTGATTGTCGGGTTCGTATCTCCGTGATGGAGTCGACCCGTAGTGGCCTTGTCTTCCTCTTGGTGTGGGTGTAATTGGATCAATCATAGTTATCATGTTGAGATGGGTCTGTTATATTTAGTATTATTATTTTTTCCACCTTAATCGAGAGCTATAAACTGTCTATATTACAGTGAATGGTTCCTACCCATCTAAAATACGCTATATCCTATTTTAGAAATGGATTTCTTCGTTGTCTCCGATGACTTCGAATTCAGCCTCGAATGGAGTCAATTGAACATTTCCGATGTCGTCCCATGGCGGGCTGATCAATGCTGTATCTGAGGTTCCCATGACACCGGGGAGGAACCCTTCAGCAACCCCTTTGAATTTGCCTTCGATAGTACCTGTGTCTCCGTTTTCTCTAACCCGAACTACGATAGTATCGCCTACTTCGAAATCGAAGTCATCGCTTTCGTCTATCTGTACGCTATCTCGCTGTTCTGAGGTGTTGCTTTCAGTCGTCATAGTGTGATTCGATTTCTTTCCGTAGGTCTTGGAGATCGTCTTCTAAACGCTGTTTTTTGTCTCTATCAATTTTGTCGTAATCGTAGAGTGTCTGGATGTGAGCTTGGAGAATCTGGCTTCCATTCTTAACGTCTGTAGGTTTTTTATTTACCATTGTATTCTGAGTATTTGTTATTGTGTATTTGCTGTCTCTAATACTTTCGTTGTATTGCCTCTACTCTATCTTTCCATCTGCTTTCAACCCAGCTGAGAAATACAAACTGGATGATGGTGTTGCTGTCAACCCATATTTTGAATCGTCTCTACATTGCGTTGGTCTACTGTAACGATCACATCTCGCAGGCATGGACCTCGTTGAAGTAGTAATGTTTCTTTTCTATCGAACGTATCGAATGAGGACATCCCCCATGAATTCCATCCAAAGGTGATTACCTTCGTTTTTGCTCGAGAGAGTTTTTCGAATGCTTCCCATGCTGCAAATACGTTGTCTGCTCGAAGGCCGTCGTACTTATCTTCGGCCTGTTCGTCGTCGAACGGAGGATCAAAGATTATCACATCGAATGAAGAGGGGGTGAAGTACTGATCAATGTTTGCGACATCTTTGTGGAGATCTGCGTCTCTGTCGGGATTGAGGTCGTTACGTACTATTTCACCACTGTGAGAGAGTTTCGTTTTACCTGCACAGGCGTTAAGAACTCTGCCCTGTAGATGGTCTTCGACGAACTCTCTTGCTGGATCATATTCGAATGTCCATCGGCCAACAACCCTTTTTGATCCATCTGGATTGGTGCCGCCGTTCGAGACGACTTCTTCGACTGGCCTCGGTTGTTCAATGCCTCTTCCTTGGTTATCTGCTGTTTCAGCTGCTTTCATTGGGATGGACTTCTTTCTGTAGTCTTTCGTGAAACAGTTACAGCAGTGGTTTTGATTGCGGATCTGAGAATGGGGTGTCTTCGTAGTCTACTTCTTCGAGGTTTCGATCTCGGTCTAATTCCCAGACGCTCCACATTGATATGTCCATGATTCCACCGTTCATTTCATGGACTTCGGCAGTGTTCTTCATTTTGTGAACACGGTAGTATACTGCCTTTCTATTTTTGTGTTTGAAGTAGATTACAAATTCACTGTCTTCGCGTCGTGGTTCTGGCTTCAGAATTAGTTCGGTCGTGCTGTGTACCGCGTCTGTGCGGTTGTTAATGACTGATTTTGAACCGAAGTGGGTGGTTTCGTCTTCTCCAGATCCAACTTTGTACTTGAATGCTACTGTTGGGGCATCTAGGTGAACTGCTTCGTTCAGTATAGATTTGGCAGCAACCAGTTCTTGGACATTCTGTATCTCTACTCCTTCACGATCTTTTGGAGGAGTACCGCTAATCGTTGAAGTCCAGGCACCATTTGCAGTTTCTTCGCTGACGGTCCTTGATTCGTAGTAGTATGCTTCAGTGTTGCTTAGAATGTTTTCATTGGCGTGTTTCATCAGCTCAAGGGCTGCTTCTGCCATAGAGTAGTCTGATTTCCAGTCGGCTTCTACTGTTTTCAGTGTGGTCTGTCCTGTGGGTCTGTTCGAATCTTCTTCGTATTCCCGTTTCAGTAGAGTGACCTTCTTATCGGCGAGGTCGTATACGACTCGATATTCTTCGTTGCAGTCTCTTTTTTCATTCCAACGCCACCATGCACGCGAGACGGTTCCGCCTCCTACTGCTTCGATGCCTCCGCCTTGCCATTCAGGTGGTGTCTTGAATAGTGACTCGCCGATCGGCCTCTGATATCCATCCTTTAGGAGGGTTTCTTCTCTATCTGTTAGTTCTGGTCGGGTGCTATCTGGTTCCTCTGGAGTGGGGTCAGTTGCGTTTGAGCGGAACTCTTCGTTAACTTCTTCCATTAGGTCGACTGCTACCTCTGTCATCGCATAGTCGGAATGCACGTCGGCTTCTCGCTCTTTTTGGGTATCTACCCGCCGATAACCCTCTAGCCTCTCGTTGTAATGGTATTCGTTGAGGTAGACCGTGCAATTGTTTTGAGGGTAGTTCTCTAGATCGTACCTGACTTCGTACTCGATCTCATCCTTCTTGGTGTCTTGCGTCCATGTTCTCCACACCCGCCTGTAGACATGTTCTGATTCTTGGACACTCCCATCACACCACCCGTCTGGTGTCTCGAGTGGTGATTGATCGAGTGGTTTCTGAAAGCCGATTAGTAACTGTTTCTTTTCTACTGATGGTGTCATTGTTAGTATGGCGTGTATGTTGATTGGACTGAATCTGATACTTACTCTCTCAATATTTCTTCCACTCCCAACCGAGAGCTAAAAACTTCCTGTACGACTTATCAAAATTTAACCCCTCACTAAAACGGGTAGAGAACACTTGCAGAGTGGTGTGTAGTCCTAACCCTGTTTGTAATTAAAACTGCGTCAAATCTGATTGCTTATCTTTTGTTGGTAGATATTTTTTGAAGTATTCCTCATCTGCTTTGATTAGGATGCTTTCGTTACCATGATGTTCCAAGTTTTGATCTAGTGTCTTGAACCCGATAAAATCGAATCTACTGAACTCTTCTGGCAGTTCTTGATTGACAGTACGAACGCAGCTAGAATTATTCATGTAATGCCAGAAACCCTTTTCATGTTCATTTAGGCATTTGTTCACGATTAGATGTGCGTCGAGATCGCTTTTTCCGGGTTCAAAATCGTCTGTTAGGGCACTCCCTCCGATCGAGAATCCCACTAGGGTCCAATCGGTATCTTCACCGATTCCGATAAGATAACTACCTAGATGGTCTCTCATCGCGTTTGCGACTTTCTCGAAGTCGATCTTGTCTATGCGGTCAGTTCTGATTTTTTGGCTCTGATTCATAATTCATGCCCACGCCCCTTCTATTTCTCCGTGGTTTCGGATTGAGTTACAGTGGGTGATGATTTCGGGTGGGAGTGAGAGATTTGTTTGGTGCCAGCTGATCATATCTCGACTAAAGTTGATGGGTGGGTTCTCTCTCTGACCGATGAGTTGATTAGTCATTTTGGATCGTTCGTAGTTTAGTTGATGTTCTTTACTGCGTCTACGAGTCTTTCATTTGTCATCGGTGATCTCAGGTTCGTGTATTACTTCTGTTTTCTCCAGATCGTATTTGAGCGTATAACCGGCGTAACAGTTGTTACAAGATCGTGTCTCGATCAATACTGTTCCAGAGTTGACGCCTCTCGGTTCTTCTATGTCGATTTGATCTGTATCGTTATCACCGCACTCACGACAGATGGTACGGTGTTTATTCTCATCGATTTCTTGTGCTTTCTCATTTGTAGATTGACCGCCATCAGTAACGACATTTTTGTGGAACAGCTTCTCAATTTCCCAGAGTACGTCGTCGGTGATCGCTACAACGTGGGCTGTATTCTTTGGGATATCCCACATCTGGTGGTTATCGTTTTCGACGTGTTTTCGCATGTCATCACGGAGGTTGCGAGCGTGGGCCTGGGGATATGGCCCTCCATGCTGTTGTGGCCGTCCTGACTCTAGAATGTAGACTACAGACATTTCGGGGTTGATTCGTTTTTGAGGTTCCATTCCGTTTTCCTGTGAGGTGTCGCTCTGAGATGTCATTGGTAGTTGGTCTTTCTTTGTGAGGGGGAGTATACTGTCTTGTATACTATATTCACAAAGATTCACCAAAAACGTCAGATAAAAACAGACTTCTTTTACCGGCTTTCAATCCTCGAAATAATTTGCTAACTTGAAGAAGATATCCGGTGGGTCGTTTTTGTCTGGACTCTCCATTCCTACGAGGATACCTAGATTTTTGCCGATCTGGAAGGTCCCAAAGTAGTAAATGACCAAGAGGGGGATCAGTAGCCGGTATATTCCTAGTTCAAACACCTTTAGCAGGACTGATGGGATGATGATTGCGAATCCAATGAAGGCTCTTGGTGCGGGTCCAAAGTCGAATTCGGATGCTGCCCACTGTACACCGAACCCGATCATTGTAGCCGATATTAGGCTTACAATTGCTAGTGCTAAGAGGAACGGTCCTGTGATTACAGTCATTGCTGAATAGATTTAGCATCAACACTCACATATATTTTGGTGTTTCTGCGGGAGGGTGTCTTCTGGTGGATCGTCACAGGTGTGGTTTGAGGAATTCCGGGCCCTGTTCAGCTACGTCGACGGCGTTCATAAGGACTAACGTTGAAACAGCGAATAGAACTCCAAAGATGGCAATGACAGTGAACAGGGATAGTTCGGTTTCGGTTTGTGTCTCAATGTAGGCTTGGATTTTCGGGATGAGGAATATGCCAGCACCGATCATCAAGACCCCACTCAATATCGAGTGTACAAGCAGTCCAATGCCGTTGATGATGATAAGCCCAGCTGCGGTATTGATAGCTACTGATTTTACTCGCTCCATTGTTGGTATGAATCTCTGTAGGATCGGCTTAGTTTTTGGGCTTCTTGACCGTTATCGGTTGGTTTCGCTACTGGCTACATCGTTCCTTACCAAACATTTACAACGCTCTCGTTACAATTGTTTGGTAAGGATGTCTGATGATTTGCCTTCGCCTCCTGACGGCCTTGCTCAGTATGTAATTGATGCACTCCAGCGACAGGATATCCACAAATTAGAGCTGGTAGAACAGTATTCGAGCGAGCTTCGAGAGCATTTGGTAGCACTTCAGGAGGAGCCCGTAGATCCTGAAGACATAGATGAAAGTGAAAATGAGAGTGTGATTGACAGTGAACCGGTAACTGATGAAGACTCTGAGTGGGAAGGGTGGACGAAGGTAATAAAGACGTTATCTTGTGGTGATGATTGTAAGACCTGTCCTAATCATGGTCCATACATCTACTATGTGAGGCGAAACGAATCTGGAGGCCACGATTGGGAGTGGGGTGGGGTCGTTGATTCAGATTAATCCTGCAAGCTCAATATATAGTAGTACGAAGAGAATAGCGTTATAGAATCCGTGAATGAGAACCGGCGCAGCGAGATTTTCTGTATATGAGTAGATACCCCCCAAGACAACCGACAGGAACAACACACTCACGAGGGCGACAATAACACTTCCCACCTCTCCTGTGAGATATGCTGGAATATGAACTAAAGAAAAAATCACACTGGTGATTGCAATGGCTCTTTTTCGAGTGAATATATTATAAAGGTATTTTTGGATCACTCCCCGGTAGATCAACTCTTCAGCGGGTCCTACAACAACTATAGAAAGACCAGCCATTAGTAGGAAAAAGGCAGGTGGGATCTCGCTTCCTTCTGCTGTAGCAAGTTTGTATATTCCGTGATCTGATGACGTAATGCCGAAAAGTTGTGTAACTTGTTCGATAGCGAATCCCATCAAAATGAGACTGATGATCCCACCGATGACTATCGCGACGGTCTTTCGATTCGGTATCTCGATCTCGATTGAGTCGTCATATTTGTTCCCCCATTTGAGGTAGATGTAGTATATGCTAGCAGCACCAAAGAGTAGAGATATGGTTTCGATGAGTATCCCCGCTTGGCTAGTCACTTCGCCTTGGATAAGGTAGAGAAGTATGTATCCTGGTGCCATCCAGACTCCCGCACCGAGGAGTGCTCCTACCCCAATACCAATACAGGTGAGGATAGCTCGTAGTTGAGATCGAGAGTCTATTGCAGTATCTTCTTTGTCTGTAACTTGTGGTGTACTCTCGGGGTTCATGAATCGATTATTGCGTCTCACTCTCTACTTTGTTTCATGTTAATCGTTGTGGTTCATTAGTGGCTGGTTTCTTATTGCTGCCAATCATAGCCGATATCATGGAGATCGTCCTTATTTCAGCTGTCGCTGAGAACGGTGTAATCGGTCATAATAATGGAATGCCGTGGCACTATCCTTCTGACTTGGAGCATTTCGAGGACTGTACAATGGGTAGTCCCGTTGTGATGGGTCGAGTCACCTATGAGAGTATTGTCGAACAAAATGGCGGCCCTCTATCTGGAAGGCAGAATATCGTCCTTTCGCGTCAGCAAGAGCTCCCAATCTTAGATGTGGAGACGGATTCCGAGACGGAAGTTCATCACGTATCGTCAAGAATGGAGTTGACTTCTTTGTTTTATCATAGCGATCGTCGACATGATGTGGTCTATATTGCTGGTGGTCAGTCTGTCTATGAGCAATTTCTACCTATTGCAGATAGAATGGTGATAACCCATATTCACAGAGAGTATGAAGGGGACTCGTATTTTCCTGGTTGGGATGAGGACAGGTGGGATATTGTGTCTGATAAGGAGGGCGAGGGCCCGTTATCTTTTGTTACGTATGAATGCTAAGAGTGGATGTTAATACTTCGTTGGTGGGTCGCTCATCCGATGTCATAGGATTTAACGATACCACCAAGCTAGAGTGATTGTCCCAGCGAGAAGGGCAATGACTACTCTCACAACGTTTCCGGTGGGGGTATAAAAGGTTGTGTTGAGATAATCGACAATATTCACACCTACAATTACTCCTAGACCGTAGGTGACTATTGCTATTCCAATTCGTCGAAGGGACTCTCTCATTCCGAGCGACTTGGCTTTGTCTAGTTTGGACGTGATATTCCTTTCTGTGCTACCTTTGCCACTTTTCAATTCCTTTTCTTCCATGTTGTCAATTGATTTTCCGGTGTAAAAAACTCTTTTCTTGTTCTTCAGTGGAGTGTATCATTCTATACGTTCATGCTGGGGTTACTCATCGTTGTTCTCTTCTGTTGTGTCTCTGATTTTGCGGTGGTGACTAACTACTTTCTTTACTGCTTCTTTCATCCAGTCAGTACCTTCCTTTCCAGATGTCGTTGGGGCTAGACAAGAGTGTGGAATATTTTCCCAAGTGCCTCTAGGTTCGTAGAACCATCGTTCGGCTGCTTCATTATCTGAATTCATATACAATACTACGGCCCCATCGTTCATGTCCATCGGGCTGGGTCCATGACTGATCACGCCGTCTACCCGCGCAACTGCAATGAATAACTCTTTTTCTACGTCAATGGGCCCAACTTCGTCTTGGTCTGCACACTCCCTTAGATTCTCCTCTGTGATCAACTCTGCATCGCTGAGTTCAATGAACGTCCCGTTGTTATTTGACCCTGTTTTATCACTCGAAAGGTAATTTCTATTCGTACTCATATCACTTAAATCGGTGGATAAAAACTATATTTTTTCTTGTGTTGCGTTTTAAACCGAGTGTTTGCTTGTACTGTATCATACACTCCCACCCACTTTAAACCTGCCATATCCGCACTTTAAGCACTGAAAGGCTTGTTTTCAGTTTCTTCTGCTTTATTGTTATTTACAGAGATGTTTGAACTGGGTTCGGTACCGGGATCTTCGTGTGATTCGATGCCGAGTTTTTCCAGCTGTGGATCAGATAGGTGTTTTCGACACATTTCTTTCAGAACTTTGTGGTGGGATTCTGTACCTTCTCGTTTGTTTCCTGCTCCTACAATGATATCGTGAGCAACGTCATCTGCTGCCACTTCATAGATATTTCGCGGTAGAGTATGTCGATCTGAGTCAAGTGATTCGCCCCCTGCTGAGCGCGTTGATTCTCGGTCATCTCTGAGATCCTTTGTAGCAAATCCAGTCCCCTCGACTCTAATTGGGATGCTAATTCCTTTGTATACTTCTTCGCCGTCAACTGTCACACTCCATTTCCCGTGCTGATCTTGGTCAATGGTGAATGACTCGATATTTTCGAATTCGTACCTGTCCGTGATGATGCTAAACCTAAGTTCCATAATTATCTACCACCCCAAACGAGAGATAAAAACTATTCTCACACAGTTACTAATTAATCACAAATGTGTTTTATCGTGATATATTGTGGGTGGGGAAACATTCACATGGGTGTATAATCAATACGCTATAATGGCAACTCGAGAGAGTGGTCGTGGTGTCGGTGAGGTATCGAAGATCGGTTCTTCCTCCGAACAACTCTCTCAACCTGAATCAACCGGACATTCGTATTCAGGCACTACTACTGATTTCCAGAATCGGACATCTGAAGATCCGCCTCTCCGAAGTCCGTCTTTGTACTCACAAACAGAGCATTTTCGAGAACGTCTTCATCAACAAGGCCGGTATGTCTCTGTTCCTATCGCTAGCGAAGCGATTTCTGTTGGTCAGATGCGATGGAATACGACTGATGGTTGGCGGTTTAGTCTTGTTAGAGACGGTATTAGATATATTGTTGTGGTAAGCGATACAGAGACACCATCACCTGTAATCGTTACCGCGTGGACCGAGATTATAGACCGGGAGAAGGCACTGAACTCATCTCACCTGTGTGAGGACGATATCTATACCATTGAGGTTCGTTCTGAATTGAGCAACCATCACAGCGAGGAGATTCCAGACTTGATCCGGTCATGTGTTGTTTCTCGACCTTTTGAGATCTGTGGGCACTCAGTTGTAACTGAACTTGGTTGTGGGTCTGTAGAATGTGTTGATTGCGGTAGTAGGTTCCGTTCTAAGCAAGACCTCTCAGAGTGTTACTGTAACGGTTAGTCGAGAATACTCAGTGCAATCTTTTCGATCTCGTTGATGTCTGCTTCTTCTAGTTTTCCGGTGAGTTTGAGCTTGAGTCGTGGGCGACCGATATCGATAGGCACCTTTTCTGTTTCGATGATTCCGCAGTTTTCGAGTTCTGTTTTCGTTCTGGAGAATGTTGCTTTGCTTGCGATTCCGATGTCCTCACCCCACTTGGAGATGTCGTAGAGTAGGACGTTGTTTCGCGCAGCTGCAATCAGACAGATCGTGACGATAGACAGCGAACTGTCGTCGCCGGTCACGCTGTTGACTGTGTTGAGAATGGCTTGGAAGTCCTCTAGGGTATCCTTGCCGATATCTTCTGCGAGCGTCTCGTTGATTTTCGTGATCGGTGGGGTTCGCAGTGTGTACTCAGCTTTTGCTTCCCACTGTGAGTTGTATTCCTCTCTTGCGTTACCGACGAATTCATCTTCTTCGCTGGTGAGGGCTGTTGTACTGTCTCCGATCGTGACAAGCGAGGCTGTCGTATTTT
>Ga0102939_1000759_pt1 | contig 11963 bp, 14 predicted proteins | sample SalPon2_B_H2O_MG_FD_78214 | JGI IMG/M metagenome (GOLD analysis project Ga0102939, IMG submission 78214) | Salt pond water microbial communities from South San Francisco under conditions of wetland restoration - Salt Pond MetaG R2_B_H2O_MG | ecosystem: Environmental > Aquatic > Non-marine Saline... | reverse complement strand
CGACGCTCGGCTCCACACAAAATCGCGGGACTTAACACCACCACGGGAAGTACCGCATACAGGGGCGCTTAGCTCAGTCTGGATAGAGTGCTTGGCTTCGGACCAAGCTGTCGCGGGTTCAAATCCTGCAGCGCCCATCTGAAATTAAGTCGGATTGAAGTAACATAGAAAAACCGTCTAGAGCCATCTACGGCCTCTATTTCGGCTGATTCGTGTTTCTCAAAATCGCCGATTTTCTGGCGACCAATTTGCTTCGAAAAACGGCCCCTTGCAGTCGTGTGATTCGCTCCGCAAATCTGGGGGATCTGTGATGAGCCTCGGCTTGCGACGCTGGCGTACCGCGACCGGATCCGCTCGATCGCTGCATTCGCCTGCGTTTCAACGGTTAAATCGAGTTAATTGGGCGAAAATCGGGCGAACGGCTTGCGGTATTGAAGGTGGTAGCGCCCCGAGCGGGGGATGCCCATGAACGCTATCCGAACGACGCTTTTGGCCGCGCTCGTCGCGACCGCACTGATCGGAGCCGGCGCAGCGGCCGGTGCCGTCGCCGCCGCGCCCGGAGCCTCAGACGCACCGGGAGGTGGAGCGGACGCGACCGCCGCCGGTCCGCCGAGCGACCTCCCGAATCCGGTCCCCGACTTCGTCGGTGAGATCCTCGGCGGCGTCACCGACTTCCTCTCCGGCGACGTGGACGGTCTCGGCGACACCGTGAGCGACATCGCTGGCGGGGCGACCCCCAGTGATGCATCTGACGACGGAGGTGCCTAGCGTGTCCGATCGACCCCTCGCCGCCGACACGCTCGGCAGGCGGCGCTATCTACAGGCCACCGGTGCCGCCGCGCTCGCGACCGCCGGCCTCGCCGGCTGTGTCGGCACGGCGACCGGGACGCTGGCGACTCGTGTGACGGACCAGCCGGCGGACATCGCCGACTTCGAGTCGCTCCTCGTCACCATCGAGGGCATCTGGCTCGGTCCCGAGGGCGCAGAAAGCGGTGCCGACGGCGACCAGACCGACGACCCGGACGGTACGCAGTCGGACGCTGGCGAGAATCAGACGGACGATGACGGAACTCAGACCGGCGACGGAGACGGCGAGAGCGAGCCGGCAGGCCGCGAATACCTCGAATTCGACGAGCCACAGGAGGCGGACCTCGTCCAGTTACAGGACGGCGAGACGCAACTCATCGACGAGCGCGAGCTGTCGGTCGGCACCTATCAGTTCCTCCAGCTCGACGTCTCGGCAGTCGACGGGACGCTTTCCGGCGGCGACGACGCGACGGTCGATCTCCCCGGGAACGCCCCGCTCACGTTCAACGAGGCGTTCGAGGTGCGCGAGAACACGCGGACGAGCTTCACCGCCGACTTCGCTCCCGTCCGACGAGGGACGGGCTCGTATCTGCTCCGACCCGTTCCGAGCGGGATCGAGGTGTCGTACGACACCGACGGCGGCGACGAGGACGCTGACGGCGGCGACACCGACGGAAACGAGGGCTGACGGCGGCGGCGTGCACGCCCCTCGGTCCCTCGTGGAAGTCGCACGCGCCCGGGCCGGCGACGGCTCGCGCGACGGCGGCTTCGGGGTTAGGGCTTGGGAGCGGTCCCGGGATCAGGGGACCAGGGGAATGCACGCTCGCGTCGGTCCCCGAGCAGAGGCACACGATTCGGTTCGACCGACTGACGCAGGTGACTGCGTTCGGGCGGTCGAACGTCCCACCTGCGCGACTGTCGCGCCGCTAGCGCGGAGTCGTCACGCGTGCGGCAGTCACGCCGTCGTAGCAGATTCTCCGCTGACGGTTCGGTACACTGGCCCGGCGAGCAGCAGCACTCCCGCGCTCGCCATCGCGACGAGTGCGGCCGGGTCGACGGCTGAGAGGTCTCCGGCAGCCAGCCGGTCGAGCGAGACGCCGACGGCGACGCCGAGGAGTACCCACGGCAGTTCGCCGATGGCGGTGCCGACGAGGAAGGGACGGAGCGGCACGCCAGAGACGCCGGCACCCAGTGAGACGGCGTCCGAGGGGAGCGGAAGCAGCCGCGCCGCGGCTACCGTGCGCACGCTCCCGGCGACCGCTGCGAGCCGCTCGCCGGCGTCGCAAACGCGGGCAGTCACGCGCCCCACGCGCCCGTCGGGAGGCCGTGCCCGCCCGGTCCGAGCGAGTCCGTACGGCGGTAACGCGGTCGCCGTTACGAGCGCGACGCCGACCGGCACGCCGGCCCATCCGTATCCGAAGCCGACTGCGGCCGAGAGCAGCGTCGTCGGCCACGCTATCGCCGGTCGAACCGCGGCGAGGCCCACGAGCGCGACGCCGAACAACACCGGTCGGTCCGCGAGACGAGTGAGCGGGCCGGTGACCGCCGCCGGCGACGCGGTCCACGCGGCCGCGACCGAAACAGCGACCGCGACGGCGGCGACGGCGTACCCCGTGATGGCGGCCCGACGAGTCACGAGACGTGGTCGCCCTCCGGAGAATAAACGCTTTGTGGGTCGCCCGATCGATTCACGAGAGTTTGCCGAGCGCCTCGAAGAAGTCCGACGGCGGCCCCGCGATCCGCATCGGCGGCGTGGTTCGCTCGACGGTCACCTCGGCGGGCGCGTCGAGCTCGGTCACGTTCCGACCGTCGCTGACGACGACGGCCTCGTCGACGCCCTCGACCGACACGGTGATAGTCGAGTCGATGTCGGTCACGAGCGGCGGCATCCCTGCCTCGGCGACCATCTCGGTGACGACGAGGCCGCTCACGCTCGGATGGACGAGCGGCCCGCGCTCGGAGAGGTTGTAGGCGGTCGAGCCGGTCGGCGTGGCTATTAGGATGCCGTCCGCGTGGCCGCCGGAGTATTGGCTCCCGTCGACGTGGACCGCGTAGTCGATCCCCGAACCCGGACCGCGGCGACCGCCTTGGAGTACGATCTCGTTCGCCGCGGGCACCGATGTCCACGCGCCCGACCGAGCGGCGAGCCGTGGAACCTCGCGGACGGCCATCTCACCGCGCGCGAACGCCTCGACCTCGTTGCAGACCGCCTCGGTGGCGTTATCGGGTGACACCGCGTTGAGGAAGCCGACCTCGCCGAGGTTGATCCCGACGATCGGCGTGTCGCCGGCGTTGCGCGCGGCGAAGAGGAACGTCCCGTCTCCACCGACGGCGACGGCGAGGTCGCAGTCCGCGAGCGCCTCAACCGACCGGCCGTCGGCCGCTCCGTCGAGGGCGTCTGCGGTCTCCGCGTCGACCCAGACGGACGCGCCGGCCGCGGTGACGGCGTCTCTGAGGTCGGCTGCGACCGCGACCGCCCGCTCGCTCCCCTTTCGCGCCACGATGCCTACGTCCATGCGCCACCGATACGACCGGGCGAACAAAAGGGTGCGGACATCGCCCGGTGCGACGGCTCCCCCTCCGCGACCCGTCGGGTGACTCGCGCTCCCGGAAAGCTTCAAGCCGTGCGCCCTCGTTGCCCGTCACATGTCGACCCCTCACGGCCGACTGGGACGATGAGCGAGGAGGACGACTGGTTCGAGCGCGCGCTCAACGAGCTCGACGAGGAGTCCGACGGCGACGACGGCCGCGACAGTGACGGAGAGCGGTCCGACAGCGACGACGACGGCGAACCCCGCACCGCGGCGGGGTCGGATCCCGACGGAGTTGGCGCGAGCGGCGGGTCGGCCGAAGACGACCCGTTCGGCGGATTCAGAGAGACGCCCGGAGACGACGAGGCGGACACCGACAGCGATGATACGGCGGCCGATGTTCGGGACGCCTCCGGTGACGACGGTACGAGAGTCGATGACGAGCCGGCCGACGACATCGATCCGTTCGGAGGCGAGTCAGCCGACGACACCGATCCGTTCGGAGACGAGCCGGCCGACGACACCGATCCGTTCGGAGGATACCGAGGGAGTGCACCCTCGTCGGACGACGAGTTCGGATTCGCGGACTTCGGCGACGGCGCGGGCGAGACGGGCGGCCCCGTCGGGGCGGACACCCCCGATCCCGCGGAGTTCGACGTCGATCCCGACGAGCTTGAGTCGGCGATCCCCCGGGTCAACGTCGGGATCGAGGGACTCGACGAGATGATCCTCGGCGGGATCCCCGCCCGATCGCTGATCTCGGTGATCGGGGGCGCGGGTACCGGCAAGACGACGTTCGCGCTCCAGTTTCTCAACGAGGCGCTCGAATCCGGCGGCAAGGGCGTCTACATCACGCTCGAACAGACGCGCGAGTCGATCCTGTCGACGGCGTCCGAAAAGGGGTGGTCCTTCGAGGAGCACGCCGCCGAGGACCGGCTCGCGGTCGTCGCCATCGACCCGATCGAGATGGCGAACTCGCTCGCCTCCATCCGGAACGACCTCACCCGGCTCATCGCCGAGTTCGACGCCGATCGACTGGTGCTCGACTCCGTCTCGCTTCTGGAGATGATGTACGACCACCCGGCGAAGCGACGCTCCGAGGTGTTCGGGTTCACACGGTCGCTGAAAAACGCCGGAGTGACGACGCTTCTCACCTCCGAGGCCAGCGACGAGTCGTCGTACGCCTCCCGCCACGGCATCGTCGAGTACCTCACCGACGCGGTGTTCGTGTTGCAGTACGTCCGGGGGTCCGACTTCCGCGAGACCCGGCTCGCCGTCGAGATACAGAAGATCCGCGACGCGAACCACTCCCGAGAGACGAAGCCGTACGACATCACGGACACCGGCATCTCCGTGTACGATCAGGCGAACATCTTCTGACCCCGGGGACGGGTCGCCGTCGACGCTCACCGACGCGTCCGCCGACGCCTATCGGCACCGTTTACGGAGCGGCGACCGTAGCCCCGCGCATGCCCGAATCGAAAGACGCGTTCGAGGAGACGTTCCCGTGTGAGTTTTACGAGCCCGCGGAGCTGTTCGACCCCGACCTCATGTACACGATCCCGGAGATCGGTCGGCTGCTCCAAGGACTGGAGCCGGACGCCGACGTCGACCCCGACACCGAGGCCGTGCTGATCGACTGGGCGATCCCGTGGGTGATGAGCCACGCCGACGACATGGTGATAGCGGAGCCCCTTTCCGAGGACGGACCGGGCTACTACGGGCTCGATCCGGCCGCCGCCGAGTCGGCGTCCGAATCGACGGCTGACGACGGAAGGCCCGACGACGAGACCGACGCCGACGAGTCCACCGAGTCGTGAACGGTGAGCGACGCGGCGACGGCGCGCCGGTGCTGCTCGTCGCCGGCGGAGCGCGCGTCGACGCGGGCAAGACGACGTTCTCGACCGGCCTCGTGCGCGCCCTCGCCGACCGCGTCGGCGACGCCGTCGGCGTCAAACCCCGCGCCGGCAACGACTTCTGGTTCGACCACGACGACTACCGAATCGCGGCCGAGTCGGAACGTCTCTACGGCAAGGACGCTCGCAGGCTCGCGGCCGCGAGCACGCGGCCGCTCGCGGACGGCGGCGACGTGATCACGCCCGAGTCGATCAATCCGGTCCACCGGCTATGGCGGCCGACCCCCGGCCGGACCGGGATGCTCGGCGACGCCGACCGCACGTTCCTCTGTGACCGGGTGACCCCGCCCGCGGCGATGGATCGCACGACCGGCCGCGCGGCGGACGACGCCCCGGACGAGGCGGCCACCCGGTTCGTCGTCAACGGCGCGGCCGAGTCGGCGGGGCTGATCCCGGACGACCTCGAAGACCGACTCCCGCTCGTGGACGCGACCCGCGTCGAGAGCGTGAGCGACTTCAACGACGTGATGGCGGCCGCGTACCTCCCGGCGTTCGACCGTCTCGCGGAGCGTGTCGCGTCCACCGCGGCGGCCGGCGTCCCCGTCGTCGTCGAGTCGTACGCGGACGTCGCCGGCCCGCTCCCGCGTGACGGTCCGGTGGCACCCGACGCGGTCGCGGTCGTCGACCCCGGACGAGCGCGGATCTACGCCGGGGACCGGTACGCAAAAGCTCGGGCGGTGGCGTCGGGAAGCCCCCGCGAGGGGACGCGCGAGGAACACACTGACGCGGTGACGGGGATGATCGACCCGCTCGCGACCGTCGCCCTGTCGGCGCTCGGCGGCGAGGAACGCGGCGATCCGGACCGCGTGGCGTCGGCGTACGGACCGGCGTACGAGGCGCTGTTCGAGGCGGCGTGACGCGCTGGTAGGATAGATCCCGGAGTCGGGTCGTGCTCGCGCCTAGCGCGCTAGGCGTTCCGCTTCGTGTAGTGGTCGATCGCCGACTCGATAGACGAGAGGTCGGCGGTCACCCGGCTGTCGGCGACGCGCATGAATCCGGGGGTGTACGACTTGGAGTAGTCGAAGAGCGCGTTGACGGCGCGCTTGGGAGCGGAGACGGCGGTGAAGTCGGTGACGGTGTACACGCGGGTCGTCGGGAATGCGGTCCAGAACGTGCCGCTGACCCAGCGGTCGTCGTCCTCGAACGTCGTGCCGACACGGCCGGTCGCGACGTACTCGCCGTCGTGGTAGAACAAGAGGAGGTCGCCGGGATCCATCCGTTCGAACGTCGAGCCGTTGCCGCTGTCGTCGTCGACGGCCCACAGGCGGGTCTCGTCGATGTCGTCGAGGGCGTCGGGGCGGTCGTCGTACTCGGTGAGATCGACCGCAGACCGGACCGTTCGATCGAAGTTCTCGGGATCGACCGGAACCAGAAAGACGTTCGCACTCATTGTATCCCAGTTTCGCCGGGAGGGTTTTAAACCCGTCCGTTGTCTCCGCCTCCGTCACTCCCCGGCGTAGATCTGGTCCATGCGCGCCGCCATCACGAAGTCAGACTTGGCGAGGCCGTCGATGTCGTGGCTCCACATCTCGACGCCGACCTCCCCCCACGAGAGGTGGATGTCGGGATGATGCCACTCCGCCTCGGCGAGCTCGCCGATCTCGTTCGTGAACGCGAGCGCCGCCGCGAAGTCGTCGAACTCGTAGGTCGCTTCGAGGTGGTGGCCGTCGACGACCTCCCACGCGTCACCGAGGGCGTCGAAGTACTCGGCGTACCCCGACTCGGTCAGCGGATCGGATCCCTCCTCGGGCGGTTCGACCGGCTCGTCCGCGAGCGACGATGGCATGGATCACGGTTGGACGACTGGCGGTTTGTACCTTCCGCACACGCGAGCGCGACCGGCCAACCGCGCGGCCGCGGAGATGCCCCGTTTGGTAAGGTTCAAGTCGTCCCGTGCCGGTTGGTAGCGTGGATGCAACTATTTGCCTCGGCGTCGGACCGTCGTCGGGGGATCCTCGCGCTGGTCGGGGTCTCGATCGGCTTTCTCGCCCTCTACCTGTTCGTCCGCGAGTACGCCACGTTCCTCACCGATCAGGAGGCGCTCCGCACGTGGCTCCGTCAGTTCGGCGTGCTCGCCCCGCTTGTGTTCATCCTGATTCAGGCGCTGCAAGTGATCGTCGCTCCGATCCCGGGACAGGTCGTGGCGCTCGTCGCCGGATACCTCTTCGGTCCGGTCGCGGGCACCGTCTACAGCCTCACCGGCGTCCTGATCGGTAGCGCCGTCGCCTTCTCGCTCGCCAAGCGCTACGGCCGCTCGTTCGTCGAGGACGTGATCCACGAAGACGTGATACGTCGGTTCGACGATTTCGTCGACACCGTTGGGATCCCCGGTCTGTTCGCGTTCGTCGTGATTCCCGGGCTCCCGGACGACGCGATCTGCTTCCTGAGCGGACTCACCAAGTGGCGGCTCCCGACGTTCATCGCCGTCATCAGCGTCGGCCGCCTCCCGGCGTACGTGATCACCGTGTACGCCGGCGGTCAACTGGCCGTCGGGCGGTTCCGGCTGGCGTTCGTGCTCATCGCGCTCGTCGTCCTCGCGTCTGTCGTCGGGTACTACAAACAGGAGACCGTGCGGGACCTCGTCGCGCGGCTCGAACCGCGGTTCCCGTTCTGATCGCCGCGTCCGGACCGCCCCGTTGACCGACGGACTCCGTCGCGGACCGTCACTTCCACTCGTCCGTATCGGGCCGCGACTGCAGTTCGCCCTTCGCTCGCCGGCGTCCCGGCCAGAACGTGAGCCCGAGCGCGGCGGCGTAGTACAATCCCACGCTCGCGAGAACGACGCCGCCCGGCAGCTGTCCCACCGCCGCGGTCTCGACCACCCCGGTCGACGACTCCGCGAACACGGTCAGGCGAACGCCCCACGATCCGATCAACACGGAGATCAACGCGAAGTAGACGCGCTGGAGCCGCCGTGACACCGCCTCGACGAGGGGCGTTTTCACCGCCGGCTCGCGGAGGTCCTCACTGAGGAGTTCACGCCAGTTGCGCTGTTTGACCCCCTCCGGGTCCAGCGCGTTCGCGAACACGTTCTCTTCGAGCAGCCGCACCCGAGAGCGCCAGATGTCGTACACGCGATAGCGGCGGGCCTCGATCCCCAAGAACACGGTCACCATCGCGACCCCGACGATCAGGACGTAGTGCGGCCGCGCGCCCCCCGAGAACGACCAGGTGAGAAGCGTTGCCACCAACACGACGGCCCAGTTAGTCGTCCGGTCGATTCGGGTTCGCCACGATGTCGTTCGCCCGAGTTCGCCGCGGTACGTGTGTGCCATGAGCGAGAGAAAATCTGAGCGGTCGCTCGCCGCCTCGCCCGCCACCTCGCGCTCCTCGGGTGCTTCCGGATCGAAGTCCGCGGTCGGATCTGGCATGCGACCCCGTACAGCCACCAGACTGGTAAACGTGCGTGCTGTGAGCCGACCGACCACACCGGAGACGGGTCATCCCCACGTCCAGAGGGCGTCGAGCACGAACCGGTAGACGCCGCTTATGAGGATGGCGGCGACGTTTCCGACGAGATACAGGATCCCCGCCCACTCGACGAGCGCGAAGAGCACGGCGAGCTGGATCGGGATCGCGGTCCCGCGCACGAGGTTCGTCTTGAAAAGCCCGAAGAGGTACTCAGAGACCCCCGTGTTCTGGCTCGCCTGAAACGTCCACGCGTTGTTGAACACGTACGACAACACGATCGTGATCTCGATGGCGACCGTCGCGCCGATCAGGTAGTTCAGCCCCGCGGCGTCGACGAACGCCCACAGGAGCGCCATCTGAATCCCGGCCGTGACCGCGCCGACGACGACGAACCGACGGAGTTGGACGGCGATCGGTCCGCTCGCGAGGTCGCGGAGGATCGCCCGTAGCATCACCGATACCCGAGCGCCTCCAGCCGGGCCTCGAGGTCGGCGTCGACCTCGTCCTCGTCGTCGCCCGCCGCCGCGGCCTCCGCCCCGCGCTCGCGGAGCTCCGCGGCGTGGGCGGCGGCGATCGGGGCGAAGCGCTCGATGACGGCCCGCTGCTCCTCGGTCGGGTCGTCGGACAGGTCCGTCTGCTGTGTGGGGTCCGACGGCCTGTGATACAGCTCCACCGTGTCCGAGTCGACGTTCTCGATGTACGTCCACTCGGCGTCGCGGACGCTCACGAGCAGGTCGCCGTCGGCCATCGACCGCGGGATCGGCTGTTCGGTCACCTCTTCGCCCCGCACCGTCACGGAGACGACGGGGTCGTCGTCGAGGGGACCCTCACCGCGAACCGCTGGCACGGTCGACTCGCCGCGCCAGTCGTCCGGCGCGTCGACGCCTAAGAGATCGGCTACGGTCGGGGGAACGGCGTCGAGCCCGACGTGTTCGGTGACCCGACGGTCGCCGTCAGCGCCGGGGACGTTCACGATGAGCGGCACGGAGATTAGCTCGTCGTACAGCTTCGGATAATGGGCGAGGTGACCGTGTTCCTGAAACTCTTCGCCGTGGTCGCCCGCGACGACGATCGCCGTCTCGTCGGCGACGCCGGCCGCGTCGAGCGCGTCCAGCAACCGCCCGACGCTGGCGTCGACCTGCCGCACCGTCGCCTGATACAGCGTCCGTAGCTCGTGGAGGGTTCGCTCGCCGACCTCCCAGCCGAGGCTCGTTCGGGTGTGTGCGTGCAGCATGCGATGCGTACCCACGATCCCGTCTGACACCTCACGGATGTACCGCGGCGCGGGCACGTACGGCGTGTGGGTGTCCATGTAGTGGACCCACAGGAAAAACGGGTCGTCGGTGTCGTCGATGAACCCCGTCGCGGCGTCTTCCACGTCGAACATCCGAGAGGCGTCGAGGAACGGGCGGTCGTCGCTCTCTCCGCGGAGCGTCGATCCGAGCCGGCGGAGCGGTGAGGTCGCGAGCTGTATCCACGCCTCGACGGTCGGGTGTGCCGCGAGGTATCGGCTGTATCGGCTCGACCCGACGCTCGTGACGAACGGCTCGAACTCGTCGAACCCCTCCGGGTACCCCCAGTGGGAGGTGAGAAAGCCGTTCGCGGCGTTGAAGCCCGCGGTCTCGAACCCGGCGTCGGAGAGCACTGACGCGAGCGTCTCGGCACCCCGCACGCCGATGTCGCCGTTGCGGGCGAAGACGGGTTCGGAGGCGAGGATAGAGGGGAACGAGAAGGGGGTCCAGTTGCCGGTCGCGAAGGCGTTGTCGAACACGGTGCCGCCGTCGGCGAGGCCCTGTAACACCGGCGAGTGGCGGTCACCGTCGTACGGCGCGATCGCGTCCGCCCGGAGCGAGTCGATCGTGACGAGCAGGACGTTCGAGACGGCCGGACGTTCGGAGTCCGACTCCGACTCCGGCGACGCGCGGGCGAGGTTTGGATCGGCCGCCGAGTCGTTCGTTTTCTCCTCGGCCGCCGGGCCGTTCGTTTCGTCCGGTGCTGTCCCGTCCGGTGATGACGTGTTCGATGCCATGGTGTGCGATCCGCGCGTTCCGACGCGGCCGAGACGTCGACCGACGCGGCCGAGAGTCACCGAACCGATCCGAACCACGCTGTCCCGGTTCGATCCGGTATCCGATCCGTCCCGGACCTCGCCGCCAGCCGCAGACGGCGTCCCCGCCGCGCCCGGGCCGAGCGTCAGAATCGCTAGTCTACCCGGACGGGAGATTGCCAGCGGCTTGAGGATTTCGATTGGACGGACGCCCCGAACGCGAACGTAGCTATTTGCCCCTGGCGACCGACGATCCGGTATGCACGAAGCCGGCACCGACCCGAGTGGCGGGACCGACGCACCCACCGCACGAGACCTCGACGCTCTCGACGAGCCGGTTCCAGCCGACGAGATCCCCGACGCGGTACCCGGCGAGTCGCGAGCGGTGGAGACGAACGGGGTCCGGCTCCACGTCGTCGAGGCCGGTCCCGAAGACGGGAAGCTCCTGGTCTTGCTACACGGGTTCCCCGAGTTCTGGTACGGCTGGCACGAGGCGATCGCACCGCTCGCGAACGCGGGCTACCGGGTCGTCGTCCCGGACCAGCGCGGATACAACTGCTCCGAGAAGCCGCCCGCCGTGCGCGACTACCGGATCGACGAACTCGCACGCGACGTGGTCGGTCTGATCGACGCGTACGGGCGGGAGACGGCGGCGGTCGCCGGCCACGACTGGGGCGCGGCGGTCGGCTGGTGGCTCGCGCTCCACCACGCAGAGCGCGTCTCGGAGTTCGTCGCCGTCAACGTTCCGCACCCGACCGTGTTCGAGCGGGAGCTTCGCGGCTCGTGGGACCAGCGACTCAAGAGCTGGTACGTCCTCGCGTTCCAGCTTCCGAGAGTGCCAGAGGCCGTCGCCCGCGCCGGGAACTGGCGGCTCGCGGTGCGCGGCCTCCGCGAGTCGAGTTTGCCCGGAACCTTCGACGACGGGGATCTCAGGCGGTACCGCCGGGCGTGGAACCGCGACGGCGCGTTCGAGGCGATGGTGAACTGGTACCGGGCGATCGTCCGCGAGCGCCCCTCGCCCGAGCGGACCACGGTCGAGGTTTCGACTCTCGTGATCTGGGGCGCGAAAGACCGGTTCCTCACCAGACGGATGGCCGGGCGGAGCGTCGAGCACTGCGCCGACGGCCGGCTCCTCACGCTGGAGACGGCCACCCACTGGGTCGTCCACGAAGAGCCGCACCGCGTCGCCGAGGCGATCGCCGACCACGCCGACCCGCTGCCGCCCGGCGCGCGCGAATGATTTAGGTGTCG
>Ga0102939_1000750_pt1 | contig 11997 bp, 10 predicted proteins | sample SalPon2_B_H2O_MG_FD_78214 | JGI IMG/M metagenome (GOLD analysis project Ga0102939, IMG submission 78214) | Salt pond water microbial communities from South San Francisco under conditions of wetland restoration - Salt Pond MetaG R2_B_H2O_MG | ecosystem: Environmental > Aquatic > Non-marine Saline... | reverse complement strand
TCAGCGTCCAGTATCACTGCTGTCCAGATTGCGAGAGCTACAGTATTGAGCGAATAGAGTGGCCGAAAGCCAGTACCTGACTCCATTCCAAATATGATGCTTGAGTTGGTATTGGCTACTAACAATGGCGAACAGCATCAAGAAATCAGCCGGTGGGTTGGCTCTCCAGATCACGAAGGAGGCACGCAAGGCAGGGCTAGTCGTTGAAGATAGCAAAGGAACAGCTACTCGACGTGCCGAAGTCTACGTGTACGGGTTTGATGATCTGCTATTGCTCATTGACAGCGAGAACGTGGCTATCTCCCATCGAGCAGAGTTAGTCGCTGCTGCTGCTCGCGATAGTAGTTCAATCCACCGAGGAGAGGTTGCGACAGTTGAAATTGCAGGAAACGGCTATCAGATCCAACTCCCTGGCTGCCGAGATACTGGGTTTGAGGTCGGTGACAGCGCACCGGCAGTGGTTGGGGAAGGCGTGATCGTCGTCCACAATGGGAGTAAGCGTCGGCTCGCCGAGGATCTCTTGAGTATCCGAACTGAGCAAGTTAGTAGCTAATACTAACTCTAATGTTGTCGTTGAGGGAGTTCCGGAGCGATCGGCGATCATGCTGCCTGCTGAGATGTTGTAAATTAGCTACGGCTCTTGCCTAATTTTGATGGAGCAACTATCTGAAGTGTGATATGGGAATGAGCGGAGTGCTGAATATAGAGTATCTATTTAGCAGCGGCAGAAATTTATCCCTAACGACACAGCTGATTAAGAGCCGGACTTATTCGTCATTAAGGAACTCGTCAAAGAAGTCGGTAATACGCCCCCTCAATTTCGCTGCAGATTTCCCGATCCCCATCTCTATCGACACAAACATATTTCCGATAATATTTATCACTAATAACATTTTGATTGATGTTTATATTCGAAATAAAACGCGAAGTTCGTATCGGCGACAGCTATTCAAGAGTTTGCCGCAAGGATGTCGCATCGACTACCGTTATATCACTATCCATTTCTGACCCGAAAGAGAACGAGTAGCTATGCCCAGCGATTCCGACTCAAACGGTGTCCGCGTCTGGCTCGTCGAGCGGACGTACTCCGACGACGAGCAGAACCTCATCATCCTTACCTACGCGACCCCAGACGGTGACCGGTACTTCCGGAAGGAGCGAGCACTCACTTCCTTCACCGATGTCCGCGACACGACGGCTGCCGTCAATGCCGACCAAGATGATCTCGGTTCGATCAACGACTCCGATCTGCAGGGGCAGTACGCCGCCGAAGCCCAGCGGATGCAAGAGGTACACGATCCCGATGACGTGATCTGACTCAAGCCAACAAGTGACAGTAGCGAGCCGACGTATTATATCTAACCAGCTGCTACGGGTGGATATGCGCGAACTCGTTTTCGCCCTCGCGTACAAGCCGGGCTGCAACAGGGTGGCAGACGCCCTCGCCGACCACCCTGACGCCCGCGTCCGCTCGCTCTCGCTGCACGCCACTGCCGAGCGGCTCTGGCGGGTCGACCATGCCACCGGCACTCCTGACGCACTCGACGCCATAGAGGATGCGTTTTTTACTTGTGACTACTACGCTGACTGCCTCGCCACCGAGGACTGCGGTGCCACCCAAACGACTCGTGTGCTGGATCGGACGGACGACACGCTTGTCCTGTATGCCGACTGGAAGCGTACTTCTTCCTGTACTTCGGTTCCCCACATCGCCCGCGACCACCTCGGCGACGCTGTTCTGTTCGAGACCCGTCACGAGGGCCGCCACTACACATGGCGACTCATTCACTCCGGCGATGGCGACGTGCCGTCGTTCTTCGACGCGCTTGAAGTCGCTGTCGGGGAGTGTGCACAAATGGAAATGCTCCGCACAGCGGACACTGGGACAGCAGCTGGGGGACGCGACGGGACATCGAGTGGCCTACCGGCAGCCCAAGAGGCCGCTCTTCAAGCTGCGGTCGAACACGGCTATTACGAGTCACCCCGTGAGGTTGATGTCGGCGAGCTTGCCGAGCATCTCGACGTGCCACGGTCGACACTCACCTACCGACTCCGGCGAGCGGAAGAACAATTAGCGAAGCAACATGTCGACGGCGGGCGGGTAGCGGAAGAACGGCTGGCATCGTATTGACGGCCGCAGTTGGAATATTCCAACAAAGACCTATAGAAATCGCGCTGCTACCGTAACGTGATGACAGACAATCCAGACGCAACGGATGGAACGAGCGGCGGTGGACAGCAACATGAGTTGACCGCCCGTCTCGCAGTCCCCGAGATGGACTGTCCCTCTTGTGCACAAAAAGTGGACAAGAGCCTCCAACGTGTCGAGGGTATTACCGACATCACACTTCAGCCGACCACCGGCACGGCCACCGTTACATACGACCCTGATCAGACCAGCGAAGCCGACGTAATCAAAGCGATTGAAGCCGCTGGCTACGAGGTAGTCGGAGATACGAATACTGAAGCTGATGAACAAAAGGAATCAGGCGATGGCACCGACATCGCACCACCCTCGGAAATCTGGACGAGTCCGCGCGCGAAGAAGACATGGCTCGGCGCGGTGTTCCTTACCGTCGGTCTCGTTTTTGAATTCTTCCTGACCGGGCAGAACGTCACGGTAGCGAGCGTTATTGCGTACCCGCTACACGTCGCAGATTTGCTGTTCCTCGGTGCTGTCGCGGCCAGCGGTATCCCTGTCGTCCGCGGCGGGTACTATTCCGCGAAGAACCGAAGCCTTGACATCGACTTGCTGATGGGGACGGCGATCATCGCCGCGACCGGCATTGGCTATTTCGTCGAGGCCGCCACGTTGGCTGTCCTGTTTAGTATCGCCGAACTGCTCGAAGACTACGCGATGGACCGGGCGCGAGACTCCCTGCGTGAACTGATGGAACTATCGCCAGAGGAGGCAACTGTCGTGCGCGACGGCGAGGAAGTGACCGTTCCCGCTGAAGAGGTTGAGATGGACGAGATAGTGGTCGTCCGCCCCGGTGACAAGATACCGCTTGACGGCACTGTCATTGAGGGAGCGAGTGCCGTTGACGAGTCGCCGATCACCGGAGAGAGCGTTCCCGTCGACAAGACTGTCGGCGACGAGGTCTATGCCGGCGCGATCAACGAAGAGGGCTACCTTGAGATTGAGGTGACTTCAACGGCGGGCGATTCGACGCTCGCGCGCATCATCGAGATGGTGCAGGGCGCACAGGCGAAGAAAACCGAGTCCGAGCAGTTCGTGGACCGGTTCTCGGGCTACTACACGCCACTCGTCGTCGTGCTGGCAATCCTGACCGCCGCTATCCCGCCGCTGGTCATTGCTGATCCGATATCTGTGAACATAGCCGGGTATGGAGTCACCTTCGCAGGTGACTGGCAGACGTGGTTCATTCGCGGACTTACCCTACTGGTCATCGCTTGCCCGTGTGCATTTGTTATCTCGACGCCCGTGTCCGTCGTGTCGGGGATCACGAGTGCCGCGAAGAACGGCGTCCTCATCAAGGGCGGCAACTACCTTGAGGCGATGGGCGAGGTCGATGCCGTCGCCCTCGACAAAACGGGCACGCTCACAAAGGGAGAACTCGCCGTCACCGACATCGTTCCCGTCGGTGGAACCACGGAGGAAGAGTTACTCCGTCGTGCCGCCGGGGTTGAGCAGCGGAGCGAGCATCCCATTGCTGCGGCGATCCTCGCCCGCGCCGACGAGGCGGGCGTGAGCAACCTCTCGGACCCGACTGGCTTCGAGAGCCTGACCGGAAAGGGAATCCGCGGCGAAATCGATGGCGAAACGTACTATGCGGGCAAACCCGCGCTCTTCGAGGAGTTAGGCTTCGACCTCTCTCGGGCACGCCGCGAGACGGACGGCGGCGTTGTGGCGGGAGATGCTGGTGAGTCCGACGACGGGGCGTTCGCCGAAGATGCCCTCTCCGCGCTGGAGCGGGAGGGCAAGACGGTCGTTATCGTCGGGACGGAGTCGGAGTTACTGGGCGCCATCGCCATCGCCGACGAGGTACGCCCGGCCTCGAAGCGGGCTGTCGAACGCCTGCACGAGCTGGGCGTCGAGCGCGTCGTGATGCTGACCGGCGACAACGAGGGCACCGCCCGCGCCATCGCCGAGCAGGTCGGTGTCGATGAGTATCGCGCCGAACTCCTCCCAGACGAGAAGGTTGACACAGTCGAGGCGTTGCAGGCGGAGTACGGCGAGGTGGCAATGGTCGGCGACGGTATCAACGACGCACCCGCGCTTGCCACCGCGGAGGTCGGTATCGCTATGGGCGCGGCTGGCACCGACACCGCCCTCGAAACTGCCGACATCGCGCTGATGGGCGACGACATCGGAAAGCTCCCCTATCTATACGACCTATCGCAGACGGCCAACAGCGTGATCCGGCAGAACATCTGGACGAGCCTCGGGGTGAAGCTCCTGCTCGCATTGGGCGTGCCGCTGGGACTGGTCAGCGTCGCGCTGGCAGTCGTCGTCGGCGACATGGGAATGAGTCTCGGCGTCACCGGGAACGCGATGCGGCTGTCACGGATCGAGCCTGACCGGTTCAGCTGACCGCGATGTTCATACCTGCGTCCATCTCGGTCTGATAGTCCGACTACGCCGGTGGGGTTCAGAACAATTGTTGATCACATCTCCTGTACCACCACTTCCGCTACCCGAATCCGGAGAGATTTTTCATGACTGATTCGCGCTTTCCATCTTGCACGACAAGTTCTGCCAGAATCCAGACATCTCTGTTCCGCTGTCTTCGGTAAGAGCCTTAGTTACTTCATCGAGGATCTTCTACAAACCGGTACAGGCCAGTCCCTTCTGGTTCAATCTTTTCGACCCACCCAGCAGCATGGAGCGATGATAGGGCCGAAGAAGTGTATTGACGCGGCATATCAAGTGCTGCACCAGCCACTGAGGCAGACGTATACCCCCATGGCTTACCTTGCTCACGACCGTCTTTGAGATGCCTCAGAACAGCTTCTTCTCGCTCGCTTGGTTCGTATGATTCGTTGACCATGATATCCTGTCGTAGATATATCTCACACTTCATAGTTCGTAATTTGATTCACTTAGAAATTACGCGCACAATTACAAACAATGTTACAGTTCGTAACTTCTAAATGAACGCGGGGTATGGTGTCTGATGAGAAGCGCGGATACCGGGTGAAATCGGACGGTGCTAGAGACACCGCCCGCGCTTCCAAGCCAGGAAGCATGCTAACATCACCAATTTCACCGGATATACATTCCGGCACGAGTAGGGCACAGCCCTATTTCAATCGCAAAGAACACGGCAAGCAAGGCGGTGGCCAGTATCTTCGCTGTCGGGATTGCAGGCGCGAAGTCATCTCTGACTTTTGTGAGGAAGGCCCCAGAGAGCACCAACAGAGGTGGATCTGATGGAGTTCCAAGAGTTTCTCCAAACGGCTGCCACAGCTGCGGGTGTGACCGACGGAGATGTTTCTCAGGCCACGATCTCCGAGCAACAGGAACATCTACTACAGTTTGCCACCCGCGACGATACTGACCGATGGCATCACAACACTGAGCGTGACTCTACCCACGCACAGTCTGGCAAATTCAACAATGAACCCCATACGCTTTCTGACCGCCCCCGTGGGACTATCGGGATTTACAACGTGGGTTCTGATGGTATACCACTCATTTTTGAGTTCAGTACCCAAGACTCAGCCGGCACCCTGGTTCACTTCTCAGCTGAGCAGGCAGAGGAGTTGGCAGTTGACTTATTGGTGAAAGCATACGCAATGCGCGAGCACGCAGCCGCCAACCGAGATCACTCCAACGGTGGTGAAGAAAAGTAAGGGACACACCCCGGATTGTAAGTGTTCTTCCGCCACATACTGCCCTCACTTCCATCGTTCAACAGTATATTTCAAGCATAACACGGTCTGAGACTCGGTTCTACTATTATCTGGATCTCCACTGGGCTTCCGTCGTATTGTCAGAAATCCTCGCGCTTCAGCGCGGAGAGAATGCCAATGACAACGGAATCTGTTGTTTGCTCAGAAAAACGGTAGTTTATAAAGGGGGTTTCACCGCATTAATCTAAACAACCATAACAGACCTTCTACCAATTGAAATCAACCATTTCAACTTTTAGACGAGATCAGTTTGCTCAACAAAACGGTGGGTGGTAGTTTGCTCAGAAATATGGTGGGTTGGTGGTGATTGTAACGTACGGTGAGGAACTCAACCAGGAGTTGCGCTCTACCGGCTCCCCACGGATTTGATGTCCATAGACGTTTAATTCTCGACTGAGAAGCAATACTCACAATACAGATGTACGACAGAGATGAGAGGCAGCTCGGTGGTGTTTCTAAGAGTGCCTATGAGATCCTTCTGGAGACGATTGACCCTGAAGACGGTATCCCACGTGATGACGCACACGGGCGATTACTCGAAGCAGACTTTGTAGAGGCTGATGCCGAATTTGCGCTAGATCGGCTGTTGAGCCAGGGGTATCTATATGATATTGATTCTCAGCTATTCGTCACTGAGGATGAAGATTTTGCGGAAATCACTGATTGAGTTGGCAGGACACTGTCTTTGTTGTATCAGCGGTCGGATCGCACGGTGCCGGCCATCGATGTTGTCACCATTGTCGAGTTTGATCTAATAGCGTAGTGAGTAGGTTAGTAGCTAATACTAACTCTATTGTTCCCATTGAGGGTGTTCCGAAGCGAACGAGGGAATCGGAAATCCGGAAACAGCCCTCCTAGCTCTAAGAGACTCCAAGGAGGCTCATTGCTATGGGCCTCGATCCAATCGCGTTCGATATCGAAACCTCCGGCCTCAACGATGATTCGGTCATCACCGTCGCCGGCTTTGCTCACGACCTCGGTGAATCGCTCATCCTCAACGTCAACGGTCGTGATGCACCAGAGCATCAGACCCCCACCACAGCTCTCGACGAACACTCCGCTGGGGCAATCTCGTTAGTAGTCACTACTGACGAGCAAGAGCTACTAGAGGAGATCAGTGAGATTGCTTCAGGTCAGATCGATGGTGATCGGCACTACCTCACCGCCTACAACGACGAGACGTGGAACGGCGGCTTCGATCTCCCCTTCTGTCGCACTCGGTTTCTGAACCATGATATGGACTGGCCGTTTCAGGATCTCGCCTACGCCGATATGATGGAGACGATAGACCGATTCGATACAAACGATCAGCGTGATCTCATGAGTGTCTACAACCAGTTGATCGGTAACGACACCTGTGACCCTTTCGAGGATAGCAGCGAGGCTGTGGATGCGTTTGAGGCCGCTGAGTGGCTCCCACTGCTCAAACACAATCTTGCCGATATCCAGCGCACCCGTGAACTGGCGCAGCTGGCAGGTCGGTTCGTCCCGAAATCCGAGTTCTCGATGAAAACCTGCAACCGCCTCAGTAAAAACATGCTAATTTTATAACCAATTTCAGGACGGGGGGAGGGGGTGTCGTCATCCCCCGTTTTGCGTCGTCAATTATAGTTCTTTATTTGATAATTTAGATGCAACGGGGGGTGTCGTCATCCCCTGTTTTGCGTCGTCAACCAGGATCATTTATAAACAAATGCAACGGGGGGTGTCGTCATCCCCCGTTTTGCGTCGTCAATTATGGTTATTTATTTGATTATTTAGATGCAATATCGGCGGGCGAATTGATTGGTGGCGAAGATCCAGCTCCTCACCGGTGCTGAACTGTACCCGATAGATGATTGAATCCTGGTCGTCAGGCTGACCGGCAACAACACTGTGACCCCTTCGAGGACAGCGGCGGGGCTGTGGACGCATACGAGGCCGCTGACTCGCTCCCACTGCTCAAACACAATCCTGCCGATATCCAACGGACTCGTGAGTTAGCACAGCTGGCTGACCGTTACGTGCCGCAGTCAGATTTCGGGAGCAAAAACCTGCAACCGCCAGGACAATAGAGGGACACCACCCCGGTTGCAAGTGTTGTAAGTGTTGTAAGTGTTCTATTCTTACTTAAACACCCCCCACCCCGGATTGTAAGTGTTCTTCCGTCAGATCATACCACCCCACATCGCCGATGTTTTTTCGAATTGAGAGACAAATAACATCTCTCGCCCCATTGTAATATTGACGGCTTAACTCATTTCTGTCCAGTTTGCTCAGAAATATGCTGGGTATCTCCCGACGCAGTATACAGATTCTATTTCCGGTTTTAAATACCCCTTTCTCCCCGATTGGTAAAAAAGAGGTATGTGGAGTATAAAAAAGACACACTGGATTTAGGGAGTATCTTGGGCTGAGACTACTGTATTGGAGGTCGGATCGATTGGTGTCGAAGATCCAGCTCCTCACCGGTGCTGAACTGTACCCGGTAGATGATTGAATCTCGATCGTCACCGGTGAGCGTGCCCGCTTCGTCCTCCAATATATCCACAACCCGTCCGTGTTCCCCGTGATACTGGTCGTGGTCGGGGTCAGTCTCATCGGGGATATCAACCCGGACTCGATCTCCAACATCATATTCCGACATGGCTTCAGGTTGCCAGCACTTTGGATCCAGTCGGTTTGTTGGCTATGATTCGTGATTCAGATTAGCGCGATAATCATAACCACTCAAGCAAATTCCCCAGCATACATCTCGACGAGATCGATCAAGTTGTACCGTTCCCTTACAGGCTAGGAAATGCTGCTGTGTTGAATAGCGACTCTTGAGCCACGGTGAAGCGACACCGATTATGAGACTACCGGCCTCAGCCCCTGACAAACCGACTAAAATTTCTACCATCCCGACCAGCACCGCTATTCAACAGAGCAGGAAATGCTTCTATCGTAGTCCCCGCTCATCGGTAGCCAGCCTCGCGTAGAGTGAATTCCACGTTGAATACTGTTTCCCAGTCGAGGCAGTAGACCGCCGTTTCTGTGGCGTTGTGTCGCCGATACAGGCCCGAGTCGTACTCTTCCCAGACCTCCCGAGGTGAAATCGAGAGGTCGCAAGAATCGACTAACTACAAGCGTGAAGGAGGGTCTTCTTCGTCACAGAGCGGACAAATCCACGCGGCGTGCTCCCAGTGAGTGGTAGTGATGTCGTCGCTCATAGCTACAGCAACACCTTGAGCACGAAAAGCTCCGGCCACGTTATGAGTCCGAAGAAAATGCCAGCCAGATGCGGGGGAAGCAAGACGACGGCCCACAGGAGGACGGCCAGTCCACTAAGGAATCCAGCATCGGCGTTCATCGAATCCCATGCTAACCCGATTGCCGTCGGGTAAACAGGAAACAAGTCAGGTAAGTAAGATCCTATCTCGTTGAACACCTCGTTGGCTAGAATTCGGGGATGAGGTGCGCCTCCGCCTACATCATTCCCGTTCCGATACTTCCCCAGATGGCGACCTTCGGGGTCAAATAGCCGATGGAAGCGACCAGTTGACCCCGACAACAACGTATGCGAGTCCTAACATCGAATGAGCCGACAGGTAAGTTATGAGAAATATATTTTCACTGATGCTTATGTGGTGAGAATTAGTAATCAAAACAGAGGCCACTGGAAGCGGTAATTTATATCTGATAAGGCATCAAGGGAACTTCTATGTTCAAACTCTCGTCTTTCGGAGGGTCGTACGATGTCTGAATCGGGGACGGTCCCAGCCATTCGTTCCACGGTTGAAGATTTCCTCTCGATACTACACGACCGCCTCGATGCACGTCAACTGGAACGGGTTCTTTCAGGTGACGAAAGCATCACCAGTAGCAAGGTTCGACAGCGCCCCGAGGCCTTCGTCGAGGACGAGCTTCTCTGGGATCTTCTGGCCGATCTCGGTCTTGAACGCGACATCCGACCATACGGAGAGGGCGGCGGGCGAGGGGAGTGGCCGGACTTTGAAATCACCAATGTAAGTGAGCCCGTACTCGGGGAAGCGAAATCGCTGAACGGGATTGATGCAGGGGTACGCGATGCACGTGAGTACCTCGACCGGAAGTCGCTTGGCCCTGACTTCGCGCTCGCGACGGACGGCTTCGAGTGGTCGCTTCTCAAAATCGAGCAGTCTGGCGACTCAACGAAATTCCCGGAACTGAATCGTATAAACCTCCGACCTGTCTTCCAGCAAATCGCAAGGAACCGTGGGTTTATTGGACAGTCGTCGGTGGACCCGCCGGACATCGATGAGGAACTGGCCGAGTTCGCGACGACGTTCGCTCGGGACGCGTTAGACACCCGGTTGACCGAAGCCCCTCGTGAGCTACGTGACCGCCGACAGCGGGACGTGGAGGAGTTCTACGAGCTATACATCGAGTTACTCTTCGGGGAGAGTGACGACTACTCGGACGATTACGATACCTGCCTCCTCGACGACATCAAGCCCCCCCGAGACGCGGATGTAGACGAGGACGAGAAACGCCTCTTCGCAGTCACGCTGATGAACCGGCTTCTGTTCATCAAGTTCCTCGAACAGCGTGAGGTTCTCGAACGCGACGACGAAGAAGTCCCCTTCCTGCTCCAGCGGTTGCAGGAATACGAGTCGATGCAGGACGAACTAGCGGCGAACTTCTACGAATCACAGCTAAAGCCGCTGTTCTATGAACTCCTCAACACTGAGAAGGATGAGCGTGACCCGAAGTTCACGCGAGGCTGGTTCTCAGAGGTCGAATACCTCAACGGAGGTCTGTTTCGCCCCAATGTAGACCGGGAGAAGGAGTACCGCGTCCTCGACAGGACGCTGCCAAACATCATCCGTGATCTCATCGAGGGGTCGCGCCTCGAATTGTCGTCGGGGCAGGCCTTCGACCCGGCACTAATCGGAAGTGTGTTCGAAATGACCATCAACCACCTGAACGAGGACTCGGATCAGTCTGACACCGGGGCGTACTATACGCCAAACGACGTTACGAACCTCATCACCGAGCAGTCGGTTGACCCGAAACTCCGTGAGGAAATAATCAAGGGGTACGTCGAAACGATGGGGGGTGACGACGAAGATGCCAGTATCATCCGAGGGAGACTGGAGTCGAAGTCCCTCGAAGATATCCTCCAGCGCGTCGAGGAGGGCGAAGGGTGGTACGCTGACCCCGACGCGATAGACGCGGCTCTCGACCGGATAGGGAGCTTGACTGTCGTTGACCCTGCGTGTGGTTCCGGTCACTTCCTGACGACGGCGATGGACGAAATTCATCGCGCACAGGTGTCGCTACTTCGCGGAAAGCTGGGCGACGAACCACCCGCAGACGACCGATACGAGGCCAAGAAGACGCTTGCCCTGAACTCGATATACGGGGTTGACATCGAACCGGTCGGCGTCGAAATCGCCAAGCTCCGCGTCTGGCTCAAGATGGTCGAAGGGAACGGGTGGTCGCCCTCGTTCGGTCGGCTTCCCAACATCGACGTGAACATCGAAGACGGAAACTCTCTCATAGGCTTCCCGGTTCGGGGCCCCGTCGAGAGCATCGACATCTGGGATGAGCGTATTGACGCACTTGATGAACTCCGGCAGAACTACAAGTTCGAAGAGGAGGCCGACGAACGCGACCGCCGCGAAATCCGCCGCCTGCTTCAGGAGGAGATTCGCCCTGAGAAGGACCGGGAATTCATCCAACACCTCAACTTCACGGTAGACACCCGCATCGAGACCGTCGAGGATTTCAACCGCGTTGTCGAGAGCGTCGATGAAAACACCCTGTTCCCTACGGTCGAGTCGGTGAAGCTCCAGCGAGCGGATGGAGACAGCATCGAGGCTGAGGACGACCTCGAAGAACTGGGGTACACGGTGTACTCAAAGAGCGCCCGACTGGACGTTCAGTCGCGCGAGTCAGAGCTAAAGAAAGGCGGCAACGGAAGTGCTCGGGAAGATCTTGAATCGGAACTACGCGGGCTTCTCGAAGGAAATTACGTGTTCGACGAGTTCGTTCGCAAGCCACTTTCGTGCGACCTTGACGACATCCTCGGTCGTCCGTTCCACTGTACGGTCGAGTTTCCCGAACTTGTCCGAGACGATAACGGTAGGAGGACCATCGACTTTGACATTCTGCTCG
>Ga0102939_1000748_pt1 | contig 12010 bp, 14 predicted proteins | sample SalPon2_B_H2O_MG_FD_78214 | JGI IMG/M metagenome (GOLD analysis project Ga0102939, IMG submission 78214) | Salt pond water microbial communities from South San Francisco under conditions of wetland restoration - Salt Pond MetaG R2_B_H2O_MG | ecosystem: Environmental > Aquatic > Non-marine Saline... | reverse complement strand
CCGGTGATGATGCAGCCAATCACTTTGTTTTCGAGAACGGCGGAAGCTTCGGGATCAGTGTTTCAGCTAATGTTCACCCTTCTGCAGTCGTGGATGTCTGGAAAATTGGATACAAACAAGGTGATGAGCAGTCCGCTTTCGAAAGAAACCGTGAACTAAATGATTTACACACCGCCATGTTCCAAAGCGGTGAAAAAAACCCTATCAGCGTTCAATACGCCATGAACCTTCTAGGATTCGAATTTGGGACGCCTCGAATGCCGTTGGACAGGAAGCCTAGAGAAGATGGAGAATACCAGAATAGATCAGAACTCAAGAAAGTATTGAAGAACCACGATTTAATTTGAGTGATCAAGTGTATGAAGATAGCAATAACTGGAGCCACAGGCCAAATGGGGACTAATGTCATCAAAAAAGCCAGAGACAAAAAAATAGAGATAGAGACTGCTGTAGATAGAGAAGAAACAACCAGCAGGGGAGTAGATGTAAAGAATGACGAAGAACTCAAAAATCTTTTAAAAGAAAACCCTGTGGATGCTATAATTGATTTTACAGTTCCTGAAGGCACTATGAAGTACCTAGAAGCTGCAAAAAAGACTAAAACACCGATAGTTATTGGTACTACAGGTTTTAGCGAAGAACAGGAACGCGAGATTGAAAGAGTTGGTGAAGAAATCCCTGTTCTCCGGGCTTCGAACTTTTCACCAAGTATAAATGTGATGAGATCCTTGATTGAGGAGGCGTCAAAAAAACTTGAAGACTACGATATCGAAGTTACTGAGACACATCATAACAGGAAGAGAGATGCACCAAGCGGAACTGCCAAAACATTTCTAGAAGAAATAAAGAAAGCCAGAGGTAAATTTGAGGAAGTTAATGGTCGTGAGGGAGAACAGCCTAGAATGGAAGGTGAAGTTGGTGTGCATGCGAAGAGAGCAGGCGATATTAAAGGAACACACGAAGTATTGTTGGCTGGCGATGATGAAGTATTGAAGATTAGACACAGAAGTGAGTCGAGAGAGGTTTTCGCTTCAGGAGCCTTGAAAGCAGCAGAATGGTTAAAAGATAAAGAAAATGGTTTTTACAGTTTCCAAGAGGTACTAGAACAATGAGAGTAGTTGCAAAGTTTGGAGGCACAAGTCTGGGAAATGGTAAAAGGATAGAAAAAGCCGCACAGTCAATCAAAAAAGCGGTTGAAGATGGTCACGAGGTTGCTGTAGTTGCCTCTGCCATGGGAAGTACTACCGACGAACTACTTGAAGAGATTAACTTTGAAGCAGATGAAGAAGACAGAGATGAAATAGTGAGCATGGGAGAACGTATAAGTGTTAGAATGCTTAAAGCAGCACTTGAATCTAAAGAGGTGAATGCTGAGTTCTATGAACCAGGTAAAAAGGAATGGCCAGTAATAACAGATACTAATGGGGAGGTAAAAACTGAAGAAACAAAGAATAAATCGTCAAAACTCTCTGGAAAACTTGAAGATGAAGTAGCCGTGATCACAGGTTTCCTTGCTGAAGATGAGAACGGAGGCATCACAACTCTTGGCAGAGGTGGAAGTGATACCACCGCAGTAATGCTTGGAAACTACATGGATGCAGACAGGACTGTAATAGTGACTGACGTTGAAGGAGTATTAACAGGCAATCCGGAGATCGTGGAATCCACACATAACGTCGGAGAGATCAGCATCGATGAACTAAGAGATCTTTCATTCAAAGGTGCTGAAGTGGTGGCGCCCGAAGCTCTCCCATACAAGACTGAGGAAATGGAAGTAAACGTGGTGCATTACCAGAATGAAAACCTTTTAGAGTCAGGTACAAGCATAGAGGGAGAGTTTGAAAGGATTACAAATACTGACGACAAAAAATACTGTTGCCTAACGGTTGCAGGTAGAGAGATTAGAATGGAGCCAGGAATACTGTCAAAACTAACCACAAGCCTCTATGAAAGCGGTATAAATATAGAAGCTGTTTCCACAGGCATGGATTCTGTGAGCATCTTTGTTGAACAGGATAACCAAGACGAGGCAAACCAGGCGCTCCATGACACCGTACTTGAGAAAGAAAACATTTCAAGCGTGACAGTGGATGAAGACATAGGAGTAATCCGTGTGGCTGGAGGAAAACTACCTGACAGACCAGGAGTGGTGAACGACATCGTGACACCATTGGCAGAGGAGAACATTAACATCCACGAGATAGTCACGAGCGCATCAAGCGTGATACTATTCGTTGGTTTTGAAGTACGTGATCAAGCACTAGAAATAGTTCAAAACAACATAGGTGAACAATAATGAGTATTAAACTTGGAATACTTGGAGCAACTGGTATGGGCGGACGAGACGCCGTCATACACCAGTCAAAACTTGAAAAATCAGGAGATAACTATGCAAAATTGGAGATTGTGACCGGAAGCCCAAGTAGCGAGGGAAGAAAACTTGGCGAAGTATTCAAAGAGAAAGAGGAGGAACTTTCCAAGAGGTACAAGTTTTGGGAGGCTCAAGAATGCCCGGAAAAATACACAGATATGGAAGTTAAGGGTCTAAATGCGGATGAAATAGCTGATAAAGTTGACTACGTGATTTCAGCTCTTCCAAGCAGTGTTGCACGAGAAATAGAGCCAGAATTGAGAGAAAAAGGCGTGAATGTGTTTTCAAACGCCAGCGAGTACCGTTGGAGCAAAGAAATACCTTTGATGATTCCGGAGGTGAATCCTGGACACATCCAGATGCTTGATGAACAAGAAAGCAAGGGAAAACAGGCAAATAATCCTAACTGTACCACAGCTGGATACGTGCCAGTGATTAAAGCACTCGAAGAACATTTCAACGTTGATAAAATAGATCTAGTGACCTTCCAAGCCATATCAGGCAAAGGAGACAAGATAAAAGAGAAAGATTACAGTGAAAGAATCAAAGGAAATGCCGTAGATGACTGGGACAACACGTCCACTCATAATGGAGAAGAAATCAAGTCAGAAATAGAACCTCAAAAAATTCTTGGACTAGCTGAAACACAAGAAGAAGCTAAAAACACAGGTTTAAGGATTGATGCACAGACTGTAAGAATACCGACTCAGTATGGCCACCTCGAATCATTGAAAATAGAATTTGAAGAAAATATAGATGTTGAGAAAGTTGAGAAAGCACTTGAAAACTGGCAGACAGACGAAAGAATTCGTGAACTACCTTCATCGCCGGAAAACCCTATCAATGTGTTGGATAGACAGCCCGAGCCAAGAGAAGATGTATTCACTGAAAAAGGAATGAGTGTTGTCGTGGGAGATCTAAGACAGCTTGAAGAAGATAGGATCAGCCTGTTCTCATTGAGCCACAATCTACGTAGAGGCGCCACTTGGACCGCAAGACAATCAATGGAACTATACCTACAAGAAAAGGGAGAATACCAATTTTGATCCAAAGTAGTTATTTCGTATGACAAGAAAAAGATTGAGAGAACGGGTTTTTTCCAAATGGATTTAAATAGAGAGGAATTGGAAAAGCTGTGTTCTGTGAGGGATGAATTGTCTAACAGAGAAATGCTAGATTTTCTACTCGTAATTACTTCTTGTCGTCCTGCTTGTCTCATAATGGATCCTGAAGACGAGGAATTAGATTTAATAGAGAGTTTTTGCAAAGATCTTGATTTTGAAACCAGTTTATTTCACGATAAAGGTTCTTCAATGCTTGGAAGTAAAGGACTTTTCATATACAGAGATAAAAGCCGTTTCCATTTGATTGAAAATTCCTTTGGCAGGTTTTATGGTCTCGATGACCGAGATGTAGGCGATTTTCTTGGATTTCCAGAAGAAGACATTATGTACTTTCATGATCAAATCAAAGAAAGTCCTGTTGAACCTGAGACACGAGAAAAAATAGATTCAATGAAGAAAGAAGGGCTTTTAACTTCTGAAGAAGCTAAAATAGTTGGGTTAGTCAGTTACGTGCCCAAACCAAGTCAAAAAGCTGTATTGAGGGCTCTTGAAAGTTCAAAAAGTTACTTGGAAAGTATTGATAGATTTGACGAGCAGAATGATACTGAATTTGGCAAGAATATTGTTGAAAGTTTTCTAGGAGTAACAGTTGAGTCTTTGCAGGATCTAGTTTGAACTAACAAAATATACCTGTTGTTTTTGAGTTATTTTTCGACCAAAGTTTTTTCTTCTATATTTTTAACTCCGCCTTCATCCGACATTTCTATGGCGTATGCTTTCCCTGATTCTTCCCCTGCAGCGTTTACGAATTCGGTGTCGAAAAGTGAGTCTCTTCCGAAGTCTTCATGTATGTGGCCTGATGCCCAAAGTGCTGGTTTCTTCTTGATTATTACTTCTCTGAACTGTTCAAATCCCACCCTGTCACCCGAGAATACTCTGTCTCCAAGTTTCTTCGGAGGGTAGTGTGTTCCTACTATTACTTTGGAAGCGTCTCCGTGTTCATCTATCAATTCTTCTATCTGTTGCTTGATATCGTCAGGGAAGTCGCCTCCAACAAGTATCAACAAGTACTCGTCGTCCACATCCGCTTCCAGGAACGAGTAAACCGGCACATCACCATCAAGAAACTGTTCTGAGAAATGCGCATCCCTGTTCCCTGTGGTCCCAAGAGCAGGTATATCAATCGACTCAAACAAGTCCCTTGCGTACTCTTCATCCATGTAATCACCCAAGTTCAGGAAAATATCATACCCTCCATTATTTGCCTCTTCTATCGCAGCCTCCTTAAGATCTTCTTCTGCGTGGAAATCACTGGTCAACAGAATTTTCAAACCCATACAGTGAGATATGCATTATATTTTTTTATTTGAACCTGAAAGAAAATCAGTTACTTTTCAAGTCCCAAATACGCCAAAGTAATGTTCAGCATTGTCAACAATGTCAACAAGGTGGCCTGAACCCACACACCCATATACACTACGGCCTGCGTCACTGTTACCTCGAGCATCACACTTGAGAACCAGTTCATCATCGGAACGGTCAACACGAAGAACCCATAACTGATTATTCCGACTGTGACAGCGTTGTTGAACTCCTCCATCATGTCCCTCTTACTGATAAATTTGAAACGGTAACTCTTCATCGAATCCACTGGCTCCACCATCAACAAGAAAAACAGTCCAGGTAAAACCGGCGCGATAGAAGTCATTATCATCGAGGCAAGTACTTCACTACCCATAACTCATATATCCAGAAACTCTGTAATAAAAATATATGCAGACCCCCAAGAGAAAACCAGAGAATAAGATCCCTGTAGACCAACTTGAGAAGCATCTCCTGGAGGACTTTGAAACCTCTATAGACACTCAGAAAAGAGCTATGATCGCGCTTCTTTTTGCAGGTAAGAAACCTGGAGAGGAAGTGAAGTTCTTGGACGATAAACGCGCCAGAAATTTTGAAAATTTCATAGAGAGTACTGATCTTGAACATGTATCTTATGAGACAGATTTCTATACCAAGTACTTCATCACCCCAGAAAAGAGATTCTTGGATATCTTAGATAGGAAAGAAGATAAAGGCTACAGTTTGAAGTCTATTGCAAGATTTAAGGGATTTCCCGAACCTATACCTGAGAAAATTCATCGAAACCCTTCAAGAGGATTGAAAAATTCTTTTTCACCAGAAGAGAAAGACGACCAGGTGACGGTTGAAGGTAATGAACATTTGATAGACCTTGCAGGTTTCAATCCTACTGACTGGGATGAGATGCAAAAGGCAGTAGAGATCGGAGAGAAAAGGCAGGAACTGCTCAGACAAATGGACAAAAAACACGAAACAGAGATCGGAAAGAGTTTGCTGGAAAAACTTAGAAAATCAAACTAAAGTCTTTCTGTACCAGAAATTAAAACAATACGAGGAAAAGAAGTTACTTATGGATAGAAAACCTGAGAAACGAATAACCTTGCTCTGGTTCATTCAAGCATCCATAGTAGCTGGAATTGTTTCAAGCATAACTACCGGGATTTTAAGTGTTTTTAACCAAGGATTTTCTGCAAATGTATTAATACTGTTTTTAACTATTGGAAACATATTGGCGGCCGTACACACGGTTTACCGTTACCGTTCTTGGAAATATGAGATAAAAAAGGATCACATTTACCTGGAGCACGGTGTCCTCGTGAAGATTAAGACAATGGTTCCCTTTGTCAGGATCCAACACGTTGACACTCAGAAAAGTATCTTGGACAGACTATTAGGAGTTTCTAGTGTCGTGGTTTATACAGCTGGTTCACGTGGTTCAGATGTCTCAATTCCAGGAGTGATTCCAAGAGAAGGAGAGGACCTTCAGGACGATTTGAAAAACAGGGCTGTGGAGTCAGAGGATCGTGACGGAGTATGAAACTGAGCAGACTCACAATTCCATACACAGGGCTCAAAAACTTGAGCTACATTTTCTTCGTACTAATTTTTTCAGGTTCTTTTTCACTTAGAGAACCAAACATCGGGTCACTGACAATTATTTCAGTCACTGTAGGAGCTTTGATGGCCTTAAGCTTCCTATGGAGCTACTTGACATGGAAAAATTATAGTTACTGGATTGATGAAGACACTTTAAGAATTAAACAGGGTGTTTTGAGGAAGCAGAACAGGAGAATACCTAAAAAGAGAATTCAAAACGTTGATATAAAAAGAAACATTGTTCAGAGAGCCTTAGGAATTTCACAGGTCAAGCTTGAGACTGCAGGGGGAGGCGAGACAGAAGCAACTTTATCCTACCTTGAATTCGAGGATGCTCAAAGACTACGACGCCAATTAAGGCAGAGAGAAAAACAAGAGGGAAGCATAGAAAATGAAAATGATGAGCCTATATACAAAATAAGTGACAAAGAATTAGCTTTACTGTCTTTAACCTCTATAGATTTGAGACAGGCACTTGGAATCATTGTTTTATTCGGTATTGTTCCTTCATTCTTCGGAGGCTACTTGGAAGAAGCAGAAATTAGTTTGATGGTTGGTACTTCCATAATACTTGTAACTTTGACTATATTGACTTTCTTTTCAAGCATTGTCTCAACTTTCTTACAGTACTGGGGATTCAAGCTCTACAAGAAGGAAAACAGTTTAGAATATGAAAGAGGGTTATTGAACCGGTCAGAGGGAAGTATACCTTTGAACAAGATACAGCGAGTGACAATGGAAGAAAATGTTTTGAAGAGAATGATCGGCTACAGTTCATTGAAGATCGACACAGCAGGTTACTCACCTGGAGAATCAATGGAAAAAGGGTCAGAGGCAGCAATCCCAATGGCCAAAAAACAGAAATCAATGAACCTGGCAAATGACATAGCTGGAATCAAAAAAATTGAACTGGAGAGCATAGGTGAAAGCGCCAAGCTTCGATACACTGCAAGATACCTGATCGTGAGTACCTTGATAATTGCTGCGCTTTTCCAAACAGATACAGGAGTCAAACTGGAAATAATCTCAGTTCTTTCACTGGCGGGTGTTTCTGTGATCGCTGCAAGACTTAAATGGAGCAATAAAGGGTTCGCGGCCGGGAAAAATCACTGCGTGACCTTGAACGGTTTCTGGAACAGGTCAACCAATTTCATACCTTATTTCAGAGTTCAAAACCTTATTGAAACACAGTCAATACTTCAGAAAAGGCTTGAATTAGCATCTGTAGACATTGATACTGCAGGCACCGGAAACCTTCTGAACAAAACAGTGGCAGTAGACTTGGAGAAGAAGCAAGCTGAAAAATTCAGAGAAGAAGTATTCCAAAAATTCAAACAATCTCTAAAGTAAAAATGGTTTTTTTATCTTCTCAAGGAATCAACCTTTGACTCTATCATGTCGATGTCAGGCTGGTCTGAGGGGTCATCCGCAACCCACTTATATGTAATCTCTCCTTCTGTATCTAAAACAAAGACAGCTCTATTTGCAACACCGTGAAGACCAAGTTCTGGTATATCTATACTGACATCATAACTTTGAATCACTCTTTGATTCATGTCGCTCACTAGATCAAAATTCACTTCCTCTCTACTTCTGAATGCCTCCAATACAAATGGAGAGTCCGTACTTAACGCTGCAACACTTCCACTACCACCTTCAAGTCTTTTCTGCAGGTTAACCAGAGAACTCATTTCCTCCGAAGAAGGAGGTGAAAAAGCTGTCGGGAAGAATGCAAGTACTACCGGGCCAAAATCCAATTTCCTTTCCAAAACAAATTCACTTGAACCATCTCCCACGCACTTTTCAGCGAAGAAAGGTGCGATTTCTCCTTCTTCAACCATAAAAAAATGTTGACTTATTCAGGATAAAAACTTTTTCTAAAAAACCCTCTTGAAGTAAACCATATTTAAGCTTGAGGCCGAAGCCTTCAATTATAGGTATTTTACTGCGGTTGTGGTGTAGTCCGGCCAATCATGTCGGCTTCTCGAGCCGACGACTCGGGTTCAAATCCCGACAACCGCATTTTCAATTTCAACTTCCAGATTGTTCTACAAGATACATCTTCGGACTTACGACAAATAGATAAGTCGTAGTAACAGCCGAGAGAAACCTACTGGCAGCAAAACCTAAAATACCGATACCTTCCAGAACACCTTGCATGGAGAATGCAACACCTAAAAGCAGTAAACTAAGCAACATGAATAAACTAACTTCTTTAGACTTCTCCCTCGATGCATTCAGAGAACTTGAAAAACTTTTCAAGAACTTATTTTCCCTTGTAATAGATATTGGTAGGAAGAATATTGCAAAGCTAAATCCAAATATCAAGACCAGTGAAACAATCGCTCCCACAAACACGTAAACGAAACTTCCTGTTGTAAACGACAATAACCCGCCTAGAGCAGTGGGTATGTACAAGACAAATGTTGAAAGGATCATGGCCAAGGTTGCCGAGAGTATCGTCCTCCATCGTCCAACTGTTTTAACGAAAGATTCACGTAGCAAGGGCTTATCAGCCACCATTTCAGCCACCATCACTGATACGAAGACGCCTAGCAAAGCTATTAAAGGCATTGAAGCCAGATAATAAGTTAAAGTACTCATTCCTATAGATGAAATATTTCCGGCATAAATTCCTGGAAAAGTTAAGATCCACAAGGTTGAAATAGAAGTCGAAATAATCTTCGGAACAAAAATTTTCGGCTGATCCCACAACAATTGAAAACTTTCAACCAAAATCTGACGAAGACCCATAATTAGAAGTGAAGTTGTAGAGAAATAAAAGAAACTCCGACGAATTTCAGTGCAGAGTACCTTCCCTGACCTTATCATCATAGGCAAAAAGCGCGTAACCTACTTCTGCAGTAGAAAACCCTGTTTCCTGAGCGATCTCCCTGATCGGCTCGATCATTTCAACGTAGTCATTAGCACCGAAAGATTCCTTCCTATTTTCTAAGTAACCTTCACGTTCGAGACTAGCCCATACACGTGTGTCAACCACAGCATGCTCCTCAGAGTTAAGTGCTGTCAAGACACAGGAAGCAGTAGGCGCCTTAAAACCTCTTAGAGAGCAAATTAAAGCAATCTTAGAAAAATCACCTTTGATATTCAATAAATTGGAACTTACTTCCCTACAACGTGCCTTTGAATTCTTTTTGACATGATAGGCGCTTCTAGTGGAAGATTCAAAAGCTATCTCATATAATTGTTCTCTTGTCAAAAAACCTTGATCCCTTAATTTTTCACCGTAGTCCTCAAGTTCCTTCGGCATCAAACCTTGAGTTTCAGAATAATATTCAAGATTTTCTTCTACAAACTCTTCGTCGATCGCCATAACTCATATTTTGTAGACCAAGCTTATTCAGCTTTTCTTTCTGAAATAGAGATTTAATAATTAACTGGAGAGGTCATTTATGGCTTCATCAACCCAGTCCAGTAATCTATTCAGTGTTTCATCTCTTCTTGGATCAACAAATTTCTCGGGACCCAACCTATCACGTTGTTCGTAAACAGCAGGAGTGTTTTCAATGAACTTCTGATCGTATTCAACACTTATGCGAAACCTTTCTCCAAGCGCTAATTTAACCCTCTCGGCAAAATTATCAGAAATAAAATAGTCAACCAACTCATTAAATTCATCCTGAGTAACTGTTTCAGAATCTTCAATAGGCAGTAAACGACTTTGAATGAGTTTCCTGCCGTATCTATGACCTGATTCGTGGCCAATATAACTAAAACTATTTTCCAGTTCTTCTTCATCTATCAAGATATCAGTGACCAAATAGAGATCTCTTTCATCATCGTAAACCATTCCAAGCTGTTTAATGACACGAAAAGAACTACTATAATCAATCCCGGTCTGTTCACACAAGTATTTTCCTATTTTCCTTTTGTCTTGAGAACTCATTTTTCTAACTTCTGGTGAAGAGTAATCAATTGCTCCAGAAGCCTGGATTTCATTGTGAATGCGATCAGCCTTCTCATTCAAATCATTTAAAACATTTTGAAGGTTTTCACTATGTCTTCCCGTGCTCACAGACAATCTAACAAGTTCAAGTTAAAATAAGTAATGCTAAATTGTTTCCAGAGAAGAAAAAATATTTTATAAAAAAGTTACTCAGATCTTTACATCTGTCTTCAATGCGTTAAAAGGCTTCGAAATCAATCCTCTTGCAGTGTGATCGTGTCTAAGATCTATTAATTTTTCAGCATTTCTCTCAGTTTTCTTTCTAACTTTTTCTAGATCAAAATCTTCCTGTACACTGTTTTTAAGGCTTAAAGACCTCCATCTCTGGATTCTCTTCAATCCAAGCCAACCTACAGGAGGAAAGCTCATCAAACCTAAAGACTCTAAATCAGTTCTCTGTAAACTTATTTTAGCCATCACAGGATAAAGACTTCTTCTTAAAATAGAATTAATTTTCCTGAAATCCTTCAAATTATGATAATCTTGCTCTCTCAATACTTGTGTTAGATCGGCGTTAATGTGGGCATTGATGCCTAGTAACAATTCAAGGATTGGTTTGGAATCTTCTTTCTCAATGTAATGGAAGTATGTTTTCCAAGGTTCTTTCTTCTCCTCTTCAATAAGATAAGCTTGCACGGCATCAAAGTAAAGTTCTGCGAATCTGATATCGAGTTTGGATAGTCGTTCAGGTTGTTCAAAATTATTTTTACGTTTCTCTTCTATGACTTCCTCTGTTATTTTCAGATAGGCATCAAGAAATGGCAACATTGATGTTTTGTCTTGTTTTTCAAGAAAATTCCTGAGCTCTCTCATTGTTTGTGCTACTGACTCTATAGATTCTTTTTCAATTTCAAGTAACTCAGACAACTCACTCATATTTTTGTTATTAAACAGTCACAATTAAAACTGTTTGGGTTTTGGCCAACAACCCGAAAACACACGACAAAACTTTCAACCTGTCAAAGCCCCTCTAATTTTAGACAACAAATATGACTCAGGAGTATGGTTTACACCTTCATTAATGTTCAAATCAGTTTCAATCCAAGACTTATCAGCTGGCTCCAACTCCTTACAAAGAGACTTATTCCCATAAGTAGTGTAAAACGAACCATTTTCTATCACAGGCAAGTCAGCTGAACCACCATAAATTCCATCACCGTAATCTATTATCCTATACCCCTTCTCCACAATCAAATCTCCATCTTGTGTGACAGGAAGTGTTGGAGTTCCTGCATAAGAAATCATAGGCCAGGCATTCGATTGAGCCATACAGCCTTCAGATGATTTAGCCGCATCAATGAAATTCTGCGGAGGTGCAAGAGGATTAGTAAAGATTATGAAAGAAGCAATTAGGATACTAGCTGCTGAAAAAATAGTGACAACCTTCTTTACTTCAAATTCTCGATTATATAATTTAAAAAACTCTTTTTCCTGTACTGCACGAGTAGCGAAGAATGCTACAGGAAAAACCATTGGATAAAGATATCTCAACGGCTTTGGATTAGAAACAAAGTAAATAAACAAACTACATGCCGCAAATCCTGCAACAAATAGCGTTCCATCAGAATAGAAATCTAATTCTTCTCTTATCTCTGCCTTTAAAAATAAAATCAATAGCAAGGAGATCGGTAATCCAATAATAAGTAAGTT
>Ga0102939_1000746_pt1 | contig 12037 bp, 14 predicted proteins | sample SalPon2_B_H2O_MG_FD_78214 | JGI IMG/M metagenome (GOLD analysis project Ga0102939, IMG submission 78214) | Salt pond water microbial communities from South San Francisco under conditions of wetland restoration - Salt Pond MetaG R2_B_H2O_MG | ecosystem: Environmental > Aquatic > Non-marine Saline... | reverse complement strand
TGTTGCCCGAATCCGTCCCGAACGAGATTGACCGTGGTGTTCAAACTGTGGGGCTAACTACCGACGAGACGGTATTCGAGACGCTTTCGACTGATACCGCCCGTCAGATCGTCTCGCTTCTGAATGACAGCCCACAAACGGCCTCGGCGATCGCGGCTGAGATGCAGGTATCCGTTCAGAACGTTTGTTATCATCTTGACCGGCTCCAAACCGCCGGCCTGATCGATGCAGTTGGAACCCGTCACTCGTCGAAAGGAAAGGAGATGACTGTCTACGGTCTGGTCACGGAATCGATCGTGCTTCAACTTGGAGAGCACAACACTCCACAGTGAGACCGCGGTCGTCTCACAGCGGTATCAAGGCAGATGCCCACCGGCTTTAGGTGCCAGTTGAACGACTATCCATATTTATAAACCACACCGACGTGACTTACTTTTCGTCATGCAGGATCCAAAGGAAACGATCAATATCGAGAACGTTGTGGCTTCGACAGGTATCGGCCAGGAGCTTGATCTAGAGAGTGTCGCGATGGATCTAACGGGCGCAGAGTATAACCCCGACCAGTTCCCTGGCCTCGTCTATCGCACCCAAGACCCCAAGGCTGCTGCTCTCATTTTTCGGTCCGGCAAGATCGTCTGTACCGGGGCGGACTCAACCGACGATGTTCACGAGGCGCTCGGAATCGTCTTCGATAAGCTCCGCGATCTAGAGATTCAGGTCGATGAAGATCCTGATGTCGTCGTCCAAAACATCGTTACATCGGCTGATTTAGGCCGCGATCTCAATCTCAATGCTATGGCGATCGGGCTTGGGCTGGAAAATATTGAGTACGAACCAGAGCAGTTCCCAGGGCTCGTCTATCGGCTTGACAATCCTGACGTCGTTGTATTGCTCTTCGGCTCCGGCAAACTCGTTATCACAGGGGGAAAAGAGCCCGATGACGCGAAGGGGGCGGTTGAGAAGGTCACCTCACGCCTCAAGGAACTCGGTCTCCTCGACGGGTAATATTTGTAAGCGTGTCAGAGAAAGGTTCTCGCAGGGATCGAACAGCAGTCAATAGAGAAAACACACGTACCGTCATGAGTGGCGACGTATATGAGATCCGTCAGAAGAATAGGAGACATGTGGAGAATCTATCCAATAACGACGCAGCTCAAAAGCCCGACAGCTATATGCTCAACATCTACACCCACATCTGGGGATTGTTGTGAAGATCACCCAATACCTAAAGCGATATTTTTCGCAGGGCGATTGTCGAACAACCGGCGTCAACCGAACGCATCGTTCAGTAAATCAATTATTTCTGTTAATTTCCCTCTTGGAGCAAAGATATACGGGGTCGGTCCAGTATAGTCATCTTCTTCGTAGATTCCAATATCACTGACTGACTCAGCCTCATCCTCGTAAGCCACTTTTACATCTCGTAGGTCTGCTGGTTGGTAATTAGGAACGTATGATTTTTCTATCCAAACTAGGTCTGAATCGACCTCGATGTGGCCAGCAATCCTCTCTTCCAGCTGGCTTTTATTATCGCCTAACGCATCCTCGAATTCTTCCCTAGCGTCTATTGATACTTTCCTACTGTAACCAAGTTTATGTTTCCAGCATGATCCCAGAAAGTCTCGGTCTACGAAACGATCATATAATTTTGACAGACGGCTATCGTCCTGATCTCTCCTCGCTTCTCGGAGCTTGTATCTGACAAAGCTATCACCTATACATTCAGTCATTACATTATCGACGGTGAACATTTCCCCACCACGGTATTCATCCAGCTCTTCCAATAGTTCACGTAAGATGGCGTTTGCGTAAACCGACTTATGATGTTGCGTGATCCACATATATACTGCAAGTCTGCCGTCCAGATAGTTGCTGACTGTGCTTATTGCATTGTCCGAGAATGTTAGTTCATATTTGCCTGAATCCGGGTCTTCACAGGCTCTATAGGACGAAACAAGACGATCGGTATCCAGATTTGCAACATCAGCACCGGTCATAAAATTGTCCCGGCTTACGTAATCAAGACGATCAACGTCCATTGCAGAGGATAAGACATGAGATGTAACTTCATGTTGCCATCCTTGATCATTAGCTGCCTTGATACTGTATCCGAGAATATACGCGGCGACTTCATACGGGTCCACACCGATTTCTTCAAGAGCGGATTCGTATCGGTCTAATGTGATCACACAACTCAGCAGTTCATGTTCCCCTTTTTGATCGAGTGGATGATCGTCGGTTAAGACGCTTCCAATGCCCGCATCGTCCATTTCCTGCTTCAGACCAAGTCTGTCAAGCCTAGATTTTAATTCATCCTTATCAAGTAGTTCCTCTGCGATATGAGAAAAGGGCGGATGTCCGATGTCATGTAAAAGTGCTGAACACAGTAGTGTCTTTTTGACCTCCGTCACTTCCACCCCGTTACTGAAACGGTCGTCCGAAGAGAGGTTGTCAAATGCGCGTTTAGCTAATGAAAAAACTCCTATCGAGTGTTCAAAACGGGAATGGTTCGCTGAGGGATAAACCATAAACGTCGCAGAAAGCTGCTTAAGATCCCTAAGCCGCTGGAACTGTCGAGTATCGATTATTTGCTCGAAATATTCGTCTTCAATCTGGATATACCCGTGTACCGGGTCCTTAATTTGCTTCACAAATTGTCACCGAAGGCACAAAATAAATCAGACGAGAAGGCGTTTGAACTCTCGGTTGATCTGGTATCGACTGTCCGACTCAAGTTTACCAACTCGATCAGCACCCTTGTCGGTTATACCGTACTTGTCGTCAATGGTGCGCTCAACCCAACCTCGATGGAGACACCGATCAAGTATTTCGTTAAACTCCCGATCGCGGTGAGCAGCACGACCAGTTGTGCTGCTAAAGTATACTGGTGGTTCTTTTTCATTCCGAGCAATGTTCTTCGCGTGATTCTTCACGGCTGATTTTAATTCCTCTTTCGAGGCGACTTCTTGTTCGGCAAGATAGTGTAACAGGAGGAATTCGGCTTGTCGGCGTTTGATCCCCTCCCTGTCCGGACTTACACTCAAGGGTGCTTTCTCGGCAGGGTTATGTGTCATAACGAACGAAAACACGAACGTATTATTTATAAAAGTTCCCAAAGCGACGATACGTGAGATGCCTGTAGCCACCAGGGCAGGAATTAGAACTTCTACAACCCAAATAGATAATTTGCCATAATAATGTGTGATCCTATTTGCTATATTAAAAATGCATCGAGATTAGAGTGGACAAGAAGGTATCCGGAACGTCGAGATGAGGAGAAGCTCTAACATCGGTGTAGGCCAGAGTATTCCGGAGTGAACCGCCTCGGAGTCAAGCCCCGAGGCTTCCCGTTTCGATGACGCGACTTGCAGGAACCGACGAAGACCCCGCTCCGTCGGTTTCCACAGCGGTCGCAGTCTCCACGGGCGTGACTTCGGCCTGTCCCAGACCTAGCTCCTGAAGACCGCGAGAAAGAACGTTGTACGACGCATTTTCATCCCTGTCCGTCTTGAACCCACAACTCGGGCAACTGTGTTCCCGCACCCACAACGGTTTCTCCGTTTCCACGCCGCACTCCGCGCACTCCTTGGTCGTCCCAGCAGGATTCACTTGCACGACGTGCGTGCCGTACAGGTCGGCTTTATACTCCAACATCCCGATGAATCCGCGCCACGCGGCGTCCTGCTTGTTCTGCGCATTCCCCTCACTCTGGAGCATTCCTGCGACGTTCAGGTCTTCCACGAACACGGCGTCATACGTCGTGACGAGCCACGTCGTGAGCTTGTGCTGGAAGTCTTCGACCTTCCGCTTAATTCTGCGCTTGACCTTAGCAACCTCGTAGCGTTGTTTCTCCCAGTTGTTACTCCCGTGTTTCTTGCGAGAGAGACTGCGTTGCTCGCGGCGTAGGCGTTCGTATTCGTCGGTAAGGTCGAGCCAGTCCACACTATCACCGTCCGACGTGTAGATGTAGTTGGTGATGCCGAGGTCAACTCCCACGCAGTCCTCGACGTCCAAGTCATCCACGTCGGGTTTCTCGGGGAGTGCAGTGTCTTCAACTTCGAGGCCGAACGTGACGTACCACTCACCAGTTGTCTCCTTTTTCAAAGTGACTTCTTTGATGATAGCGTTGCCGGGGATTGGTCGGTGGTAGCGGATGGGGATGTCACCGATTTTGGAGAGCCAGAGTGTGGCAGTCCGACCACTCGTGTTTTTGAGTTCGAAGCCAGACTGCGAGTACGTTATGCTCTGGTACTCTCTCGGTGACTTCCACTTGAGCCACCCGACCTTGTGACCGTTCTGCTTTTTCTCGGAGAGGTTGCTGAGGTTGTCGTAGAAGCGTTCGACGGTCTTTTGCAACGCCTTCGAGTGGACTTCCGAGAACACAGGCCACTCATCTTTCCATTCGGTGAGGCGTTTCTGGTGTTGGTACGCCGAGCCGATGTTGGCTTCGTCGGTGTCGAGAGTTTGGTATTCGTAGCGGGTGTGGTTGTAGGTTTGGCGGTGGATGTCGATGTGGCGTTCCACTTCCACAGTTACGCCTGTTCGGTTGGGATAGGCGCGGAAGCGGTAGTCGTACCACATCGCTGTACCGTGGTTATGGGTGTATTTCGATTTAATCGTTTGGTTCACGAGTTGTCGGCTTCATCCACGGGGTCAAGCCCCGTGGCATTCGCCTCGACAGCCTGTAAATGGGTACATGGCTCTCCTCGGTAAAATATGATTCTCGTCACCGATTCGCGCGTTGTATCATTGCAAAGTTTCAGGAAGATGATCTGAATTTGTTTGTTTTTTGATTGCTCGCAAGTCCACGGTTGAAGCTACACTCAACCCGGCTGTGCTCCTCGTTCGTTGGCGCGCACTGCGGTGCTCTGTGGGCACGAGGGCTCACGCCTGAAGTCAGCTACGTACGCACAGGGGGTCGATAGCCACGAACCATCTCACAGAATCGCTACTCCCCTTGTCCAACCGTGATGACGGGAACTGGTGCAGAGCGGACGGTCTTCTCGGCGACGCTCCCGAGTAGGATTCGATCACTCCCGCGTCTCCCTGTCGTTCCCATCACGACGGCGTGGATATCGTTCGAGTCGATGGTATCGAGTATCACCTCGATCGGGGACCCGTGTTCGACGTGCCGGACACTATTCGAAACGCCGTGTGTCTCTGCCTCCGACACGAGGTCGTCAACGGCATCGGTCGCTGCCTGTTCACGTTCCTGTCCCGAAATCGTTGAGCGAACGTCCAGACCTAGCGACGTCTCGTCGACGACAGACAGCACGTGAACAGTCGCATCGAGCGCCGCTGCAAGGGAGAGGCCATGCTCGGCAGCATGGGACGCACCAGCACTTCCGTCGGTCGGTAGGAGGACAGTCTCATAGGGGAACACCAATTGTTCGTCTGGCTGCATCCGCGCTGTGAGGACCGGGATCGAAGACAGACGGACGACCTTCTCCGTGACGCTCCCGAGAAGGTATCGTGACACTCCCTCCCGACCGTGGGTTGGCATCACGATCACGTCGTACTCGTATTGCTCGGCGTACTCGACGATTGTCGGCGCTGGATACCCCTGGACGACGTCGGAATCGTAGTCAACACCGAGTGTGGTCAGTGTCTTTTCTGCTTCCTCAACGATGTCCTCACCTTCTTGGACGAGGGAGTCAACAACCTCGGTTTCGACGACCGTGACACTATCGCGTCTCGTATCCGCGACGAACAGAACGTGGATCGTGGCGTCGGCCCAATGTGCAATCTCAGCAGCGTGATGCAATGCCTCCGCAGCCCCATCGCTTCCATCGAACGGGAGTAGAATGTCCTCGTACATGTGCAGTGTGAGTACCTATGGGTATCACTCTCAAGTGGCTTGTCACCCATCAGTAGCGGCGTCTCGCCCACTACTCGATTCCGGCTCCGAACCCACATCACCGGAACTGGCGACGTTCGGACGATTTTCGCACTTACCCCACCCATCGTGTATCGACTGAAATCGGTCATACCGTGCGTGCCGAGGATCGCAAAGTCGATATCGTGGGCATCGATGTAGTTCCGGATTTCTTTCGACGGAACACCGAATTCGATTTCACTCTCGACGCTATCGACGGTCGCCGCCTCTGCGGTCTCGATGGCGGCTGCGATGATCTCATCCGCTCGGGTTGTGAGTTCCTCTTCTTTCACCAGAGAGCGAACATCCGGACCGAGGCTTCCTGTCTCGACAACGTGGAGCACGTGAAGCGTGGCACCAGTTGCGTTTGCGAGGGCAACTCCTTCGGACACCGCGAGTTCCGAACCACGGCTGCCGTCCGTCGGAACCAGAAGCTCTTGGCTCGGATAGGTGAGTGGTTGGGTTCCGGGATTGACTGCGATCACGGGGACGTCTGCGGTGTTGATAAGGCGCTCTGTAACGCTTCCCAGGAGAAACCGCTGCAATCCACGCCGTCCGTGGGTTGGCATCATCATCAACTCGATGCCAGACTGCGTACTATACTCGACAATCGCCTCGTAGGGGTCACCGTGGAGTACCTCCGAGACCACGTCGATACCGCGTTCTGTCGCGCGCTGGGCTGCTTCGTTCACGATCTCTGTTCCGTCCTGCTCCAGAGCGTCACTCACATCTTCTTGCATGCCGCTAAGGCTGTTGTGGCTGGTGTCTACGACATTGAGGACGTGGATCGTTGCCTCGTGTTCGGCGGCTATCTGGAGGGCGTACTCAAGGACCGATTCTGCTGGCTCGCTCCCGTCTGTGGGAAAGAGGATCTGGTCGTACATAGGAGATGTCTGAGGGAACGGATGGGTACTACTGGCCCTCGGTAGTGATATCCAACGCCCCTTCCTCTGCCGTCTGGGCCTCACACCACCAGACGAGTTCGAACTCGATACTCTGTTTTGCCTCGGTATCTCCTTCAGACCAGTCCGACTCGCCTTCCAGTTTGAATGTCACCGGGTTCGTCGGGTCCAACTGGACCTGCTTTCCGCCGAGTTCGAGCGTCACAGCGCCGTCGCCGTCGAGTTGCTCGGCCAGTTCGCAAAGGTACGATGCAATTTCGGACCGCGTTTTCTCTGCTTCAGTTTCGAGTTCTCCCATACGTACGGGTACGCGGGAAGTCCCGATAAACGAAAGGGGACATTCTCTATCCGGAGGAATCGCTTACCGGTGCCAGATCAGAGATACGCTGCACAGGACCGGTTGATGAGACATTTCTGTTTTTTCCCAAGCAATAGTTCCAACGCGTATGCATTGAGAGCCCCAGTCTCAACTTCTGGAGCCTCCTGAAGTTGAGACTACGGTCAGGAGTGGCTGTCGCACATAGAAACGGGTTCGAAAGTGACTACCGAAGTTCGTCAACGAGAGCATTAGTTGCGTTGTCGACGAGCTCATCCGCTAGACGTCCCTGCCAGAAATCAATATCCTCGTTGCCGATAGATTGCACACCCCATGGAACGACTCGGCTCTCGTCTGGTGTACCACCACGAAGCCAACTCTCCTCGGGAATGTTGATGAGCCCATCCATCCATGATTTTGAGGTCAACGTGAGTGCGATATACTGCTCGCCGTGGAACGGACGGCCTTTGTGGTTCGAGAGGATAAGCCAGGGACGAGCGTCTTCCTCGCCTTTGAATGGGTCATCGCCGTAGACGACGTCGCCCCGCTCAAAGATCGGTGTCTTTTCGTCGGTCACTGCTCATCCTCGACGCTCGGGTGGGGCTCCTCCGGTGCGTGCTCGCGCCACGCCTCCTTATCCTCTGTACCGAGTTGGTCGTTGAACAGTGCGGTCGCCCGTTCGTATCCGCTGTATCCTTCGAGGCGCTCGGCGTCGTCGGTCACCGCCCAGTACGTCGCCTTGTGTTCGACCAGATCGCGGTCCTTCAATCGTGAGAGCGCAGTACTCACCGCCCCCTCATCAACGCCGATCTGAGAGGCAATTTCGCGAGCCTTGAACGCCCGATCCTCGTTGGCGGCGAGAAACCCGAGGACCTGATCTGGGATCGAAAGATCCGCGAGCTCATCTTCGTTCGTGTTCTGGAAAGTGTCTCGGTCGATGGACATCGTTGAATAGGGATACGACATCCACTGTAAAGAGTGTTAGGTCTGAAAGCTGCGAAAGTACCGAAGGTGAAAAATCACCGTTGACCATGAAGCGATTCGAGAACCGTATGTATTGAGAAGACCAGTCTCAGCTTCTGGAGCCTATGGAAGTTGGGACTACACCCGCTATGGAGGGGGCAGTATGCGTATCTCACCGATATTCCGAAATCGACTGGTATGGCACGTAGTACCCGATTTCATCGATCCATGTCGACAGCCACTCGTCAGCAGTCGATTCATCAATCTTTCCAGCATCGATCGCAGCCAACAGAACCCCGACCGACCCGACAACGGTCACGCCTTGGTCTTTCGCAAACGATCGGGCATCCCCGTCGTCGGTCAGTAGACGACCGTCCGCAGCGTCTGCCAAGGCAAACGCCTGTGCTTCACCGGGATCGAGATGGTCACTGACAACCGCCTCTCTGTGTGTGACGGTGTCCGAAATCGTCGCGACTTGAATCTCGTCGTCGAGTGTATCGAGTGCCGACTGAAGATACGGATGGTCATCAACGCCGTGTTCGAGCTCCTCACGGACGACTGGGACCGTACAGATTCCAGAGAGGTCAGCAACTACCCACAGCTGATCGATATAGGCGAAATTCGAGAGGACAGTCGTGTTCAGGACGCTCGGGTTCGCTGGAATATCGACACCTGTCATTTAGCACGTGACTCCTCATCAGACGAGTCCTCCTCATCGAATTCGAGTTCGCTTGCTGCCTCCACTTCGTACGCTGCATCATCTTCGCCAGCGAGGCCAAGTCGGAGGTCAACGCCGTGCTCGCGGAGGATGTCACGCATCGTCCAGCGGTCGACATCAGCGAGCCTCGCGGCATCACCGAGTGTGATCCGCTCGCGTTCGTAGAGGGCGACCGCAGCTGCAATACGCTCGCTTTCGTGGTCCTCAAAGTATTCACGCACGAACTCTCGCAACGCATCGCTCTTGCCCCCGAACACACCAGCCTCGACAGCGCCCTCGATGAGGAGGTCGAGGTCATCTGGGTAGGAGCCGGTAATTCGTGCCATCGTTCTATCCGAGACTACGTCTTCATACTATTTATGAACTGCGCCAGAATGCCATATGTATTGAGACGACCAGTCTCAACTTCTGTGGCGTTCAGCTGTTGTTGAGACGGGGTGCTTCCTGATCGTCAACAAAACCTCCGGAGGGAAAACTCGAAGACGGCTCGCCGTTCAATTAACCGGACCGCCCCCAAATCTAGCGAAACATTTATGTATTTTTCGAACTTACATTAGGTTAGGAGTCGCGGCTTCTGGGATTCTTTGGCCCTCCCCGACCGGAAGCCAACGCCCTCCACCCCGCCCTCGGTTCACAGCTCCGACACCCATGTCAGAAGCACGTCCCCGCACCACCGACGAACAGACCCGAGTAACCACCAACGAAACGGAATCGGACCAAGAACGCACGCAGAACGCCTGCCCCGAGTGTGGCGGCGCACTCCACACCGATGAGGAACACGGTGAGACCGTCTGCGAGGAGTGTGGTCTCGTCGTCGAGGAGAACAGCATCGACCACGGCCCCGAGTGGCGTGCGTTCAATCCCCAGGAAAACGCCTCGGTCCCGTACTCCGCGACGGTAATGGCGGCCTCGCGTTCACCTTCCTCCGCGAGGAGGCGAGCATATCGGAGACAGAGGTGCCGAGACGCAGGATAGTGTCGGTTGAGGATGGCTCCGAGTTCCGCCTGCTCGTCGATGCGGTCGAGCAGTTCGACGTAGCCGCGCAGCCACGCGGTTTCGGTGTATCCGTCGAGTAACTCCTCTTCGTCGGCGTGGGTAGTGAGATCACCGCGTCGCCACGTATCCGCATCCTCGTCGTACTTCTCGCCGTAGAGTCGATCGGGATCGAGCCGCTCCCGCAACAGGGACTGCCAGTAGCGATAGTCATCCTCGGTCGTGCACAACTCCCAGAGCGCCTCTCTGAAGTGCTGTGGGAAGCCACCTTCCTCGTGTTCGTCGAGCCACTGGTCGAAACAGTACTCGATGTACTCGCGCTTCTGTTCGTGTGGGAGATTCGCCTCGCGGATCGCAGTCGCGTAGCTCGCGATGGCGTTCTGGAAGGTTTCGTCGTGTTCGAACCCACCCCGATGAGGATCGAACTCGTGGAGGTGATCGCGCATCGCCTCGACCATCGCTCGATAGATGGTCGCAGCGTCGCGATATCGTCCCTTCTCGATGTACGACTCTGCCCGGTCTTCGTACGTGGTGAAGTTCGGTGCAGACTGGTACCCGTACTTTGATTCGATTTCGTCTCGCAGTTCGTAGATGTCGAGATCCGACGTGTCCAGAAAGGAGTGGAACCGCCGTTCGAGGTCCGGATCGGCTGCCAACTCCCGGGCGAGAAACGCTCGGAGCACCTCCGGCGGTGTCTCGTCGAGTTTCTTCTCGATGTCGCTCATAGCTCCATGTCGCTGAACGTCCAGTCGTCGCCCAGTCGCCGGTGGAAACCCTCGGCTTCGATCGTCTCTCGCAGCTGTGACCTGACCGCCTCGTCAAACTCGAACCGGTAGTCCAACTCCTCGCGAAGATCCCAGTACCGGGGAATTTTCGGCGTCGAATCGTGATCGACCTTTGCCAGGATCGACGCCAGCAGGTATCGGTCTTCGTAATCGATTCGCTCGTCGGTGAGCAACGCGTCGAGCAGGTCGGCCGCGGCGTGCTGGTCGGCGTAGAACGTATGCGGGAGCACGCCCCGCACCCAGAACGGTTCCTCGGTGACGACGTCTTGAAGCTGATCCGCAACCGAGTGCTCGGGATGGCCGATCCCCCAGCCGTAGGTGAATGACTCTTCGCCGCTGGTTTCTCCCATCGACTCCCAGTACGAGCCGAGATACACCAACGCTTCGACGGGGATTGCCGCAACGCCATCCTCCAGTCGCGTCCGGATGACGTGCCGTCCGACGGTGTTCTCGATGACCGGGCTCGCGAGGGGCTCCTCGACGGTGCTTTCACGCGGATAGGCGTCGATGAGATCCACGAGAAAGTCCCACCCCTCGCGGGTGGCGCTCTCGTGGAGAGCCGCTGCCGCCGGCTCGTAAAACGCCCAGAGGATCCCGCGATACGTGTCGTAGTCTTCTCTGTCGTGGTACTCCCGGAGCTCTCGCTCGTACCGGCCGATCAGCCCGAATGCAGCGTCGACATCTCCCTGGGCAGCCTCGTTGAGCGTGGTTTTCAGCGCGTCGCTCGCGGCTTCGAGTCCCCGCTTCCTGCGCTCGGAACTCCGTTGCTGCATGTTGGCGCTGAGTGTGTCCGAAATCGAATCGAGGAACGCGTCGAACGACGACAATGGGTCCGGATCGTCTAGCTCATCGGCCGGACAATCGTGCAGACGAAGACGGCTTAACGTGTTGAACGTCTCGCCACAGGCGTCGCATTCGTGCGGCATCTTTTGTGTTCGTCTGGACGTGCGAGGGGGAGACGTATCTGTGTTCGGGGATCTCCCCCCACGGAATCCGAAAGCGTGGCGATACGGTCACTCCAGGTAGTTCGTTCCCGGATCGAGGGCTTCGGGTCGGTCATCGGCCGGATAAGCGACGGTTCGCGCGCCACACTCCTCACACCGATAGCGCTTGGGCTGTCTGGTCTGTTCGGTGTGTTGTCCGTATCCCGTGCTGAAACAGCCGTTGGGACAGGCGTGGACGATTTGCGGTTCCTGCCAGGGGATACTTCCGACGTGACACCGCGCCGATTCGAGCTTGGTGGGGTCGTCGTCGATGTCACAGCTGAGGAGTGTCGCCTCACACTCCGGGCAGACGTACAGCCAGGGATTCTTGATCCGCTTGGTGCGCCGCTGGTAGGGCCAGGCCGTACAGCCGTTCGGACAGGCCAGCAGATAGCGGGCAGTGCTTCTGTCGTCGTCCATCTCATCCCGGTCCTCGGGTGTCCGCCACGGGATGCTCGCCACGTAACAGATCCCGGGGTCGGGATCGGTCGGCCGCTCGCCG
>Ga0102939_1000745_pt1 | contig 12041 bp, 13 predicted proteins | sample SalPon2_B_H2O_MG_FD_78214 | JGI IMG/M metagenome (GOLD analysis project Ga0102939, IMG submission 78214) | Salt pond water microbial communities from South San Francisco under conditions of wetland restoration - Salt Pond MetaG R2_B_H2O_MG | ecosystem: Environmental > Aquatic > Non-marine Saline... | reverse complement strand
TGTGGCTCTTCATTATTTCAAGCATTGAGGCTCCTAACAGCGAAGATTTACCAGCACCACGAGTACCGGAGAAGAGGACAGATCTGTTACCGTCGACCAGGAACGATATCAGGGCCGCTCCCAGCGGATTGACCATGTCATTATCGATGAACAGAGGTAGTGTCCAGGCCCGCGAACGATGCCTTCTGAACGCAAACGCAAGGCCTTCAGGCGAAAGATTCTCTTGTATCACTGCTACTCTCGCTCTCCCTCCAGGAACCTGGGCCTCTGTATCCAGTACCGGGTTGGCCTCATCTAGTGGTCTTCCGGAACGGATTCTGAAACGTGTGGCCCATGACTCAGCCTCATCCTTCGTCGGGATAAGATTGGTCTCACATTCCTCATAGTCCTGGTGAGATATGTACATCGGAGAATCTCCGATCGGAGAGTTGATGAATACATCTTCAATCTTCGGATCTGCGAGAAGCAGTTCAAGGACTCCAAGGCCTGAAGTATAACGATTGAGTATAGAGCCAAGTTCTTCGAGCTCTTCCAGCGAGAGATCCATACCCATCTGATTAGCTATATCCCTCAACATGTCTTTACCGATGTTCTCAAATACTTCGTTCATTCTTTCGGGCCTTGCGAACTCTCCTTCTTCAGGCTGGTGGGAAGCCATATATCTTCTTGCAGCATCGAGAAGAGTGTATTTCTGTTCGGAGAGGTTGAATTCTGGAGGATTGACGTGGTATACAGGCCTTGTCTGATCCGGCACTCTGTAGATTGATACTTCGATTCCATCTCTTACCTCGTAGCGGTCGATTTCCTCTCCTCTCTCCGGCGGCAGGCTCATGTATTTTGTAAGCATGAAGTTAGGCCTGACCAGAGGGTGAAAGAATTCTCTGTATATCTCTCTGTCGCCGATGTGGTGGCCTGTGAGGTACTGCTGTGCGTCCTGAACTAGTTTGCATTCCTCTATCCTGTCAATTACCGGGTTGAGGACGTCCTGCATGAAGTATTTGATGCAGCGCTGTTCTTCCGGGTATGCATTCTGTCTGTCTTGGTTGAGATGTCTCTTTTTTCTTGTCAGCTGTACGTAGGCTCCTATAGGGTCCCGACGCATCTTGTCAAATACTGTTTCCTGTACATCCGGCAGGTGCTGACTGTAGGTGCTGTCACATTTATCTGTTTTTACGTCCTGTGAAAGGTATCCCTGTGAGGATATATCCTGTATTACCTGTGCTATCTCTCTGAGGTACTGTACCTGTTGATCGTCGTATTCGTAGTCTCTTGATTCGGATAGAACTACGGATGTTGCGTCAGGAACCTCCTGTAGTATGTTTATCACTCTTGACATAACCTGAGGGTAGTCTTCCAGGCTTGCTCCGTATACTGATCCGAGAGTGTTTACCTCCACCGTCCCTGATTCTTCATCGTAGTCGTACTCGAAAACGTCTTTATCTGTTACAGCCATACCCGGTATTATTATTGGCGCGTTTCTAAAATAAAAGTGAATGCCTCAGCAAGATCTCGTAAACCAGTTAGTGGACAGGGTAAACGACTTCAACCGGAGAATCCGTGACCTGGAGGAAAAAGTCCGAAACATGAACGCCAGAGTTAATACTCTGGACGACAGCCTCCTGAAGAAAACCAAGTCTCTTAGCGACGATGTCCAGGATATTAACGACGATATGGGGGAGATAAGAGACAGAGTCGCGAACCTTGAGGTCGATATCAAGGAGATAAACCGGGAGAAGCGGAAGTTCGTCACCTCTCAGGAGATCGAGGAAATCGAAAACTACATGGACTTAATGAATCCTATCAACTCCTCATTCATGACAGAAAAGGAGGTAAAGCAGTTTGTAGAAGAAGATGATTCTGGAGGAGGCCTCAGCAGAGAGGAGGTTGAACGGATTGTAGAGAGAAAGCTTCAGCAAAAGGATTAATTGTTTATAAACCAGAAAGAGCATTATTAATTGTAGGCGAGCCGTATGGAATTCAAGCTATTTGACCGGATAAGAGATGACGATGGCGACCAGGCAAATCAGGGCAGCGATAGCGGCGGCTTCGGCAACTTCGGCGGCTCAAATAACAATAATAGCAACTCTGGAGGTTCTTTCGGCGGTAACGGAGTCGAGAGAAGAGTTTCTGACATGTTCGATCAGGGATACTCTGAGGAAGAGATCAAGCAGGAGTTACAGGGCCAGTTCTCACAGACAGAGGTAGAACGCGCTATCAACAGCGCTGTCAAGGACTCGGCTACCGGAAACAGTAATAGTGGTGGCGGCAATCAGGGAGGGCCTGAACCGATGACGCCTTATCAGAGTCAGGATGAGGCGGTCAGTCCTATGGACGAAGGTTTTGACGAAGAACAGCACCAAGAGGGTATACAGATGGATCAGAACAACAATCAGCAACAACAAGGTATGCAGCAGAACCAAGGATTTAATCAAAATAATACTAATCAGCAGAATCAACAGGCTCAACCTTCTCAGGGAGGCCAGCAGGGACAGCAGATGGCCAGTCCCTCTCAAGGAACAGTCGATCCTCAGGTAGAGGAATTGATAGAAACAATTGTATCTGAAAACTTCCAGAGAGTTGAACAACGGTTCGATGAGATATTCGATGAAATTGACGTACTTGCAGACAAGGTCGGAGAACTGGAGAACCGTGTGGAAGAACTGGAGATCCGTGACGATGAGGACCAGCAGCAGTTCGTCCAGAAAGTTGATGAGGTAGAGGATCACATCGATTCCTATGAGTCACGTATCGGCGGCTTGGAAAAAGCCTTCCAGCAGGTACTTCCATCACTGGTCGACAATGTCCGTGACCTGACAAGTCTTGTACAGGAGATCAAACAGGATAAAGGGATAGAGACCGATACCAGCATATCACAGCAGGAGATGGATGGAATGGACATCGAAAACTGGTGATGGATCGCCCTGGCTTAATTTTTCACAGCAAATTTCACTCAATTAGCCTTCTCTAGAAGTCCTGTGTCGTGAAAAGGACTATGATTATAACGAACAGAAGTGCAAGAATCGGCATTACTACCTGATCAAAAAGATTCTGCCCCGGGCCAATCAGGCTTGAGGCCCCGCCGCCGTAACCAACGAGCACACTTACGAAAGAGACCACGCCAATAACTCCTGCAAAGATCCATGGCAGACTCCATGAATCGCCCGCATCACTCAGGTCATAGCCTGCTACCGCGAACAAAATCATCAAGGAAAGGATTCCAAAGATACCGAATGCTATAGCTGATGCAAAATTAGTCCACATGCCGGCAGGTGCAAAACTACTGACCCCTATAACTGAGAGAAACGCAAAAGATAGCGATACGACTCCGTTAACCTGAGCCTCTTCGCTGATAGGCTCGTACTTGTTGAGAAGGCCGTAGCTGACGGAGAAGATAAGTAGCCACGGCAGGAAAACGTTAAATCCTGCCTCCTCCATCGTCAGTATTACTTCCTCAATAGCTCCCATTTTAATCACCGCCGCTGCCTAACAGGAAGTCAAGTTTATCCTCCACCGAACTGCCATCATCGCTATCACCGTCACTGCTCGGTGAGGTCCACAGTATTACAAGGCCTAGAGGGATCAACCAGATAAGCGGCGAGTTCAAGGCCTGTGACAGTAAACTGCTGACTGTTGTATCAGGCAATGGAACAATAGCATCCAGTCCTCCTGTCCTTCCGAATACTGCCAGGCCCGCCAGTAATATAAGCCCTGCAAGCGGTTTCGAATCGCTGAGAACATTGCCCCAGCCTGCGAGACCGAGGATTGCCCCAAGACCAATCACGCCCATCATACCGATGGCGATACGGGCCCAGTACTCGGTGAAGAATGACTGGTACGCCGGGTTATTGGCCAGGAAGAAGGCCAGGAAGAATGCTCCTGCAAGTGCTACAACCGGCGGAACATTCGAATCATCGAGATGGCCTATCTGTCTTACTCCAAACAGTATTACTACATAAGTCACTAGAAATGGAAGAAGAAGTGTGAAGAAGTCTACTCCTTCAAGAGCAGTTAGAAGAGAAGCAAATCCTGTGGCCACTTTACTTATTCACCTTTTCTCTCCAGGTATTCTTCTACGTTCCTGTTAAGCAGCCAGAGCTCTCTACCGATAATCATCAGGCCCAGCATCACGATCCAAGGGCTGATTATATCGCCGAAGGAACTCATGGTGAGGCCCTGCGTTCTCTGAAGTGTCCATACCGATACTACTATCGCTCCAAACGACAGGAACGCGATTAATAACTCGTCAAGAATGTTTTCTACTTCGTATAGAAATTCATGGAACTTGGTATCTCGTTTCATTGATCTAACCCCAGTTACCTCCACCGCTTCTGTTATTTCGTCTGCCCAGGTACCATTTAGCTGCGAAGCCTGCCACAAAACCTACTGCAGCAACCTCCGGATAGGCCATCAGATTATTTGTTATCGCTTCCACTGTCAGAGCCATCTGTTTTTGAACCTCTTGAGAATGTTTTTTGAAGCCTTACTTAAATATCTAAACCTGCTCTAGGCCTCGTGCTCGGAGCTTAACTGTCGGGCCATTTCTTCAATCTGGTCTATATGCTCTCTGATATTGTCTAGTTCTTCTGCATATTCATCATGAGGTCCATCATTGAACCTGCTTATCAAACTATTCAAAGTGCCTTCTTCTTGATCAAGATCTTTGACTATATCTATGATTTCACCATACTCTTCATCATCGTATTCTTTCAACTGCCTGGCTCTTTCCATTTCCTCATCAATTCTCTGATTTAGTTCTTGGAACCTGCTTACTACCTGACGTCGTATTTCAGACTCAATATCTTCAGTCTCGGATTCATCCTTTTCGATTTCCTCGAAGATCTCTCGTGCACCGTACTTTTGAGAGAGCGCCTCTGCCTTCTTCTCCTCATCTTCCAGTTCATTGACAAGCGACTCTGCTTTGTGAATATCGCTTTCGGCGAAGTCAAGAATATCTTTCATTTCCTGTAAATCGCTTAATAGCTTGTCAATAGCCTCGTGTATATCTTTCTCATGCCTTATATCTTCCTTCAGTTCCCAAACATAACGGTCCCAGTTTGCCATGTCATCGGCGAATTCTTCCATCTCATCTTCTCCTACCCTTCCAGATTTAGCATCTTGAATAAAATTATTGAGAGTGCCCTTCATTTGGCCTTCAACATGGTTTATATCGTTCAACTTGCTCATATTTCTCTGCATTTCATCAAGCTCATTCTGCTCTATAGAATCAACATCATTTTCTAGACCATCCAACTGTTCTTCGACTGTCTCTAACTTTTGAACTATATCCATGAGTTCTGCTTCTTCCGATTCTATTTCATCTTCTATCTGATCAGGATTTGCACCTTCTTCCTCTTCTTCTTCTGTCTGATCTTCTTTCTGCTTCTCATCTTGCTCCTCATCGTCAATCGAGGATAGTTCGCTCTTCAACTGGCCTATCCTATCATCCAACATCTCACCGACCTGATCAGCAGAGACTCCTCCCGAATCACTGCCGGAAGAACTGGACCTACTGACTCTTGAGGCCGCAGATTTTATTGCTCCAGAAGCTCCTGAACTCTTGGCAGCATAACCAGTACCGGCTATCAGGAACCACAAAGCACCCATTATAGCAAATATAACTATCACCCAGAGAATAACGCTGCCGAAAAGTATCATCATGATACCTGCAACGGCAAGGCCTATCAAGGTAGGAGCTCTCTTACCGACGCTCCCACCAAGACCAGAATTATCAAGGGCCTGTTTAAATGCACCTTTAGCGACAAACCGAGAGATAGCAAAAATAAATATAAACGGTGCAAGAACCCTCAAAATGAACTGCTGGCCGTTAGTTATAGGCACGCCAACATATCCACTGAAAAGCTGGAAAAACTGGTTACCTGACTGAGCTGCAGAGAGAGGCAACAAAAACAGGAATACGATAAGCATCGAGAGCTTCTTTCGTGCCATAACACTCAATAAAAATTAGAAACTAATAAAGAAAAGGGTTAATGAACCCGTCTACTCGCTGTACTGTCCTGATGGTGCGGATCCTTCTCCCGTGGCCCAGTGTCGGTAGGCATTGATTCCTTGCTGTAACTGGCCGATAATCTGTTCTATCTCACGAAGTTCTGGTGTCTCATCCTTTTCATCCTGAACATCTTGAGCTGTCTTCTGGTAGGAATCTCTTACCTTCTTGAGAGCATCTTCAATCTCATGCATTATATCATTCGCTCTTCCAATCGCATTCATAAGCTGTTTTGCAGATCCAATGTTAACGAGCTGGTCGATAGATGACTGAACCTGCTGATGAACCTGCCCATGAGGCCCATCAAAGTCAATGTTTCGGAACATGTCAAGAGCATGAAGAACATCTCTGTTTTCCTGTTGCTTCAGCTTGCTTAAAGCATCCGCAAGCTCTTGCTCGGCCTCATTCTGTTCTTGGATAATCTGTTTTTCATGTTCTTCTTCTTCCTGAAGTTTATTCTGTAGATGTCTAACACGTTCAGCTAGTTCTGATACACCATCTTGTGCCATATCCAATTATTCCTTACCTGCTTTTTATTACTTATCATAAAGAACAATTAAGACGAATTAGTAATAATTTTCTTCATATGTCCTGAAATTATCCATGCCTTCTTCCAATTTGTCAAATACCTCCTCAATTTCATCAAGTGTAGGAGTTGCCTGCCTTCTCTCCTGATCCAGGTTATCAGCAGTCTTTTCATAAGCATCTCTTACCTTCTTGAGAGCATCCTCAATCTCATCAAGAATATCGTTTGCTAGATCTACAGCATTGAGCAACGTACTCACATCATCAATTTCATCGATACCATCAATAGAGGATTGAACCTGCTGATGAACCTGCCCATGAGGCCCATCAAAGTCAATCTGTCTAAACATGAAAATAGCCTTCAAAACCTCTTTATTCTGTAGCAACCTCTCTAAAGCATCAGCAAGTTCGCTCTCAGCAGCCTCCTTCTCCTTAAATATAGCCTTTCCAATTTCTATCTCTCCTTCCAAATCATCAATAAGTTCCTCAATATCCGCCGGCAAATTAGAAATACCGTCATCTTCAGGCAACGGAGGCATATCAGGGCCTGGCTCAAGTGCCGGTACTTCAGGTGTCTCTTCAGGAGTATCTACCGGAGCCCAAACCTCGATCTGGCCAACAGTGTTTTCGTTATTGCCCATCTGGCCTACAGCATTGACTCCAAAGTTATGCATCTGGCCTTTCTGGAATGTATGTTCCCCGGCTAACTCGCTGAGTGGCATTACATCGTTTTCACCGTGGCCATAACTGCTGGAGTTAAGGCCTAGATCTCTCTGGTTATCGTCAAAGTTGAATGTTATCTGCTGAAGGCCATCGTTCCTGTTGCAGGAGACCATGGCGTGTATCCCGATCTGTTCTGTCCTTGCTCCTGCAGGAACTACATGGACATAGCCACCGTCTTTCCTAACACGTGGGAAAGGTCTATGGCCCTCTACCGTTACGAGTTCGAGCTCTTCGATCTTTATATCGGCACCGTCAGGGCCTACCTCGCTTGGGTCTCCGCCTTCCTCTATGTTTATCATTATATTGGTGAGGTTGGCGAGGATTTGCTGTGTCAGTGGGCCGTCCATATCGGCGAATACGTTTACCAGTTTCTCTATCAGTATCCCGATCTGTGATGAAGGGAAGTTTTCGACGACCGATATGAACTGGGCGATGACAGATGCATCGATCTTAACATCGCCTTCATCCGCGTGTATGATTATTGTGTCTCCGCTGTTTGAGGTAACTTTCAGCTCCAGCAAATTGATGAACTGGTGGTAGGCCAAGACATCTATATCGACATTGTTCTGTTGGAAGAACTGCTGGAACTGCTGCACCATGACTTGAGATATATCATAGTACTGCTGGTTGACAACCTTCTCGATTTCCATGTTGTTGATCTGTACGATCTTCGGATTGACCTCTACCTTCTGCAGATACTGTTCCAGGATCTGGATAAGATCGCCGTCAAGATCACCGCCGTTCTTGACGACTACCTGCATCATCTGCATAATGACATTCATGTCAAAGTCTCCATCGCCCTCAGACATGACCTGACCAATCATCTGCACGAGCTGATTGATCTGGCCCTGTTGAACAGTTACGTTAGGGCCGTTGGGAGGCTGGACGACGACACCGCCGTTACCCGGAGCCATACGGCCTTGGAACAAGGCCATCATCTGCATCACGCCTGGAGTCATCTGCATCTGCTGCTGTTGCTGCATCTGCTGTTGGGCCTGTTGCATCATAGCAGCCAGTTCCTGAGCAGAATCATTATCTATATCTACCAAGTTAGAGAGATCTAGGTCCATGTTCTGATATGGGCTACCGCCTCCACCAGGACCAGGATTATTGCCTGATCCAGACGAACTAGAGGAACCTGAGGACGAACTGGACGATGAACTTGGGGAGGGAGAACTTGAACCAGATCCTCCATTATTGCCTCCGCCTCCACCACCCGGCGGGCCTTGTGGTCCCTGCGGTCCCTGTGGACCCTGAGGGCCTTGAGGGCCTTGAGATCCTCCTCCGCCACCGCCTCCAGCTCCGACGAATCCGAGGCCGTTTTTGTATAGCATGTATAATGCGAGTAGGAAAAGTAGTAGCGTCACTATAGGCGAGAAGTTTCCGAAACGCATGACTGTGACGACTGCGACTGCTGCGGCCATGAGTACTGCTGCTTTCTGACCCATGTCTGTCAGATCATTATCTGTGGGGCTGGAGCTGTTGGCGAAGTTGTTTTCTGCAGCCTGAAGTACTTTGGAGAAGAGGAACCACATCAGGCCGTAGACTCCGATCAATGGTAGTATTACGAATACGAGAAAGTCCTGTCCGTTGTTTATATCTGTTACTGTAAGCGAATCCACGAATCCTATCGGGTCCGCATTGTAGAATGATTGTGTTGGCCCCGTTATCCCTCCCTGTGCGGCAGCTGGCGCTGAAATGGCTGCGATGACGATAAGCAGTAATACCGCCGCGTAGGATCTCCGCATAGAACTGTTTGAGTTAAGCTTCTTTAATACATTAAGGCCTTTTCTAGGTCATTTTGTAGACAACATAGATCATTGCACAGGCGAAGGCTATCAGGAGTACAGGGCCCAGGGATTCTACCGTCAGTACTATGGTTTCCCAGGTAGGTGTTACCAGCATCATGGCAGGTATCGATACTGCAAGTATAGTCGAGTAACGGCCTATTTCGGAGTCTTCCATATCGTCGTTCGAGTTCAGTGTGAACTTCATCAGGTTATAAAGCGTGAACTGCATCAAGGCATAGATGAGTACGAACGGAAAGATAATCTGTAAAACCAGTTCCCTCTCGGAATCGTAATCCGGTACGGAAAGATAGTCCCCATCAGCATAATCACTGGCATCGTAGGCCTGAGATGATCCCGTTCCGGAAAAAGCCAGTAAGAGAAGGAGTGTGGTCAGAATTCTTCTAGAAGTCGAAATCGTCACCACCGCCGTCGTCTCCTCCGCCGAAGTCCGTCTCTCCTCCATCCCCTCCGAAGCCTCCGTCCCCACCAGAGGATGAAGATCCTTCTCGAACTTTCTCGATGTATGCAGGAAGCATCTCATCTACCAGGAAGCCTATCACTAGGCCTGTTCCTGCGAGAAGCGCTATCTGTGAGTTAACTTCGTTGAGACCCGTAATCTGAGAAAAATCATCGATAAGAAGCTGTACTGCGAAAAAGGCCGATACTGCTGAGGCCGGGAACGCAAGGTATTTCCACGGGTCTTTGATGTTCATAAACGAGTTTGACGGCTACTTGTTTAAATCAGTTAATCAAACTCGCCAAGTCTCTCAAGAGTCTCCAGGATACCCCATGCATAGATCACCGATTCCCAGGCCCTGATGTAGTCCTCTTCCTGAAGGAAGTGTCTGGTGTCATCACGGTAGGCCTCTACATTCTCCATCTGTTGTACACTCGAGTCTCTTTCCTCTACTCGGGTCTCAAGTTTTTCCAGCCATTTCTCGGTTTCTTTCCTGAGTTTCTCCTGGGTATCGTCCATTTCGACCATACTTCTGTAGAGATTGTTAGATATAAAAGATTACTCTCATTTACTATTATACGGTAACAAGAGGTTGTTTTGATATGACAGCATTCGGGATACTTCCAGGGCCGCTTGACGGTGTAAAGTTAGCTGTTGACGAGCTTCTGGAAGAAGAGGATGAGGAATTAGAGACCGTTAACCTCTCCGAACTCGATCTCGATATGGACGAATACCGTCTGAGAGATGATGTAGAGGTCGAGAGAAGAGTTAGAGAAGATGGGCGTGAAGCCTATCGTGTAGTCGCTCACTCTGATGAGGCTCGTGAGATGCTTCGACCCGCAGGTACAGGAATAGCGGCCAGCCTCGAAGACTCAGAGGACTACGGTTCTGATCTTGACAGTTCAAAACCTGAACCAGATCCAGATAACGGAGGTGACAATGATATGGTAAGAGAACCAAACGATCCTGACGATCTTGGACGACAGACCAGAGATGCAAGAGGTAGTGAGTTCGATATGTTTGACAACCTAGAGAGCTTCCAGACTTATCTAGAGGAAGAGCTAGGTAATGCAGAAGAAGAAGTTGAAGTTTCCCTTGAGGAGACTAAAGACGTAATTCGTTATCTCGAGAACGAAGTAATCAGCGAATCTATAGAAGTCCAGGAGACCAACTACGACCGCGTTTCAGCATTCGTAGATCAGGTGCTTCAGCCAACTGTCGACGAACATTACGACAGCATCACAGACCTAGTTGAAGACGCAAGTGAGTTCAGAGAAGAAGGAGATTACGACCAAGTTAGAACAGAACTAGGAACAATGGAGAGAAGAGGTCAGGACTTCGAAGACGAGTACGACCTCGACTTGTAACATATTCCCCCACATATTTATTTCTTTTTACTATAACGTAACAACATGAGTGTGAATCCTTCCGATCTTTCGGACCAAGCCAGAAGTGCTAGAAGAGCGAACAACGATATGTTCGATAGTCTGGGAGATTTAGGAGACACTATCGAAAGAGAAGAAGATCTCATAGACGATCTGGAGAGAGGTATTGAAGAGCCACGAGAAGTACTATACGATGTTCTAGAGCAGGTGGAAACAGATTACAGACGAGTAGAGGCGTTCGCAGACGAAATGAGTTCAAGACAGGAACATCAAAACAACCGTCTAGAAGATATACTAGATGACTACCAGCAAGGTAGCAACTCGACGTCATGGCAGACACAGCCCGGCTGGGGCATGTACCAACAACAAGGGTTTATGAGACAGCAACAAGGCATTGGATGGAACAGTTGGAACGATAACTTCTGGAGTACCCCTTACCAAGGCCAGAGTCAAGATAATTACGGACAGAGTCAGCAGCAAAGCCAGTCTCAGAGCTGGCAGAACGAGTTCTTCGGAAATTCTGAAGATAATAATATACTCAATGGAGAAGATGAAGAACCAGATGACGATCCTGTTGATATAGTAGACGGTACTGAAGACGAAGATTATACAGATTCTGGGGACGAAGACGATAGCTACGATGAACCTGATGGAAGCGTTAACATGAGTGATAATTGGAATCCAGATGGAAGCTTCGATTACGAGGCCGGACAGAGCACAGAAACAGTTAATCAGAGTTTCAGTTTTTCAGGATCCGGCTTTGAACCTTCCGGCAGTATTACCATGGAGCAAAGCGCTGGCGGCGAGACACAGTACTTCGAGGCCTCATTTTAAGGCGTATTCTTCTATAAACTCTTCTTCCATATGCGAAGTTTCTCCTACAAGAATTATGCAGTGAGGAGGCCTTCCAACCTCGTGTTCAGCAAGTTCTCCAAGAGTTGAAAGAGAAATATTCTGATCTTCATTGTTGGCTCTTTCAAGAACGATTGCCTCTCTATCTTCAAGGCCTTCATCCAGCTGTATAAGTTTATTTGCAGCATCGGCTGCATCGTAGTCGATATCCAGAAGGACAAGAGTATGAAGGCCGATTGAATCATTTTTCTCGACGTGTTCGAGTATCGATTCCGGTGCGAAGTCTTCTGGCAGCGTCACTGTTC